>Ga0207419_1001892_pt1 | contig 14732 bp, 13 predicted proteins | sample ElkSloMetagenome_4_FD_184723 | JGI IMG/M metagenome (GOLD analysis project Ga0207419, IMG submission 184723) | Hot spring microbial communities from Elkhorn Slough, Monterey Bay, USA - MD2A (version 2) | ecosystem: Environmental > Aquatic > Marine > Intertidal zone > Estuary: Microbial mat ...
AATGTAGCAATAACACATAGGCGTTAAATACAGCAAACAAAAAAAGCTGCCATTTCTGACAGCTTTTTGTGGGCCCTGCTGGATTCGAACCAGCGACCCCCTGCTTGTAAGGCAGGTGCTCTGAACCAGCTGAGCTAAGAGCCCGATTGTATTTTTTGGTTTCTTAACTTTTAAGCTGAACCATCGACCCTCCCGACTGTTGGTCGGGATGCCTCTGAACCAGCTGAGCTAAGAGCCCGTTTGAATTAGGAATGCAAAGATAGTAATCTGTAAATTATTTGCAAATAATTTACAAGTTGATTGTTAAATATTTGCAAAAAAAACCCCCGCTGAAAAATTCAACAGGGGTTTAAATAATTATTGCTAATTATTACTTCTTACTTTTTGTCTTTATCATCTACCTCTTCATATTCAACATCGCTCACATCATCTGCCGATTGATCTTGCTGTTCTTGACCACCGGCTTGACCGCCAGCTTCGGCTCCAGCGCCCCCTGGTTGGCCTTGCCCTTCTTGACCAGCAGCATACATCTCTTGTGCTGCACTTTGCCATACTTGATTTAATTCATTCATCGCATTGTCAATTGCAGCCAAATCCTGTGATTTATGAGCTTCCTTCAATTGTTCAAGCTTATTATTTATTGAAGTTTTATTGCCTTCAGACAGTTTATCTCCGTACTCTTTCAATTGCTTTTCTGTCTGGAAGATTAAAGAGTCAGCGGCATTAACTTTTTCAATTCGCTCTTTTTCCTCTTTATCTTTGTCGGCATTGGCTTTAGCTTCGTTACGCATTTTTTCAATTTCTTCTTCTGTAAGTCCGGAAGAGGCCTCAATTCTAATGCGTTGCTCTTTGCCTGTACCTTTATCTTTGGCAGAAACATTTAATATACCGTTTGCATCAATATCAAAAGTTACTTCAACCTGAGGTACGCCTCTTGGTGCTGGAGGTATATCAGATAAGTGGAACCTGCCTATGGTTCGGTTATCCTTAGCCATTGGTCTTTCACCTTGAAGTACGTGAATTTCTACTGATGGCTGATTATCTGCGGCGGTTGAGAATACTTCTGATTTCTTAGTTGGAATCGTGGTGTTGGATTCGATAAGTTTTGTAAATACTCCACCTAGTGTTTCTATACCTAAAGATAGAGGCGTTACATCAAGTAGTAATACATCTTTTACTTCACCTGTAAGTACCCCACCCTGTATGGCAGCACCCACGGCAACTACTTCATCAGGGTTAACACCTTTTGAAGGTTTTTTGCCAAAAAATTTCTCAACTTCTTCCTGAATTTTAGGAACCCTTGTCGAACCACCTACTAAAATTACTTCATCAATATCAGAAGACGATAGTCCGGCATCTTTCAATGCCAATTTGCAAGGCTCGATAGAACGCTGCACGAGGTCATCAACCAGTTGCTCAAATTTTGAACGAGATAGTGTGCGTACAAGGTGCTTTGGTATACCATCTACCGGCATTATGTACGGCAAATTGATTTCAGTACTGGTAGAGCTGGAAAGTTCAATTTTGGCTTTTTCAGCAGCTTCTTTTAAGCGCTGTAGTGCCATTGGATCTTTTCTCAGATCAATATTTTCATCCTTTATAAACTCTTCTGCCAGCCAATCAATGATGCGGCTATCGAAGTCATCACCACCCAGGTGAACATCACCGTTAGTAGATTTTACTTCAAATACGCCATCACCTAGTTCAAGAATAGAAATATCAAATGTGCCACCACCAAGGTCGTACACTGCAATTTTCATTTCTTCACTTTTCTTATCCAGTCCGTAAGCTAAAGAAGCAGCTGTAGGCTCATTGATAATTCTTTTTACTTCAAGGCCAGCAATTTGCCCAGCCTCTTTAGTAGCCTGACGTTCGGCATCATTAAAGTAAGCCGGTACAGTAATAACAGCTTCTGTTACTGATGTACCCAGATAATCCTCGGCAGTTGATTTCATTTTCTGCAAGATCATTGCAGAAATTTCTTGTGGAGTATATAACCTTTCTCCAATGCGTACCCTTACGGTATCATTGTTACCCTGCTCCACTTTGTATGACATGTTTTTACGTTCTTCTCCTACTTCAGTGTGCTTCTTACCCATAAACCTTTTGGCTGAGTATATTGTGTTGGTAGGATTAGTTATAGCTTGTCTTTTGGCCGGGTCGCCTACTTTTCTTTCTCCATTATCTAAAAAAGCTACAATAGAAGGTGTGGTTCTTCTTCCTTCACTATTAGGAATTACTACTGGCTCGTTTCCTTCCATTACGGCTACACACGAGTTGGTAGTACCTAAGTCAATTCCGATAATTTTTCCCATATTTAACTATATTTTTTGTTCTTAATATTTATTTCATCTATGTAATCACTTTGATTTATCAATGGTTATGCCAATAGATAAATACTGACATTTTTATGTCATATTGTCAGGATGCTTGCTGGTTATGTAAAATTTTGTCGAATTTTGCTTTTATGCAGCATGCAGAAATATTATTTGAAGATAATCACTTATTAATTGTGAATAAACCAGCTGGTATGTTGAGTCAGGGAGATAAAACAGGCCATCCATCAATTTTAGATTGGGGAAAGCAATATATTAAAGAAAAGTATAATAAGCCAGGAGAGGTTTTTTTGGGATGTGTTCATCGCTTAGACAGGCCTGTGAGTGGCATAATAATATTAGCAAGAACAAGTAAAGCTTTGAGTAGACTAAATGAGCTATTTAAAAATAAAAAAATTGCAAAAGTATATTATGCTCTTGTTACGTCTAAGCCTCCTGATGTCAGCGGAAAACTCACTCATTATCTGATAAAAGATACTACTAAAAATATCACGAGTGCATTTGCTAAAAGCAGACCTAAAGCCAAAGAAGCTATATTGACATATGAACTACAACAAAAAAATCATGATGACTATTTATTAAAGGTTCAGCCAATTACTGGCAGGCCTCATCAGATAAGGGTACAATTAGCAAGTATGGGTAGTCCAATAAAAGGAGACTTGAAGTATGGAAATAAAGTGGCTAATCCTGATGGTAATATTATGCTTCACGCTTATCAAATAACTTTGACTCACCCGGTAAAAAAAGAAATAATGAAGATTACTTGCCAGCCACCACCTAGCTGGGGGATTACAATTTAATAGTTAAGCCAGCACTGATTCAGCCAGTAAAATTATTTTATTATCCTTTACTTCAACTACTCCACCTGAAACTTCTATTTTACCCTCGCCTTTTTCATCCTGGTATTTTACTACCCCTTGATTAATGGAGCTTATAATAGGGGCGTGATTGTTCAATACCTGAAATGACCCTTTTACACCAGGAAAAGTGGCAGATGATACTTCACCTGAATAAATCGTTTTGTCGGGGGTGATAATTTCCAGTTGCATTCTTAGATAATTTAAAAAAAAGGGAGAGAATCTCCCTCCCTTATGTTTTTTTATTTGGCTTCTGCTAATAGTTTTTCTCCTTTGGCAATGGCATCTTCAATACTGCCTACTAAGTTAAATGCTGCTTCAGGAAGGTGGTCGAGCTCACCATCCATTATCATGTTGAAGCCTCTAATGGTATCTTTTATATCTACAAATACACCAGGAATACCGGTAAATTGCTCTGCCACGTGAAATGGTTGTGATAAGAATCGTTGTACCCTACGTGCTCTGTTTACGGTTTGCTTGTCCTCTTCAGAAAGTTCATCCATACCAAGAATATTAATAATATCCTGAAGTTCGTTGTAGCGCTGCAAAATTTCTTTTACACGCTGAGCTGTATTGTAATGTTCATCACCCAATACATCTGCACTTAATATTCTGGAGGTAGAATCAAGCGGGTCTACTGCAGGATATATACCAAGCTCTGAAATTTTTCTTGACAATACAGTGGTAGCATCCAGGTGAGCAAATGTAGTAGCAGGAGCGGGGTCTGTTAAGTCATCGGCAGGTACATATACTGCTTGCACAGATGTAATAGAGCCACGCTTGGTAGAGGTAATTCTTTCTTGCATCTCACCCATTTCACTGGCTAGTGTGGGCTGATATCCAACTGCAGAAGGCATACGACCTAATAGTGCTGATACCTCTGAGCCTGCCTGGGTGAACCGGAATATATTGTCAATGAAAAATAAAATATCTCTACCTTGAGCTGAACCGCTGTCACCATCGCGAAAGTATTCAGCAACAGTAAGTCCTGAGAGTGCCACCCTTGCTCTGGCGCCGGGAGGTTCATTCATTTGGCCAAATACTAATGAAATTTTAGAGTCTTCCAATGCTTTTTTGTCAACTTTTGAAAGGTCCCATCCGCCTTTTTCCATAGACGTCAAGAAATCTTGACCATAATTGATTACACCGGATTCGATCATTTCGCGAAGCAAATCGTTGCCTTCCCGTGTACGTTCACCTACTCCGGCAAATACTGATAATCCTGAATAGGCAATGGCAATGTTATTAATCAACTCCATGATCAAAACGGTTTTGCCTACACCAGCACCGCCAAATAAGCCAATTTTACCACCCTTGGAATAAGGTTCAATTAAATCAATAACTTTTATACCGGTATATAATACTTCACTTGAAGTGGATAAGTCTTTAAATTCAGGGGCTGACCGGTGAATAGGTAATTGACCGGTAGCGTCAGGTTGATCCATACCATCAATGGCCTCTCCAACCACATTAAACAAGCGTCCTTTTATAGAATCTCCTGTGGGCATAGTGATAGGCTGGTTCCGGTCTGTTACCATCATGCCTCGGCGCAATCCATCAGTACTGTCCATGGCAATAGTTCTTACCCTGTCTTCGCCAAGATGATTTTGCACTTCTAACACTACTTTTTCACCATTTTCCTTGGTCAATTCCAAAGCATCCAAAATATTGGGAAGCTTTGCATCTTCTGCATCGAAGCTTACATCGACTACCGGGCCGATTATTTGTATTATTTTACCTGTGTTTGCCATTTAGCGTATTTATTTATTAAAAAAGCAATTGGATAATTGCTTTAGTAGACAATCAAAATTTATAATTGACCGCAAAATTATAAAAAGTTTTAGGGAAATTATACTTAAAAAAGATTTAATACCTGCAATTAGCTTAATAATTATTGAAATAAAGAATTTTTTTTAGTAAAAATGTATTTCATTGGTATGGTTATTTAAATAAATGTAGTTACAAAATTTTGGCATCAACGCATGCCATAAAATATAATTACATGAAGCTTCAAAAAACAATTTTTTGCTAAACATTTAATTGAATGCGAAATGTTGTGCCTTTGCCAGCTTCTGATTGCAAGATAAGAATTTTTCCCTGATGATAATTTTCTACTATTCTCTTTACAAGTGTAAGTCCTAATCCCCAGCCTCTGTTTTTTGTAGTGTATCCGGGCTTAAATACCTGTGCTATTTTATTTTTTGTTATGCCTTTACCAGTATCGCTAAAATCTATAATTACACTTCCTTCTGTTGATTTCCTTATGTCAATAGTTATTTTTCCTACACCGCTCATGGCATCAACTGCATTTTTACTTAAGTTTTCAATTACCCATTCCAGCAATGGTTTATTTATTTTGGCCCTTATGTCATTTGGCAAGGATGTAACCTGAAACTTAACTCTTGATGAAAGTCTTGTTTGCAAGTAGTTTACCGTGTTACCAATGGCTTCATGTAAATTTTCATTATTTAATATAGGTACTGAGCCGATACTGGAAAACCTGGCGGTAATCATTTCTAATCGATGAATATCCTTGCCAAGTTCGGTGGTAATCTCATGTTTTTGTAGCTGTGGGTCGCTTTTTAAATATTCCATCCAGGCCATTAAAGAAGATATTGGCGTGCCTAGCTGGTGGGCAGTTTCTTTGGCAAGGCCTACCCAAACCTGATTTTGTTCGGCGGATCGGGAATAACTGAAGGCAAGGTATGACAGTAAACCAAATATTGCTATCACCGAAAGTTGCACGTATGGATAGTAACGTAATTGTAAAAGTAAAAATGAGTTTTTGTAATAAAGAAACTGGTAGTCGTATTCAATGCCATCCTCATTTCGAATTGAGATTCGAATAGGTTGGTGTTCTTCTCTCATTTCACTTAATTCTTGCTGTAAAATTTCCGATTTCTCAAATTTTGATAATTGCTCTGGTAAGTCTATATTTCTAAAATCAATAGGGTTGCTCGCGCCATCGGTCCAAATTACCGGTATTGACTTATTAAGTAAAATAAGCTGTGGGGTCATTACATTGATGGCCTGATTATTTCGCTCATTTACAAAAGACTCTAATGAAGTGGCATACAATTCAATAAATCGCTGCTCGCGATCGCGAAGTTTGTCTACAAGTATATTAGTATAATATATTGAGGCTACACTAATAATACCTGCCACCACTACTACAATCCATTTTACCCTTGAGGTATTGCGATATAAATTTGGCGTAATTACGCTTTTGAAAGGGTTATTCATCAATAATTATTTATAAATACTGATGCAACGAAGTGGTCCAGGATCCATTATTGTTATTGACCAATACTCATTGTTTCATCATAAGCCATTTGCCCAAAACTTTATAGTTTACTTTTGAACCATGCATTAAGATGCCAATCCGGTAAATACGACTTGCCACCCAGGTTGTAAATACAAAACCTGCAACTAATAAAACGATTGATAAGCCTAATTGCCAGGCAGGAACTTCAAAAGGTATCCTCATCATCATAACGATAGGGGAGGTAAAGGGAATAATACTAAGCCAAAATGCCAAAGATCCGTCGGGCTCTTTTAATACTGCACTTAATACCAAAATAGAAAAGATAAGTGGCACGGTAATAGGCAACATGAATTGCTGCGTATCAGTATCACTGTCGGCTGCTGACCCTACCGCGGCAAAAAGTGCTCCATACATAAGATAACCTCCCAAAAAATAGATCACAAAACCTATGATAATAGTGATTAGAGGTAATTGCAGCACATTGTCCATAGTTTGGGCTACTTTTATTTTATTAAAATCTTCGCCGCTCTGTTGCATTACCTGTTCCATCTGAGGAGATGATGCACTTTCAAGATCCAAGGCTCCCATTACCAGGGTAGTGATACCAATGGTGAGTAAAACCCATAGGATAAACTGTGCTAAACCCACGGAAGCCACTCCTACTATTTTACCCATCATCAATTGAAAGGGCTTGACCGCTGATACTATTACTTCCACAATACGATTACTTTTCTCTTCTATCACACCCCGCATCACCTGGGCCCCGTATAGAAAAATAAAGAAATAAATTAAAAAGGAAAAGATATATCCCACGATAGTTGCAATACCGGCATTGGTTTCTTTTTCTCCTTTTTCGCTTATGTTAATTGTATTTATATTCACAGATGCTTGCAGGCTGTCCAACCTTGACCTACTCAAACCACTTTTTTCCAGTTTAATTTCCTCCAATCTATCCTCAATCACTTGTTCCAAACTGGCAAGCACTTCTAAACTAGGGTTGCTTGAGGAAAAGAATTGAATACCTTCGGGGTTATAAACATTTATGTTGGGAATGATCAACCCCCCGTACAAGTCAGAATTTAATACTTTTGACTTTAGACTGTCGTCAGGTTCATCAGTAAATTGAAAAATTAATCCTGAAGACTCTTTCAAATGTTGCGTAAACAAGCCACTATCGTCTTTAACTTTTACTATTCGTTCGTCGGTGGTTTCTCTCAAGGCCAGCCAAATGGGAACGAGCATCATAGCCGCAAAAAGCAATGGGCCAATGACGGTCATCACGATAAATGATTTTTTGCGAACCCTGGTTATAAATTCTCTTTGTATAACTAAAAGTGTATTATTTTTCATTGCTTGCTCTTTCCTGTACTTTAGTAATAAAAATATCATTCATGTTCGGTATCTTTTCCATAAAAGAATGAATTTCTACAGATTTCATCAATTCGTTTAATAAAATATTGGGAGAATCATTCTGTTGCATTTTGATAACCGATTTATACATGCTTCCCTCAAGGGTTTCACTACTAATCACCTGATAACCATTAACTTGCGAGCCTAACATTTTTTTATGCTCCACGATAAAGGTGTTAGACTTGTAGTCGTCTTTAATAGCTTTTTTAGGTCCTGATAAAATGTTTTTTGATTTATTTATTAAGGCTATATGATCACAAAGCTCTTCAACAGATTCCATGCGATGGGTAGAAAATATAATAGAACTTCCGTTTTCTTTAAGTTCCAGAATCTGATCTTTTATCATATTGGCATTTACGGGGTCAAATCCACTGAATGGCTCATCTAGAATGATTATTTTTGGTTCGTGCATTACCGTGGCAATAAATTGGATTTTTTGCTGCATACCTTTGGATAGGTCTTCAACATTTTTATTCCACCAGCCAGAAATGTCTAATTTCACAAACCAATTTTTTATTTTGCTTACCGCTTCTGGCTTAGATAAACCTCGTAATCGAGCTAAGTACAATAGCTGCTCTCCTACCTTCATCTTTTTATAAAGTCCTCTTTCTTCAGGCAAGTAGCCAATTTCGCGAATATGCTTTGGATTTAATTTTTCGCCATTAATTAAAATTTCACCTCGGTCAGCCGCAATTATCTGATTAATAATTCTAATCAGGGTTGTTTTGCCAGCTCCATTGGGCCCCAATAAGCCAAAGATCGATTGGCGGGGAATGGCAATATTAATATCTTGAAGGGCTACATGATTGCTGTAGCTTTTGCACACGTTTTTAGTAATTAAAACTTCTTCCACAATCTATCTAAATTTAGGCCTAAAATTAATAAAATAAAACGGAAAGAAAAGCACTGGAATGAATTACTGTGTTATTTACTCAAAAAGAATATTGCCTAGTGCTACATCTACATCAAAAGTAAGGTGTGGTTGAGGGTTTTTTAGATAAGCTGCATTGACGAATATATTTTTTGCCGTTTGGGAGAACCCTTCAGGAATTTTAACCCGACACAATGGTGAGTCATTCAATTTAACCATAACAGGTGTATCGTGTTTAGGCAAATTTACGGTAAGTTTTCCTGCACCTACGCTTACTTTTATTTGGCTATTATTTTTACATTTATCACTAAAGTCAAGCAAAAGATTTCCAAAGCCGACATCAGCTATAATTGTTTTGGCTTTAGCCATATTGAGGTGAGCTACATGCAAAGAGCCAAAATCTACTTGAGCCAAAAAAGTATCCATTTCTACCGGATTGTAAATGCTGGAAAAATAACCAATTTTTACATCTGCATTGCCGGTATTTATTTTAAGGGTTTCAATGGGTAAACCTGACAAATCTGCGTAAGAATCGCCCACGGGATAATTTAAGTTTAAACTATAAGGTTTGTGGCGCGAAAGATATACGTACCACTTGTCATCTTCTTCTGATTTATTAAAAATCTTATGAGAAAGTGCTTTCCCCATATTATTAACCGATTTTTTATTTAGTTGAAAATGAATATGATTGATGCGGTCTTTGATTTGGTGCTGTAGAGAGATTTCAATATGAGGTGATTCTGCACTTTTTTTCACGTTAAGTACATCATCATGAATGGCAGGCTTGATTAGACAAATACCGGAAGTTCCTGTAAGATTTAAACTGACTTTATCGAATGCCATTGAGTTTTTTACTGCTAATTGATCGCCAGCCGATTGTGAAAAGCTAATTGCAGGAAAAATAAATAGGATTATAAACAAGTTTCTCCACATGTTTTTACCATACGAGTAATTACTGATGATGGTTGCAATAGGAAAAGTTATTGTTATTATAATTACCTTATAATAAAAAAAGGCAGCTAAAAAACTACCTTTTTTAAGTTCGATTTAGAAAAATTCTTTCATCCGGTCGAAAAACCCTTTCTCATTCTTTCCGGGAGACGGATCAAAGTTGGGCGATTCTTTAAATTTTTCTAATACTTCTTTTTCTTCTTTACTAAGAGACTTAGGCGTCCATACATTTACATATATTAATTCATCACCATTACCATAACCATTAATATCTCTAATTCCTTTACCTCTCAAGCGCAAAATTTTACCGCTTTGAGTACCGGGATCTAATTTAATTTTTACTTTCCCATCTATGGTAGGTACTTCTAATGAAGTGCCTAGTGCAGCATCGGCAAAGTTGATATAAAGATCATATATTATGTTATTGCCATCCCTCTTCAAGTATTCATGTTCCTCTTCTTCAATTACAATAAGCAAATCGCCAGGCACACCACCTCTTTTGGGTATATTACCTTTGCCCGACATGCTTAGTTGCATGCCTTCGCTTACGCCTGCAGGTATCTTTATAGGTATTACTTCTTCCTCCAGCACTCTTCCTTCGCCATGGCAAGTATCACATTTTTGAGAAATGGTTTTGCCTTCTCCTTCGCATACCGGGCAGGTGCTTGCGCTTACCATTTGCCCTAACATGGTATTGACAACTTTACGTACCTGGCCAGACCCCTGACAACTGCTACAGGTTTGCTGAGAAGTACCATCTTTAGCGCCATTTCCACCGCAGGTGCCGCAGCTCGTGTATCTTTTTACTCTTATTTTTTTCTCTACTCCCTGTGCTACTTCTTCCAGGTTTAACTTTAACTTGATCCGAAGGTTAGTTCCTTTTCTTCTGCGTGTGCCACCACCGCGGCCTCCACCAAAGAAGCTGTCGAAGGGGCTGCCCCCACCACCAAATATATCGCTGAACTGGCTAAATATATCATCCATAGACATGCCGCCGCCGCTAAAGCCGCCACCGCCGCCCATGCCTTGATGACCAAAGCGATCGTAGCGTTGTCTTTTTTCGCTATTGCTAAGTACTTCATAAGCCTCAGCAGCTTCCTTAAATTTTTCTTCGGCTGTAGGATCGTCAGGATTTTTATCGGGATGAAATTTAATCGCTATTTTCCGATATGCTTTTTTGAGTTCATCGGTACTAGCCGACTTATCTACTCCCAATATTTCGTAATAGTCTCTTTTTGCCATATTATGCTCCAATCACAACTTTTGCAAATCTTATTACCTTTTCGCCCAGGTAATAACCTTTTTCCACAACATCTACAACTTTTCCTTTTAAATCATCTTCTGGTGCTGGAATCTGTGAAATGGCTTCATGAAATTCAGGATTGAATTCACTGCCTTTTTCAACTTCCATCACGCTGAGACCTTTCGTCTCAAGTATTTTCACTATTTTATTATTTATGAGCTGAAACCCTTCCTTTAGTTGCGTAGCATTTTCACCTTCGGGCGACAATTTTAATGCTCTTTCAAAATCATCAACTACCGGTAGCAATGAACTCATTAAGTCTTCATTTGCTGTTTTTACTAGATCCAACCGTTCTTTGGATGTTCTTCTCCGAAAATTTTCATACTCGGAATATAAGCGCAAGTATTTGTCTTTTGATTCAGATAGCTGCTCTTCCAGCTTTTTTACTGCTGTATCTAATTCATTATTGCTGTTCAACTCCTGCTCAAGCTCTTCTTCCAATTCGCTGTTTTCATTTGCAGCATTCTCATCTACCGCTTGAGAAGTTTCTTCGTTTTCGCTATTATTATTGGTAGTTTTTATTTCTTCTTCGGCGTTGTTGTTTCTTTCTTCCATATTTCCTCTATTTCAAATAATTATTAAATTTTATAAGAAATCGATTCGTAGTAGTCAATTACTTTGCCAAAAAAGCAATGGCTGACATATTGACACTTCAATCATTGGTTAATAACTGCCATATGTGGTCTTTCAATTTGTTAATATTATATCCAGTGACAGCGGAAATAAACTCGCATTTAATACCGCTGGGTAGTTCAGCTTTCATGGCTGTTTGCAATTCTTCGTCCAACAAGTCAGCTTTTGAAATTGCCAGTAAGCGCTTCTTGTCAATGAGCTCAGGATTGTATTTTTTTAGTTCGTTCAAAAGAATGTGATATTGTTCAGTAATGTTTATTTCATCAGCCGGTATTACAAATAGTAAAATGGAATTGCGCTCGATGTGTCTTAAAAAACGCAAGCCTAATCCTTTTCCTTCAGCCGCACCTTCTATGATTCCGGGAATATCTGCCATTACAAAAGATCTGTGATCTCGGTAAGAAACTACACCTAAATTGGGCACCAAAGTGGTAAAAGGGTAATCGGCAATGGCCGGTTTGGCGGCAGATACTACCGACAACAGGGTCGATTTTCCGGCATTAGGAAATCCCACCAAACCCACATCCGCTAATAATTTTAATTCCAGAATTACCCATTCTTCCTGTTCAGGTTCTCCGGGTTGCGCGTAGCGGGGTGTTTGATTGGTGGCAGTTTTAAAATTGCTATTACCCAAACCGCCTCTACCGCCCGGTAATATGACTATTTCCTGACCATCTTCCAGTATTTCGGCTTTTATTTCATCATTTTCTGCATTTCTTGCTATAGTTCCAATGGGCACTTCTAACACCTCATCCTTGCCTTGTGCACCTGATTTATTAGCTCCTTGCCCGGGTTTACCTTTATCGGCAATTACATGTTTTCGATAGCGTAAATGCAGCAATGTCCACAGTTGAGCATTGCCTCGTAAAATAATATGACCACCCCTTCCGCCATCACCACCATCAGGACCACCCTTGGGTACAAATTTTTCTCTGCGAAAATGCATCGATCCGGCGCCTCCAGCTCCTGAGCGGCAACATATTTTTACTTGATCAATAAAGTTACTGGAAGCCATATATTTATAATTGAAGTTTGCAATTGCCCAAGTTAAGGCAACCTGTTTTGTTAAGAATAAAATAAAAGCCCACTATATGTAAAACGGGCTTAATGTAATCCAAATTAGATGTTGCTGATAATTAATGCTTATCTATTTCTTTACTTATGTGATCAAAAATTTCATCAATAGAACCTACACCGTTAACTTTTGCAAGTTTTCCTTGATTTTGATAATATTTGGCTACCGGCAAGGTTTCTTCTTTATAAACCTTGATGCGATTATTGATTTTTTCAATATTCTGATCGTCGGTTCGTTCGGAAGTTTTACCTCTTAATACAATTCGTTGTCGTAGTTCATCATCAGGAACTTGTAATGCTATCATTAAAGATATGGAGGTATTGTTTTTCTTCAACAGTTCATCCAGTGCTTCGGCTTGAGCCACGGTACGCGGAAAGCCATCGAAAATGAAACCTTTGGTTGCCGGGAATTCACTTATTTTTTCATCTACCATTCCGATTACAACTTCATCAGGAACCAGATTGCCTGCATCCATATATTGTTTCGCTTTTTGCCCCAGGTCAGTACCTTCTTTTAAATGCTTACGGAAAAGATCTCCGGTAGCAATATGTACCAGTTTGTATTTGGTGATAATATTTTCACTTTGAGTACCTTTGCCAGCACCTGGAGGGCCGAATAATACAATATTTAACATCTTAATTTATTATTTTTCTTTTAGTTTATACAAATGTTTTAAATTTCTTCCTAATCCGTCGTAGTCGAGTCCGTATCCTATTACAAATTTATTTTCTATTTCGATGCCCACGTATTTTACCGGAAACGAGTAATCGAAAATGTCTGGTTTTAGCAGCAATGTGGCGATTTCTATACTTTGGCAATTTTTATCTTTTAAATGCTGAAGCAAGTACTTTATGGTATTGCCGGTATCTACAATATCTTCAAGTATTATTACAGGTCTACCATCTAATTCTGACATTAAATCCAGATGAACCTGAAGTTCGCCCCTTGATGTTTTTTGATAACTACTTACTTTTATAAATTCGATTTCAGCTTGCAATTGAAGTTCCCTGAGCAAGTCGGCAGTAAATATAAATGATCCATTGAGTACACTTACAAATAGTGGGTTTGCATCTCGATAATCGAGGTAAATTTTTTGCGCCAATCTTTTTACAGCGTTCTTGATTTCCAAGTCGGGAATCATCAATTCAAACTGCTTGTCCTTTACATGCATAATTAAAAGTTTTGCAAGTATAATTTTTTAGATTGGCAAAGATAAATTGAAATGAGCTGGTAATGAAATCTACAAGTGACTAAGTAAATATTGATATAGGCTGATCATGCTTGCAATATCATCTTTATGCACTTTTTCATCCGGGGAATGTACGTTTTGCTCAGCCGCACCAATAAAACACCAATCGATAGGATAGGGTGATTGATGGATTTCGCGGCCGTCGCTACTTCCCTCAAACTCTACTTCAATTTGATAATTAATGCCGGAATTTTCTGCCAATGCTATTATTTTATCCACAAAGCTTCTGCGCGGAATATTATGATCTCTTATGGAAATAGCAACCCCGTTGCCTGGAGTAACCCCGTCGGTAATCCAGGTAATGTCAGCAATTAATGCCTGGTGTATCTTGTATTTTTCATATAGATATTTGGCCAATAACGGCACTGAACCACCACCTACTTCTTCCCAGCAACTGAAGACCAGCAGTCCATTTTGTAAACTTTCGGCTAGGCGCAAGCAACTGTAAATGCCCAATCGATTATCTAAATAGCATGACTGAACATAATCCTCGGTTTCTCTGAAGTTGCATTTAAAAACCAATGGTGTGCCTTTGTCGATACCACGGCCAAAGTTGTAGAAAAGATGATTATTATTATCAAGTACAAGATCGCACTCCACAAGCCCAAGGGTATCTTGGCCAACCAACTTATAGCCATCTTTTATTTCTGGTTGACCTATGGGTACCAGTTGATTTTGATACCTTACCATGAAGCCTACTGAATCCATGTGTGCAAATACGGCCGTTTTAGGATTGCCAAATTTTAAAATCAAACAATCTTGTAGTTCTGCTTCAGTAATAA
>Ga0207419_1001893_pt1 | contig 14713 bp, 13 predicted proteins | sample ElkSloMetagenome_4_FD_184723 | JGI IMG/M metagenome (GOLD analysis project Ga0207419, IMG submission 184723) | Hot spring microbial communities from Elkhorn Slough, Monterey Bay, USA - MD2A (version 2) | ecosystem: Environmental > Aquatic > Marine > Intertidal zone > Estuary: Microbial mat ...
GTTCGTCCAGTGGGGTGCGGGAGCGTTTTGTTTATTTCTGGTGGAACAGGCGATAGTGCGCGATACCGAACCAAACACGTAGCAGAATTTTTACGAAACCATGGGATTGAGGCTCGAATTACGGTGCAAGATAGACCAGGACTTGTGAGGTACCTGAATCATTTTCAAGTATTCGTTTTCCATCGTGTTATGATGACACCAAGCGTTTCGAAAATGATAGAGGCTATTCAGAAACAAAAAAAGACCATTATTTTTGAAACGGATGATTTGGTTTTTGATCAGGAATATCTCCAGCACATGGACATTCTCAAAAATATGAATGTTTTTGAGAAAAAGCAGTATGAAAAGGGCGTGGGTGTGGAGATTTTGGAAAATGATTTTGTCCGCGTAGCGACAGCGACAACATCTTTTTTGGCGGAAAAATTACGAGAGCGAGGAAAAGAGGTTTTTATTGTTCCTAATATGCTTTCGGAGGAAGATCTTGCGTGGGCTCAACAATCAAGAGAAAGAAAAGCTCTTCAAGAAAAGAAAGATGAAGAAATATGTATTGGGTACTCTTCGGGGACCAAAAGCCATGATAAGGATTTTATGACCGCTACTCCAGCACTGATTCGTATTTTACAAGAATATGAGCAGGTTCGACTCCGCATTGTAGGACCCTTGCTTTTGGATGATGCATTCGCGCCTTTTTCTCAGAGGATAGAACGAGTACCTTTTTTGAGTAGAAAGAAACATTTTTTTGCTCTTGCTGATATTACTATTAATATCGCTCCTTTGGAGATGGGAAATCCTTTTTGTGAAGGAAAATCTGAGCTCAAATGGTTTGAGGCGGGCATCGTGGGTGTACCGACCGTAGCGAGTGCGACACAAACATTTTGTGAGGCCATAGAGTCGGGGAAAGATGGATTTTTGGCGAAAACACAAAAAGAGTGGTATGATATACTTTCGAAACTTATAGAAGATTCCTCTGTGAGACATTCGGTAGGAAAAGAGGCTCAAAAATCAGCTCTTTCTCGATATACAACGGAGTCAGAGATCGGAAAAGAATATATACAATTTTTGAAAACAAGAAAGAATAAAAAATAAGAAGCAATAGCTATGAAGGTTCTTATAACGGGTGGCGCTGGATTTATTGGGTCAAAGATGGCACAAACACTTCTCGATAGGGGTGATGAGGTGGTTATTATTGACAATTTTAATAACTACTACGATCCACAACTCAAAAGAGATCGTGTGAGCCAAGTGATTGGAGAGCGGAAACACAAATTGTATGAGGGGGATATTCGGGATGAAAAATTGCTTGAAGAAATGTTTTCCAAAGAAGGGATTGATAAAGTTGTGCATCTCGCAGCCATGGCTGGTGTTCGCAATTCGCTGAAAAACCCTTTGCTCTATGAAGATGTGAATGTAAAAGGCACTATGCTTCTTTTGGAAATGGCAAAAAAATACGCTATCAAAAACTTTGTCTATGCCTCTTCTTCTTCTGTTTATGGGAATAATACCAAAACTCCTTTTGCAGAAACCGATTTTGTGGATCATCCTATTTCTCCGTATGCTGCGACCAAGAAAGCATCCGAGCTTATAGCCCATACGTATAGCCATCTCTACGGCATTCCTACAACGGGACTACGATTTTTTACGGTATATGGACCGTGGGGTCGACCTGATATGGCCCTTTTTATGTTTGTGAAGAATATACTTGAAGGAAAAGCGATAGACGTGTACAATCATGGAAAGATGTCTCGAAATTTCACGTATATTGATGATATTGTATCGGGTACCCTAACGGTGCTTGATGCCAATCTCAAAAGTGATGTTATGAATATTGGAGGTGATCGAGAAGAGACCCTCTTGCGATTTATCGAGGTAATCGAAGGGAATGTAGGGCGAGAAGCACAAAAGAATATGATGCCTATGCAACCAGGAGACGTTCCACAAACCGTAGCAGATATTTCTAAGCTTCGTGCTCTTGGATGGGAACCGACAACACAGATAGAAGAAGGAATAAAGAATTTTGTAGATTGGTATCGTAATTATTATAAACAATAAGATATACACGTATGTCAGAAGATAAACAAGAAAAGAAAGAAGAGAAAAAAGTTTCCACTGAGAACAAGGAATCCAAAGAAAAGGCAAAAAAGGAAGCAAAAAAGAAGTCAGATATGAAAATCCTTGCCGGAGTCATTGTTGTGGTTATTATTGGATATGTTCTCGCAAGTCCCGATCTTCGATCAAGAGTGACATCTGTTTTTAGCTCAAAGAGCTCAAGCTCTCTCGAAGTGGTAAAAGATATTGATACAGAAGATTCCAAGCAATTTAGTTATGCTATTGGTTCCATGTTTTCTGAATCGATAGCATCTTCTCTCGATCAAATAGAAGAACAAGGAGATGCATTAGATCGAGAAGTTGTTGCCCAGGCTATCGAGGATGTATTACTCGAAAAAGATTCATTGAAAATGACACAAGAACAAGTAGAAGAATTTCTTACACTCAAACAAGAAGAGGCTCAAGAGAGATTAGCAGTGCAATCTCAAGAAAATGAAGCTTCTGGAAAAGCTTTCCGAGAAGAGTATAAAAAGGGGGATGGTGTAGAGGAAATAGAGGGGGGCATTCTTTACAAAGAAATGACTTCAGGATCAGGAGCACTTGTGGGAGAGAGAGTGGCTCTCGTTCAATATGAGGGAAAAACAGTTGATGGGACAGTCTTTGATTCATCAGAACAAAACGGAGGAGAAAGTGTTCCTTTTTCTTCTGCTCAAGTTATTCCTGGCTTAGGATCAGCGCTCGCTCTCATGCAAGTGGGAGATACGTGGGAAATAGTCGTTCCTGGAGAACTTGCCTATGGTGATCAAGGAATCCCTGGCGTTATTGATCCAGGAGCAACACTTATCTTTACGATTACCGTAGAAGAACTTCAATAGGGAATTTGCAAGGAATGCCTTGGATTTGTTATACTGATTTTCCAGGAGAAATAAGAAAAGAATAAATAATAATAAATGCTTTATTATGGAAGAAAATTACAAAGAAGGAGAAGAGCAGAGTGTATGGCGTTCGTTTATGGCAAAATATACTCGAAAAGAATTTGTTATTTTGCTGGTGATTGGTGTTATTGTGGGAGTTGCTGTGAAGGCAAATGCCTCATCACAAATTACGATGGGGTATGATGATTATCTTGTTGTGAAAAATAAGCAATCATTTGATTATACTCAAATGGCGCAGACATTAGCAGAGGAAAATGAGGGTGGTCAAGTAGCGGCACCTTCTCTCGGAGGAGCTGCTTGTGGAGGATAGATGAGAAGGATGTATATAACAAGTTTTGTGCACACTTACCTATAAAAGAAGAAAGCGTATGTCGAAAGAAATGAAAAAAGAAGAAGAAAATGAAGAAAAGGATGTTTTTGAAGAGGGAGAATCTCAAGAGAAAAAGAGTTCCACGATAAAGAACCTTACCTCTCTTTTGATTATTGTTACTGGTTTGTTTGTAGGAAGTATATTTATTGATATTGTTCAGCTTGTTTCAGGAGAAGGTGTTTCACGAAGCGTTTTGGGACAGTCAGACATATTTGAAATAGGAGAAAGAACATGGGTAGCTTATGAGGAGCCTATTGCACGAGTTTCTGTTTTGACCGATGAAAACTGTGAAGAATGCGATCCTTCACAAGCACTGCTTTTCCTACGAAGATACCTTCCTACCCTTCTTGCCGAAGAGGTTTCTATTGATTCTGCACAAGGAGAGCGCATCATCGAAGAGGCTAATGTGAACACACTCCCAGCTTTTGTCTTTGACAAAAGTATTGTAGATACAAGTTTTTATCTCCAAGCAGCTCAGATATTTCAATCTGATGAAAAAGAATCTCTCTATGCCTTAGATGTTGCTCAGCTTGGCCTTCCCGTAGGAAAGTATCTTGAATTACCCGAAGTCGGAGAGGATGCTATTGTCGTAGGAAATCCAGATGCTCCTGTTACGATTGTCGAATTCTCTGATTTTCAGTGTCCATATTGCCAGCTTCTTCACCCATCGATTCGTCAAGCACTAGAAGAGTTTGATGGACAGATTCGATTTGTGTACAAACACCTCCCTCTTTCATTTCACGCTCAAGCAGAGAACGCTGCTCTTGCTTCTGAATGTGCCAATGAACAAGGAAAGTTCATAGAGTATGCTGATACTCTTTTCGAGAATCAAGCACAGTGGGGTGAGACAGAAGGAACAGCTTCCTTTAAACGGTACGCTTCTACTTTGGGACTCAATACAACAACATTCAACCAATGTCTTGATAGTCAGAAGTACCAAGAAAAAATTGCTTCTGATGTAGAAGAAGCGCAAAAATTTGGTATCTCTGGAACACCAGGAACCTTTGTCGGTTCACAATTTTTGGGAGGCGCGGCTCAGTATGAATCTTTCAAGGCTATGATTGAACAAGAGCTTGGCGGAGAATTGCAAGAAGGGGAGTCAGACGAAGAAGATGCTGTTTGACAGAAGTAAGAAACAAGGTTAGTATAGTTTCTATGAATAATACAATCGATCAAAAGAACGTTATTAGTGTTCTCTTTGGATTCCTCTTTATAGAGGAAGGTCGATTTGCTTTTGCCGAGAGATAAAAAATCATTTCGCGACAAAGCCAAAACGACCTTCCGAGTAAGAAGGTCGTTTTTTAGTTCTTTAAGTCGTCTCGTTTTAAATCAAAAAGCGAGACATTGGTAAACGCAACACCTCTAGGAGGATGTCATGCAATTTTCAATCCGTTTGAATAGCTCTGAAACTTTTTTGCAATCTCCCAAATTCGTCGTTCCTTCGGGAGAGTGTGTGCCAATCGTGAACGGATTTTTGGAGATTTCTGATATTGGTCCAGAAATTGATATTCAGAAGCAAGTATGGAGACAAATGGCAAAAGCGAGGAAACTTCCTATGGAATATAGGGGATTTATCAGGTATGATGGATTTCTTGTTCTGGATGGAAAGGGAGGTTTCAAGATAAGGATTATCGAAATAAATGGACGGGGGATAGAGTGTCTTCACGCGATTGAAGCAGTGCATCAAGCTCTCGGCAGGGAAGTCGAGATAGAGAGCACTGCTCAAATCGCACTGCCGTATTTCCAAAAGTGGGCAGGTGATAAGGAAATCATTGCTCTTGTTGCGGACAATGAGAGTTTGGTAAAAAGGATATGGGGACCGATTTTCGTGAGAGGTTTACAGAATTTGGGTCTCCGAATTCGTCTCATGGAAGTGGGAGAGTTTCGAGATAAAGCGGATACATGCTTTAAAGGTACGTGTATGTATCTAGTCGGAGATGTTGGTGATGGACCCTCACAGTTTCCAGGGGATGTTGCTCGAAGGTTATGGAATCTTCAGGAAGAAGGGGGTGTCTCCATGCTCAATAGGATTATGAGAGGGGGTATGGGAGATAAATATGCCCTAGAAAGAATCATTGGATTGGGCCCCCTACTCCTCAATGAACCCGACAAGTTCACTGTTGCTCGAGATAAGCAAAGTGATCTTGTATTGAAGCCCATCAATGGAGCTTCTGGGGATGGAATTACCATAGGGAGGTTAGTGAGTCCCGATGATTGGCGGGAAGCACTGACAAGAGAATCGCAGACTCACTTTTTGTCCGAGCTCGTCGTCCCAGAGACGATAGAGTTGCATGGAGTCAAGTATGCTGTGGACTGCAATATCACTTATTGGGCGGAGGGAGGTAAACTCACGCCTCTCTATGTGATAGCAAGGATAAAGCCATGGGAGAAGTTTCGAAAGACATGGATCATGAACGTCGCGAAGGGAGGAGGGATCGTTCCTCCTAAGAGATTGTAATTTGAGCGGGGGAGTTGGTGTAAGACACTAACTTCCCCGCTCGAGGAGATTTTTTCGAAATTGAAATATGACTTTAAAAGTTTTTGAAGAAATGTTTGAAGGGAGTTCTTCATTTTTCGAAGACTCACCAGTCAAAATGACAGAAGTGTATTTGAGTTTCGAAAAAGAATATTATTGTATACAAGAGAAAAACATATGAAACAAGGTGACTATAAAAAACAAAAACATATTCTTATTATTCAATTTCGAACGGATGCATCGTATTTGCACGAACGCATGTGTTTGTATAAATCATTGCTTTCTGACGTGGTCCGTTTAACTATGGTGAGTGCCTTGGATAATGACATTGACTGGAAACATCCCGTAAAACTTTTACGCGGTGTGGATGGCGTTGTTTTGGGAGGTTCGGGAGAATTTCATTTTCCTGGCCACACTGATGGAGAACGACAAAAATTCCATGATTGTGCGGTTGCAAATACAAAGATGCTCGTGCAATATCTCATTGATTATGATATTCCTACGATTGGGATATGTTTCGGTCATCAAATGTTAGGATATGTACTGGAGACTCAAACGATACGAGATCCGCATCAAGCAAAAAAAGCAGGATCATATCAAATCCGTCTTACCGAAGAGGGAAAACAAGATCGTTTGTTTAGTGGTCTTCCCGAGACATTTATGGTGCAATATGCCCATCAAGATTCTCTTGAAGGATTGCCGAAAGGATGTGTTCTTTTGGCACATAATGGGAACCGATGCCGAACAAGTGCTTTTCGACATGGAAAAAATGTTTATGGATTTCAGTTTCATCCAGAGTTTGTAGATGAAAAAGATTTTTTCTTTCGCTTGAAAATAAGTGATGCTGAATACAGCGGAAATACTACACAAGTATGCGCTACTCGTGAAGCCACAACACTTCTTAAACGTTTTGTTCGTGATATTTCTCATTCGTACAAAAAAGAATTCTAGAATGAATTCTAGAATTCTTGTCTATGCTAGATATCCGAATTTGGGAAGTAAAAATAGTTTAATCAAATAATAACTACTCTGTCTTCTGTGTTGCTTTTTTGAAGAGCGTATAGCTCGTACAGCATTTTTGATAGGCATCATCTGCATGCTCAACTCCTACTCCTACAGAAATACCTTTGGGCATTGTCGTTTTTTGCCATGATTTTTCTGAAATCTTGTAAGTTTTCCCATTAGAAATATAATAGCAATTTTGAAACTTGTGATCCGTAGGAACACTGTTGAAAATAACCGCAAGAACACTAGCGGCATTTGCACCGAACGTATGGTTTTCAAAATGAACCGCTCCACCTTCTTCGACGAGAACATTCGTGTCTATCATTTTGACATCTGCATGTGAGTTTTCAAAAAGAAGAGTATTTTTATTAAAGTCTCCAAAACAGCCACTATTTTTTATATGTATATTTGCTTTAAAAATGCATCCTTTGCCTTGAAAGGAATTAATTTGATCTAAGCAAAAGGTGCAATTTTTGAAGGTATAATTACCTCGTAGGGAAAACAGTGCTTGGTGTTTTATTTGGATATCTCCTAGAATGAAAGCAAAGTCTTTTTCGAAAGATGCCTTGATGGGAGATGCGTGTTGGTCAGGATTACGCATGTCCTTGAGTACATCTTTCAAGATCGTCTTTTTGTAACTCAATATACCGTCTTTGATTGCTGGTTGTACACCTACATGAGCTCCTCCTTTGAGATGTTCTTTTCTAAAGGTTTTTAGAGATATTTTGAAATCCTCTTTTTTGGTATCTGGATATAAATCAATGGTATATTCACCTTTTTCATTTCTTTGAAAAAACGTTGAATCGCATGACCCAAGGCTTGTATAGAGTTTTTTTACTACATCCCCTGGAACCGAAACTTGATTCTGTTGTAGCCATTCTTGCAGGTCATTTGTATTAAACGAAACAGAAACTTTTTGCTCTTTTTGCAAATATTTCCACAACTTAGCGTGTTGTTCGTTTTTGGTTGTTGGTTCTTTTTCTGGATTAAATTGTGAATGTTGTCCGTTATTTTCTGCCAAATATTCTTCTGTGTCGAGTGCAGCATAACAATGCTGAAAGCCACTATATAAAATCGACAAAAATGCACGGAAATCATGTCGTGCATCAGCGATATTTTCGCCAAGGAGTGAGTTACTTAGTCTTGTGATCCCATGCCTGGCGTCCTCGAGACTTTCTTGTATGTCATTCCATTTTTCTTGTTTTGTTCTCATGAGTCATTTGTTGGATTCGCCTGACATCCTCCTAATACCTGGTACATGTCAGGAGAATCCCGAGCGGAACTGGGATGTTTTGTCTGGGATACAAGTCGACGATATGCGTTTTATCTCAACCAAAAATTTTCTTATCGTGGAGCCACCTGTCGGAATTGAACCGACGACCTACGCGTTACGAGTGCGTTGCTCTACCAACTGAGCTAAGGTGGCAGAAATATCTTCCTTTCGTGAGAGAGGAGTATTTCCCTGAGATGAGTATACCCAAAAAGATACGAAGAAGTCAAAAGGGAAGAGTAAAGTTTACAGAAGCGCTATCTTTCTTTTCCCAATCAGTCGTGTCGATGGGGAAGCTATGAACTCCGCTGAAGTCACGATATTTGAGAGTTTTATTCTTGAGGGCGTATTCGTAAACTTCTTTGGTAATACGAACATCATCTTCGCAGTATTTTCGTATTTTTTCGATTTCTCCTGCTTTCCACCAGTCAATCGCTTCGAGTCCGTTACCACTTTTTTTCTTGCCTAGAGTTCCATCGGCGACAGCGTCGAGTCGAACTTTTTTTCCGATAGACTTTTCTATTTCTTTGAGGAGGTCAAGACTTTTTATTTGGTGAAGATTGCCCGGGTAATATTTATCCAAAAGAGGGATATCGAAATGATCACTATTGTACCCAATAATCATATCAGCGGCTTCGAGAAGTTTCCATAATCCTGAAAATTCGTCCTCGAGGTAGCTATAATACGTCTCTGTCTGTGAATCATAGGCTACGAGGAGGGAGATATCGAGCATCCGAGCATCACTACTTCCTACATCACGAAAGGTATTTTTTGTTTCGATATCAAGGACAATTTTTCGCATAGAAGAAGAAGTGAAGAAATGGATTAATTGTATCTCGAACGTTTGCTATGATATCATGAAAAAAAAGAAGAATCAAAAAGCATTTTTTAAAGAACGTTAGAGTAAAGAAGAAATGATATGAACAAAGCAATTTCAGAGAAAGTATTGTTTTTTGACATGGAAATGATACCAGCTGAAGAAGAGAAACGACCGATGTTGGAGGAATGGTTTCGGGAAAAAGGAAAAGAAGAATCTGAGATTGGAAGTGCTTTTGAATATACTTCGGTCGATGGTGCTTGGGGGAGAGTTTTGTGTATTGCCTACGCTTTTGGAGAGGGAGAAATAGAGGCGCTCTATGATGAATCATTGGATGAAAAAAAGATTATTGAGGAGTTTTGGAAAAAGGTTGATGCTTGTGATGTAATAGTGGGACACAAAATATTGGACGCTGATTTGTTATTTTTACATCAACGGTCTATTGTCCTTGGCATAACCCCATCAAGGTACTATAACCTCGAGGGTGGTTATGATGAGCGAGTCTTTGATAGTGCCTGGGAATGGGGGAGGGGGAAGAAATATGCTAGTTTGGAAAAACTCACCATGGCCCTTGGCCTTCCTAATCCCAAAAAAGAGATGCATGGTTCTCAGGTTCCTAAATATCATCGAGAAGGGCGTGATGGAGAAATTATAGAATATTGTAAACAAGATACCGAAGCGGTGAGGGGAATTTATAAAAAAATTGTAGCAACACGCTTGTGAGTAAACATCTTCATGAAAAAAAGTGTGTTCCCTGTGAAGGGGGAACGAAGCCAATGGAAAAAGAAGGAGTGCAGAAGTATCTTACATTGATCTCTGGATGGGAGGTACAAGGAGGAATAAAGATTGCCAAAGAGTTTTCATTTGATGATTTCGAACATGCTTTGACATTCGTCAATGCTGTTGGTCGCATTGCAGAGGAAGAGGGGCATCATCCCGATATCTTGCTTTTTGACTACAAACATACTAGAATAACACTTTCTACACATGCTATCGGAGGGCTTTCAATGAATGATTTTATTCTTGCCTCTAAGATTGATCGGATATAAAGAGTAAATGCTCATGAAACAAGAAATTACGTTTCGAACTATTTTTTCGTATTATTGGAAACAGGCGAAGAAGTATCCTAAAACAGGAATGCTTGTTTTTGTTTTGTATGGCATCGGTATTGTATTGACGGATACGTTGTCCCCGCTTGTTTACAAAGAAATTATTGATGTACTTTCTGGGGGTGTGGAGAGTGGTATTGAGAAAACATTAACTCTTCTCGTTGGGCTACTTGTTGGGATGAGTCTTTTATATAATATAGCCTTCCGATTGGCTGATTATTGTATGGTGTATTTCCAAAGTAACGTGCTTAAAAATATTGCTGATTATACTTTCCAGGAACTTCATAAACATTCGTATACTTTCTTTTCGAATAATTTTTCCGGATCATTAGTTACCAAAGCGAAGCGATTTTCACGGTCATTTGAAACGATACATGATCAGATGACGTTTAGTTTTTTGATGCAGGGCATAAAAATCGTAGGAGCTATGGGGGTTATGTTCTTTCTCATTCCTTTAATTGGCTTTGTCTATGTTTTGTGGTTGGTTTTGTATTTTACCCTTATCGCTTTTTTTGTTCGTTGGAAGCTTCCCTATGATAAAAAAGAAGCAGAAGCGGACTCTCATGTAACGGCTCGGTATGCTGATACCATTACAAATGCTTTGGCAGTAAAAATGTTTGCTTCACGTACAAGGGAGTATGCATCATTTCAAGATATCACTCAGGATGAAGAGTCCAAGCGAAGGAAAGCATGGAATATTCACAACATACAGATGTTGGTACAGGGAATGCTTTTTTTTGTTCTTGAAACCGCTATTCTTATATTTGCTGTATGGGCTTGGTATGAGGGAAAAATTACCGTAGGGACGGTCGTTCTTCTTCAGATATATGTTATTGCTACGTTTGGAGCTGTGTGGAATTTTGGACGATCAATTATGGAGGTATCTAAGTCTTTGGCAGATGCAAAAGAGATGGTAGAGATATTCGAGCAATGTCCAGATATTCAAGATGCTGACCATCCCGAGGCGTCTCGTATTCAGAAGGGTCATATTGTTTTTCGTGACATTTCTTTTTCCTACGAAAAAAAACAAGATGCTATTTTCCAGCAGTTTTCTTTTGAGATTAAGCCAGGAGAAAAGATTGGACTCATCGGACATAGCGGTGCCGGAAAAACAACCATTACGAAACTTCTTCTTCGTTTCTCAGATATTTCTTCGGGAAGTATTGAAATTGATGGTCAAAACATTCAATCTCTTAGACAAGAGGATCTTCGGAAAAATATCTCTTATGTTCCTCAAGAGCCACTCCTTTTTCATCGAAGTATTCGAGAAAACATTGCTTATGGTAAGCCCACAGCAACAAATGAAGAAATAGAAATGGTTGCCCAAAAAGCACGCGCGCATGATTTCATTTCCCGTCTTCCCAAAGGATACGATACGCTTGTAGGAGAGCGAGGCGTGAAACTCTCAGGGGGTGAACGTCAACGTGTGGCGATAGCAAGAGCTATGCTCAAGGATGCTCCTATTTTGATTTTGGACGAGGCGACCAGTTCACTCGATAGTATGAGTGAACGATATATTCAAGAAGCCCTTGATGAGCTTATGAAGGGAAAGACCGTTATTGTAGTGGCACATCGTTTGAGTACTATTCAAAAAATGGATCGTATCGTTGTTATAGAGATGGGGGATATCGTAGAAGAAGGGACTCATAAGGAACTTCTTAATCACAAAGGAGTGTATGCCGAGTTTTGGAATCAACAAGCGGGAGGATTTCTCATGGAGGGTGGCGGGCCTTGATTATTGTGCAAAGGTATGCTTTGGCAGAAGTGCCCTGGAACAACCGGACAACTGGAGATAGAAGATGAAAAATTCACCCCTGGAAACGGGGAAAAACATCCTTTTCGGGGTGGCAGTATTTCGGCTACTAATCGTCGTGACCTTTCTTGTCGGTATGGTATTCGCTCCTAGAGCAAATGCCGATGAGTCATTGCCTCACCCCGATCCGCCGGAGACGGTGGTACCGGCAGAAAGTACTCCTACGCCCCTTCCTTCAATAAAAAAATCAAAGCCGAACGAGGGGAGGAATACGAACAAGCCACAGAAACGCCCCAGGGGTTGTTGGGCGTTGTCATGGTGCGCATGAAGGAGGCGCACCGAACAAGACAGGGATGTCGCTCACTTCAAAGAAGGGGGCGATTTTTTTTATGACTTTATGAGAAGGGATGTTCCTGTCATAGTGGGGGGTTTCTGTATATCGAGAATGTCGAGTAGAGTCGGAGTAATATCGGCAAGGGTTCCATTTTTCAAGGCCACTCCTTTGAGTGTGAGGATGGCAGGAACAGGATTGAGTGTGTGCGCAGTGTGGGTTTCTTGAATAGCATGGTCAAAATTTTGTTCTGCATTGCCATGATCAGAACTAATAAATGCTATGCCATTTTTTTCTAGAAGAGCTTTAACAACACGACTAAGCTCATGATCGATGGTTTCGATGGCAATTTTGATGGCATTGACATTGCCCGTATGCCCAACCATGTCGGCATTGGCGAAGTTCATGATGAGGATGTCGGTACCGTCTTGTATTTCTTTGATGGCCTTATCAGCGATTTCTTTTGCTTTCATCTCGGGGGCTTCATCATGGGTTCGCACATCACGACGACTTTCTATGAGGATGTGCTTTTCTTGTTTATGGGGAAGTTCTCGACCGCCATTCATGAAATAGGTTACATGAGCATATTTTTCCGTTTCAGCTATATGTGATTGCGTCAGATTGTTTGTTTCGAGGAGATCGGCAAGGGTTACAGATGGTCTTTCTGGAGGAAAGGCAACGAGTGTTTTGTTTTTTGCATCGTATTCGGTGAGGGTAACGAAACAAATATTTTTGTTTTCGGCTCGTTTGATAATAGATTGTGTGAGTTGGCGTGCACGATCAGGGCGAAAGTTAAAAAAGAAAATCCCGTCATTTTCTCGAATAGGATAGGTTTCGTTTTTGGCATCAAGAAAGACAACTGGCTCAAGATGCTCATCGACAACACCTTTTTTGTAGAGCATTTTGAGTGCTTGAGATGGTCGCATGTGAGAGAATTGTTTTTCTCCAAGACCTTCGAAGAGCATCTTTTCTACTTTCTCGACACGATCCCAGTGGTTATCGCGATCCATGGCATAAAATCTTCCGGCAGCGGTAACAATCGTTCCGATGCCAACATCATCCAGAATATCTTCGAGCTGTTCAAGATAGGTTGCCGCACTCTTGGGTGGCGTATCTCGTCCGTCGGTAAACGTGTGAAGAGCAATACGATCGAGGCCGGCTTTTTTGGCAGCATGTAAGAAAGCATAGAGGTGATTTGTATGACTATGAATACCTCCAGGAGAAACAAGTCCTTGGATATGGAGCGTCGAATGGTGTTTTTTGACATGATCAAATAATGTTTGAAACGCTGGATTGGTTTCAAATTCATTATTGTGAGCTGCTTTGTTGATACGAACAAGATCAGTATCGAGAATAGAGCCTGACCCAATAGTCATATGTCCTATCTCGCTGTTTCCCATTTGTCCCTCGGGAAGACCCACTGCATGAGCGCTCGCATCGAGAAGAGAAGAACCAAATGTTTTTCTCAGATAATCAAAATAAGGGGTTTTTGCTTGAGCGATAGCATTATTTTTTTGCTCTTCTCGTTCTCCCCAACCATCAAGAATAATAAGGGCAAGAGGAGTATGTTTTTTTGAAAGAGGTTTCATAAGATGGAATTGTGTAAAGAGGGGAATATTTAAGTGAAAGGGAAATGAAAAAGCCCTCAATGCAAGACAACGTTTGACTCCCATAAGAAGAGATATCGGAAAAAATATAATCTTTTCCCCGGGAATCCAGGTGGGTGTCATTTTTTTCAGCTGTCTATTCTGAAGGCTTCTTCTTTTAGAGGATATCATGGTGTGCTATACTTTGTACAGAATACATCTGAAAAAATACCTATGGAGATACATATTTTAGTCGCTCTTTTACTTGGTGCCCTTTTGGGATTGGAGCGTGCTATTGCTGATAAGGGAGCTGGCATGCGAACATATGCCTTAGTAAGTATGGGATCAGCATTATTTATTGTTATATCTGAAGAAGTAATTGCTCGTTATGCTTCCATAGGAGTAGCTGACTTTGATCCTTTGCGTGTGAGCGCTTCTGTTATAACGGGAATAGGCTTCATTGGTGCTGGATTGTTTATTTGGAGAGAGAATAAGGTCCATAATATTACTACAGCAGCTGGACTTTGGGTGAGTGCCGGTGTCGGAATAGCATGTGGATATGGTATGTATTCCTTGGCACTTACGGTAGCACTTCTTACGTTGTTTATTTTTACCGCTTTGTGGTTTGTTGAGAAAAAAATTACCAAGCTTACTGATCGATTGTTAGGATAAATGAGAGAAAGGTGTCATGAAAGGAAAGAAAGATTTTCAAACAGATTGGAGAGAGGCTGTATCTTGTATTCAACAAGGGGGCATTGCTGTTCTCCCAACAGACACTCTTTATGGAATAGTCGCTTCCGCCTTGTCGTCTAAGAGTGTGGAACGCGTCTATAATGTAAGAGAAAGAGAGTATAATAAGCCCTGCATTATTCTTTTGGATGCAATCGAGACTCTTGCGACATTTCTTCACCCAAAACAGTACGAGCAATACGAACACCTTCTTTCTTGTCTGTGGCCAGGACCCATAAGTATCATTCTTCCTGTGAAAGGGGTTCGATGGGAATATCTTCATAGA
>Ga0207419_1001894_pt1 | contig 14705 bp, 11 predicted proteins | sample ElkSloMetagenome_4_FD_184723 | JGI IMG/M metagenome (GOLD analysis project Ga0207419, IMG submission 184723) | Hot spring microbial communities from Elkhorn Slough, Monterey Bay, USA - MD2A (version 2) | ecosystem: Environmental > Aquatic > Marine > Intertidal zone > Estuary: Microbial mat ...
ATCTATTGGCATCAGTTCCAAAGATTTAAAAGCTACTTCGGCCCCTTCAGCTTGAACGGCAATTTGCCCACTCTGAGCAGTACAATTATAGCCGTAGTTTACCAAATCTCCATTTAACCAAACCTTAATCTCATCTTTTAGGCATTCAATCACCATTTTATTCCATTCGCCCAATGGTTTTTCTGAGCCATCTGTCAAGTTGAGTATCCTCCTTTTTTTGCCTTCTACAATACCCCACTCTTCTTTAGGCCCCCTCCTTTTTAGCATATCAGGTACTTCAATATCTTCTACAATACACCAAAAATCGCCTGCGTTTTCATGCATCATTTGAACCTCTAAAGATTGAGGAAACATACTATAAAGTGCCCTAGGTGTTGAAGCATGAACCAAAATACCACAATTACCGGGCTCACCAACAAATCTGTATTCTACTTCTAACCTGTAATTTTCAAAGATGTCGTCGGTTATTAAATGCCCGTTAGGTGTACCCATACTAACCAATTGCCCATCTCTTACTATAAATGGGCTTGAAACTGTATCTGCATCAGCCATGGTAGGTACATCTACGTGCCAACCGCTTAAATCTTTTCCGTTGAACAAAGTAGTCCTCTCGGTTTCTTGCTTGCATGAAAACACCGCCCACATTAAAAGTAGGGCAGAAAGAAAGTTATTTTTCATGGTTTCTCATCTATATTAATATTTGCGCATAAAAAGTTTAGGTCACAAGCTAAAATAAAATCATTTCTAATAGAAACCAATTTGCTAATTTTGGCGGATATGAGAAGCTTATGTAAATTTTAAGCTTAAGACTTTATTGATTTATAAAAAGGAAAGAGTTTTTATAGCATTTTAAATGGAATACGGGGCTTTTCTTAATTTGCAATTCCCCTTAAATTTCGCTTATTTTCATTGATTTTTTTGATTTCTAGAATGCTCGGCAAATAAAAAGCCCTCTGTAAAAAGAAAGCTAACTATAACAATTTTAAACTTCAAATATGCTTTTGGCGTCCATCAACGGGATACTTAGCAGGAGACCAAACCTATGAATGAAAAGGTATTAGAAGTAATTATTAAACTATTGGCGATCATTGCCAACATAGACGACAGTGCAGGCGATAAAAGAGGTATTATTGAAAAATTCCTCAATTCCCACGTAAGCAGTTTCGAGGTTAGAAAAAGTCTCTTCTTGTTTGATGAATACAAAGCTTTTGCACATGATGCAGGCCTAAAAGAAGCCTACGAAGTTGCAAGCGGCCTGAACAAAGAGGTACCGATGAAACAGAAAATCATCATACTGGTACATCTTATTGAGTTGGTTTTGGCAGACCAAGAAATCACCGATAAAGAAGAAGGCTTTATACTCACTGTTTGCAAGGCACTCAATATAAACAATGAGCTATATAAAGATATTATGGAGTTTCAGCACATCAACGATGCCACGGAGATGCGCTCTGAAAATATTTTGCTCATTAATGATCGCGAAGATGACAGTCTTTACAAAGTGAAGCATCAGTACCACGAAGGTTTGGATAGCACCTTGGCCATTTTGCGCATACCAAGTGTAGAAATGTATTTTTTGAGGTTGATGCTGCCCACTAATGATATTTTTATGAACGGCGACCAACTTAGTTGGGAGTATGTTTATCCTTTGCCGGTCGGCATCTCTGTGAGAGGCCAACACATTGAGCCCATTTATTACAGCGAGATTGTCAGTAATTTTTTAAGAAAAGAAGACAATGAAAAAATAGCCTTTGAAGCAACAGACATTCGTTATTATTTCCCTAATGGTGGCAAAGGTTTGCACAACATTAACATTGCAGAAGAATCGGGTAAATTGATAGCCTTGATGGGTGCTAGTGGGTCGGGCAAATCTACTTTGTTAAATGTGCTTAATGGTAATTTAGCACCTCAAACGGGCAGTGTAACCATTAATGGTATAGACATTTACAGGTATAAAGAAGAGATAAAAGGAGTGTTGGGCTATGTACCACAAGACGATCTTTTGATTGAAGAACTCACCGTATACCAAAACCTGTTTTATGCTGCAAGGCTTTGTTTCGGCAAAGCAACTGATGAAGAACTCGATAAAAGGGTAAACGATACCTTAAGAAGTTTGGGCTTGTTCGAAACGCAAAATTTACGTGTAGGCAATGCCCTAGAAAAAACCATCAGTGGCGGGCAAAGAAAAAGACTCAACATAGGTCTCGAACTTTTAAGACAGCCTTCTATCCTCTTTATCGATGAGCCTACTTCAGGCCTTTCTTCAAGAGACTCAGAAAATATCATCGATCTTTTGCGTGAGCTTACATTAAGAGGTAAGCTCATTTTCGTAGTGATACACCAACCCTCTTCAGACATTTTTAAGATGTTTGACAAGCTCGTTATTTTAGATGTAGGTGGTTATCAAATCTATTACGGAAACCCTTTAGAGTCACTCGTTTACTTTAGAACCTTAGTAAACCACATAGATAGAGAAGAAGAAAGCGCCTGCCCCGAATGCGGAAATGTAAATGTGGAAGAAATCTTTAAGATAATAGAGAATAAGGTAGTAGACGAATATGGCAATGATACAGAACACAGGAAAATATCTCCAGAAAAATGGTACGACCATTTTCTAAAAAACATCAAGATACCCGCGCTAGAAAAAGTGCTTTCCATGCCGCCACAAAACCTGGAGATCCCTCAACGCTGGAAACAGACCATTACCTTTATTACCAGAGATTTTTTGGCCAAACTGAATAACAGGCAGTATATGCTCATTAATCTTTTAGAGGCGCCTATACTGGCTTTTATTTTGGCCTTTATAGTTAGGTATTACCACATAGATGAATTGACCGGCGCTGGCGGCTATACATTTAGCGAAAATAAAAATATACCTGCCTATATTTTTATGAGTGCTATCGTAGCCCTATTTATGGGAATGACCATTTCGGCAGAAGAGATCATAAAAGATGCTAAAATTCTCAAAAGAGAGAAGTTCTTAGAACTTAGTAGAGCTAGCTATTTAATTTCTAAGGTAATTATTTTGTTCGGGTTTTCGGCAGTGCAAACCTTATCTTATGTATTGGTTGGCAATTGGATCCTTGAGATTGAGGGAATGACACTGAATTATTGGGGTGTTCTGTTCGCCTGCTCCTGCTTTGCCAACCTACTCGGTCTAAATATTTCGGCCACCTTTAACTCGGTAATAACCGTTTATATCCTGATCCCTCTCCTACTCATACCCCAATTGGTACTTGGTGGCATTGTTGTTAAGTTCGATGAAATAAACCCGGCACTTTCTAATAGAAAGGGTTATGTTCCTCTTATTGCTGAATTTATTACTGCTAGGTGGGCCTTTGAGGCGTTAATGGTTTCCCAATTTAAAGACAACCATTACGAACGTGACTTTTACCTCTACGATAAAATTATGGCAGAGGCAGATTACAAAAGAATCTATTACATACCTGCTTTATCTTCCAACCTGCAAGGTGCTAATAGGCTTAAAGATAATTACGAAAAAGTAGAGTTGTTTAAGAAAGAATTGCTGTTGCTCCGAAATGAATTTAGCAAACAGTCTGGAGAAACTCCCGATTTATCTTTTGAAAGCTTAGAGCGATTGGAGGAAGGTAAATTTAATACCGCTGTATACCAAGAGGCAGAAGACTATTTAAATGAGCTCAAGTCTTACTACAATACCATGTATAAAAAAGCCAGCAAGGCCAAAGATAGGATTATTGCCAAAAGGGTTGCCACAGAAGAAGGTAAGGTAGCACACCAACTAGCTCAAAAAAGATTTCATAACGAAAGTGTGACCAAAGTGGTAACCAATGTACAGTCTGAGTCTAGAATCATAGAATACGACGGCCACCTTATACAAAAAATCTATCCCATTTACTACAACCCACCTAAAGGGAACTATGAAATTGCCTTTAATGCCCATTTTTATGCACCTTATAAATATTTTATAGGCGAATTGATTTCTACACTTTATTTTAACCTCATTGTTATTTGGGGAATGACTATAATTTTATACGTAGCCTTGTATTTTGAGTTTTTTAAGAACCTTTTTCAGGGATTTGGATTTAATTTGAGAAATAGATTACCAAAAAGATAACTTACAGATTATGGAACCATTTATTGCAATGCTAGCTATTGTCATGATATTTGGCATACCTATTACCGCAATCATTTCTTCTTCTATGATAAAGATGAAGAAAATGAACCTACAAGCACAAGAGGGGGGGATTAGCAAAGAAGAAAAAGCATTACTCCATAAAGTACTCAAAGAAAATGAGACACTTAAACAGCGTATCGAAAACCTAGAAATGATCACTAGTGATGCCGACATGCTTAAACTCGGTTCTGTTAATGAGGATAAACTTCAAAGGCAAATTGACACGCTTAAGCAAGAGCTATTAAAGCTCAACAAGGAGAACAAAACCGTTTAAATGTAGATGCAAGCTTGCGAATAATAAAAATGGGCAAGCGCCTTTGCAAGCGCCTTTGCAAGCGCCTTTGCAAGCGCCTTTGCAAGCGCCTTTGCAATCAATATTTTATTTGTAGCATCGAAAAAAATGAATAAACCATTAAATAAAAGATGAAGAAGGTATTTTTTCTTTCCACCTGCAACACTTGTACTAGAATAATAAAAGAAGTTGCCGTGGATGAAAGTTTTGAGACACAAGACATCAAACATGAACAAATAAATGCCGAGCAATTAGAGGCATTGTCTAAAATCGCCGGTAGCTATGAAGCACTCTTTAGCAGAACTGCCCGTAAATACAGAGAAAGAAACCTAAAAGAACAAACCCTTGGCGAAGAAGACTACAAAAAACTAATACTAGAAGAATACACTTTTTTAAAGAGACCAGTATTTGTAATAGGCGATAAAATATTTATCGGTAACTCAAAAAAGAATGTACAGGCAATAAAAGATGCCCTAAAAAACCTCTAAAGCGTTTACACAACACTTTCAAATAAAACAACCCGCCAAAGCTCTCTTTACTTAGAGTTTTAGGACTATAACAAAGCGTGACATAAGCCAATAATACCTTATGCCATTTTTCAATGTGCACTGTAACATAATGTAAATTTGATTTCTTATAATCGGTACACTGCTCAATAATTTTTAGCTTAGTAATCGGTGCCATTGCTTTTTTAAAGCACTTCTGCCCAAAAACTTTACTGCCAAATTTTTGTACAAAATAATTTTTTCTTCTTATAAAAACCACCTTTAAATAGCAATTATAGGCACTTTAAGGGCTTAGTAAGATTTTATTTTTTCTGCGCATTGTTTAAATTTAGTTACACAAAGCAAACTATTTGTACACACAAATTTTTTTACAATTAATTGCTGAACAGTTTTAATGCACAAAATATTCTTAGAGTACATTGGCTTTGTTGAAACTTTACTAATCAATTATGGAAGGAACGAACAACTATCAGGAATATAACCACAACTTTATGGGTACTTCACAAAATGATGATAACATGGAATCTAATTCTAATACCTTGAGTGGCATAAGCGAAAAAAAATTAGAGCAAGCGCTGTTCGAAATCACTGACGGGCAGCATAGTACTGATTGTATAAGTTACGTAAAATCTTATACTAAGCAGTTGATCAAAAATCAGGAATTTGCAGAAGCTTACAATGTATTGCATAAGTTGTTAGAAGCACGACAAGCCAATACAACCACCATTCTTTGGATAGGCAGCTATCTTAAAGACATATTCTTTAATGAGAAAGCGACTGAAACTGCAAAAAAATTCGATAAAATGGCCTTAGAAGAGATGTTATTCTATTATCTTAAAGCCTGTAAGTTGTTTGATCCTGGTTATAAGAAAGTAAAAGATGCAGTTAAGGAATTAGAAGAAGAAAATTAATATCCTACAATTATATTATTTATGGAGAGCCTCTTTTGTGTAGAGTATCTCCATTTTTTGTATTTAACAAATAAATTAAATTTTTGTACTGATTATATACACATAAATACAGCAATATATTTTTATCATATCAAGCTTGCTCAAGCTTTTTGTACTTGTTCAATACAAATTGCTCACTTTACAAAAAGGAAAAACTTTTACAAAAGAATCTTTACAAATAAACGAAACTTACCCAATTGTAATTTACTAAGAGCGACATCAACTAAAATTTTAACTTATCCGCCGCCTTCACTTTTCTTATTGCAGTAGATAGTGCCTCATAAGCGTCTAGATTACCCCCTACGATTGTAAACAAATTTTTATCAAGAGATTTGTTGTATTTCAATAGCAGCTACTGATTGCTACTTTTTTGATTATTTCTATTATACTCTAAGCTATGTTTACAGGTAATTTGCCTTTGGCTTCTATTTCGCCTACCAATACGCTAAAGGCAGCCTTTTGCATCTCCTTACTGTCTTGATAGCACAAAAGAAGATTCTTAGCTTTTTTAAGCGGTTCAAGTACATTAAGAGCATATACATTTCCAAAAACTATAAAAAAAGCATCAGAGTCATTACAGTAATCATTTATCAACTGATGCATGGTCTCTGTAACTCCAAAACCTGAGGCAGTTTTCATCCCTGTTAAGTGGAGTGCGATAACTTTTCTACCCACCACCTTTTTGGCCGAAATGCCTTTGGCCTTAGCCTTATCTTTATAGAAAAAGTCTAAAACTTTCGCAGAGCAATGTTCTTGTAATAGCTTGGTAAATAAAGTATGAGATTCATCATTAAGACCATCTTCAATATTTTCTGCTTTCTTGCCTTTAAAATGATGCATCAATGAGGCATCAAAGGCTTCTACCAATTTAACTTCTGCATCGGGATCACCAAATACATTGAACAAAATCAATTCTTCAGCTTCTTTAATTGGGGAAAAACCCTCCCTTGCCGTAAACATTGTAATGGCCTGCTCTGCCAATTTTTGATTCAATTCAATAGCAGTACGATTATGCATCTCACTTTCCAAAACTTTTCCGTCTATTGATTGATAATTATCTAGACCTGCCCATTGTTTTGCCAAAAGCTGCTTATAGCATCGCTCCTCAATCTCTTTCTCGGTAATGAGCCCTTGCTCTACCGCATCTACAATTCCCTTTTTAGCCTTGGCAACATCTACTGTAAAAAGCAATAAGTCATTACCCGCCAATAGGGCTTTTGTCTCTATTTCACCCGGTACATAATTTGAAGAAACGCCTTTCATATCCAAAGCATCGGTAAACACCAATCCTTCAAAGCCCATTTCTCGCTTTAACAAATCTGTAACAATAGAATGCGATAAGGTAGAAGGCAAGCCTTTTTCTGACTCTAGAGCAGGTACGTTTAAGTGGGCTGTCATGATACTGCCCACACCATGGTCTAACAGTTTTTGAAAAGGATACAATTCATTCTCATGCAAATAGGCTTTGCTATGGTTGATCAGCGGCAGAGTAAAATGCGAATCGCTATCAGTATCGCCATGTCCTGGAAAATGCTTGGCACAGGCCAAAATCCCTTCGTCCTGCATGCCTTGCATGTAGGCCAATGCTTTTTCTGCCACCAAATGCTTGTCTTCCCCAAAAGACCTAAACCCGATTACCGGGTTAGCGGGATTGCTGTTGATATCTACCGTTGGGGCAAAATTTACATGTATGCCCAAGGCCTTACATTGCTTACCAATTTGCCTTCCCATTTCGTAAATCAGGTCATTTTTATCTTGATTTATGGCTCCCAAAGCCAATTGATAGGGGAAAGCAATGGTATCGTTCAAGCGCATGGCAAGGCCCCATTCTCCGTCAATAGAAATCAAGAGCGGCATCTTGGCCTTAGCCTGTAAATTGTTGGTCATTTGAGCTTGAGCCCTAGGATTTCCTTGAAAAAAAATAAGCCCACCTATATCTTCTTCTTCTACCAGTTCTTGCAGGTAGTCTAAATGCGCTTGATCTCTATTAGAATAGGCCGCAACGTGCAGTAATTGAGCTATTTTTTGTTCCAAGCTTAGCTTGCGCAGCTGTTCATCAGCCCAAGAGGTATCTGAAATATTTAAGAATGGCGGTCTTCTATAATTGGTACGCGATTGGTTTTTTACTGAAGTCATGTTTGTTGCTCGGTTTCCGTTTTTTTGCCAAAGTTAGCATCAAGCGGGATAAAATACGCAGCTATGAACCCGGGAATAGCAGAAACCACTACCCAAACAAAGAATTTTTGGTATCCGATCATCTCCTGCAAAGCGCCACTGAACATACCTGGCAGCATCATACCTAATGCCATAAAAGCAGTGCAAAGCGCAAAATGAGCAGTTTTGTATGGGCCTTCAGCTATGTAGATCATGTATAACATGTACGCCGTAAAACCAAAGCCATAGCCAAATTGCTCAATAGCAACGGCGGTACTTATCAAATAAAAAGACTCGGGTCTTACAAATGATAAATAGATATATGCAGCATTAGGTAAATTAATAGAGAGCACCATCCACCACAACCAATATTTCAAACCCCTTCTAGAAACTACAATACCTCCTAAGATTCCGCCAATGGTTAGGGCAATTATACCTATGGTTCCATACACAATGCCCACTTCTGCAGTACTAAGTGCCAAGCCGCCTTCAGAAACCTCATCCAACAAAAAGGGAGATGCCATTTTTACCAATTGTGCCTCGCCAAACCTGAATAAAAGCAGAAAGGCCAACATAGCAATAATGCCCTCTTTTTTAAAAAAAAGCGTGATGGTCTGCACAAACTCATTTAAAATATTTTTTCTTGAAACCTCAGTAGTTTGCTGTAGTATTTCAGGTCTAGGTAACATAAAAGCATGGTATACCATAAAAGCGAGCATCAAGGCTGCGAGAATACCAAATGTAACCATCCAACCTGTGGTTATACCTAAAGCTCCTTCTAAAGAGCCTGCAAGGATAATCAACACACCCTGCCCGGTAATCATGGCCAATCGGTAAAAGGTACTTCTTATCCCTACAAAAAAAGCTTGGTCATGTTTTGGTAAACCGAGCATGTAAAAACCATCTGCAGCTATATCATGTGTCGCTGAGCTAAATGCCAATAACCAGAAAAACGCAAGGGTATATCTAAAAAATTCAGAGGTGGGAATGGTGAAAGCCACGCCTGCAAAAGCGGCCCCGATAAGTAGTTGCATGGCAACGATCCAATATCTCTTTGTTTTTATGAGGTCTACAAATGGACTCCACAAGGGCTTTATTACCCATGGTAAGTACAGCCAACTAGTATAAAGTGCAATCTCTGTGTTGCTTACCTCAAGCTTTTTGTACATGATCACAGAGACCGTCATGACCACTACGTAAGGAATACCTTCTGCAAAATACAATGTAGGCACCCAAAACCAGCCCTTTCCTTTAACCTTAGCATTTGAGTTCAATTTGTTTGTTTGGTTTAAAGTGGAACAAAAATATCTCTGAAAGTTAAGAAAAATATCTATTCCGCTAGAATGCGAGCATCATAAAGACTTAAAAATCGATGAAATCATATAAGTGAAATGCTCGGAATGAAAATTGCCCTGAAATAATCTGCATAGCCAATATTAATTACATTACATATTTTTAATTCAAGTACTAGCTACTAGCAGTGAACAAACTACAAACATCACAACAAACGCATTTCCTGAGCTATATACACTATTTTAGAGGGATTGCCATCTTATTTATTGTTGGTATTCATGTATATGCTTCGCTAAATTGGGAAAACAGCAACCATTACATACATCATATTTTAAGAGTACTTTTAGATGACTCTACCCTACTTTTTGTTTTTATTTCGGGCTTCTTATTCCAACATCTCTCCTATAAATTCCAAACAAGAGTATATTTAAAGAAGAAATTCAAGTTCGTATTTCAGCCTTACCTTATTTTCTCTATGCCGATAATCATTGGTAGACTTGCCATAGATAAGGCACCAAGGCATTTATTGGCCGAAATCCCTGATTTTTCTGAATGGCACGAAATCTTGCAAGTGCTTTTTTATCTAATCACAGGCAGCCATTTAAGACCGTATTGGTTCATTCCTATGCTGGCCTTTTTTTACATATCCGCTCCTCTACTAATTAGATTAGATCGATACAAACTTACCTATCAGCTAGTATTGCCTTTTTTACTGGTCACTTCTTTTTTTATTGGTAGAGGCAATGGTTTTCAGATAATTCAAAATTTTATACACTTTTTACCTATTTACTTGCTAGGTATGCTAGTGAGTAAGCATAAAAAAATTCTTTTCCATATTTTAAACAAATGGCGATCAGCGCTTTATCTTCTCGGGATGCTAAGCTTTTTACTAGCCTATCTGTATCCATCTGGCAAGACTTTTTACATACAAAAAATCGTATTTATCTTTTGCCTTTTGCTCTTGCTTAAAGAAAATAGTGCTGGTTTAAAAGAGCATACCGCTAAGATTTTTGATAAAATCGCCGTTTATAGTTTTGGTGTGTATTTCGTACACGATTATTTTGATGTGGGTTATAAATTTTTGTTGTTGAAATTGATGGGCATACAGCGCCTGCCCGGTAGTATAGCGATGTGGTGCCTTATATTTGTATTAATTTTGGGCGCCTCGCTACTTACCCTTAAAACCTTAAGAGTACTACTAAATAGAAGTACATCAAACACTAAACAAAAGAGCAGGAAAATTATCGGGTGTTAGATGGTTTAGCAGAAAACAAAAAAGGCATCCTATCTGGATGCCTTTTGTGATCCCGCTGGGGTTCGAACCCAGGACCCTCTCCTTAAAAGGGAGATGCTCTACCAGCTGAGCTACGGAATCATAGTTTCTTTAATTTAACGTGCCCACGAGAAGATTCGAACTTCCACGGGCGTTAGCCCACCACCCCCTCAAGATGGCGTGTCTACCAATTCCACCACGTGGGCATTTTGTAAAAAGTGATCCCGCTGGGGTTCGAACCCAGGACCCTCTCCTTAAAAGGGAGATGCTCTACCAGCTGAGCTACGGAATCAGTATATTTGCATTTAATAACGCCTTGTTGTTATTTGCGGTTGCAAAACTAACATTAAATGAATTCAATGCAAAAATTTCAATTCAAAAAATACCTTTCGCTTACAATTGCGATGTGTTTTATATATATACATTTTGTTGAAGCTACTCCTCCCAAAGATTTATTGGCTTCTGGCGATAGTTTGTTCAAATCGGGAAAATACACAGAATCTTTTCAGGAATACCAAACCCTTCTAGAAATCTACGAACAATACACCCCCCAAATGCTGTTGAAAATGGCCTTTATAAAAGAAGGACTTGGCGATTATACCAACACCTTATATTACCTCAACCTGTACTTTTTAGAAAAAGCTGATAGGGATGTGATACAGAAGATAACCACGCTAGCTACGGAGCATAATTTAAACGGCTATAAAATGAGTGATAATGAATATTTCTCTGCGCTTTTCAGACAGTATTATTTTTATGTTTTCGGGGGCTTTTTAGCCATAAGTCTGCTATTGTTGTTTATGATGATCCTTAAGAACAAAAAGCAAAAAGAGGCATTGGCACCCGGTTTATTACTTTTAACCCTTACCGCTATATTTTTCTTTACCGGCAATATCTTTCTCAATCAAGACAAAGCGATCATAGCTAAAAACAATACACTTATGATGAATGCACCTTCGGCCGGTGCCTCGCTGCTCAAAAAGCTCAAGAGCGGCCATAGGGTAGAAATATTAGACAAAGAAGATATTTGGTATAAGGTTTCTCTAAATAATAGAGAGGGCTATATCAGGGACAGCCAACTACTTTTAATCAAATAACAAATTTAACTTAATAAAAAGCTTAAAACTCCAGGAAACCTCTCGACCCAAAATTTTTCTGAATGATTGTGGCCTTCAAAAACCTTTGAACAATAGTTTTTCTCAGCGTAATCTTTCTCTCTAAATACAGCATCTATTTTAGGTTGAAAAGGAAGATTTCTATTGTCGTAAAAACCGGTGCCTATATCGAAATAAAACCGATGCTTGGCCGGTTTTGGTAAATGATTCTGTAAATAATCGATAAAAGCTGTAGGTGCAGGATTCTCACCTCCATCTAAAACCAAGCACCAATGCGGCGAAAGGCAGCCAGCCCTACCAAACACTTCGGGATATTCACAAACGGCATACATAGCAAAGAGTGCTCCCATGCTAGAACCTACCACTAACGTGTGCTCGATTTTTTTACTTGTTAAAAACCTTTTGTCTATCTCTGGCTTGAGTTCTTTTACAATGAATTTAAGCAGATCATCTGATTTTACTTCAAATGCATCATTTCCCGTTAGGGCATTTCTAAAATCAAAGGGAAGGTTTTCAAATACTTTACAGGGAAGGTAATCTGTATTTCTTGTTGTCTCATGGTGCCAAATAGCAACTACAATGGCAGGTGGAATTTTTCTGCTCTTTATCAGTTTGGTCATACTTTTATCCACCTCCCATGCTTGGTTGGCCCAAGTTAGGGCAGGATCGAACAGCCATTGCCCATCTAACATGTAAATAACCGGGTGTTCTTTGATAGCATCATAATCTTCTGGCAACCAAACTTCCACAGTAGGTACTTCAAAAAAATCCGATTTTAAATCTTCAAGTTTTTCTAAAGTACCATGCATCATTCAATACTGTTTTCTTTTTAAACAGAAACCTCTGCTTTTATATGGGGATGCGGATCATAATTTTTAAGGGTAAAGTCCTCATACTTAAAAGAAAATATGTCTTTTACCGCTGGATTGATGTGCATTTCGGGCAAAGGCCTTGGCGTTCTGCTCAATTGCAATTGGGCTTGCTCTAGATGGTTCAGATACAAATGCGCATCTCCAAAAGTATGCACAAACTCACCGTACTTTAAATCGCAAACTTGGGCAATCATCATGGTAATTAAAGCGTAGGAGGCAATGTTAAAAGGTACTCCTAAAAATACATCGGCACTGCGTTGGTAAAGCTGACAAGAAAGCTTGCCTTCTGCCACATAAAACTGAAACATGGTATGACAAGGCGGCAAGGCCATATTATCTACGTCGGCAGGGTTCCAAGCACTCACGAGCAAACGCCTAGAATCCGGCTTGGTTTTTATCTGATGGATGAGCTTACTTATCTGATCAATGGTTTCTCCGTTGGGCGCTTTCCAAGAACGCCACTGAGCGCCATAAACTGGCCCTAAATCGCCGTTTTCATCTGCCCATTCGTCCCAAATGCGTACCTTGTTTTCTTTCAAGTATTTAATGTTGGTATCTCCTTTTAAAAACCAAAGCAATTCGTGTATGATAGAGCGCAGATGTAGTTTTTTAGTAGTAACGAGCGGAAAACCTTCCTGTAAGCCAAAGCGCATTTGATGCCCAAAAATACTCAAAGTGCCTGTGCCAGTTCTGTCTTCTTTTTTTACGCCGCTATCTAAAATTTTTTGAAGTAAGTCGTGATATTGTTCCATCTTTTTGTTGAGTTATTAAAGGGAGCTGTAAAAGAATATGTGAATATGTTGCAAGATTTCAAAAATCAAAAAAAAAGCTGACTATAAAAAACCACTACATGCTCAAACAAGCAATAGTAGTGTAATAAGTAGCTATGCGTATTTAATCGATATAAAGTTTGTAATTGAGTTCGAAGGTTTTTTGTTGGGAAGTTGTATATCATCCATTGCACATCGCATGCTACACATCGCTATTCAATAAAATATTCAACTTAACGACTTCACAAAAATCAACTTTCAAGAAAAATAAAAGTATCCAATCTGTTTAACCGATTACTTATAATAAATTTACGTTTTCTAAACCAACAATTAACCTTCACTTTTTAAATAAATATTTTAAAAATCTTTAATTTTACACTTAATTGACCAACAACAATTAAAAAATTTTTAATTTTTAGGCATCTATTTTAGATATGCAAGCTATAAAACCTTACCAATCTACACATAAAATACGCCTTGTAACTGCGGGCTCACTGTTTGATGGCCATGATGCGGCCATTAACATCATGCGGAGGATCATGCAGGCCTCAGGTGCGGAAATCATTCACTTAGGGCATAACCGCTCGGTGCAAGAAATTGTAGACTGCGCCATACAAGAAGACGTACAAGGCATTGCCGTTACCTCTTATCAGGGCGGACATTTGGAGTTTTTTAAGTACATCTATGATTTGCTTAAAGAGAACAACGCAAGCCACATTAAAATTTTTGGTGGTGGAGGTGGCACTATACTACCTCAAGAAATAGAAGAATTGCATGCCTACGGCATAGACCAAATCTATTCGCCAGACGACGGCCGAAACATGGGACTGCAAGGTATGATCAATGACATGCTTGCCAAATGTGACTTCCCCACGGGTAAAAAATTAAATGGAGAATGGAAAGTAATTGCGCAGCAAGACAAAAAGGCCATTGCCAAGGTTATTTCAGCAACTGAAAATTATCCCGAAGACATCAGAAACTATTTAACTGATATCTCAAAAGAAGCGGGCAAGAAGAAAACCCCTGTTTTGGGCATTACCGGTACAGGAGGTGCAGGAAAATCAAGCTTGGTAGATGAACTCATCCGGAGATTTTTGAGCGATTTTGAAGATAAAAAAATAGCCATTGTTTCAGTAGATCCCTCAAAAAGAAAAACAGGTGGTGCCTTACTCGGCGATCGCATCAGAATGAACGCTGTCTTTAACGAAAGGGTCTACATGCGCTCTTTGGCTACAAGGCAATCAAATTTGGCCTTATCCAAACACGTAAAAGAAAGCTTGGACATCCTCAAAGTTTCAGGTTTTGACCTCATCATTCTAGAAAC
>Ga0207419_1001899_pt1 | contig 14672 bp, 12 predicted proteins | sample ElkSloMetagenome_4_FD_184723 | JGI IMG/M metagenome (GOLD analysis project Ga0207419, IMG submission 184723) | Hot spring microbial communities from Elkhorn Slough, Monterey Bay, USA - MD2A (version 2) | ecosystem: Environmental > Aquatic > Marine > Intertidal zone > Estuary: Microbial mat ...
CAGCGTCAAATTGTTTTGCAATCTCTTGAAGATGGTTCTGTATGGGTGGCCATGGCCGCTGCAAATACTTTATTAAAGGCTGAACTGTCAATGAACCAACTCAAAAAAATTGAGTTTTTAATTCAAACTTCTCAAATCCCAGAAGTAAGGGCAGCCATCGCTTCTAAATACATTGCCTCACATGAGAACAAAAAAGGCTGGGATTATTGGGATAGTCTCTCCGAGAAAGAAATAGAAAAGGCAATTCTGGTTGATTTCCTACCGAATCAGCCAGAAGTCAAAGATACCCTTCAGCGTTACGCTTTGGCTAATTCAGTGGTGGGCACTGCCGCTTTCAAAAAGCTTATTACATGGAAAATAACATCCAAAGAAAAAGCCGATTTAGTTGACTTCAGTAATGCAGCCTTTTCAAATCAGCTTTTGGCCCAGTCTTACATTGCAGCTGAAGCAATGAAAGGCATGGGCGACCTTAAAGGAATAGATAAGGTTGCTGTTTTAGATTACTATAAGAGCCTAACGCGGGAAGGGCAGGCGGAAACTCGAAAATCACTCAAAACGTTGCTCGAAAATCTCCAAATTGAAGTACCCCGGATCACTCTGTCCGGCCATAGAGACATTGACTGGGAATTTGTCGCTGAGATTCCAAAAACATCTAAGGCAATCATCTACACCAATAAAGGTCAAATTCCTTTAAGTCTGCTCGTTGAAGATGCGCCTGGAAGTGTGTCCAATATTATTTTTCTGGGTCAGCAAGGCAGCTACGACAACACCTTTTTCCATCGGATTGTTCCGGTATTTGTGAGCCAGGGCGGCGGTCCCAGAGGAGATGGATTTGGCAGTACGGAGCACACAATCAGATCTGAGTTCTCAAACCTTCACTTCGGTCCCGGAGTGGTGGGCCTGGCTTCAGCTGGCAAAGACACCGAAAGCTGTCAGTTCTTTTTAACGCATGTAAGCACTCCACATCTAAATGGCAGATACACCATAATCGGCGCTGCGGAGAAAAGTATGGGGATTCTTGAAAAGATCACTTCCGGTACCCGTATTGACTCTGTGAGATACATTCCTTAACTTGCTTAGGAATCAAAGTTTGGTCTATGTAATGGCTTTTCAGAAACAAGGCTTAAGCTCTAAATTGTAACCCCTTTAAAAAAAATACGTTTAAGATGAGTGCTATTCTGAAACAGACCCATGCTATGAAAGTTGAAGACCTCACAAAGCTGAGCTTTGATGATCTTAATCGTATTAAGAACAAAAATCTTTCTTTTTTCCTTGTGTTGCTTTTTCTGGAATTAGGTGTATTCTATACCAGTCTCTACACGGAAAATTGGATAAGTCTATTTTTATCACTCGGGCTATTTATTGCCAGTCTTTCCCTGTATGATAACTACAAAATATCTAAGTCTTTATTAGATAAGTTATCTTAATTAAACCAGCTTTCAACTTCATCAAGCTGTAAAGCGGGAATATCTAATTTGTTCTTCTTCCTGTAACCATTTAATTTCTGATGTACAACGGTAGGCTTCGCTTCCTTAAGCACTTCTACACTCCCGAAACCGGCAGGAATAATATGCTCCGCCCAGTCAGAAGGGAGCCCGGCTTTTACAAAATCTTTTGGAGTAGCTGGCTTTTCAATTTTCTCAGGTCGCATTTGCGGGAAGAATAATACTTCTTGAATCGATGCATTATTAGTCAACATCATCACCAATCGGTCTATCCCGATTCCAAGTCCCGATGTGGGTGGCATTCCGTATTCAAGCGCGCGTAAAAAGTCGTGATCGATAAACATAGCCTCATCATCACCCTTTTCAGACAACTTAAGCTGCTCTTCAAACCGCCCTCGCTGATCAATAGGGTCGTTGAGTTCAGAGTATGCATTAGCGATTTCCTTTCCATTGATGATTAGCTCAAAGCGCTCTGTGAGCTCTGGATTTTCGCGGTGCTTTTTGCAAAGCGGCGACATCTCAATTGGATAATCTGTGATGAAAGTAGGCTCAATTAAATTAGGTTCACACTTCTCGCCGAAAATCTCATCAATCAGCTTTCCCTTGCCCATCGTTGTGTCTACATCTATCGACAAGTCTTTACAGATATTTCTAAGCTCTTCTTCAGACTTACCCGTAATATCTTCCCCGGTGTATTCCTTGATAGCATCCGTCATGGTTAACCTTTTGAACGGAGCTTTGAATGAAATCGTTTTATCTTCAAGTTTAAGATCTGTGGTCCCAACAACCTCCTGTGCAACTCGCTCCAGAAGGTTTTCGGTAAACTCCATCATCCAATTGTAGTCCTTGTAGGCCACATAAATTTCCATGATGGTAAATTCAGGATTATGGGTGCGGTCCATTCCTTCATTCCGGAAATTTCGAGCAAACTCATAGACCCCTTCAAAACCTCCTACAATCAAACGTTTTAGGTAAAGCTCGTTAGCAATTCTTAGGTAAAGGGGTATATCAAGAGCGTTGTGATGCGTTACAAATGGTCTGGCCGCTGCACCGCCCGGAATAGGCTGCAGAATGGGCGTTTCTACTTCAAAATAACCCTGCTCATTAAAGAATTTTCGCATGGAGCCCATAACCTTAGTTCGCTTGACGAAATTTTCCTTCACGTGAGGGTTCAGCAATAAATCAACGTAACGCTGACGGTAGCGTTGCTCCGGATCGGTAAAGGCATCATAGACCTTCCCTTCATCATCCGTTTTGGGAAAAGGCAAAGGCTTTACACTCTTTGAAATAATTTCGAATTCTTTCACCAAGACGGAAATTTCACCGACCTGAGTCTTGAACACATCTCCTTTTACGGAGACAAAATCACCCCGGTCAACTAGCTTCTTGAACACGGTATTGTACAAGGTTTTGTCTTCGCCCGGACAAATTTCATCTCTATTAAAATAAAGCTGGATTTTACCTGAGGCGTCCAGGAGCTCGGCGAAGGATGCTTTTCCCATGATGCGTTTAGACATGATCCTTCCCGCAAGACTAACACCTTTCCATTGTTCCGGATTGTCTTTAAAGCCCTGAATTATTTGGTGGGCTTTGTGCGTAATCTCAACTTCGTGTGCCGGAAAGGGATCAATACCCATTTCCTTTAAATCCTGAAGTGATTTTCTTCTGATTACCTCCTGTTCGCTTAACTGACCGCTCATTTAAAAAATTTTTGCAAAGATAGAATTTTGCCAAAGCTGCTGTTCTCAATGTTTGGTATCTTCGCCGTCTTATTATTCCCTAAAAATCGGAGCGGAAATGAAGGAAGAAATTGCCCGGATGCAAGCGTATATCGAAAAGTTTCCATCAGATATGAAAGAAGCTTTTGAAATTGGTTCAAAAGCAGTGAAGTCATTCGATACAAAAAAAGTAGACCGGGTTTTAATTATAGGCTTGGGAGGATCGGGAATAGGCGGTCGAATCTGCCAAAACCTGGTCTTTGATTCTTGCTCTACGCCCATATCTCTGGTAAACAATTACGATCTGCCTGCATGGGTCAATTCTACTACGCTCGTAATAGCCGTATCATACAGTGGAAATACGGAAGAAACGCTTAACGCCTACAATCAGGCAACCGAAAAAGGCTGTCAAATTGCCTGCATTACATCGGGTGGGAGCCTGGCAGAAAAGGCCAAAATCGATGGCGCTAATATTGTGCTTATTCCTGGAGGGCAGCCTCCACGAACCAGCTTTGGTTATAACGCCTCTCAATTGTTTTTCATTCTGGAAGCCTATGGGCTCTTAAGCCAAAACTTCTCTGGCATGCTGAAATCTGTAGCGGAGATACTAGAGCAGAAAAGTGAATCTATCAGAACAAAAGCCAGCCAAATAGCTAAGGGACTTGCTGACAAGCTTCCGGTTGTTTATGCGCCATCTAATCTGGAAGGAGTTGCCATTAGGCTTCGTCAACAGATAAACGAAAACGCTAAAATGCTCTGCTGGCATCATGTGCTTCCAGAAATGAATCACAATGAGCTGGTTGGTTGGGCAGATGAGCACCTGAACATTGGTGTTATATTTCTCTATTCAGATCGCGATCATCCAAAAGTTGAAACTCGCCGAAAGCTCACCCGGGATATACTTAAGAAAAAGGTAAATGCGTGCTTTGAAATACAAGCTCAAGGCGATACGGCAATGGAACAAGCCTACTATCTCATTCACCTGGGCGACTGGATCTCATTTTATCTGGCAGAAATCAGAGATGTAGACCCGATAGAAATTGATGTTATAGATTACCTCAAATCTGAGCTGGCAAAATAGTGAACACCTCTCCCAAATCGATAGAAATTAGAGACCTGGGCAAAATAAGATATGCCGATGCATGGGCATACCAGGAAGATGTATTCGACAGTGTAGTGAAATCTAAAATTGAACTCCGCAATAATCCGAAAGAATCTGCTTATCCTGAAAACTTTTTTCTTTTCTGCGAGCATCCACCAGTGTATACCCTTGGTAAAAGTGGAAAGATGGAGAATCTGCTTCTCAATGAAAGGGAGTTAAAAGAAGGCGGTATAGACTTCTTCAAGATTAATCGCGGTGGAGATATTACCTATCATGGTCCTGGACAGGTCGTTGGTTACCCCATTTTAGATCTCGATCAGTTTTTTACAGATATTCATAAATATCTTCGCTTCCTGGAAGAAGCCATCATTCTTACCCTGGCAGATTACGGAATTGAAGCCGGTCGCGTCGATGGCTTAACGGGGGTTTGGCTGGATGTTGACAACAAGGAAAAATCCAGAAAGATTTGCGCTTTAGGCATCAAATGCAGCCGATGGGTTACTATGCACGGTTTTGCATTTAACGTGAATACTGAGCTGGATTATTTTGATAAGATTATTCCTTGTGGAATTGACGACAGAGATGTTACTTCGATGAAAAGAGAGCTGGGTAAAGATGTCGACATAGACGAAGTGAAAGCCAAAATAATTAAGCATTTAGGTTCCCTGTTTTTATGGGAAATTAAGAGTTGACCAATGAAGAAAGATATTGAAGACCCAAAGGTTGAAGATATTGCTATTGCTGCAGTTCCTGAAAAAAACGAAGAAACCGGCAATATGGATTGGTATATCTACCTGATCAACCTGAAGGATATTTCTATTTCTAATGTCATTGTTTCCTCCAGAGGCTACGGTCAGGTAGAAGATGAAAAAGTTGAAACCTCCCAGCTCAGACATTTTGTGGAAGAACTGCCGCCAAAGTCCTACGCCAAGATAGAACCCATTATGGAAAATCTCTTCGGAATCAGCAATCAGTACTGGGTGAGTTTTTACATAGACCGACAGATCTATGATAAAAAATACGTCTTTCTTCCCGAGACTATACAGGAAAATAATTTGACCAAACTCCCCTTAATGGAGATTAAAGGCGTACTTCTTAGATAATGTATTTAGATCTGATCATTATTGTTTTTTTGGCCTGGGGAATGATTCGCGGGTTTAAACGTGGGCTTATCATTGAACTCTGTACGTTGATGGCTCTGGTTCTCGGAGTGTTTGGGGCTTATTATTTTGGGTCGGAAACCGCTGACTATCTCATTAAAGAATTCAATACAGACAAGCGCATAAGTCTGGTTTTAGCCTTTGCTATTCTCTTTATCGGCATAGTAATAGCCGTGTACTTTTTCGGAAAAACCCTGGAGCAGCTAATTAAGCTGGTAGCACTCGGGCTAATCAATAAGCTTGCCGGGCTGGTTTTTGGAGCTGCCAAATTTGCCATTCTACTCAGCGGATTGATTTTTCTTATTGAAGGCTTCCCAATAACTCAGGATCTGGTTCCCAGAGAATGGAAGAAGGAATCTTACCTATATGAACCAGTAGAAGAAATCTCTTACCTAATCTATCCAAAACTCAAAGAGAATAATTGGATAGAAAAGATTGAAGAAGGGTTTGAAAACCTAAAGGATAGGATTGAGTAGATTAATCTTCTCTGATTGCCTGTACTCCCGGCAAACTTTTTCCTTCAAGGTATTCCAGCATCGCTCCACCACCCGTAGAAACGTAGCTTACCTCATCAGCAAGCTTGTACTTATTGATGGCTGCGACTGAATCACCTCCGCCTACAAGGGTAAAGGCACCTTTCTCAGTAGCTTCTACTAAGGCTTTGGCAATACTGACGGTACCCTCAGAAAAATTCTCCATTTCAAAAACCCCCATCGGTCCGTTCCAGAGAATAACCCTACAGCTTTTTACCAGCTCCTTGAAACTTTCAATTGTTTCAGGGCCGATATCTAGACCCATCCAGTCATCGGGAATTTCATCAGCCGGGCAAACATCTATGCTCGCATCATTTCTAAAATCATCCGCTATTCTTGCGTCTTCAGGCAGGTGGATTTTTACGCCTTTAGCTTCTGCTTCTTTTACCAGTTCTTTTGCGGTTTCAAGATAATCTTCTTCAACAAGGGAGTTACCTGTGTGTCCGCCTGTGGCTTTTGAGAATGTATAGCTCATTCCGCCACCAATTATCATATGGTCTACTCGATCTAGAATGTTCTTTAAAACCGTGATCTTGGAGCTAACTTTTGCTCCTCCAATAATTGCCAGTCTCGGCTTCTCCTGGCTGTTCAGTACTTTGTCAAGGCTTTCCAGCTCGTCATTCATGAGCAAACCAAACATTTTGTCATTGGGAAAAAAATTGGCCACGATGGTAGTTGATGCATGGGCTCTATGCGCCGTGCCAAAAGCGTCGTTGATGTAGCAGTCGCCGTGCTCGGCCAGTTGCCCGGCAAAAAACTCATCACCGGCTGTCTCTTCAGAGTGAAAGCGAAGATTTTCCAGCAACACTACACTGCCCGACTTAAGGTTTGAAGTAATGCCTTTAGCTGCATCTCCAATGCAGTTTCCGGCAAATTCCACATCATTACCCAATTCGTTTTTAAGAACACTCAAAATATGTTTCAGTGAAAAGTCTTCATTCTCTTCACCACCTGGTCGGCCCAGATGAGACATCAACACTACAGCGCCCCCCCCTTTCAATACCTTCTGAATTGTTGGTAGGGCTTTTTGAATTCGCGTGGGGTCCGTAACATTTTTATCCTTGTCAAGCGGTACGTTGAAGTCCACTCTAATTAAAGCTCTCTTTCCTGTGAAATCGTATTTGTCTATGTGTTGCATACAAATCTGAATTAGGTAAGCAAAAATAGAAACAATCTCAGCGATACTCTACAAATTCTCTCGCATTTAGTCTTAGCTTTGAAGAAAAGAAACACAGTTTTGTTTTTTAAGGATATTTTGGGACATGAGCGGGTAAAAGGCTCGCTCAGAAAAATGGTTTCGGATGGTCACGTGGGCCATGCGCTTTATTTCCTCGGTCCAGATGGCAGCGGAAATCTTCCACTCGCTATCGCATTCGCTTCATATATTCTTTGCGAAAATCCAGATGGAGAAGATAGATGTGGCCAATGTGCATCTTGCAAGCAGTTGAGCTCCTGGTCGCACCCCGACCTGCATTTTTCATTTCCCATAATTAAGAAGAAGCCACACGATACTTCTGAGGGTCATTTACAAACATTTATCGGTGCGATTAAAAAGGATCCGTATACCACACTTAAAACCTGGGAATCTGTTTTAGAAGGTGAAAACAAACGATCAATCATTCCCACGGCCGAGAGTGATTACATCGTGAAATCGCTGTCTCTGAAATCTTTTAAGGGTGGGCATAAAATATTGATCATCTGGCGGGCAGATCAATTGCATACAGCAGCAGCCAATAAGCTTTTAAAAACGTTGGAGGAGCCTACGGAAAAAACGATTGTCATCCTGGTGGCTGACTCCACAGAGTCTATCCTTCCAACCATCATTAGCCGAACACATCTCATTAATTGCGGTTCACTCAAAGATGAAGATATTGAGAAGGGGCTTCGCGAAGACTTGCATGTTCCGGCAGAGAGTGCGGCAACCATCGCCCGTGTGTCAAATGGAAATTATCACCAGGCACGACTGCTTGCAGAAGATGGCACGAATACTTCCGAATACCTTGATATTTTTAAATCGTGGATGCGCTCTTGCGTGAAGCACGATATGCCAGAGGCCTTTGCCGTTGTTGAAGAAATAGCCAAGTACACGAAAGATCGCCAGCAGAACTTTTTGGAATATTGCATGGAATTTCTGCACAAAAGCATACTTTATTCATATATCGGTGCCGAGTCTTCAAGGTTTGATAAAGAAGCACTGGAATTTGCCGAGCGCTTTTCTCCGTACATGATCAGTACAGACCTGGAAGGCTTTCACAACGTATTGAGTCATGGCCATTATATGATTGAAAGAAATGTAAATTCGCGTTTATTGTTTTTAAAGATGAGCCGCGATCTTATGACCTTGTACAATAAGAAGAAAAAAGGCAATCGTTAAATTTGAGGAAAATAGACTAGATGGGTTGCGAAAGTTGTTCGAATAATAAAAATGGCCAACCGAAAGGTTGTAGAAATAATGGAACATGCTCTACGGGGGGGTGCAGTAAGCTAGCTGTTTTTGACTGGCTGGCCAATATGGAGCTTCCCGCGGGAGTAGAACCCTTTGAATACGTAGAAGTACGATTCAAAAATAGTCGTAAGGAATTCTACAATAATAGAGATCAATACTCACTCAATCCCGGAGATGTTATCGTTGTAGAGGGCAGCCCGGGGTTTGATGTCGGCGTGGTATCTGCTTCAGGAGAATTAGCCCGACTACAGTTCCAGAAGAAATCCGGCCGAAAATCCAGAGATATAAAAAAGATCCTCCGCAAAGCCGGATCGCATGATCTTGAAAAATGGCGAGAAGCTAAAGCACTGGAGTACGACACCATGCACCAGGCACGCACCATTGCCAACAGCCTGGGGTTAGAAATGAAAATTAGCGATGTAGAATATCAGGGCGATAAAACAAAAGCAATATTCTATTACACTGCAGAAGGTAGGGTTGACTTCAGAGAGCTGATTAAAAAATATGCAGATGCCTTTAGAATCCGCGTAGAGATGAAGCAAATCGGTGCTCGGCAAGAGGCCGGAAGGCTCGGGGGAATTGGTTCCTGCGGGCGAGAACTCTGCTGCAGCACCTGGCTTACAGATTTCAGGTCGGTTTCTACCAGTGCTGCCCGTTATCAGCAATTGGCTCTGAACACCCAGAAATTGGCCGGGCAATGCGGAAAGTTAAAGTGCTGCCTGAACTACGAATTAGATAGTTACCTGGATGCACTTAAGGGCTTTCCGAAAAACAGTAAGATTAAAACTAAAAAAGGAACGGCCCAGCATTTGAAAACGGATATTTTCAAAGGAATAATGTGGTACGTTTATGAAGACTCGAAAGGCGGAAGTCCTGTGGCTCTTGAAAAAGAAAGAGTGAAAGAGATTCTCGAGTTAAACGAAAAAGGAAAATACCCTGAAGATCTTCGGATGTTTGCCATTGAAGAGCCTTCTGCCAATAAGGAGGCCTTTACCAATGTGGTAGGTCAAGACAGCCTGACGCGGTTTGACAAGAAAAAGAAGAAGAAATCGCCCAGAAAGGGAAGAAGAAAACAGCGAAAGCCACAAAGTGATGGGAACAAACAAAGACAGAATCAACCACGCAGCAAAAAGGGAAAAGGTAGAAACTCGTCTAAAAAACCCCGGAATAACAAAAAATAATCTTCTTTGAGGCCATTTATAAAATTATTTCTTTTCGCATTTCTTGCATTTTCCCTGTGGTCTTGTGCAGATGAAAATCTGGTTTTTGAGGAAAATGTCGTCTTTGATAAGGCCAAGTGGGCCACGAGCGATAGAGCAGTCATGGAATTTCAAATAGACGACACTCTGTCTCAGCACAATTTTTACTTAAATGTTCGCAATACCGAGTCTTATCCGTACAGGAATCTCTATGTTTTTGTAAAAACGGTCTTCCCAAATGGCAAGTTCTCTAAAGATACTGTAGGGGTAATACTCGCCGATCCTACTGGGAAATGGTTGGGTGATGGAAGCGGATATCTCAGCAGCAGCCAGCATAAGTCAAATACCATTATGTACCAGTACAACAAACGTTTTCCGCTCAAAGGGGAATACAAAGTAGAGATTGAGCAGGCAATGCGCGTAGATACCCTTGAAGGAATACGGAATGTGGGTTTGAAAATTGAACGTATCCCTTTTGCCAGATAGCACAAGCATTTTGATAAATTGTCGTTTAATGCCTGAATGAATGATATGAGTAAAATTCACAAACGAAAAATTAGCCGTAAAGCTATTTTCCTGCTATGGGTAATAGGGCTAAGTCCGCTTGTATTACTTGGGGTAGCTCTGTATTTTGCCTCTCAGGGAGATTTACCCGATACGGTAGCCCTGGCTAATCCGAAAACGAATCTTGCCACAGAAATAATTTCTTCTGATGGAAAAGTTCTCGGCCGATTTTACCGCGAAAACCGAACCAATGTAGATTATGAAAATCTATCTCCACACTTGGTTAACGCTTTAGTTGCTACAGAAGACGAGAGGTTTGAGAAGCATTCAGGCATCGATCTCAGGGGAACGGTCCGAGCTGCGATTTTTCTTGGAAAAAAAGGGGGTGCCAGCACCATTACCCAGCAATTGGCCAAAATGCTCTTTACTGAAGAACCTGCAAATGGCTTTGAAAGAGTCTGGCAAAAATTTGAAGAGTGGATCATTTCAGTTCAACTGGAAAGAAGATACACCAAAGAAGAGATCATTACGCTATACCTCAACAAATTTGACTGGATTAATCAGGGAGTGGGAATTAAATCAGCTTCTCAGGTTTACTTTAATTCAACACCTGACTCCCTTAGAGTTGAAGAAGCCGCAATGCTGGTTGGCATGGCTAAAAATCCTGCACTCTATAACCCGGTGAGAAGGCCTGAAATGACTCTTGAAAGGAGAAACGTCGTGCTGGGGCAGATGCTCAGAAACGATTTGATCAGTACGGAAGAGCGCGACTCACTTTCTTCTTTGCCTTTGGGGTTAAGATTCCAAAAAGTTACTCACGAAGAAGGTCCTGCACCCTATTTTAGAGAAGTATTGAGAGGAGAGCTAAAACAGCTTCTAAGCCAGCAAAATCAAGACGGCTCTTATGTTTACACCAAGTCCAACAGAGATCCTTATAATATCTACAGCGATGGGCTGAAGGTGTTTGTAACGATAGACTCGCGAATGCAGGAATACGCAGAAAACGCTGTGGAAAAGCACCTGGGCGGGGAACTTCAAGAACAATTCAGAAGAGATATCTCCAATTACACGAATGCGCCTTTTTCAAACGACCTGACAAAAGAAGAAGTTCGGAATATTGAAAGGTCGGCTATGCGCAGAACCGAGAGGTACCGCATTATGTCAGGAAATGAATGCCCAAATTGCCACCGACGTGTGAATATTGAGCCAGACAAGGAAAACGGAGAAAAAGTATACAAATGCCTGAGTGAAGATTGCCAAGAAGTTTGGAAAGCCTTCCCAAAGGACAGCATTGAGACCTTTTTCAGAGAAAAAGAAGTTCCGATGCGTGTTTTTAGCTGGCAGGGAGAAATAGATACCATGATGACACCCATGGACAGTATTCTATACTACAAGAGCATGCTTCAGACGGGACTGGTGAGCATTGACCCAAAAACTGGCTTTGTAAAAGCCTGGGTCGGTGGCAATAATTACAAGTATTTTCAATACGATCACGTAAAAGTTGGAAAGCGACAAGTGGGTTCTACCTTTAAACCCTTCGTTTACGCTACGGCTATCAGGGAAGGCTATTCACCTTGTTATGAAATACCAAAAGTGCCCACGACCTTTCACAAGGGTACTTTTAATCTTTTGGAAGACTATACGCCGCAAGATCCAGACCGCGATTATGGCTATATGGTTTCATTGAAGTGGGGATTAGCTAATTCAGTAAATACTGTTACAGCCTGGGTTATGAAGCAGTTCGGCCCGGAAGCAATTATCCAGTTGGCACGAGACCTGGGTATCAAGAGCGAAATGGAGCCAGTTGTTTCGCAGTGTTTTGGAGTGGCAGATTTATCCCTGTTAGAGATAACATCTGCCAATGCCACCTTTGCCAATATGGGTGTTCATATTGAGCCCATTTACGTATTGAGAATTGAAGATAAAAATGGTAATACCATTTTTAATATGCAGCCCGAAACGAGCGAGGCAATGGACGCAAAAACTGCATATACCATGCTCAGCCTCATGGAAGGAACGGTAGATGGGGTTTACAATGCCCATCAGGATAAAACCATGGGTACCGCGATCAGGTTACGGATGGATCTTCCAAGCAGAGAATACGACGGGTTCAATAGTGATATTGAAATTGCAGGTAAAACCGGAACCACTCAAAATCAATCTGACGGTTGGTTTATCGGCCTAACACCAGACCTGGTTACCGGAGTATGGGTGGGTGCAGAAGACCGCAGTGTTCATTTCAGAACCTTAACTTTGGGAATGGGAACCAATATGGCTTTGCCGATTTGGGGATACTACATGAAGGACGTTTATGCCGATAGTACTCTAACTATAGGCCAGGATGGATTTGAAAAACCTGAAGGAATTACCGTAGAGCTCGATTGCGAATCATACGGTAAAAAGCAACGAATCTTCGATGGTTCGGAACAATTGAATTGGTAAAAAGCATAAAATGAATAAAGTTGTAGCTAACGCAAAAGAAGCAATCAGGGGCATTGACTCAAATATGACTATTATGCTCGGAGGCTTCGGCCTATGCGGAATACCCGAAAATTGCATAGCAGCACTTACTGAAACCAATATAACGGGCTTAACATGCATTTCGAATAATGCCGGAGTTGATGATTTTGGTCTCGGACTCCTTTTGAAAAAGCATCAAATCAAAAAGATGATCTCTTCGTACGTTGGAGAGAATAAAGAATTTGAGCGCCAAATGCTCAGTGGCGAACTCGATGTAGAGCTTATTCCGCAAGGAACACTTGCAGAGCGATGCAGAGCTACCGGAGCGGGAATTCCTGCATTTTTTACTCCTGCAGGGTACGGAACCGAAGTTGCCGAAGGAAAGGAAACCCGGGAGTTTAACGGCAAGATGTACGTTATGGAGAAAGCCTTCGAGCCAGACTTTGCCATTGTAAAAGCCTGGAAAGGCGATACAGAAGGAAACCTGATTTATAAAGCCACCGCCAGGAACTTCAATCCCATGATGGCTATGGCCGGAAAAATAACCATTGCCGAAGTGGAAGAGCTTGTGCCGGCCGGCGAATTGGACCCGAATGATGTTCAAACTCCCGGAATTTTTGTGCAACGCATTTTCCAGGGAGAAAGATTTGAAAAGCGTATTGAGCAAAGAACTGTAAGACCGAAGAATTGAAAATTCGTCAATTCACCTTTCCCTTTTTAATTGGTTCGATTTGTTTTTTGTATCTCCTGGGAAGGGCTGCCTGGGTTCCGATTTCTCACGATGAAGCAGCTACTTTTTTTCACTATATCCAGCCGGCTTCATTTATTCCGTACTACGCCCATTGGGATGCCAATAATCATTTTCTGAATAGTGCCCTCGCCTATCTATTCGGAAGTGTATTTGGAAATGAATTGTTTTGGTTTCGTCTTCCAAATGTACTTTCATTCGTTTTGTACGCCTACTACGGATGGAAAATCCTTTCTCAAATAGAAGATCAGCTTATTAGAAATCTGGCTTTTACAGCCTTGCTCACTGCCTGGTTGCCACTTGAGTTTTTTGCCCAACTAAGAGGTTATGGTTTGAGTTTAGGGCTTTTGATGGGCTCCCTTTTTTATCTCTATTCTTTTGCCCGGGAAACAAAGCCTGCGAAACTCTTTGTTTCCCTTTTGTTCATTATTGCCGCCTGCCTTTCTAATGCAAGTCTTAGCAACAGCTTCTTGCTCATTCTGGCCATGCAGTTTTTGTTAATTATCAAAAGCGCCGCATACAGAAAGCTTAATATCTTGTTGTTTGTGCTATTTGGATTGATACCCTATTCTCTGTTGGCCAAGTATGCCTTTGATATGAAAGAAAGGGGCTTGCTTTATTATGGAACTACTGAAGGGTTTATTGACGTAACTGTCAGAACACTCTCCAAATTCACATTTGGGCTAGAAGCTGAGTCGTTTTTGGTTATTCTGGTTATCGTCGGCATGGCTAGCTCTATGATTCTACTAATCAAGAAAGACTATCTAAACCTGAACACGAGTAAAATTTTCGCAGTTCTTTTATTTGGAAATGCTCTTGGTGTAATTCTTTTAGAACTTCTCTTCGATGTAAATTATCCTGAAGATCGCACGGGCCTTTACTTTATTCCGTTCTTCATCATTTGCTTTGCATTTGCGCTCCGCTCCCTAAGCTTAGCAAATTATAAACTAAGGTATATCTCGCTTGCTTTGGCTGCATTTCCAGTCGTTTCAATTTCTAATGCCAATTTTAACGAGATAAAACTTTGGAATAGTCTTCCAGTTTCAGCAGAAATCTTTGAAATGATAAAGAGTTCTGAAAAAAATAATTTAGACAGGCCCATTATCGTTGAAGGATTTAAATTACATATGATGAGCTGGGGATATCACAATGTAAAACACGATGGTGCATTAGGCCCTCTGGCATTGAGGAGATTCTCTAGTAACTGTGCAGATTTTCAAATCTGTTTCAAGGATGCGTGCGATCCTTATGAAAAAGAGTTTGATCGTGTTTGGGAAAACTATCCCGGCGGCATTTCTCTATTGGAAAGAAAAATACCGGTTCATTTTGAAACTGTATACAAGCAGGCATCTAATTC
>Ga0207419_1001900_pt1 | contig 14667 bp, 11 predicted proteins | sample ElkSloMetagenome_4_FD_184723 | JGI IMG/M metagenome (GOLD analysis project Ga0207419, IMG submission 184723) | Hot spring microbial communities from Elkhorn Slough, Monterey Bay, USA - MD2A (version 2) | ecosystem: Environmental > Aquatic > Marine > Intertidal zone > Estuary: Microbial mat ...
GCTCGGCTTCGAGAAAGTCGGCCAGGGGATCGAGGTTATCGACCAGCGCTTCGGCCTCCAGCGCCGGGACCAGTCCGAGCACCAGTTCCGTCGGCCAGCCGCGTTCGTCGACCTGTTCACCGGGGCAGCACCCCACCAGGAGCAGCAGGGAGGCTGCACTCATCAATAGCGCTTTCAAGGGCTCGAAGCTCAAAAAAGGACAGAGCGAATGCTAACCCAAGCGGCCTTGTTCAGCCACTCGAATCGGCCTTTTCGGGCCGCGCGGCGCCTGGGAACGGGCCGCGGGAATCGAGCACCCGATCGAGTTCACTGATGATTCGGTGTTCGATCCAGCTGTCCAGTCGCCAGTTCTCGATGAAACCACAGTGCCCGCCGCGCTCGTGCACCTCGATTTCAAGAGCCTGCGGACGCGGCAGCGCGTGGAAATCCTGAATCGGGATGATCGGGTCATCCGCCGCCGTGATGATCCGCGTTGGCACGCTCAGGTCGGCGAGGTAATCGCCGGCCACAGAATATCCCTCGAGATACGACTCCAAATCGGGGAATTCCGTGAGATGTCGGACCAGCCAATCCGTTTGCTCGCGCAAGCCTTTCAGCGCGAACCATTCATCCAGCGCGTAGCGGTTCGGATACAGGGACTGCTTGAGCTGCAGCGACTTGCGCCATTTCCGCACGAAATAGAGGTGATAGATCATCAGCCCGTCCTCGAGCGCATCGAGCACGTGGCGCGGTCGGATCACGGGCGAAACAGCAATGACGTGGTCGAGCCCGTACCCATGCTCGGGCGCCGAGCGAGCCACCCGAAGGGAAAAATTGCCGCCAAGGGAAAATCCGACCAGAAAAACGGCCTGGTCGGCGTGGGCTCGGCGAACCTGACCGACCGCATCAACCACCTCTAACAGGCGGCAGGAGTGAAAAAGCCCCGGGTTCAGGTGATGTGATTCGCCGTGATCGCGGAAATTCAGGCGGAAGGTATCGAAGCCGGCCCGGTCCAGGGCGGTGGCCGCAGCGAGGAGATAGTTCGACTCACTGCTTCCCTCCCAGCCGTGCAGGAGAATAACCAGCGCGTCGCGACGGTGCTCCGGCGCCCGATTGAGAAAGCCGAGCAGTCGGGTGCCGTCCGCCGCCTCGATGATCTCGCGCTGACTGCGCGCCAGGTAGGCGGCGGACTGGCGCTGGACTCGGCGCTTCCGGATCGGCCCGGAGGTGAGCAGGGACTGCACGTGCCGGTTTCCCAGCAGACCGCGAGGCGCGTAGGGCCGCAGGTCGACAGCCTGTATCTCAGAGCCCATAGCTCGCCTCCACCACCTGATGACAGGCTTCAGCCAGCTGCCGGCGCTGACCGACCTCGCCCATCACAGGCTCGCCGATGACCACGCGCGCCTCGAAGGGGGCCTGGCGCAGGGTCCGAAGGAAATTATCGAAAAAACTCTGGCCGGTCGAAAAGACCATCAATTCGTGTAGATCGCTGCTGCGCTCGTAGCGAATGGACACGGGGATGGCCGGCACTTCGGCACGCAAGGCCGGTGCGAAGAGGCGAGCATGAAATCGCTTGACGCCGCGCTCGGGGAGGATTCCGCCCTCGGGGAAAATACCAACGAATTCGCCGCGCTTGAGCAGTGCGGTCATGCGGCGCCCGATTCGCTTCCGCGACGCTTCACTACCGCGCTGAATGAACAGCGTGCCGGCCAGGTGAGCCAGGACGCCGACCAGGGGCCAATCGCGGATCTCGGCCTTGGCGACTAGCCAGATCGGCCAGACCGCGTGGAGCACGACGATATCGAGCCAGGTGATGTGGTTGGCCACAACCAGACCAGCCTTGGGCGGTAGCGCACCGCTGAGCTGCAGGCGGCAGCCAAGGATACGTAGCATGGCGCGTGACCAGGCGCGATGCGTCCACTGATGCAGCCGCATGGAACCGACGGGCAAGGCCCTGAGCCCCGGCAAGAAGCTGAGGAGAACCAGGGGAATACCAATCAGAATGTGCGCCAGCAGCAGGGGCAGACGCCAGATCAATCGCAGCGGATCAAGACGCATTCGAACCCTCCTCAGGACCGTGATGATTCGACCCCAACCGCCCATGATCGGCGCTGTGTCGGCTATCGCAATCCAGCGTCGATAGGCGTGACGTCATCGACTGGTACAGCGTCCACCGTCCTGTCCAACCCTTCACCATTGATCCATTAGAGTCCTGCGCCGGAGGCGCGTGAAGGGTAGCATATTGCCACCGTAAAACCGTCCTTCCAGACCGGGCTCTGCCCCGACCTTGGCGTGGTAGCCCCTGCGCTTTTGTTGTCCTTGCGGAAGCCCGGTCGACGTTCGGCCATCGAAGACAAATCAACGAGAGTCCCAATGAGCGACAGCCCAGCCACCCATACGGTTACCCTGATGCCCAGCGGGCGCCAGTTCTCGACTCGCCCGGGTGAAACCGTTCTTGGCGCGGCGCTGCGCCACGGCATCGTTCTTCCCTACTCGTGCAAGAACGGCACCTGCGCTTCCTGCAAATGCCGATTGGCCGAGGGCATCGTCGATTATCCCCTCAATCCGCCCGAGGCGCTGGACCTGGACGAACTTGGACGGGGCTACAGCCTGAGCTGTCAGGCCGTGCCGAACTCTGATCTGACCATCGAAGCGCGCGAAATCGAGCAGGTCGCCGATATTCCCGTTCGCACCTGGCCCGCTCGCGTCGAGTCCCTGGAGTCCTTCACGCCCGAAATCATGCGCCTGCGCCTGAAGCTGCCGCGCTCGGCTCGGATGCAGTTCCTGGCCGGGCAGTACATCGACATCCTGATGCCGGGCGGCAAGCGCCGCGCCTTCTCGATTGCCTCGGCGCCGTCGGAGGCGGACTTCATCGAGCTCCACATCAAACACGTCGACGGCGGCGGCTTTACCGGCCACGTGTTCTCGGGAATGAAGCTCAAGGAGATCCTTCGCATCGAAGGTCCCCTGGGAACCTTTTTCGTGCGCAAAAAATCAAAGCGGCCGATGATCATGATGGGCGGTGGCACGGGCTTCGCTCCGCTGAAATCGATGATCGAAGAACTCATCGAAAGCGGCGATTTCCGGCCCCTGCACCTATTTTGGGGCGTGAGCCGAGCCTCGGACCTCTATGCCGGGCCACTGATCGAGCGTTGGCAGTCCTCGCACCCGGCATTCCGCTTCGTGCCGGTGCTTGTCGATCCTGACGAGGGCTGGACAGGCGAGCGAGGCTTCGTCCACGAGGCGGTGCTGCGGGCATTCCCGGACCTCTCAGATTTCGATGTCTACATGTCCGGCCCACCCGCCATGGTGCACTCGGCGCGCAACGAATTTCTGGCAGCAGGCACCACCGAGGACCACCTGTTCTACGACAGCTTCGACTTTGCGCCCGACGTCCCGAAAGCCGGCGGCTGAAGCGCCGGCTGGCACCCTATTTCGAACTCGTCGACACCGACTCCGCCGAGGGCAGGCCCTGGGTTCGGGCATCGACCCATAGAGCGCGCACCAGGCCGATCGCCGCGGCAATCAGCAGTGCGCTCATGGGAAGCGCCATCGCGATCGCCGCCTGCTGAATCGCCGCTAATCCCCCCACAAGCAGGAGCGTTGCTGCGACCGCACCCTCGGACAAAGCCCAGAACAGGCGCTGCGCGGTCGGGGGATTCGGGTGTCCGCCGGAGGTGACCATATCGTCGACGAGCGAGCCGGAGTCCGAGGAGGTGATGAAGAAAGCGATGATGACGAGGGTGGCAAAGATCGTGCTGATGGCCGCCCAGGGCAGTTGTTCGAGCAGCAGATGAAGGGCGATGGCCGCATCATCGATGACCTGGGACGCCAGGGAGATACCTTGAGACTGCTGTAACTCGAGCGCGGCGCCGCCGAAAGTGGCCATCCAGACGAAGGTGACCAAGGTCGGCACGATCAGCGCGGCCAGGATCACCTGGCGGATGGTTCGCCCTTTCGAAATGCGGGCAACGAAGATCCCGACGAAGGGCGACCAGGAAATCCACCAGCCCCAGTAGAACAGCGTCCAGTTGATCTCCCAATCCGAGGGCGTGCCGAGACCGATCTCCATGCTCATCGTCGGCAGGCGAATCAGATAGTCCTTCAGCGTGACGAAAAAGAGCGACAGGATATCGAGCGTCGGCCCGACCATCGCAACGAAAGCCATGAGCAGGGCGGCCAGGACGATATTGATCATCGACAGGCACCTTATACCCTTTTGCAGCCCCGAGACCACGGAAATAGTCGCGATCAGAGTGATCGAGGCGATGATGGCGATCTGAACTCCCGTATTCGTCGGCAAATCAAGCGCTCGTCCGAGTCCGGCGTTGATCTGCATCGCCCCGAGGCCCAGTGAGGTGGCGACGCCGAGTAGCGTGCCGACGGTGCACAGGATATCGACCGCGTGTCCGACAGGGCCGTAGATGTGTTTCCCCAACAACGGCCAGAGCACCGAGCGAGGTGCCAGCGGCAGGCCCAGACGGAAGTGTCCGTAAGCGATGCTCAGCGCCAGAATCAGATAGATCGCCCAGGGGTGCAGGCCCCAGTGGAGGAAGGTGTAGGTCATGCCTTCGCGCGCCGCTCGCATCGATTCCGGCTCGGCCGCCGGGGGCTCGAGGTAGTGACTCAGCGGTTCGGCGACTCCCCAGAAGACCAGGCCTGTTCCCATGCCCGCGGCAAACAGCATGGCGAACCAGGCCGGGTAGGAAAATTCCGGGCGCGTGTCCGGTTCACCGAGGCGCACACTGCCGGCCGGCGTCACAAGAATGACGAGGGAAATGACAAGTAGCGCCGAGGCGAGGAGCATGTAGTAACCGCCGAAGCTTGCCGCAATCCAGCTCTGTACGGACTCGAAGGTGCTCGACGCCCGGCTCGTGAACACCCCACCGATCGCGACGAACAGAACCACCAGCGCTGCCGATCCGAAGAAAACCGTCGGCTGCATACGGTTGAAGGGGCCAAGGGATCGAGACAGGTCCTGCTGCAAGGCGTCGCACCGTTGAAGAATTACCTAGCGCTACCCTAACAGAGCGATTTTCAGCGCCTTGGATCCGAGGGCGCCTCGACGCTCGATCGGATTCATCCGCGGCCTCGACGCAAGCCCGAATCAAGCCCGGCGATGCGAGCCGATCGCTTCGCGCGGGTCAGGGATCAGGGGGCGCTGATCATCCTGGCCAGCGCGGCGCCAGGATCGGCCTCGCGCATGAACGATTCACCGATGAGAAAGGCGCCGATGCCGCCGGACTGGAGGCGATGAATGTCCGCCGGGCCGTGAATACCGCTTTCCGAAACCACCAGACGATCGTCCGGCACGCGGGGTGCCAGCGTCAGGGTCGTCTCCAGATCGGTCACGAATCGGTGCAGATCGCGGTTGTTGATACCGAGAAGATCTCCGGGCACGCGCAGAGCGCGCTCGAGCTCGTCGTTGTCGTGGACCTCGATAAGGATGCTCAGACCCAGCGACTCCCCGAGCTCGGCGAAGTCGGTCATTTGCTCGACGGTCAGGGCCGCCGCGATCAACAGGAGCGCATCGCCACCCAGTGCGCGGGTCTGGTAGACCTGCCAGTCATCGATGATGAACTCCTTGCGCAGGACCGGCAGGCTGCAGGCCTCCCTGGCCCGGGCGACGAAAGCATCGTCCCCCTTGAAGAACTGCCGATCGGTCAGCACGGACAGGCAGGCCGCACCGCCGGCCTCGTAGCTCCTCGCAAGGGTCGCGGGATCGAAATCGGCGCGGATGATGCCGGCCGACGGCGAGGCGCGCTTGATCTCGGCGATCACCGCATCCTGGCTGGCGACAGCGCGCGCCTTGAGGGCGGCGGCAAACTCACGCGGCGGCGGCAGATCGGCGATTCGAGCCTCGAGCTCAGAGCGCGATTGCTTCGCCTTACCGAGGATCACCTCCTCGCGCTTGACCTCAAGAATCCGGGCCAGGATGTCGGTGCTCACAGGGCCTGGCTCCGCTCGGCGTAGCGACGCAGACGCTCCAGCCCACGGCCGTCGGCCAGCACCTGTCTGGCCAGGTTGACGCCGCCGGCCAGATCCTCCGCCTGCCCGGCCACCAGGATCGCCGCGCCGGCGTTCAGGGCGATCATGTCAGCGGCCGGACCCGGCTCGCCGCCGAGAGCCGATTCGATCAATTTCAGGCTGTCGCCTGCCGTCTCGACCGCCAGCGCCTCGAGGCTGTCGACGACGATCCCGAATTCAGCAGGTTCGAGACGGTACTCCCGGATCGCATCGTCCTTGAGCTCGGCGACGAGCGTCGCCTCAACCGGTGAGATCTCGTCGAGGCCATCATCGCTGTGCACCACCATCACGTGACGCGCGCCCAGGGTCTGCATCACCTCGGCCATCGGACGAACGAGATCGCTGGAGAACACGCCGAGAACCTGATTCGGCGCCAGGGCGGGATTGGTCAGGGGACCGAGAAGATTGAACAGGGTGCGCACACCAAGCGCTTTGCGCGCGCCGATCGCGTGCTTCATCGCTGAATGGTGGCTGGGCGCGAACATGAAGGCCACCCCCAGCTCGTCGATCAGAGTGGCGACCTGCGCGGCGTTCAGATCAAGGCGGCAGCCGGCCGCCTCGAGTAGGTCCGCCGCTCCTGACTTGCTCGACACGGAGCGATTGCCGTGCTTGGCGATCCGGACGCCGGCGGCGGCAGCGACAAACGCCGACGCGGTCGAGACGTTGAACAGGGACGCGCCGTCACCGCCGGTGCCAACGATGTCGGTCAGGCCAGCGCGATCGATCTCGACCTTGGCGGCCAGCTCACGCATGACTCGGGCGGCGGCGGCAATTTCAGCGGGGGTTTCACCCTTGACGCGCAGCGCCATCAGGAAGCCACCGATCTGCGCCTCCTCGGCGCGACCGGTCATGATCTCGTGCATGGCTCGGGTCATCAGCTCGGCATCGAGGTGCTCACCCTCGGCCACGCGTCGGATCGCGTCTCTCAGGTCACTCATAGTCGGTCCAGAAAGTTCTTCAGCAGGGCGTGGCCCTGGCGCGTCAGGATGGATTCGGGATGGAACTGCACGCCCTCGATGGGCAGGGAGTCATGGCGGAAACCCATGATCTCGTCGCGCTCGCCGTCACGTTCGGTCCAGGCCGTCTCGATCAGGCAGGCGGGCAGCGTCTCGCGCTCGACGATCAGCGAGTGATAGCGAGTCGCTTCGAAAGGATTGGGCAGGCCGGCAAAGACGCCGCCGTCGGCGTGGTGCATTGGGGAAGTCTTGCCGTGCATGACCTCGCGCGCTCGCACCACCCTGCCGCCAAAAGCCTGGCCGATCGCTTGATGACCCAGGCAGACGCCCAGCATCGGGTAGTCACCGGCCATTTGGTCGATCACGTCCAGACAGATTCCGGACTCGTCCGGGGTACATGGACCCGGCGAGAGCACGATCGCATCGGGCGCCAGATCACGAATCTGATCCAGACTGATCGCATCGTTGCGATGGGTGGTGACCTGGGCGCCCAGCTCGCCCAGATACTGGACGAGGTTGTAGGTAAACGAGTCGTAGTTGTCGATCATCAGCAGCTTCACTGATGCAGGCCTCCACTGGCTTCGGCGATGGCGCGGATCAGCGCCCTGCCCTTGTTCAGGGTTTCTTCCCACTCGCGGTCCGGATCGGAATCGGCCACGATACCGGCGCCGGCCTGGACGTGCACCGTGCCCTCCTTGACTAAGGCCGTGCGGATCGCGATCGCCAGATCGGCCTCGCCGAACCAGTTCAGATAACCCACGGCGCCGGCATAAACGCCGCGTCGTACCGGCTCGAGCTCGGCGATGATCTCCATCGCCCGGACCTTCGGCGCGCCCGACAGAGTGCCCGCCGGGAAGGTTGCGCGCAGCACGTCGAGCGCCGTGCGATCCTCGGCGATCCGGCCGTGGACTTCCGAGACCAGATGCATCACGTGGCTGTAGCGCTCGATGACCATCTGATCGGTCAGCACCACCGAGCCGGTCTCGGCGATTCGTCCGATGTCGTTGCGGCCCAGGTCGATCAGCATCAGGTGCTCGGCTCGCTCCTTCGGATCGGCCTTGAGTTCGGCTTCCAGGGCGCGATCCTCGTCGGCCGTGGCGCCGCGAGGCCGAGTACCGGCAATCGGTCGGACCATCGCCTCACCCCCCTGCACGCGCACCAGGACCTCCGGCGAGGCGCCGACGACCTGAAAATCGCCGAAATCGAAAAAATACATATACGGCGAGGGGTTCAGGCTGCGCAGCGCGCGGTAGACATCGAGGGGTCGTGCGGCCAGATCCACGCTCATGCGCTGAGAGAGCACGACCTGCATGACATCGCCCGAGAGGATGTACTCCTTGATGGCGCGTACCGCATGCTGAAAGTCCTCGCGCTCGAACTCGAAGCGATAGTCCGCCTCCTCGGGCACGGGCAGGTCCATGGCCGGCGGATAGCCCGGCGAACCGCAGCGCAGGCGATGGCTGAGCTGATCGAGACGTCGCTGGGCGCGAGCGAAGGCATCCGCCTCAGCGGGGTCGGCCAGCACGATCAGGTTGAGGCGTCCCGACAGATTGTCGAATACGGCCAGCTCTTCGGCGTCCAGGAGCAGGATCTCCGGCACGCCCAGCGCATCCGGCTTGGCGCTGAAATCGAGCCGATCCTCCAGATGGGCAACGATCTCATAGCCGAAATAGCCGACCAGCCCCCCGGTGAATCCGGGCAGGTCGTCGAGGCGGGGCGCGCGGATCCCGGCCATGACCTCGGCCAGGGCTTCTAGGGGGTCGACGTCGTCCTGGCGCGCAACGACCTCGCCGAAATCCAGCTGCTCGAGAACGCGACCCGTTGCCCGCCACGCCCGACGACAAGGCAGGCCGATGATCGAATAGCGGCCCCAGTTCTCGCCACCCTGCACCGACTCCAGCAGAAATGCCGACGGCCCGTCGGCAAGCTTGAGGTAGACCGACAGCGGCGTGTCGAGGTCCGCGAAGATCTGCCGGTAGACCGGAATGCGGTTGTAGCCCTGGTCCGCCAGGGCCTGAAAACGCGAGGGGTTCAAGTCGATCAGTGCCTGAATTCGATGAGCGCCGTATTGTAGCGCCTACCTCAACTCGAATCGGTCGCGGAACACCTCGTCCATCGGCTCTTCGAAGCGGTCACTGAACACCCGGTCGGTTTCGACATCGAAGGGCGCGGTGACGATCGCGGACAGGCCGCGACTGAGGACACGCGCCTCGAGCTGGTAACCCTCTCCGATACGATCGATGCTCAGATCGGCAAAATCGGCCACGCCGTCGCTGACCTGAAGTGAGGTTGTGCCGCTCAGAACTCCACCGGCAGGATTGGTGGCGATCGCGATCTGGATGACGGTGCTGTTGTCGCTCGTGACCACCTGTCCCTGCGCGTTGACCACCTGAACGACCAGGCCGGGGAGCAGCGGTCCGTCGGCAATCCCGACCACGGGTTCGAGGGCGAAGTCGAGGGCGGCCGGTCCGCTGTCGATGATCGTGTAGGCGACCGCATCCGAGCTCGGCGCATTGGTGCCATCGCCCGGATAGGTGGCGGTAATGGTCTTTGGTCCCGCGATCGCGGAAGTCAAATCACAGCCGTTGTCCGGCAGGTCGAAGCTGCAATCAGCGCCGGCGCCGTCATCGACGGTCACCGTGCCGGTCGGGCTGTCGCCGCTCACGCCAACGGTCACCGTGTAGGCCACGCCGACTTCCTGCTGGCCCGGGGGCGTGATGCCGAGGATCGAGGTGATCGAATCCGCGGCGATGATCGTGTAGGCCTCGGAATCGCTGCTGGCAGTATTGTTCGAATCCCCGCCGTACTCGGCGGTCAGGGTCGTCGGGCCGACGATGGTCGAGGTCAGCGTGCAGCTGGTCTGAGGCAGGATGATCTGGCAGGCCGCGCCCCCGCCATCGCTGACATCCACGCTTCCCGTTGGATTGAAGCCGGTCACCGCCACGCTGACGGTGTAGGCCTGTCCAACGGTCTGCTCGACTGGCGGCGACACGCTGGCGATGCTCGTGGTCGATGGCGCCTGATCGATGGTGTAGGCGACCGAGTCCGAGCTGGAGGCGTTATCGGCATCGCCGGCGTAGGTCGCCGTCACCGTTACCGGGCCCGCGCTCGTCGAACTCAAGGCGCAGCGATCCTCGCCTGGCCAGTCGAAGCTGCAGCTTGCGCCCTGACCGTCATCGACAGTCACTGGACCCGTCGGCGCCACGCCAGTGACATCGACCACGACCTCGAAGGGCTGGCCTACGCTCTGGGCGCCCATCGGGCTGATCGAGACGATGCTCGTCGTCGAAGTCGACTCAGTGATCGCGAAGACGCTCGAGCTGTCCTCGCTGAGCCCACCGCCGGTTCGTGAAGCGGTCAATTGATAGCCCGTGCCCGATTGGTCGATCGACAGGCCGGCGAAGGTCGCGATCCCGGCGCTGACCGGGGTCGGTCCGCCACCGGACAGGACCGCGCCTGGCGGGCCGCCGACCAGTGCCAGCTCGACGGGGGTCGTGGTCGGGGGGTCGACCAGATTGCCGGCGGCATCGCGCACGCTGACCGTGACCGCGGGGGTCATCGTCGCCGCGACCAGCGTATTGCTCGGCTGCACATCGAACTGCAGCGCCACGGGCGCGCCCGGGCGAATCTCGAAGGCGAGGCTGGTCGCACCCGTCAGGCCAGGCGCGGAGGCCTGCAGCTGGTAGCCCTCGGCGGCCAGGTCCACGTTCATCGTCGGGAAGCTCGCGATCCCCGACACCACGCTCGTGGGCCCGCCACCGGACAGCACGGCGCTCGGATCGCCGCCGATCAGAGTCATCGATATTGTGGTGGCGTTGTCGGCAGTCACCGGGTTGCCGAAGGCATCCTGGACCTGAACCTCCACCGTGGGCGCGATCGCCAGGCCCGAATCGGTGCTCGCCGGCTGGACAAGGAAGACAAGCTGATCCGGCGCACCCGGAACGATCTCGTAGGGTGAGGTGTCGCTGTCGCCGAGGTTGTTGCTGTCGCCCGGATAGCTCGCCGTGATGGTCTTTGGCCCGACGCTTGTCGAGGTCAGGTCGCAGCTCGTGGCCGGGATCACGATCAGGCAGCTTTCGCCGTCGCCATCGTCGACGGTAATGACGCCGGATGGGTTGAAACCGCCGGTCACGCTGACGTTGACGGTATAGGCCGAATTGACCGCCTGCTGTCCGGCCGGATCGATCGAATCAATGCTGACCGCCGCTGTCGCCTGGGTGATGGCGTAGCTCTCGATATCATTGCTCGGGCCGTTGTTGCCGTCGCCCGGATAGTTGGCCGTCAGGGTTTTGGAACCGGTCGTGGTCGAAATCAGATCACAGCTGCTGGCCGGCAGCACGATGTCGCAGGTTGCCCCGCTGCCGTCGGTCACGGTCACCGTCCCGGTCGGGTTGAAGCCCGTCACCTGAACGGTCACGGTGTAGGGCTGGCCAACGACCTGCGATCCGGCGGGATTCACGCTGACGATCGTCGTGCCGGATCCGATGGGAGTGATATCGAAATTCGCGCTAGCCAGACCGACCAACGCGCCGGGAGAGCCGGAGGGCGTGAGCTGATAGGCCGTACCGACCTGGTCAACGCTCAGGCCGCCAAAGCTGGCGATACCTCCTGCGACTGTGGCCGGTCCGCCGCCTGCGAGTAGCGCGCCGGGCGTGCCGCCGGACAGGGCCAGCGAGATATCGGTGCTGTTGTCGGTGGTCACCGTAAAGCCGAACGCGTCGACCACCCGAACCGAGACCGGCGGAGCGATGGCCTGCCCCACGGTGGTGTCGGCAGGTTGGGTCACGATCTCGACGGACGCCGGCGCCCCCGGCAGCACGTCGAAGGCGAGGCTCGTGTCCGGCGTCAGAGCGGAAAGACCGTCCAGGGCGACGAGAGTAAAACCGCTTGCGACCTGATCGATGGACAGATTGGCGAAGGTGGCCTGCCCCCCGCTCGCCACTGCCGACACGGTGCCGCCCAGATTAGCGCTACCGCTCGGATCGTTCCCCAGGATGATCTGAACGACCGTTGCGTTATCCAGGGCCACCAGGCTGCCGGAACTGTCTTGGACCTCGACGACCACAGACGGCGAGATCGATTGATTGACGCCGACATCAGAGGGCTGGACGGCGAAGGCCAGCTGGGCCGGAATCTGAGTAGAGCCCTGAATATCGGCCGTTGTGCTGCCGATGCTCGTCTGGACCTCGAGCTGACTCATGAACATGCCGTCGACCGCTGAGTCGAACTGAATCGTCACGGTGCAGGACTCGCCGTCGTTCAGGGTCACTCCACTGCAGGTCTCGGAGAGAAAAGTAAACTGGGTCGCCCCGGTGAGTGCCAGCGAATTGACAACAAAACTAGTGCCTGGATCGCCCGTATTGCTGACGGTGAAGGTGTCGCTCTGCGGCAGATCCGCCGCTGCGACGAGGCCGAAGTCCATCGGGTCCGGCGAGATCGTCAATTCGGCCTGGGGGCCGGGCGTGCCGTCACCGCTCAGGGCCACCGTGTCGTTCAGCACCGAGCCCGCGTCGCTGAGCACCCGCAGCGTTGTACTCAGGGGCCCGAGCGCCTGGGGGTCGAAAACCACGAACTGGGTGCAGCTTTCGCTGGAGTTCAGAATGAAGGGCGGCGTTGGACAGCTGCCGCCAGCGACAAGGCTAAAGTGAGTGGCGTCATCTAAAGCGATGCTGCTGACCGACAGCACGGTACCGGCAACGCCTTCGTTACGGATGGTCACCGTCTCCGGTGGGCTGGCACCGCGCGGCGCTGGATCGGACTCCGCCAGTACCGGGGCCAGGCAGCTTATTGCCAGGATCGTCAGCGCCAGTCGCACCGTTGTCGTTCGAATCGAGTCGGTCATTTCATCGTCCTGTGGCCTGAGGGGGACCCGCCAGACGGGCCGATGGGTGCATGATCGATGGGACCAAGGCGCTGCTCACGCTGACAGTGACCGCATCGCACGGATCACCGCCGCATAGTCTTTTGCGCCGAAGATCGCCGACCCGGCGACCAGCGTGTCGGCGCCCGCTGCCTGGATTTCCGCGGCATTACCCGGCTTGACGCCGCCGTCGATCTCGAGGCGGATGGGATAGCCACTGACGTCGATGCGCTGGCGCGCTTCGCGCAGCTTGTCGAGGGCGGCTGGAATAAAGGCCTGCCCTCCGAATCCTGGATTGACCGACATGATGAGCACCAGATCGACCTTGTCCATCACCCAGTCGAGGATCGACAAGGGAGTCGCCGGATTGAACACCAGACCCGCCCGGCAGCCGCACTCACGAATCAGGGACAGGGTCCGATCGACGTGCTCCGTCGCTTCGGGATGAACGCTGATGACGGTTGCACCGGCCTCGGCAAAGTCGGGGATGAGGCGATCGACGGGCTTGACCATCAGGTGCACATCGATCGGCGCCGTGATGCCAAAGTCGCGCAGCGCTTTGCAGACCATGGGCCCAATGGTCAGGTTGGGCACGTAATGATTGTCCATCACGTCGAAATGGACCCAGTCGGCGCCGGCGTCGAGGACGGCCTGCGTGTCCTCGCCCAGGCGGGCGAAATCGGCAGACAGGATCGACGGGGCGATCACCAGAGGCTGCGGCATGGTCGGGAGCTCCAGGGCGTATAATTCGAGATTGACTCTAGTGTAACCGCCGACGCCGTGTCAGATTATCCACGCCCACCCCTCGACCTGGTTCATCAGGGCAAGGTGCGCGACATCTTTGCCGTGGACGAGGAGCGCCTCCTCATCGTCGCCTCGGACCGCCTGTCTGCCTTCGACGTCCAGCTGCCCGACCCCATCCCGGGTAAGGGCGAGATCCTGACCCGGATTTCCAGGTTCTGGTTCGAGCAATTCTCCGATGAGATCAGCCATCACCTGATCGATGACGACCTGAGCGCGGTGCTCGACGACGCGGAGCTCGCCCGGACGCTCGGCCCCCGCAGCATGCTGGTCAAACGCCTCAAGCCGCTGCCGATCGAAGCGATCGTCAGGGGTTATCTCGCCGGCTCGGGCTGGAAGGACTATCAGGCCAACGGCACCATCAGCGGCATTAAGCTCCCCGCGAGTCTCGAGCAAGCCGGCACCCTGCCTGAGCCGATCTTCACGCCATCGACCAAGGCCAAGGTCGGCGACCACGACGACAACATCGACTTCCCCGCCATGAAAGCGCTGATCGGCACGGAAATGGCGCTGCGGGTTCGCGATGTCTCCCTGGCGATCTATCGCCGGGCCGCCGGCTATGCGCGCGAGCGCGGAATCATCATTGCCGACACGAAATTCGAGTTCGGCGTCGACGATGAGGGCGAGCTCTATCTGATCGACGAGGTCCTGACGCCCGACAGCTCGCGCTTCTGGCCCGTCGATGAATGGCAGCTGGGCATCAGCCCGCCGAGCTTCGATAAGCAGTTCATTCGCGACTATCTGGAAACGCTCGATTGGAACAAGAAGCCGCCGGGTCCGTCCCTCCCCCCTGCGATCATCGAGCAGACGCAACAACGCTATCGGGAAGCCCTCCGTCGTCTCATGGGCGCGGCCTGAATCGCGATGAGCGAGTCTTCGGCGTTCCGTTAGAAACCAGTCGAGTCCATCGCACACCATTGATCGCGCGTTGATTCCGCAAAACCCTGAACCCGTTGAACGTAAAATGGCTCACCCCTCGGTAATCCTCTGGAGCGATCAAGCATGACCTCATCGACCCGACCCAGCACCAACGGAAACGACAAG
>Ga0207419_1001901_pt1 | contig 14656 bp, 15 predicted proteins | sample ElkSloMetagenome_4_FD_184723 | JGI IMG/M metagenome (GOLD analysis project Ga0207419, IMG submission 184723) | Hot spring microbial communities from Elkhorn Slough, Monterey Bay, USA - MD2A (version 2) | ecosystem: Environmental > Aquatic > Marine > Intertidal zone > Estuary: Microbial mat ...
CGCCGCGAGCCCCAGTGCGCCGAGACTGAAACGCAGCGCCGCGACCGCGAAGGCGGGCCAGTCGGCAGCCATCGACTTGATCACCGCGTCGCCGACCGAAAGCAGCGCGAACCCGCTCACCGCATAGGCGAGACCCATCTTGTCGTCATTCTTCACGCCGGGTCGTTATGCGAGCCGCGCCTGCGAGGAAAGCCCGGCGTTTGCGCAGCCGCGCCGGGTTGGGTCTGGTGAGGTTGTGGTAACCATTTCCATTTACCACGCCGCTCCGAACCAAGGGGCGCGATCATGCAGTCTGAACGGCAGCAAGACGAACATTGCGAATGGTGGCTGGTGGCAGCGGTGTGCTTTGCAGCCCTCACCGCTTCAATCGCCAACCTGCTGAATTACGGCGAATATACCCGCGTAGGCTGGGAGATCGTCATCGTGATCGCAGGTTGCGCGCCGGTTGCGATCGCGATGGCCCTGATCGTGAGACTGGCCCAGCCGCGACTTTCCTTTCTTTTCATCGGCCTGTTCATCGCGCTTTTCGCCGATTTCAACGCCGAACTGTCCGCGCCATGGTTTCTCGCCATCGCGGCTGTCGCAGCGGGGCTTGCCCGGTTCAGGGAAACGGCGACCGTCAAACTCGCCGGTGTGATCTTCGCCACGATTCTCGTCTTTCAGTCATTCGAACTGATGAATGCCGGGGACAGCCCAACGCCGGAGCGCAACGAGGCCGCCCGGCAACAGGACCCGCAGGGCGTCGAGCGCACGCGCCCCGCGATCGTCCACCTGATGCTCGATGCCTATATGGGGATCGAGGGGATGCAGGTCGAAGGCACCGATTTCGGCAATCTGCATGCAGAACAGACCGCGTTCTTCGAAAGGCACGGATTCACGGTCTATCCGCAGGCCTACAGCCAGCACGTGAAGACTGTGAATTCGCTGCCCCACATCTTCTCCTACGGCGAGGCACCGCTCGCCACGACTTCCCGCGAAGTCCAGTATCTTGAAGCGCCCCCGCTCGACTATTTCGCCGACCTCGATCGCAGGGGATACAGCATCTCGGCGGCAACCCCGTCGTTCGTCGATCTGTGCGTCAACCAGCCGATGACCCATTGCGCGAACTACAACCGATCGCAGCTCGGCGACCTGATCGATCTCGAACTCGGCCCTTTCACGCGGGCGCGGATTATCGCCCATACAGCGGCCCAGCTGTCGCAGGTCAGCGGAAAACTGGTCGAAAGCACCGGGCTGACCATCAACCGGGTCTTCGGCACGCAATTGCGCCGCCCCTACAACGAGACGAAACTGTTTCCGATTTCAGCGATGAAGCGGCTGGAGAGTTTCACCGCCGATCTTGAAACGCTGGGATTCGGCGAAGTGCGTCTCGTGCACCTGCTCGTCCCCCACGATCCTTATGTCTATCGCCCGGACTGCTCGACGAAACCCTATGGCGAATGGCTCGACGAACACGGCCCGGGATCGATCGCCGCGCGCGAGAAGGGGTATGCCGATCAGGTCAGGTGCCTCCAGCAGAAACTCGAGGACCTGATCGCGGCTCTGGAGAAAACGCCTGCCGGCCGGTCGGCAATCGTGGTGATCCACGGCGATCACGGGGCAAGGACGATCGATGTGGTGCCCTTCAAGGGAGGCCCGCAGCTGAGCGCGCGCGAAATGGCGATGGCGCATTCGACCATGTTCGCCGTCAGGCTGCCGGGTCGCGCCCCGGACACACGGTTCGGGCGATACTCGGTTTCAGCTCTCATGCGCGGCTTTGAACGAGGCGATTTCAGGTCGGTCGAAATTCCGCCTGAAACACCGGCCCGCTACTATCTGATGGATGCTGACTGGATACCGTCGGAATTGGCGGATCTGCCAGATTTTCGTCCAACGTTAACCAAACATTAGAAGGGCTCATCCATCACTACGCATGACTATGCAGGGATTTTGGCAAGGATGAAATCATGACCAGCAAGACACTCATTTCCGGCTTCGGCATCCTCGCGATGCTGAGCGTTGCATCGCCCGCCCATGCCTATCTCGATCCCGCCACCGGCAGCATCATCCTTCAGGCGGTAATCGGCGCGATCGCAGGCGCGACGCTGTTCTTCCGCACGACGCTTTACCGCGCGAAATCGATGGTCCTCGGGATCTTCAAGAAGTCGGGGAACGAAGACAAGTGATCCACCACACAGCCCTGGAGCCGGGTTCGTTCCGCGACCCGGGCGGGCGCATCTTCACGAGCGGGGACCGCATCCTGCGCGCCGTCATGCCGTCCGCCGCGCCCGCATTCGAGCTTGCCCGGCAATCGGGCGTGCTCGACCGGCTGGTCGAGGAAGACCGGCTCGTCGGCTTCGCGAGCGTGTCCGATATCGAGGCCGTGCCCCAGCTGCGAGACGCATCGCATGTCCTGGAGCACCCGGCGGTGCCGTTCATCTCCCATCCCTATGAATGGAGCTTCAGCCTACTCAAGGCGGCCGCGCTCTTTCACCTCGATCTCCAGATCGACCTGCTAAGGGACGGTTTCACGCTCAGTGACGCGACCGCCTACAACGTCCAGTTCGACGGCGTTCGCCCGCAATTCATCGATCACCTGTCCGTGCGCCCCTATGTCGAAGGCGAAGTCTGGGCCGGTCATCGCCAGTTCTGCATGCAGTTCCTCAATCCGCTGCTGATGTGGGATGCCCTGGGGCTCGCCCCCAATCACTGGTTTCGCGGAACACTCGAGGGGGTCGCGCCAGAGGACCTTGCGCGCATGCTGCCGCTCAGGAAAAAGCTCGACTGGACCGTTCTCACCCATGTGGTCGCCCAGGCCGCGATGCAGAACCGGAAGGTGAAGGCGGGCACGCCCAAGGCCGAGAAACGCGGCGTGACGCTGCCGAAGCATGCCTTCGAGGGGATGCTGCACGGCCTTCGCCGATCGATCGCCGGAATGCGCAACAAGGCCCATACCACCGTCTGGGGCGATTATGCCGGGCGCAACAGCTACCGTGCCGACGATGCGCTGATGAAGGCGCAATTCGTCGCCGAGATGACCCGCGCCGTGCGCCCGAAAATGATGTACGATCTCGGTTGCAACAGCGGAGACTATTCGGTCGCCGCGCTCGAGAACGGCGCGGGCCGGGTGGTCGGCTTCGATTTCGATCACGGCGCGCTCGAACTCGCCTACTCAAGGGCCCAGGCCGACAATCTCGCATTTCTCCCGCTGTGGCTCGACGCCGCCAATCCGAGCCCTTCGCAGGGCTGGGCGCAGGCGGAACGCAAGGGTCTGGCCGGACGGGCGCAGCCCGATGCGATGGTGGCGCTCGCCTTCATCCATCACATCGCCATAGGCCGCAATGTCCCGCTGGACATGGCGACTGACTGGCTGGTCGACATGGCGCCGGTCGGGATCATCGAATTTCCCCACAAGGAAGACCCGATGGTGCAGACCCTGCTCGCGCAGCGCGAGGATATCTTCCCGAATTACGGGAACGATCAATTCCGCGAACTGCTTGGCCAGCGCGCGCGGATCGTCAGGACGATCGACGTCCTGCCGACCCGGACCCTCTACTGGTACGACCGCACGTGAAGCCGGTGCCGCTCCCTGTCGTAACAGGCACCGACTTAGGGAAAAAATAAGCTTTCCATCCTATTCACTACCTTTCGAGAGGCACGGTTTGCCATCCGGCAGGCAGTGCGCAGAAACGAAAGAAAAGCCTTGGGGGCTTAGACATGAGCGCATTCGGCAAGAAGGGCGGCGGGAGCATGAAACCCGGCGGGAGACCCGCTTTCGGTGTTGCCCGGCCGATGAAGGGAAGCGGGCGCGGTAGCGAAGCGACCAAGGGCGGCGAGCAATTCCCGCCCCTCCCGGACGAGGACAAGCCCGACGCGCCTGAACCGGCGAGCCCCTCGCCCAGGTCCGGCTCGACTTCCGATGCGATGGATCGCCTCACCGAACGCATGAACGCGGTCCACAACAGCGATTCGGAAGTCGGCGGCTTCGAGGCCAGCGTCCACAAGATCAAGGAACAGGTGCTCCCGCGCCTGCTCGAGCGTGTCGATCCCGAAGCGGCGGCGACGCTTTCCAAGGAGGAGCTCTCCGAGGAATTCCGCCCGATCATCATGGAAGTGCTGGCCGAGCTCAAGGTCACGCTCAACCGGCGCGAACAGTTCGCGCTCGAAAAGGTGCTGATCGACGAGCTGCTGGGCTTCGGTCCGCTCGAGGAATTGCTCAACGACCCGGACGTGTCCGACATCATGGTCAACGGTCCGGACCAGACCTACATCGAAAAGAAGGGCAAGCTTGTGCTCGCCCCGATCCGCTTCCGCGACGAACAGCACCTGTTCCAGATCGCGCAGCGCATCGTGAACCAGGTCGGCCGCCGCGTCGACCAGACGACCCCGCTCGCCGACGCCCGCTTGAAGGACGGCAGCCGTGTCAACGTGATCGTCCCGCCGCTTTCCCTGCGCGGCACCGCGATCTCGATTCGTAAGTTCTCCGAAAAGCCGATCACCTTGGACATGCTCAAGGAATTCGGCTCGATGAGCGAAAAGATGTGTACCGCGCTCAAGATCGCGGGCGCGTGCCGGATGAACATCGTCATCTCGGGCGGTACGGGTTCGGGTAAGACGACCATGCTCAACGCCCTGTCGAAGATGATCGACCCGGGCGAGCGCGTTCTCACGATCGAGGACGCGGCCGAATTGCGCCTGCAGCAGCCGCACTGGCTGCCATTGGAAACCCGCCCGCCGAACCTCGAAGGCCAGGGCGCGATCACCATCGGCGACCTCGTGAAGAACGCCCTGCGTATGCGTCCTGACCGCATCATCCTGGGCGAAATTCGCGGCGCGGAATGTTTCGACCTTCTGGCCGCGATGAACACCGGTCACGACGGATCGATGTGTACGCTCCACGCCAACAGCCCGCGCGAATGCCTTGGCCGTATGGAGAACATGATCCTGATGGGCGACATCAAGATCCCCAAGGAAGCCATTTCGCGCCAGATCGCCGAATCGGTCGACCTAATCGTGCAGGTCAAGCGCCTGCGCGACGGTTCGCGCCGCACCACCAACATCACCGAGGTGATCGGGATGGAAGGCGACGTGATCGTGACGCAGGAACTCTTCAAGTTCGAATATCTCGACGAGAGCGAGGACGGGAAGATCCTCGGCGAATTCCGCTCGTCGGGCCTGCGCCCCTACACGCTGGAAAAGGCGCGGCAGTTCGGGTTCGACCAGGCGTATCTGGAAGCCTGCCTCTGACAAGGTCGGCGGGCCGGTCGCCCTTGCGGAGGCTTTGCCACCGGATCGTGTCGAGGCCGGGCTTGCCTGCCCGCTACAACAATTCGCCCAGCACCACCGGAGCGCTCATCGAAAGCATGCCGCCGCCGATGACCGCGCAGCCGACGAAGATCGGCGTCCACGGCATCCAGCCGACCGCCTCGAGCCTGTCGATCGGGCGTTTCCTTACCCTCCGGCGCTCCATCAGCGCAGCAAGGCCGGCGATCAGCCAGAAGGCGAGGCCGCCAAGAGCCATCAGCGTGGCGTCGCTCGCAAGCAGCAGGCGGTGAAAAAGGTCGATCATGGCGGTCGCTCCGGGCGGTCGGCCCAGCATTTAGGCGCGCTCGGCGCTTGCGCAATCCCATGGGGGGCCTAAGTCGCGCAGCGATGGATGGCTCGATCGCCCGCCCCCGCCCGCTGCTCGCGCTTGCCGTCCGCCTCGCGACCGCAGCCGTGCTCGCGACCATGGGCATGCTGGTCAAGCTCGCTGGAGAACGCGGCGCGCATCTGCTCGAACTGATATTCTGGCGGCAGGCGCTGACCGTGGTCGCGGTTGTGGGACTGCTTGCGGTCTGGGGGCGGCTTTCGACCGTTCGCACGCAACGGATCGGAGCCCATGCCCGCCGCGCGGCCTATGGCATAACCGGAATGATGTTCGTCTATGGCGCGGTCATGCTGCTGCCCCTGCCCGAAGCGACCGCGATCAGCTTCACAGCGCCTTTCTTCGCGGTGATGATCTCGGTCCTGCTGTTCGGCGAGAAGGTCGGGCTCTACCGCTGGGGGGCGGTGGCGCTGGGATTTGCGGGCGTGATCGTCATCACCTCTCCCGGCTTCGGGTTAGCCGAGGGCAGCGCGATCGATCCGTGGGGGGCTGCGGTGGGGCTTATCGCGGCTTTCCTCGTCGCGCTCATCAGTTTTCAGGTGCAGGATCTCAACACGACCGAAAGCCCGTGGAGCATCGTGTTCTGGTTTTCCGCCATCACCGCACCGCTGATGGCGCTCGCCCTGCCCTTTGTCTCCAGCGCACACGATGCCGGGACATGGGGGATCATCCTCGCGATGGCGCTGTGCGGGGCGCTGGCGCAGATATTGCTCACCACTTCCCTGCGGTTCGGTTCGGCGGCGGTGATCCTGCTGATGGACTACACCTCGCTGCTCTGGGCGACGTTCTATGGCTGGCAGGTCTTCGGCCGCGCCGCGCCTGCGAGCCTGTGGCTCGGGGCCCCGCTCATCATCGCTGCAGGCGCGCTCATCGCATGGCGAGAACGGCAACTCGCCCGCTCTCGCGCGCGCCCCGTCGCAGTTTCGGAACGGCGCTCCTCCTGATTTCTTGATCCGGTGTGCAAAGAAAAGGAGCAGAAATCATGATCCGCAAGACATTTATCGCCATTGCCGCGAGCACGCTGACCCTTGCCGCAGCTGCCTGCAACACCGTCGAAGGCGCGGGCGAAGATCTCGAATCCGCTTCGAACGAGGTCGAAGAGGAAATCTGATTTTCCCGCAATCGACGAAAGGGGCTCGCCCGACCGGCGAGCCTTTTTTGTTGCCTTTCCCGCCCATGATGCCAATTTCCACGGCAGATTCCCCCCAAAGCATCGATGAGGTCGAACCCATGAAACTGAAGCTCCTGAGCGTCGCCCTGCTGGGCGCGCTGCTCGCCGCGACCGGCGCCTGCAACACCGTCGATGGCCTGGGCGACGACATCAAGTCGGTCGGCCGGGCCGGCAAGCGCGCGATCGACTGAACGCCTAGCGCCGCCGATAGACGAGCGTGAGGTTGTTCGCCGGCATTGCGCGGCGCGCGGTGCGGGTAAAGCCGCTGCGCGCTGCCAGCCGGTCGATCTCGGCAAGGTCGCGAATGCCCCAGCGTGGGTCGCGCGCCTTCAATGACCGGTCGAAGTCGAGATTGGAGGGGGCCGGCTCGACGTCCGGTTCGAAATAGGGACCGTAAAGGATCAGCGGCGCTCCCGTGTCGAGCACCCGCGCGGCGCCATCGAACAGGCCGGTGCTCGCTTCCCATGGGCTGATATGCACCATGTTGACGCAAAGGATCGCCTCGGCGCTTTCGACGGGCCAGTCGTGCGCAGAGGCATCGAGCATGACCGGCGCGGCGAGATTGCTGCCCGGATAATCGTCCCGATAGGCAGCGATAGAGGCGAGCGCGTCCTCGCTCGGATCGCTCGGCAGCCATTCGAGCGCGGGAAAACGCCCCGCAAGGAACACCGCATGCTCGCCCGTCCCCGCCGCGATTTCGAGCACGCGCCCGCTTTCCGGCAATTCGCGGGCAAGCACCTGCGCGATCGGCTCGCGATTGCGCTGCGTGGCGGGGGCGTGCTGCTTCACCGTCACGAAACCTGGCGTTCCTGGCCTTCCCAATAGGGCGCGCGCAGCTGGCGGCGCAGGATCTTGCCCGACGGATTGCGCGGCATTTCGGGGATGATGTCGACGCTCTTGGGGACCTTGAACGCGGCGATGCGTTCGCGCGCATAGGCGATGACCTCGGCCTCTTCGATCTCGGCGCCCGGCTTGGGGACGACGCAGGCCTTGACCTCCTCGCCCCACTTCGCGCTCGGCACGCCGATCACGGCGACCTCTGCAATGGCGGGGTGGCCGAAAATCGCGTTCTCGACCTCGGCCGGATAGACGTTCTCTCCGCCTGAGATGATCATGTCCTTGATCCGGTCCTGGATGTAGACATAGCCGTCCTCGTCCATGATCCCCGCATCGCCGGTATGGAGCCAGCCGTCCGGGTCGATGGTCTTCGCGGTTGCATCGGGCAATTTCCAATAGCCTGCGGTGTTGGAGGGCGACTTGATGCACACCTCGCCGATTTGCCCGCGCGGCAATTCGCTGTTGTCCGGCCCGCGCACCTCGATCTCGGCGCCGGGCACGGCCTTGCCAGCAGAGCGCATCCGCTCATTGCCTTCAAGGCTGTGATCCTCGGGCGGCAGGATCGAGATCGTGCCCGATGTCTCGGTCATGCCATAGGCCTGCAGGAACTTCGTGCCCGGCATGGTCCGCACAGCCTGCTTGAGCAGTTCGAGCGGCATCGGCGCGGCCCCGTACATCAGATAGCGCAGGTGCGTGAAATCGGTTTCCGCCGCGCGTGGATGCTGGACCACCATCTGCAGGGCGGCGGGCACGATGAACATGTGGGTCGCCCCGTTCTCGATCGCCTCGAGCACGCCGACAGGGGTGAATTCGGCCTGGACGAGGCTGCGCACGCCGTTGGCGACCGCGATGTTCATCAGGCCCGTTCCACCGATATGGGCACACGGCATGGCGATCAGCATGCAGTCGCCCGGCTCGTAATAGTTCCAGTCGAGCCCCGCTTCGTTGCCGGGATTGCGCAGGCCAAGGAGGTTGCGATTGGAAAGCACCGCGCCCTTTGGATTGCCGGTCGTGCCCGAAGTATAGAGCTGCAGCACCGCCTCGTCCGGACCCGGCGCCTCGTAGGTCGCAGGCGGGAGCGCCGCCGCCTCGCGCCGCGCCGCCTCGGCCTCGATCACCTGCGGTTTCATCGGCACGTCGCCGGCCACCCTGCTCGCCGTCTCGACGAATTCGGCGCCCGCAAACAGCAGCTTGGCCCCCGTATCCTCGAGGATGTAGGCGATCTCCGGCGGGGCGAGCCGCCAGCCGATCGGCACCATCACCGCACCGACTCTCGCCGCGGCGAGATAGAGCAGGAAATACATGTCCGCATTCTTGCCGAGCCAGGCGATCCGGTCGCCCTTGCCCACTCCGCGCTCTCGGAAAAGCGTGATGAGGCGCTTCGTCAGGTCGTCGGTTTCGGCGAAGCTCGTTACCCGGCCCTCCTGTTCGAAGGCAGGTCCGTCGGGGCGCTCTTTCGCCCAGAAGGTCAGGATCTCGTCGAAGGTGAAATAATCGTGATGGGTTTCTCGCGCCATGCCCGTGCTCTCTCCCAGCTTGGTCACAGGCCATCGGTTAAGCACGGCCCGCGGGCGAGGTCCACCGCCTAGATGACTAGCTGAAACGCCCGGTCTTTCGTGCAGCCGGCTCGCGCACGAACAGCCAGATCAGCAAGCCCAGCGGCCCGGCGAGAAAGGTCGCGAGCAGGATCGGCGCCTGCAACAGCCGCGACACGGCCTTGGCATCGGCATCGCGCGCGATCCACAGGCCGACGAAAAGGTCGAAGGCGAGGTAATGCGTCCAGCCGATCGTCACGCCCGCGCGGGTCGCGAAAATCGCCTGCACGCCTTCGATCGAGGTGAAATCGGCCCCGCCCGCTTCGGGATTGGGGATCAAGCCGCTTACCACCCCGATCATGGTGACGGCATAGATGAGGCAGAGCAGGCCGATGCCGAGATAAAGCACGCCCGAAAGCAGGGCCGGCCAGCGCGGCAGCACGATCAGCGCCACCCACGCGATCAGCGCCAGCAGGTTGACGGCGTTGAAGATCGCTGACCAATCCATGCGCTCTCCTCTCAGCTGCGCTTCGCGCGCCATTCGCGGGCGGCACGCTTCATCGCTTCGTTGTCATGTGTGAAACGACCCTGCGCGCGCCTCTGGGCGAGGAACAGCGCGGCTTCGGCGACGATATCCGCGTCGATCGAACGGAACGGCGCCCACTTTGCCGGCAGGAGCGGATCGGTCACCGGGCTTGCCATGATCGCGAGGCGTTCGAGCAGGCGACGGTCGCCCCCGCGTTCGCCCCGCAGGAGCCCCGGGCGAAGGATATCGAGCCGCTTGAAGCCGATCCTGGAGACGAGGCCCTCGGTCTCGCCCTTGACCCGCAGGTAGAAATTCTTCGAGCGCGCATCGGCCCCGGCCGCGCTGACCAGCACCATGTTGGGCACGCCTGCCGCCTGAGCGGCCTTTGCGGTGGCGACGATCAGGTCCTGATCGACGGCGCGAAAGGCGGCCTCGTCCCGCCCCGCCTTCTTCCACGTCGTGCCGAGTGCCGAGATCAGCGCGCGCGGGCGAACCGCCTCGAACACCTCGCCCCACTTGTCCGGCTCGGCAACGAACACCTCGACCCGCGCGCCCTTGGGCAGCGGAACCTCGCGCCGGGCGATGCCGACGATGCGGCAATCCTCGCCGGCGCTGGATATCTCGATCAGGCGGCTGCCGATCAGCCCGGTCGCGCCCACAAGAGCCAGCCGCACCGGACCGGAACGAGGCGCCGACCCGTCGGCTTCGGAGCGCAAGGGGCGGTTCATGGCCTAGTCGCCTCAGACATTGGTCAGCCCCAGCGGGCGTTCGCCGTATATCTCGGCGCAGGCCCGGATCGCGAAACGATCGCTCATCCCGGCGATGAAATCGGTGATCACGCGGCTGCGATGCGGCTCGCGCTCGGGCAGGCGGGCCTGCCATTCCTCGGGCATGAGGCTCGAATCCTGGGAATAGGCCGCGACCAGCCGGGCAACGACATCGCGCGCACGCTCGGCGGCGGCAATCTGGTCCGGGTGGTAATAGAGCTTGTCGTACATGAAGCTTTTGAGACGCCGCTCGTTTTCGGCCATCGCGGGGGAGAAACCGGCGAGCTGACGCCCGGCCTCGCGCACTTCGGCGACGGAGCCCACGCCCTGCACCTGTGCGCGGGTGTGTTCGATCACGTCGTTCACCATCAGTCCGATCTGGTCACGCACCAATTCGCGCTGCAGCCTTTCGCGCGGCGCGTCGGGAAAGCGCTTCTCGACGCTGCGCCACTGCTCGGCGAGGAAATCGAGCTGCAGGAGATCGTCGAGATCGAGGAAGCCTGCACGCAGGCCATCGTCGATGTCGTGGTTGTCATAGGCGATGTCGTCCGACACCGCCGCGACCTGCGCCTCGAGCGAGGGCCAGGTGCCGAGATCGAGCGGAAAGGCCTCGTCGAGTTCGGCCAGCGCCCAGTTCGGCGCGGTTACCGGGCCATTGTGCTTGGCGAGCCCTTCGAGCAGGTCCCATGTCAGGTTCAGCCCCTCATGCTCGGGATAGGGGCTTTCGATCCGCATCACCGTGCGCAGCGCCTGTGCGTTGTGGCAGAAGCCGCCATGACGCAGCATCGCGGCCGACAGCGCCGCCTCGCCCGCATGGCCGAAGGGCGGGTGGCCGAGATCGTGAGCGAGGCACAGCGCCTCGGTCAGGTCCTCGTCGAGGCCGAGAGCGCGGGCGATGACCCGGCCGATCTGCGCGACTTCGAGACTGTGGGTAAGGCGGGTGCGGTAATGATCGCCTTCTGGCGCGATGAAAACCTGTGTCTTTGACTTGAGGCGCCGGAAGCTCATCGAATGGATGATCCGGTCACGGTCGCGCTGGAAATCGGTGCGGGGTCCGCGCTGTTCGGCCCGCGGCGCTTCATCGCCCGGGCGTCCGGTCCATTCGCGCCCCCCATGGGCATGCGGGTCGGCTGCATAGGGCGCGCGCGTCATCACGCCCTCGCGCTTAGGTCAGCACGGCGCGCGGCTCAACGGGAACAGATCGGCAACTAAGGCCGGACGAGGCGGAAAAGGGGGGAAAGGGGCCACTCCCCGGGTGCATTGGGGGGATGGAGAGCGGCCCCAAGAGCCATTCGGCTCTGGGCCATCGGTGCGACCCGAAGACCCGGAACTTGTCGTTACAATTGTGTGACGAAGTTCTAACTCGCAATTAGGGCCGCGCCTTCGCACTTGCACCACGCGCAATTGGGCGATGCGGCGGGGCGTGCGAATTCGGCGACCAGCCGCCGGTCAGTCGACAAGTTCCTGATCGAGCACCCAGTCGGCCGCCGCCTCGCAATGAATCCGGGTCGAATCGAACACCGGCAGGACATTGGCGTCGATGTCGACCACGAGATTGAGCTCGGTGCAGGCGAGCACGATCGCATCGGCGCCTTCCTGAGACTTTGCCGTTATCATCGTCTTCATCTTGCGCTGGGCATCGCGGCTGACCTTGCCGACCATCAGCTCGTCATAGATGATCTGATCGAGCATCTGGACATTGTCCATGTCGGGCGGCAGCAGGTCGATGCCGTGCGCGACGAGCCGCTTGCGATAGAAGCTTTCGGTCATGACGTTGCGCGTACCGATCAGCGCGGCGCTGGAGTGGCCCGACCGCTTGAGCGTCCGGCCGACATAATCGGCGATGTGCAGGATCGGAACGTCGACTGCGGCGGCGACATCGTCATAGACCTTGTGCATCGAATTGGCGCCGATGATGATCCCTTCGGCACCCGCCCCCTCGAGCCGCTTGGCACTGTCCACCAGCACTTCCGTGGCTCGTTTCCAGTCATTCTCCTCGCGCAGGGCGTAAAGCTGGGCGAAATCGAGGCTTTCGATGAGCAGCGGCGCGCTCGCCATGGGTGCGGCGCGTTTCTGGACGATGCGATTTATGCGGTCGTAGTAGATGCCCGTCGACACCCAGCTCATTCCGCCGATCAATCCGAGTTTGCGCAAAGCCATCGTCCCTTCCGCCTGTTCTTCGCCTCGACGTTTAGCGAGGAAGCGCAATGACAGTCCATAGCATGCGGTTATGCGTGCCTATTTCGCGTCTTGCGTGGTGAATGCGCGGTTATCGAGCCACTCGCGCACGTCTTCAAGACTGCGCTGGGGCACCTCCTTTTGCGGCAGGTGGCCAACACCCTCATAGCTGACGAGCGTGGTTTGCGGCATGACCCGGTCGAGCCAGCGCCCGGCGGCGAACGGTATCAGGCGGTCCTCCTCGCCCCAGATGATCAGCGCGGGCGCGTCGATACCGGCGATTTCGGTTTCGGTCAGCGGATCGTACGAGCCCGAGAAACGCGTGAGCGTAGCGCGGCGATTGCCGGGATAGCGCAGCAATTCCCAGTAACGGTCGATCATCTCCTCGGTCACGACCGAGCCGACCGAAACGCTCTGTTCAAGGCTGCTTTCGATCAACGAGCGCGGGGTCACCTGTTCGACGATGCGGTTGATCCCGGGCATCTGCGCTATGGCAAAACCGATATTGCCGCTCCCGCCGTCATCCTCTTCGTCTTTCGCGGCCTCCTCGCGCAGCATCGGCCCGCCGCTCGCATCGACGAGAATGAGGCCGAGCACCCGCTCGGGATAGGTCGAGGCGAAAGCCATCGCATGCTTGCCGCCCATCGAATTGCCGCCGATGACGAACCTGTCGAGGCCGAGACGATCGGCGACTTCGCGCATGTCCTCGGTGTAATTGGCGCGGCTGTAATCGGCGTTCGGATCCGGGCCCGTCAGGCCGTGGCCGACCTGGTCGAAGCGGATGACGCGGTAATCCTCCTCCAGCCCGGCGGCCCATTCGTCCCAGGTGTGAAGGTCCGAATTCGACCCGTGCAACAGCATGATGGGAAGCGCATCGCGCGGGCCGGTGTCGCGCAGATGGACCACCGTCCCGTCGCCGATCTCCACGAATTGCGACGGCTCTCCGCCATATTTGGCACGCATCGCCTGCGCGTCGGTATCGGGCGTGCGGAATATCAGGAACAGGATGACGAGCACCGCGACCAGCGCGATCGCGATGCGGATGACCCATTTCATTGCGAAGGCATCTCCGAAATCCAGCGGCGCACGATCGCGACGCCGGCGTGGTCGACGGTTTCCTTGCCGAGTTCAGGCATGGCGATGCCGGGTTCCGCCGATTGCATGCGGTAGGCGAGGATCGAGGCGTCGGGATCGCCCGGGGCGATGCTGACGAGCAGACCCCCCGCCCCGCGCCCGGCGGCGACCGGAGGCTTGCCGATGCCGATGGCGTGAGCCTCGTCCTGCTCCCATCTGAGGTCCAGCCCGGAATTCGACGCCGCCCCTCCCGGTTGGTGGCAATGCGCGCAATTGACGTCGAGATAGGCCCGGGCCAGCGCTGCAGTGTCCTCGCTGCCGCGCGCGCTCCATTCGGGCAGCGTATCGTGCACGGCCGGCATGGTGGTGAGCATGTCCCTGCGCTCCATGCCGGCCAGCCATTCGGCGGACAGGTTGCGTGCCTTGGGCCCGATCGGGATCACCGCCCCGTCCTTGGAATGGCAGGTCTTGCACTGGTTCTTGTTCGGCACGCGGTAACTGATCGTCTCGCCTTCGGGCGTCGTGATCGGCAGCCGTCCGCCCGCAAGCGCGAGCCGGGCATCGGTTTGGTCATCGTTCCAGAGATAGGGCAGCGCCAGCCAGCCATCGGCCCGGTGCAGCAGCACCCGGGTCTCGATCAGACGGCGCGCTTCGCCTTCCCCGAAAGCGAAGGTCTTGACGATGGCGGAGCCGACCGGGAAGCGCAGCAGGCCTTCCCCGCCCGGCTCGAGCTCCGCGCCCTCGGGCACGTAGACGAAGCGCAGCTTGTCCGCCCCGTCCGACCAGAGCGGCGTGTTGAGCGAATATCCGACGACCCGGGCGGCGGGCTCCTGCGCGGGGAGATCGGCGAAAAAACCGTATTCCGAAAGCGCGCGCGGCAAGCCTTCCATGACGGCCGCATCGCTGACGCCGGCGGGTGCGTGCGCGGCCGAATGGCCCACC
>Ga0207419_1001904_pt1 | contig 14646 bp, 11 predicted proteins | sample ElkSloMetagenome_4_FD_184723 | JGI IMG/M metagenome (GOLD analysis project Ga0207419, IMG submission 184723) | Hot spring microbial communities from Elkhorn Slough, Monterey Bay, USA - MD2A (version 2) | ecosystem: Environmental > Aquatic > Marine > Intertidal zone > Estuary: Microbial mat ...
TTACCGTTATAATAGCTTTCCCGTTTTTCACTTGTACTATCACTTTCATCCAAGGTTCTCTGAGCGTCGCAGAGTATATGATCGCATTGCTGATCAAATTGAAAAGCACTATTTTTAACCTTCTTTCGTCAGTGATAAAAAGCTCATCATTATGTACCTCGATAATTTTTTCAACCCGTGTACTCTTCTTTATGTATTGTAAGTCAGTAAATATATTTTCAAGCAATGGTTTAAAATTGATTGGATCACGACCAATTAACAATCGTTTGTTTCGGCTGTAATTGATAATATCTTTGATAAAACTATCGAGCTTGTGTACACTTTTTTCCATCAATTGCAAGCAATAGTCCCGTGCCTGTTGATCCCCTTCGAGACGAGTAACACCTATCAAACCTAAAATAGAAGACAACGGGGCCCTGAGGTCATGTGATGCACTATAAACAAACCGGTCTAATTCACGATTTACTTTTTTTAATTCCAGATTTTGATTTTTCAGTTTTGCTTCAGTGTCCTTTATTTTGGTAATATTTCTTATAGCACCATCATAATATTCCTGGCCCGATTCATCCCGCGTTCTAATGCTGGTAATTAATCCCCAAAATATAGAACCATCTTTCCGTTTAAACTTGACCTCATGATTAGATAATTTGTCATGTTTTTTTATGTAAGAAACTAACCTGTCTCGCTCAGAAGGATCTTCATATAAATTTGAAAACGGAGTGTTTAAAATTTCTTCTTCCGAATGATAGCCAAACATCTCAACAAAAGCCGGGTTCACATATATTATTTGCGTGTTATCATTACTACGATAAATCCCTTCCTTTATATTGGTATTAATTGAGGCCATTAACTGCTGGCTTCTTTTCAAGGATTCTTCTGTACGTTTTAGCTTAGAGATATCGTGCATGAAAAAAGAAATGCCATTGATTTCAGTATTTTGACCAAATACAGGATTCAATGATACTTCAAAATAAGCATTTACTTCTGCTTTAGGAAGTATATAGGTAAAATTAAACCGCTGACCATTTATCACTTTTGCAAACAAATCTTCACCATTTTCAATATTTATGGCTCTTAAAATATCCAGAAAGTTTTCGCCAATAGCAATAGATATTCCAAAGTTTTGAGTCAGGAAATCATCAAAAACAGCATTGGTGATTTGAATTTTATAATCCCTGTCTATTAAACAAATTATATCTTGGGTATGATCAATCAACGAACTGTAATTGGCTGATTCAGACAGGCTTAAAATATTTTTTTTGCTGAATAATCCGGAGGTAACATTGTTTATATTTAGGGAATAACTTTTGTTATTTACCGCGTTAATATTGTTCAATGCTTCCTCTACTGTAGTACTATATGTAATAGGTGTATTTTGTAAAGAAAGATTTTCAATAACCTCCAAATGCTTGTGATCACCTATAAAGGTAAGATTGAAAAGGGCATATCTGTCCGACCAATGTAATAAACTTATGATAGACTCTACAGCACTTAAGTTAATGCTTTTGAGGTTTTCTACATTGGCAATAATAAAAAATTGACTATCATTATCGCTTTTTCTTTCTATAAAAATCCTTTTGCATAGATTACGAAAAGAAAATCGATCTAATATTCCCAAAGCATGAAAGTATACAATATTAGAAGCTGGTTTTTCAATTACATATGAAAAATTGCCATCTAAGGTCATGTAAGTAAACAACTCTTTATGATGACTCTTTTTCAAAAGAGTTCTTGTCTTCAAGCTGATAATAATTTTAGCTTCTGTTATATATCAATTAAGGACAAATTAAATAAATAATTAGAATCAAATGTAAGAATTATTAGAAAAAAAAGTTATTTTATTTGAATATTTATACTCATCCAATGAATTTTCATGTAATGTTTAGAAATGTTAGGGTGCAATACCCCAACATTTTTATTTTCTGCCGTGAATTTGGGCTGGAGGTGAAGTGGCTTCAACGGCAGAAAAGGTTTCCAAAATTTTATAGCTATGATCAGCCTCTTTAGGTACAAGGTAGGAGTTGCCTTCCTCCAATATTACCGTTTGGCCTTCTACAATTAGTTCTGCTTTTCCTTTTAGTACAAAACCTACCGATTCGTAAGGCCTCTTACTCGAAGGCTTCTCATCGCCTGGGGGTTCGTTTTCCCAATATCTCATGGCTACCGATTTGCCCGAAGCTAAATATTTTTGACCTTCTTCACCCTTAGGAGAATGTTTTACGTCGATTTTTTTTACTGTTGTATCATTCATAATAAAAAATTTTTGTTGAAAAAAGTATATCCTTAACACGATGTACTCCATACTGTTATCCATAGGGTATTCAGTATAAATTAAATAATAATTTATGCTGAAACTAAAAGTCATTCATGAGAAGCAAAATATTGATAAATTTGTCGAAAAAAGATAATAATGCAGAATTATTGGGAAAAGTTGAGTAAAGAAGCTATAAAGGATAGGATATTTGCAGCGCTTGAAAAAAACTCTAATTTTTATGATTCTAAAGTAATTGGTGTGCCGGCATCTCATCTCGACAATAAGGTCTTTTATCAGGACGCACCATTTCTACAAGATGCTCCTTTTTTAACTTCTCTTATTCACAATCCTAATCATATTGGTTGTCATACCCTTGGCAGTTCTGAAAGTTTTTTTAAGGGAACTCAAGAAATTGAGCGAGAATTAATTGAATTGTGTGCAACCAAAATTCTCAACGGGGCATCAGCCAATCAATATGATGGATATGTAGCAAGTGGTGGAACAGAAGCCAACTTGCAGGCCATTTGGATGTACCGTAACTTTTTTAAAAAAGAGTATAATATTAAAAATGAAAATATAGCCATTTTATGTAGCGAAGATAAACACTATTCAATTGATAAAGCTTCTGATGTGTTGCAGGTGCCGATGGTAAAAATAACAGTAAGCCATCAAAGCAGGATAATTGAGAAAAAATATTTGGAAAAAGTAATTGCCGAAAAGCAAGCGAAAGGCACAAATCACTTTATAGTAATAGCCAATATGATGACCACCATGTTTGGATCTGTAGATCCGGTGAGTACCTATATAGAAGCTTTGGAAAATGCCGGGGCAGTTTATAAAGTTCATGTAGATGGAGCCTATGGCGGATTCTTTTATCCTTTTACCGATGCCAATGATAAACTTGATTTCTCAAATCCTAAAATCACCTCCGTTACCCTCGATGCTCATAAGATGGTACAAGCTCCTTATGGTACTGGTATATTTTTGGTAGAAAAAGAAATGATCCAATATACCAATACAAAGGAAGCCAGCTATGTAGAAGGAGAAGATTTTACCTTAATAGGTAGCAGATCGGGTGCCAATGCAATAGCTGTATGGATGATACTGATGACTTACGGAAGATTTGGATGGGAAGAAAAAATAATGATTCTGTTGAAGAGAACTAGTTGGCTGGCCCTTCAGTTAGATCAAATAGAGGTTAAATATTATCGCAATCCTTATTCAAATATTCTTACCATGGAAGCCTCACAAATTCCCATTGCATTGGTAAAAAAATACGGGCTGGTACCTGACAATCATAGTCAACCAGCCTGGTATAAAATAGTAGTGATGGAGCATGTTTCCGTAGATAGTTTGCTAGCTTTTATCAATGACCTGAAAAAGTCTATTGACAATTGATAATGGATGCCGGTAAGGTATCATCATCACCTTCCAGATCTCCGTTTTCCTGGTAAAGTGTAATACGATCTACAGCAAAGCCACTCGAACGACCACTAATTTCTATCGTGTAAACATCGGCTTTGTTGAACTTAGCGTATATGTTGTGTCCATCATGGTCGCTGGTTCTGCTTGCCCAGCTCCATTTGTTTTTTGTATTATTATAAATTTTAAACCATCCATCAGAGCTGGCACCTTTCGGGTTTGGAGATTTTCCTATACCTGCCGGATAAATGATATTGCCATTTTTTTCTCCGTAATAATCATTAGCATCTGGCATGCGTAACCATACGTCATTATGTTCACTACCTGAAGTGCCTTCTGCAATGTAACCTCTAATTTGGATTCTATAAATTCCCGTGTTGTTAATTTCAATTTTATAGGTTACAATACCATCTCCAGGCTTTCTCATATGGTTATCTCCTTCCCACTGTAAGTATGACTTGCCTAAGTAATCAGGTAAGTTTGTTCTTTTTTCCCATCCTTCAGGCACCTCTGCATTTTCAAGCTCAATATTCAAAATACCGTTTTCTTCTACAAATAACCTCGTAACACCATCACAAGGATTTTTATCTTCCAATGCATCAATTGTGCTATCACAAGCATTTATAAAAGCTAATATTATGATAATTAATGAAGTTATATATAGTCTGTTCATATTTGGTTTTATATTTTTTACCGATAAAAGTAATAAAGAATTTACTACTGGTTAAAGTGCTTATTTTCGTAAAATATACACGTGTTATAAAAGTGACCTAAAAGAAAAAGTAGTAAATCATATTCCTATTGTTAGAAAATCCCTATTTTTAAGCATCAAATCAAATAACAACACCATGAATAAATTATCCATTTTTTTAGTAATAGGGTTTATTAATGCCTGCATGCCAGCCGAGAAGAATGAAGATGGTTCGTTTTTCTTAAGTAACGAAACCTCTATCAATAGAGCTGATGAACCTATAGTACTTACCCGCGAAATTTTAAAATTACATACAGCCGAATGGCCAGCAGGATTATCTCCGGTAATCTATGACTCAGCAGATAAAGTGATACCTCAGCAGCACGACGATATTGATGGAGATGGCGAATGGGACGAAATAGCTTTTACAGCTGAAATACCGGCTAATACAAAAAAGCAATTTTCAATAAAGTTTACTGAATTGTCAGTTTTGCCTGCATTTGATAACAGAACCAATGTGAGATTTGGTATCAAAAACGAAAAAGGCGAGGTGGAGCCTGTTACTGAATATTCACTGCCGGCAAAAAGTTTGCCCAGAGGCGATAATAAAATATTTCAAATGGATGGTCCGGCATGGGAAAATGATCTGGTAGGTTACCGTCATTATTTTGACGGGAGAAATACCCGGGACTTGTTTGGAAAAACCACCAGGGCAATGGTACTTGATGAAGTTGGACTTCAGGAAGGCGAAATTTTTGATAATTATCATGTACTTAATGACTGGGGGCGCGATGTGCTTAGTGTAGGTAACTCAATCGGGCTAGGGGGTATTGGCGCCTGGTACAATGGTGAAGCACGGCGTATAGGAGTTACTTTAAATGATAGCACCAATAATGTAGCCAAAACTGATTATAAACTCATTGTGGAAGGTCCTGTAAGATCAATATTCGAAATTAACTACAATGAGTGGCAATTAGGTGAGGCCACCTTCAACGCTAGCAATAAGATCACTATTTGGGCAGGACAATATGGGTTTAAAGGAGAAGTTGCTTTTGAAGAAAATGCTCCGGATACTATTATTGTAGGTTTGGTAAATAGTAATAATAATCAACCAATGTTTCCCGCGGAGCCTATAGGCGATTGGATACCTGTAGCTACGCATGATAAACAAACCTATGACAATGAATATTGGCTGGGTATGGCTTTGATAGTGCCTGCCAATAAGTTTTTGAGTTGTGAGGAGTCGGGGCCAGAGAGCCAAAGTGTATCTACCAGCTTCAATGCACTTATCGAAAATAACTCAAATACCCCATTTCACTATTACACACTATCGGGCTGGGAATTGACTGACGACGGTTTTGCCAAAAGAGATTTTTTTGAGGAGTTTTTGCAAAAAGAGGTAAAGAAAATTGATGAGCCGGTAATTTTGAGTTGGCGTTGAAGATTTGAAATAATTTAGCGCTGGGTATCAAACGGAAATTGACCCGCTAGTAGCGTGAAAAATCCGCAGAAGCGCGTTAATCCATTTAACTAACGTTTAAAATTATACTTGTAAATTAAACGTTAGTTCTTCCGCTTTTTATCATCTCATTTGCTCCCAGGCTTCCGCTGGTGTGCTTACCGGTAGCTTGCAAGCTTTGTTGAAACACACATAAATACGGGTTCCCTTTTGAACATGCCGGTCACGAAGCAGCGGCAAAGTACTTGGGCCTGAACCTCCAGCAACCACTTTGTTTGGAAAAAAGCGCTTTTCCAACTCAAGTCTGAAGTTGTTTGCTTCTTTTCCGGCAATGGCCACTTCGGCTGTTGGATTGGCCAGCATGGTGTACAAGCAAGCCCAATTGCTCATGTACTGCAGGTCAGTTTCTAATAGTTTGGCAGTACGCTTCATCATTTTAGCGGCTTTTTCTGTCAATTCCTGTCGGTCAGTGAGTAAACCAAGGCGATATAGATTATCGGCCATTACTGAGTTAGAAGCTGGAATCACATTGTCAAACAATTCCTTTTTCCTGGCAATCAGTTTTTCAGCTTCAACATTGGTATAAAAAAACAATTCTTCATCAAAATCCCAGAAATTGGCCAAAACATAATTAGTTAGTTGCTCAGCTTCTTTCAGCCATTTTTCATCAAATGATGCTTGATAAAGCGCCAGGTAACCATTAATTACCCAGGCATAATCTTCAAGATATCCTTGCAAATAAGCTTTTCCATTTTTGTAGCTGCGAGAGAGTTGCTGTTGTTTTTGCAATTTTTCACGTATAAAATTTCCATTTTTTAATGCCAGGTCTAAAAATTTTGGCTCAGCAAAAGCCAGGTAAGCATCTACTAATCCTCGTAAAGCAATGCCATTCCAGCCGGTAAGAATTTTATCATCCAGGCCAGGCCTTACCCGTGTGCTTCTTTCAATTAGCAATATCTTTTCAGCTTCTACTTGCAAATCAATAAAGTCCTTTTTGCCAATTCCTTTGCTGCGCGCAAAGTCATCAGCCGTTAAATGATTGTGAAGAATGTTTTTACCATTTTCCCAGTTGCCTCGTTCAGTTATATTGTAAAACTCGAGCAGCAACTCCGTTTGTTCAGTAGTAAAGCTTTCCTGAAATATCTTATTCAATTCCGATTGTTGCCACACGTAAAATTTTCCTTCTTCTCCTTCGCTATCAGCATCCAAAGCGGCATAAAATCCACCATCTTCATTCATTAGCTCCCGCTCCAGGAAAGCAATGGACTGATAAACAACTTTTTTATAAACCGGCTTTTCTAAAACTGTATAAGCTTCGGAATAAAGGCTGATCAATTGCCCATTGTCGTAAAGCATTTTTTCAAAATGAGGCACCAGCCAGTCGGCATCTACAGAGTAGCGGGCAAATCCACCGCCAATTTGATCATAAATACCACCTGTGGCCATCGATACCAGGGTCAAATCCAATTGTGCTAATGCTTCTTGATTATGGCTGAAATAGTGGTAGCGCAACAGAAAGGACCAAATAGCCGGCATGGGAAATTTAGGTGCCTTATTCATACCGCCTCTGGTTTTGTCAAATTTAGCGGCTAGTTTTGCGTAAGCATCGTACAGGTTGTCCATAGCAAAACTGGCATTGGTAGCATCAATATTATACTTAAGCAGGTCTGATGTACTTAACGCTTGCGCAAATTTTTCTGCCGACTCATCCAACTGATCGCGATGTTCTTTAAAAGCATTGGCCACGTTAAGCAATATTTGTTTCCACGATTGCGGTGGAAAATAGGTGCCGCCGTAAAATGGTTTTTGCTCCGGGCTTAGAAAAACATTGAGCGGCCAGCCTCCACCTATGCCCATGAGCTGTACCGAATCCATGTAAATTTGATCTACATCGGGTCGTTCTTCACGATCTACTTTTATACAAATAAAGTGTTCATTCATAATCGCGGCTAGTTCTTCATTTTCAAAAGACTCCCGCTCCATTACATGACACCAGTGACATGCCGAGTATCCGATGCTTACAATAATGGGTTTGTCCTCTTTTCGGGCAATGGCCAAGCTTTCTTCATTCCATGCATGCCAATGCACGGGATTGTAAGCGTGCTGCAATAGGTAAGGACTTGATTCATTTATTAGTGGATTGGCTTCTTTGTTGCTACTCATTTTAATTGTTTTTTTAAAGCTTCTAATTCTTCCTCTATTGGTATTTTACCTTTAAACCGCTTCAATTTTTCAATTGTTTTCCGTAAAAAGTCTTGATGTTGAGGTGATTCAGGATAAAAAGGCCGGTGTTGTATTGCCTGTCTTATTTTATTATAATCTTTAATTAGCTGCTGGGTCTCTTCATTCATATATCGCTGTTGAAACTTTTGCCAAATATACTCCTCTGCCATAGTACTAGGATGCACAAGGTCATCGGCATAAAAACGGTAATCACGCAAATCGTCTATCATCATTTCATAACTAGGGAAGTAGTCTATTGCATCAAAGTTATTGACCAATTGAGAACATGCTAATCTCAAGATGGCCTTGCTTAAAGCATTGTCGGCCAGGCCATCTCTGATGTGTCTCACAGGGCTAACTGTAAAAATTATTTGCAAATTAGGATTAAAAACCTTTAGCTGTTTAATGATAGTTGACAATGGATTTACTACATCTTCCACCCCATACAATTTACGTCTGAATTTTTTGGCTGGTATTTTATGACAATTAGCTACTACATTGCCCGATTCGCATCTTTCATAAACAAAGGCTGTACCTAGTGTTACCATCAACCAATTGGTGGTTTTTAAAAATTGATGGGCGTCCTTTATTTTTTTTTCTATTAGTATTTTCAGTGCTTGAATGGAAGTTGCAGAAATGTCGCCATGAAAATGATAATTGTAAAAAATGCCTTGGTTGGATACATAAGACTCTTCTTCCGGCATTTGTTGCTTTATAGTCATTTGCAATAGATTGGCGATAGTTGTAGCATTATATATAATGCCAAAAGGATTTCTAAGCAAGTGAAACTTATGTTCTAATAGTTGGTTGCCAATAATCTGTGCAAAACATGAGCCTATTGAAAAAAAATTTTGTTGATGATTAATACGCTTTGCGTAAGGACTGATATTTATTTCCGTTCGAAACATTTCTATGTAATTATATAATTGACTTGCCTGTTGTTAATGAACAAAAACAGAGAATGATTGCTAAATTGCTGATTATTTTATTGTAAATGATGAAATATATTACATAATAACCAAAAGCAAATTATACATGCCAGCACTACTGCATTACACATCCGGCTACTGAATTACAGCAAGTTAAAGTGAGTAACTAAGCAAAAACAGTATAACTTGATAATAAAAGAAGTATGTTTTTACTACATGCGTGCTAAATGCTAACATCCCCTACAGCATATAATATTATGAAGCTGTAATTTTGAAAGTATACAAATTAAAGAAATATACCAGCTAAAATCATAACATTATGCTCAGTTTCTACGATTTCTGTACTCTGCCAAGCGATGAACAATCGGACTTTATTTTGGACAACGGCCAATTTTTATGTTCCATTGATAAAAAGGATAATAAAATTGGGTTGTTTTATTTATTCGACTTCTACGTGGAGGTATTTTACAATTATACTTGCAAAGCATTAGTTAAAATAAGACCTTTTAGAGATACCAAACATTTGGGTCCATACCTCGATGAAATAGAGCTTCCTCAATTAGTTAAATGATTAACAGCCGGTAATGTCAATTTAGTTCGTTGCTGGCTTTTTTATTACCTTATCGTATTTAAAAGAATAATTACCCCCCCTCATAATATTTATTACATTCCAGAATATATAATAACAAGTTAGAAGTAACATCAAACTTGATTTATAATACCTTAAAATATAGGAAAAATACAATTTCAGGTCTTTTAGGGGGCTTGAGTTATTCCTGTTATTTTATATAGCAAACCTAAAAATCTTCCTTATTAAGTATTATTAAATACGTGTAAGTTATTATTCAGATTAGCTTCTGCTTTTATTTGTTTTAATTGTATTTTTATTCCCTGAAATTATATCAAAAAAATACTATTTTAAATTGATAAAGATGGAACCACTTTTGATTCAAGCCACTGATACTACTCCTAATGTATCATTCGATGCTACTGATGGATTAATGGAAATTAGAGGAGCTTCTTTTGATGAAGACTCGCCTGATTTTTATGAAAATCTAATACTATGGATCGCTAAATATAGAGAAAGGCCTAATAGCAATATCGTTTTAAATTTGCACTTCAAATACTTGAATTCTAGTTCCACATTGTGTGTATATGAGCTTTTGCGAGAATTTGCCGAAATACAAAGTAGTGGATGTCAACTCACGGTCAACTGGTATTATGGTTTGGAAGATGAAGATATTAAGGATGCTGGCCTGGAGTATAGTGAATTGTTGCAAATTCCAATTAATGTTGCTGAAGCTTCTTAGTAGTGATTTATTATAAATAAATATTTTATTTTATCAGTTTTATGGTATAATGTTTGTCCTGCATTAAAATAAATTCAATTCATTATTTTCTCTTGAATTAAAAGGTATTAAATTTGTTATAATAACAGAAAACCTTTCAATTTTTGAATGGGATTAATAATATTTAAAAGTTAGATTGCGATGAATGAAAATATATCAAGAAGAAAGTTTATTAGCAGTGCGGGTGCAATGGCTGGAGGTATTGCTTTGGCAGCACCAGCAATGGGTAAATTTGTAATTGGGGCAAACGACAATGTTAATATTGGTATTATAGGTACCGGTAGCCGGGGCAATTGGCTCAACAAGATAGTACAAAATATTCCTAACTCAAAAGTGGTAGCTTGTGCCGATGTACTACCCTCTCATTTGGAAAAAGGATTGGAAATAGCCACCAAAGCCAAAGGCTATAAAGAATATAAAAAGTTGCTGGACGATAAAAACGTTGACGCGGTAATTATTGCTACACCACTTCATCTACACACACCAATGGCCAAAGATGCATTGGATGCTGGCAAGCATATATATTTAGAAAAGACAATGACCTATGATATTCCCGGTGCTTTAGATTTGAATCGGATTGTAAAAGATTCGGATTTGACTTTTCAGGTTGGATATCAGCATCGATACAATCCTCTCTATCATAAAGTTAAGCGAATCATTTCAGATGGTAACCTGGGTACATTGACACACACATCAGCTACCTGGAACCGTAATGGCGACTGGCGCAGACCTGTACCAGATCCTTCTCTGGAAAAATTAATCAATTGGCGCATGTATCTTGAATACAGTGGTGGATTAATGGCTGAATTATGTTCACATCAAATTGATATTGTAAACTATATGTTAGGAAAACTGCCAAAAAAAATCACAGGTTTTGGTGGTATTGACTACTGGAAAGATGGCAGAGAAACTTATGATAATGTATATACCATTTTTGAATATGAAGATGGTATAAAGGGCCAATACAATTCGCTTACAACAAATGCTCATGAGGGATTTGCCATTAAGTTTTACGGAACGGAAGCTACCTTAGTAATTAGAAGTGAGCAAGGGCATAAAGCGTATGTATACATAGAACCCAAGAAATTGCGAGCAATGGAACCGGAGGTAGATGCAGTATCAAGTGCTACTATGCAATCATGGGCCAAAGGGGAACCAATAGAAATAACGGTTGAAAATCAGCCCGATGGAGATGAAGGTCCAACCTCTGCAGCACTAACGCATTTTAGTGAATGCATAAGAGGAAAAGAAAAAGTAATTGCCAATGTTGATTATGGTACTACCGGTGCAATTGCAGTGCATCTGGCTAATAATGCCATGCGCAACGGAACTATCGAAACCTGGAAGCCAGAGTATAATATGTAAGATTAATGAAAGGAATGAAAAAGCCTGGCTGATTTGATATCAGTCAGGCTTTTTCGCTTCGTTACTTTTTGCTATTAAACATATTCTGACAATTCCAGCCAGCGATCTGTTTTATGATCAATTTTTTTATTCAATTCCTCTATTTCCATACTCCATTTTGTCAGTTCCTCATGACTTCCTTCACCTTGGTTAAGTTTATTCACTATTTTAGTTTTTTCTTCTTCCAGTATTGCTATTTCTTTTTCTAATTGTTCATATTCTCGCTGCTCCTTGAACGATAGTTTTGTTTTTTCTTTACCGCGCGCTGCCGATTGCTTTTTATTTTCTTTAGGTTTTGCTGTTTCCTTCTCTTCCTGTTCACTTGTCCATATTCGATGATCGGTGTAGTTACCCGGAAAATCTTTTATATTTCCTTCCCCTTCAAAAACGAAAAGGTGATCTATAAGCCTGTCCATGAAGTAGCGATCGTGGGTAACTATCATCAGGCAACCATTGTACTGTTCCAGGTAATCTTCCAGTATGTTTAGGGTTACAATATCCAGGTCGTTGGTAGGTTCGTCTAGTATTAGAAAATTGGGATTTTTAATTAAAACGGTGAGTAATTGTAATCGACGCTTTTCACCTCCACTCAAGCGTTCTACATAATTGTATTGCAATGCGGGTGAAAATTGGAAATGTAATAGCAATTGAGAAGCAGTTAATTCATTTCCATCTGGTTTTTTTATCACATCGGCGATATCCGTCACTACCTCAATTACTTTTTTATCATCAGGAAAAGAAATTTCTTGTTGGGTATAATATCCTACCACCGTATTTTGTCCCTGGTCAATAGATCCAGAATCGGGAGCAATTTTACCTGTCAGCATATTTAGAAAAGTTGTTTTGCCTGTGCCATTTTTGCCAATTATACCTATTCTATCACTTTTTTTGAAGGTATAGCTGAAATCTTTCATGATAGTGCGGCCGGGAAATGATTTTTGCAGGTGCTCCAGTTCTAATATTTTTTTTCCTTGCCTTCTATCAATTACTTCCAGGTTTAAATTGTCTTCCTTTTTGTTTGAAGAAGCTTTGGTTTTTAAATCTTCAAATGCATCTATTCGATATTTGGCCTTTGTACCCCTGGCTTTTGGTTGCCTTCTAATCCAGTCCAGTTCTTTTCGCATGAGATTGCGAGCCTTTTCTACTTCTTTAACTTGCTGCTCTTCCCGTTCGTTTTTCTTTTGCAGGTAATAACTGTAAGAACCATGGTAGCTATAAATATTTCCCTGGTCAAGTTCCAAAATTTCATTGGTAATGCTCTCCAAAAAATAACGATCGTGAGTGACCATTAGCAGCGTTTTCTGTTGCGTAGAAAATAAACTTTCAAGCCATTCTATCACATCAAGATCCAAATGATTGGTTGGCTCATCGAGTATTAAAAAGTCAGGGTTGGTAATTAATAAATTGGCCAATGCAATTCGTTTTTTTTGACCTCCGCTCAAGTGGCCAACTTTTTTATCCAATTCATAAAGATTGAGTTTACCCAATATTTGCTTTACCTGGCTTTCATAATCCCATGCCTGATGAGTATCCATATCCACCAGTAAATCTTGTAATTTTTGTTGTTGTTTCGTGTCAGGGTTGCTCAGGTTAATATAAAACTCGTAATCCCTAATTAGTTGCAGTAATGGGTTATCCCTACTAAAAATTGCGTCTCCCAAAGTTCCTTCAGGATCAAACTGAGGGTTTTGATCCAGATATCCTATTGAAATGTCATTGCGAAAAGCAACGTTTCCACTATCAGGACTTTCTTTTCCTGTAATAATATTGAAAAGGGTTGATTTTCCAGATCCGTTAATACCAATTAGGGCTACTTTTTGTCCCTTACTAATTCCAAATGATACATCGGTAAATAATACCTTTTCACCAAATGATTTTGTAACTGTCTCAACTGAAAGATAATTCATGCTGCAAAATTAGCAGGTTAAATGGATAATGTCAGGTTTATTAATATTTGTTTGGCCAATTTATTCTTCATCGGCATTGCTAATGAGCCACACAAAGGAAGGAATTATTATTACCCAGGTCATTACTCGAGTAAATCCAGTAGTAGAAGATGCATTGGATCGTGATCCTTTACTTTGTGTAAGTGGATTACTCAATAAGGCAGGGTTTAGTGAACCTGACCGGTAATAACTTTCCACGATATCAGAGATATAAAATTCGCTGGTATATCTGATCTCATTTTCAAAGGATTCATTTGAAGATAGTGTAATAAAGCTTTTAAATTTCAAAGGTGAAATCTCTGGTATAAACTGATATAGGTCGGCATTAACTGATTCCTCATTAAGTACAATTCCTACCTTTTTCGGACGTGGCAAATCTTCAAAATAGTCGCACAATCTAGTTCTGGTTGATCTATATTTTGTCTTAGCAGGAATAAAAGTTATTCTGTCTTCATCGATAATTCTTCCATCAAAATCTCCATAATAATAAATAGCTCCTTCAAATGTAGATCCTGGAATATAATAATCTACCTTTTTCTGATCAATGATGGCCACAGATTTTTTCCAATCTACATAAATTGGACGTTCTGACTTATTGAAAATGGTTATGTTTACCGGGCAGTTATTACCATTGAAGTTATATTCAATTTCCAAAGTATCATTTACAATGGCAAGAGATTCTTGGCCAGAATCTGGTATAGGACTAAAGTAAATGTATTGATGTTTAGAGCAATTAAAAAATAAAATTGCCGAAAGAGTTAAAAAACTTATTTGGGTTTTCATAGCAAAAATTTTTACGTAAAACGCAAAAACTAAGCCATTTTTGATTTTTATTACAATAAATGCTTTTTTTTCAATAATGTATTTGCTGTATTATTTTAAGGTTTTATCAGAGTTATTAATCCAAAAAATCGTATTGCTAGTTGGTAAAAATTGGTAACAGTTTTTACAAGCTTTCAAAATTACAAT
>Ga0207419_1001905_pt1 | contig 14633 bp, 14 predicted proteins | sample ElkSloMetagenome_4_FD_184723 | JGI IMG/M metagenome (GOLD analysis project Ga0207419, IMG submission 184723) | Hot spring microbial communities from Elkhorn Slough, Monterey Bay, USA - MD2A (version 2) | ecosystem: Environmental > Aquatic > Marine > Intertidal zone > Estuary: Microbial mat ...
TTTTTCCCGTCGGAATAGAACTTGTCGAGGCGGAAGCAATGTTCCCCGCAGTGGTTTGCCAAATACGCAATATTTGAACCGGGCGAAGTAGCCATCTATCGGAGAATCTGTGGGAAGAGACGCAATTTCAGCAATTAGTTCGTCAGTAAGGATATAATCGGCATCAAGGGAAAGTACCCATTCAGTCTTGACTTGTGCCAAACCGTAGTTCCACTGGTTGTGATGAGTATCGAACTGTCGTTGGAAGACTTGGGTTTGCGGATAGGACTTTACAATGTCCAAGGTTTTGTCGGTACTGTAGCTATCAATAACGACAATTTGCTTTGCCCAAGTGAGTTTTGCCAGAGTGCGATCGATGTTATGGGCTTCATTAAAGGTAAGAATCAGAGGTGTTATTTGTTCAAGCATAAGCCTGATTTAATTATTTAAAATATTTAAGCTTAACTATTCATGGGAGAGCTAGAACAGAGCATTGATTTCCAAAGATATGGGCATCTGCCAGAAAATGTGAATTTAATGTTTGTGTACCCTTCTTGTTTTAATAGTTCAGTTAGAGTTTTTGGAGAGAAAAACTTAATATGTCCGCCATCCCAAAGAGTGGTAAAATGTCTGTCCATTTTCCCGGAAAAAGCTAGAGCCAAATTTTTAAAATAGCCGTGATAAGGAGTTGTAATAATTAAAACACCATTTTGCTTCAAACATTTATTAGCCGCTCTAACGAGTTCTCTGGGATAAAATAAATGTTCAATTACTTCGCAGGAAATAACACTATCAAATGAGTTTCCCAACTTAGCATAAGGTAAATTGTAAATACTCCCCTGGACAAATTGACATTTTGGGAAACTAGAACGGGCAAATGTCACACCAGACTCAGATTCTTCAACACCAACGACTTCATACCCTTGTTGTGCAATGAGATTAGTCAGACTGCCGTTGCCACAGCCGAGATCTAATACACGTAGCTTTTGTTGGTTAGAGCTTTTTACTTGAGAGAGTATTTTCAGAAGTGGATCGATCAGATAGGCATGATGATGCCCTGAACAGTTATCTTGATAAGCATAGTTGTATTGGCTAATGGTGGTTTCCATTGATAAATTGGTACTCCATTAGTAGAAAACAGGGACAGGATATTTTTTAACAATGGCGGTATAAACCTCAATCAAACTTAAGGCAATGCCATCCCACGTATATTGGTCTAGAATCAGTTGACGGGCGCGGTTTCCCATGACTTGAGTTTCTTGTCTATGGTTGAGTAACTGTTTCATCGCAGAGGCGATCGCCGCCACGTCCAGTTCGGCTAAATAGCCCAGTTGATGCTGTTTGACCACAGAAGCTAGGGCAACACCAGGAGTAACTAAAACAGGTAGTCCTACAGCTAACGCTTCCAGCACAACAACTCCAAAGTTTTCCGAGTGAGACGTCAGAGCAAACACATCCGAGCCTTGCAGTAGTAAATCTTTCATCTCCCCTGTGACAAATCCGGAACGATAGGTGCGCTTATCGATGCCAGCAGCAATTAAAAGAGCATCAATTTCCGCTTCATACTCGGAAGAACCACTACCAGCCAGTACGAAAGTAAAGCGTTGATATGCCAGTTTCCCTAAAGCAGGAATCAGATATTCTAATCCCTTTTTCGGGTGTAGGCGAGAGATGAACAAAATAATTGGCTCATCTTCAGGAACGTTCAGCCGTTGCCGTAGCTGATAGCGAGCATTTGGTATAAAAGCAGGTACAGATAAACCGTGGGGGAGAATAAAACTTGGTGGCTTGAGATTTAATTTAGATGCTTCTCGCTGTTCTTGTTTGGATGTGAAGTGCAGCGCTTGACTATGTTGTAGATTGGCACGTTCTATTAAGTTGAGGTAAATTTGCTTTTTGCTAGCGCTTTGTTCCAGTGACCATTGACAAAGAAGACCATGAGGTATGCTGATATAGGGAATAGTCCTGAATCGAGCAATTGCCATGGCGATTGTAGCCGGATAGGAAAAAACAGCGTGGACGTGCAAAAGGTCATACTGAGCAATTTGTTGCCAAAGCCATGCTGTGAGTTGACGGGAAAAAGCAAATTCTCTTATCGATTTGGCAGTTGGGGAAAAGCGAGAGAAAAACCAGATAGGCACTTCCTCATACTCGATGGATTCTCTCAAGGGAACCTCAAGTAAATATTCACCATTATCATTAGTCGTGACAATTTCAGCATCGACACCATGCAGACGCAATGATTTAACCATTTCCAGAATTGCCTGACTCGTGCCACCTCGGACTGGTGCAATCGATGGAATAACATGAAGAACTCTCACAATTCAGATCCACCAAGAAAATATTGCTTAATAAAACCGAAAAAACGTAAAACAATAATGACAACTAATGACTTGTTTTTTCGCGCATTAAAAAGCTAGGTCTCAATCCTTTATAATGTAATTCTATAACTGCAAAACCCACACCAATCCATAGCAATCCAAAGTTGGTAAGCCTTAAGAAAAATCCAGAGATAATCATATATACAATTAAATTTTTGATAGAAGAATAGAAGTATTTTTTGTTATTGATTTTAGAACGAAGAACTGAATCAAGCTTTCTAAGCAGTCTAAAAATCAAAAATAAGTAAACCAACAATCCAGATACTCCAGATGTAGCAAGAATATTAAATATTCCTAGCTTTGGAAGAATAATGCCAAAGCGCCAAGACAGTATTTCAGAGGCTTGATTAAAACTAGCTAAGTGAAAATTGCCAAATCCTGTACCCACAAGCAAATAACTTGGATTGCTTTTTATAAAAGCCAAATACACTTGATCAAAATCATCGAAATTAAGTCTTTCAATGAAACGCAACTCAAATATTTTACCTACGAAAGAATCAGTTAAGTTTCCGACAAAATAAATAGAATCATATCCAAATGATAAAAGCAAAACAATAAAAATGCTAATTAAGATTAACCCAATAGCTGTAAAATCAATAAAAACCCAAAATATATACAAAAACAATCCAATCATAAACGTAATGTATCCAGATGTAGAAAATGTTAACAATAGAGCAGTAAATTGAACTATACAAGAGAATATTATCCAAAAAATATTCTGTTTCTGTGCTGACGAGTAATGTTTAACTAAGAAAAAAACATTAATAGCCAACCCAAAACAAAGAAAAAGTGCTAGATGTTTAGGCTCACCAGATAGAGCATTAACCCTAATAATTCTAGTTTGTTCTAAATTTAAAATAGCATCCTGTGTAACTATATTTTCTCCAATTAAACCTGTTCTGTTAATTGGGAATAGATTAAATCCAGTAATTAAATAAACAAGGAATTGCACCAGAGATAATATTGCTTGTATAGAAGCAGAAATTACATATAATACCGAAAGTTTAACAACTTGATTATATTGCTTAATTGCGAATATTGGAATCAACAACCAAAAAAACATAGTGCTACTTTTAATAAAAGCTTGCAAGGGCTTCAAGTTTTTTCTAAATATAGAAACAAACCCGGAATTAAATTGTTCACTAAAATATTTTTGTGCCTCCAAATTAGGATTATCAAACAAGAAAACAAAATTACCTAAAAATGTAAGTAAAAAAAAACTAATAAAATAATACGAACAAAATAGAATGATTTAGGTATATCTTTTCTAGTTCCAATCCATAAAAAATCTGCAAATAATATAAAGCTAGCAATCAATGTAAAAATATCTTCAAGCCTAAAAGTAGCACCAAGTTGAATTTTTATGCCAAAAAGAGGAATAGATGCTACTGTTAGTAGCATCAGTCTATAGAGAGTTTTTTCTGTAAAAATTTTTCTTTGTAAATAATTAGCGTTCATCAACGACTATTACTCTAGAGTATTGGTGTTGTATTTTATGTTAAATTGACGAGGTATTTTAATTTTTATTGAAGTAATATTTCGTATGTTTTACATTACCATGCACTATTGTCATAAAACTTATTTGAAATCGTGTAAGTAATATCATAAATTCGTTCAATTTCTTCTTGTGAGAGTATGTTTTTCCATCTTTTTGCGTTAGCATAGCTATTGCGCTTAATTTCATTAGGAACGCCATTTTGGGGACTTTTAGGATTGTGCAATCCTGTAAAATTAATTACTTTTATTTCAATAGATTTATCCCAAAATAATCCAAATTTTTTATATAATTTTTCTATTTCAATTATTGGATAATAAGAAAGCTTTTCATGAGTTAATACAAGCCAACCACTGTGTCTATTCGCATACAACAATAAAACATGATAGATTACTTTCCAAAGTAATGCAGCTTGATCAATAATGGCTTCAGGTTTATCCTCAATTTCACTTCTGTAAGGCTCTAGCAATTCCTCCATAAGCTTTTTCTGACACAATAAATTATCAAAATCAAAATGCCAATTCATTCGCTTTAAGCTGAGAGCAAATGCAGCAGGATGTCGCACTAAAATAATGACTTCAGGGTCAAAATGTCTGTATATCCATTCACTAGAAAAACAGGCAATGGGATCTTTGATAATCAGCCGACCACCACGAGCGAATGGTAAATAACGCTGTACCCGACGACGTGCAAAGACTTTATCAGTTTTTCGGTCTAAAATTTTCTGGTAAGCACTCAAACTGAGTTCAGCAGGAAGTTCAGGTGCATAGGTAAACCAATATTTTGCCAAGTCTCCGAATTTATAAGCCCAAGGACAAAGGTTAAATGGTTCTTCAATTAATAACGTGCCTTTTGCTAAGGCAAGCATAGTTCCAAGCCAAGTAGTTCCAGAACGATGTGATCCGGTCAAAAAAATTGGCTTTTCTTGTGTTTTATTGATTTCTTGATCCATTAATTTCATTTCTGGTTTATTAGATTGTTTATTCGATAATCAATCATTATTAAATGACTCCAACTTTTGAAAGCCATTCTTGATAATTTATTGTTCTTTTTTTCCATGTATGAAGATTCAATAGTCTACTATTGGTATAATTATGACTGTCAGCAAGGGCAGCTATTACAGCTTTTTTAAAGCTTTCAATACTATTAAAGTCATAGTAGTATGCATCAGAACCTAGCGCCCGCTCTACTTCACCAACTTTGTTGGTAACAATTGGTCGATTAGCTGCAATATATTGAAATGTTTTGTTAGGGCAACGCGCTTTGTTTTGTATGTTGTCTTGAATCGGAAACAACAGCACATCTGCTGCTTTCAAATAACTAGCTAGATCATCTGTATAAATGTATCCCAAAAAACACACAAAGTCTTCCATTTTTCTATGTAATACCCATTTCTTGTTAGATTTAAACATAGAACCATCGCCGATAATTAAAAATACTAATTCTTTGCGGTATTTTTGCATATTTTCTGCCAGTTCTAAAACCTGATTGCTCTGATATTCTTTACACAAAGTTCCCATATAAACAATGATTTTTCTAGGCTTATAATTAGAGCGAATATTTTCTGCAAGCAGTTGGCAAGTAGCAAAAGATTCAGGATCATAGGCATATGGTAACTCCAAGAATTGATTACGGTCACGACCATGACGATGAGAAAGGTGTTCTACTAAAAACTGGCTAGCACAAATGACTGTCTGACTGATGCGTAGCGCTTGTTCTTCTAAGTAACGATTTAACAGCCTGCGAGCCAATGAAGAAGCCTTAGCCGACATCAACTCGTCCAGGTCTGGGATGTAAACAGGAGAACTTGGCTTAGACAAGATAGGCATTGTTAGTACATTTTGCACACCAATTCCCAATATATGCACAATATCGGGTTTGATTTGCTTGATCAATCGACGCCGCTCAATTACAAGCTCTAGTAACGGTTTAACAGATAGATAGTGGGTTTGTACTCCAGGAATTTTTTTAGCAACCCAGTCGCGATTCACAGGGTCATCTTCTAACAGTAGATGTACTTCATGTCTTTCCTGGACTAGGTAGCGTGCAAGTAGCAGCCGAAACAGTGCAGCATTTTTTTTAATTGTAGAACAACCTATAAATAAAAATTTTTTGCGATTTAATTTCATTAATATCATTTCATCCTATTATAATTAGACGGACAACTAAGGGCAATATTGAGTTAAGTTTTATCTGCAGTAAATTTTTGAAAAATGTATTCTGATTTGACGACAAGACTTTGGTATTTTTTTTTATTTATTTTCTGTATAATCATTTGTTTTAATTCTTTTTTTTGCACGGAAGGACGAGCTGACTTAGACTCTTCACCAGACACAAAATAATAGCTAAGTTGGTCAATCTGATTAAAAATTTTTTTTTGCTGAGTTTGATATTTTTTTTGAGCAGAAATTAGTATCGAATTTATTATTTAATTTTTTAATGACTTGAGAATAGTCTTGAACTACTTCATCAAAATTAGCCACAATATAACTATATCTATATTCAAAGATTTTTTCATAAAAATAGATATAATTTTTTAAGGATTGAGTAATTGATAATCTTGGATTACGAATTAATAGTGAAGCAACTGCATCTATTGGATTACGGATTAAAACTATTGTAGGGATATGCCATTTGACTGCCCTAAAAATTTGGGATGGTACATGCAGATGATGAGCAATTTTTATCTCTTTTGACTGTAAGTATTGAAAAGCAAGTACAGCAAATGTGTTCGCTGACCGAGGAAATCCTTCAATTACCAATTGCGTACTTTTATTGACAAATAACATACGATTTATAGGCTTTAATCCATACACCGTATAAAAAAGGGTTGGATATTGACCACAAAAATTTTTTACCGCCGATTTTGCACTAAACAAGTTCATTTTTATTTTCATCATCGTTGGAACATTTGAAATTAATCTATTGCTTGTTTAACTTAAACTTGAATAAACTAAACAAGTTTTTTGTACACATTTTTCCCAAGAAAATTTTTGAATCCTTTCTAGTCCTAGATTAATAAGCGTTTCTGTTCTATCTTGTGAATAAACAACTTTCTCTAGAGCGTTAGACATACTGTGAATATGGTAAGGATTAAAGAATTCTGCTGCATCTCCAGCTATTTCAGGAATAGAACTAATACTGCTACAAACAACAGGACAACGGAATGACATTGCTTCCAACAATGGAAGACCAAATCCCTCATAAAGTGAGGGATATACAAACGCTGAAGCATAATTATAGAGATTTGCTAGAAGATCATCATTTCCAGAGACTTGTATCACTTTGTCTTTTGATATCTCTAGCTCATCAATTATTTTTTTCTCGTCTTTAGAAAATGAATTTCCTCCAAAACAAACTAAGTTAATCTCTTTTTTAATTTTTTTGGAACGAGAATAAGCCTGTAGCAAACGTTCAAAATTTTTATACTTTCCTCTGTGTCCTACATAAAGAATAAAAGGAAAATTGAAATAAGGATGCTCTATTTTATTCTGATTATACCTCAAAGAATAACCTAAATAAATAACAGATATTTTTTGGGGATCTATATTTAATATTTTCAGTAAATCTTTCTTTGTATGTTCAGAAATACAGATGATATGATCAGCTCGTTTAATAGCCATTTTTTTTGCTTTTATTAAAGGGTGATTTTTGCCTTCTGGAAATAAATTTGTTAATTTTTCATGAAGCATGTCATAAACTGTGATTACTGTTTTAGTTCGAGTAGGGGTTATTGTTTTTTGTGAATAGTATGTCTCATGTACAATGTCAGGAGGATTTATTTTTAACCATTCTCTTGAAAATTTAAAATTAAAATTACTTATTATTTTTGATGTTTTTGGTAGTGCAGGGACAGGGCAACCAACAACTATTTCAGATGCATAATGTCTTAGGTACTCGCTAATATAGGCGCAGGCGAGAACTTTAACATCAAAGTTTTCTGTTCTGGCCATTCGAGTGGCAATTTCACACAGATAACGTGAAACTCCACCATACTTGCTCCTCGAAAATATTTGATAATCATAGATAATTTTAACCATTTGAAACTCTCAATTTTAATTTCCTTTTAATTTATATTTAAATTTCAATTTAAATTTTTAAAAAATATTCCATCTACCTGTAGCATTCTTCCTGTTTTTATGTCAGTAAAAGCAGGCATAAAACCATAAAGAAAATAATTGAGTTCATTCATCTTTTCTAGAACACCTCGAAAAAGAATTTGCTTGTCGTAAAAAGGCACGAGTGATAACTCCATTTGAATACCTTGAATTTTTGGCAATGTTTTAGCCGCTCCTTCTAATACTTGCATTTCAAAGCCTTGCACATCCATCTTTAAAAAAATTGAATTATTATTATTTTTAATGTAGTTTTCAGCTATAGTGTCTAGCCTCTTCATGTCAACTATTTCTGAACCAATATATGCAGAATTGGGTAATATATTTACATGAAAGTCTAATAAGTCTAATACAGAGCTACTTTGAGAATTTGCTGAAATATTAATTTCTATTTGACCATCTATGTTTCCTATCGCCGTTCGAGGAGCAACTTCCCACAAATGATCTTTTTTACTTAAAAGTTTCAGTTGAGAGTAAGCGCTTGATAAAGGTTCAAATGAAACGATCCTTCCAGAGTAACCAAATTCTCTAAGGAATTGAGTATACTGACCAATATTTGCTCCCACATCTAAAACCAAGTCAACTGAATGATGAGCAAATAAACACTGCATTTGGGCAACTTCAGATGTTAGCGGAGTGAATTTTTGAACTTCAAATCCTAAGCGTCTTAGTATTTTTTTTGTTATATTTTTCATTGGGTACATAAATCTTGTGATTAATTAGTGATTAAGGAAGGAATCGTTAAAACTTACCTGATGGTGATAGTGGCAATTTTATTTAGATGGCAGCTAAAATTGACTGGAAAGCTAGCTGAAGGTTTTTAATAGAGTGTAAACATCTGTATTTATCAAAGTCTAGTTGTAATTTATTACCATTAAAATCAGAGTTATTACTGATGCAATTAATTGCATCAATACACTGTAAGACATTGTCTTGCTCTATACTTAATCCTAATCTAAATTTTTTAATTCTTTCTCCCATACAAAAAGCGTTGCTTGCAATAACTGGCTTTTTAAATACTGCTGCTTTAGTTAAAAAATTACTACTACAAGGGAAGTCTTTATATACAGCAAATAAAATATCGCATATTTCGATCAAGGCATTCAAATGAGATTCATGGGGAATACGTTTAAAATAAAAAAAACAGTTGGGAGGGTTTAAATTAGTCAAATATTTAATTTTTTTCAGTTCTTCTGGACAAAAACTTGCCGTATCTAGATAACCAGCAAAAACAAAAAAATAATTTTCTTTAATTAATTTTTGGGCGACTTCTAATAGTAAAAACAATCCCTTCCGCTTGCTAAGTGACCCCAATAAACTAACGATTTTTCTTCCACAAGCTTTTTCCTGAATTTGACTAACGATTGAAAAACTGAGATCAGGTAGTGACTCATCTGTAATGTCAGGGAAAGGAATGACAGTTTTATTAATTTTGCTTTGTAGTTTTTCTGCAGTTCCTTCATCAAGAACAGCAACAGTTTGGCAATGGGAAGCTTTGAAAACTGTGTGGGGAGTCAGAATACCACGGCGTATAGGAGATAGTCGCTGCTTTATTCGCAGATGACGAGGTTGAAAATAGATACCAGACCAGGTATATGGGAAAACTTGATCCAATATGTAAGGCGCTAAAAGATAGGGAGGTAAATAAGCATCAAGAAATAGAAAAAAGACTAAATCTGGTGATTTTTTTAGCTTTGATGAGGCGTTTTGAATGACAGCATTAGCGTACTGCCAACGTTTTATTGCCGTAAGTGTTGAACTAAATCGACGAACTAAAAATTGACTAGAGGCTGGCTGTATTTGAAAACTGTCAAATAACTTATTTGTTTGTGGACAATAATTGGTAATCCATGTACTTAATTCAGTAGGTTTTATACAAAAAGCCATAACCTGATGGTTCATCTCAAGTAGAGTTTTGCTAAAGAGCTTAAAGTAAGTCGGATGATGTCCATTCCAAAGAGGATCAATAAGTGCAATAGTCTTCAATGATTATGTTCTCCAGATTCATAGATTCAAGCCTAAAAATTTTTATGAAGCTGCCATTCAAAATTTTATGGGTATATAGCAGTTATTGCGTGAGTGAGGTAAATTTTTAAGGATGAAACCATTACTGGTCAAGCATTGGTTGTACCTCATCCACTTGAGAAAGGCTATAAATCAATTACCTCAGCTCATTCCTTTATACAGCTTCTCTTGATTAAATCCGGATAAATACTTAATGATCGCATATTTTTTCCACGTCTTATAAATTGAATCGAACACACGGCTTCTTTACCATCCGAACAAAGCTAATATTTTCTCAATGAATCGGACATCTTTCCGTGAGCGAATTGGCTGCGTTTTTTTAAGCCAACGATGAACGTATTTGTCCAAGCAACTACGCGGATCGTGGTAATTAACTTGCATATCGTCAGGATTTATTTTTTGCGATAGAGCAGACCAGTTTATATCCCAAATAGCCTCCCGCTTGAAGGTTTTAGGATCATGTTTGCTTAACAAATCCAGAATTTTTCGATCCCACCAAAACCTTTCTTCACAGTAAATACTGGTCATATCTATCCCTTGCTGCTCATACCCGGATAGCCATTCTCTAGGAAGAGGATTAATCTTATTCTGGGAAGCATCATCCATGTGATGGTACTGCCTATAAATATCAATTGCACGTCGTGAAGGTTGATTGAGCCTTTCCCAGCACTGATACCAGCGATGTTTGCTCTTCATCCGTTCCCAGGAAGTGTACTGGTAGTGCAACACTTTAATCTGTCGAAGAGTAAGTGTGGGTGCTTGAGCTGGAGTGGGAATTCTGGGGCTGTGGATCTTTTTACCGATATGTTCACTGCCATCATCCATATACCCCCAATCAAAATCCTTAGCTGGTGACCAATAAGAATACATATCAGGTAACACATTAGCCCGCTGAAATCGAATTACAGTCCCGATTGAAGCCTGAAGAACTGTATTCCACTCTGGGCTATCCACGAAATTAGCAGTTAGTATTTCGTCTGCGTCCAATGCGATCAACAAACGTGGTTCAGGTATACTTCGTGCTGCTTCCAGAAGTATTTTCTGGCGTTCTGGCTCATTGAATGTTGGAGATAGATTGTCTACCAAAATCACTTTGGAATAACTACGCGCAATTTCTCTAGAACCATCAGTTGATTGCTGGTCTGCAATAATAATATGATCTGCCCAAAGGCTAGTGCATTGGAGAAATCTGTGTAAAATCCAGGCTTCATTTTTAACGGGTGTTAAGCAAATAACACTTGGACTATTTTTTGTATATACCATAAGTAATAACCAGTCATGAAATCTTATATAATAAGAGCTTAATAAGCTTATATGGCGCTGTTAAAATATTGAATACATTAAATGTATTTTCCCGTAAATACTAAATAAAAATCAAAATCATTGACTCAATAGAGAAAAAAATATTATTATGACCAGCTTGTTTGTTTCAAAAACAAAAATGCTAATAAAAAAATGTTCCGTAATATGTACATTTTACAACTCATTTATTTATACTGACTATGTTTTAATTACAATGCTTGGAATGCTGAGGGTTTATTTTTTGTAAGTATATACAAGATTTCCACATTTTTTTAGAGGGAGTTTGACCTTTTTATCTGTCAATAATTCATCAATTTTTGCTTTGTAAAGTGGTATGCTTGGCTGAAAATAATCGTCAAATATAATTAACCCTCTAGGAGCAACAAAAGGCAACCATGAGTTAATATCTACCTCAACTGCTTCTGAAGTATGAAGCCCATCCACATATAGCATACGTATTTGTAGTGAAGAATCCCAGAGTTTTGCCGCCTGCTCTGAAGTTTCTATAATGGGAATGACTAGATCCGAGACATTAAATTTTTCTAGGTTTTCTTTAAAAACTGGAAAAGAATCTATCTTGTCCACACCTCGCTGCTTTAGATAACCGATTCCACCTGTGTGAGGATCTACAGCATAAACCTTTCCTTCATCAATGCGGCGACTGGCTTCTGCTAGGACAATAGTTGACTTTCCCCATGCGGAGCCAATTTCAACAATTACACCCAGACTAGGATTCTCCTGTGCAAATTTCCACAAACAGGATGCCGTATCTGCTGAACACCAACCTTGAACTTCTGCATCAATTTTTACAAAAAATTTGCGGGGAAACCTCTTACGCATCATTTCAAGCATGATATGCTCCTCCTATAATTAGGCTAAATATACTTTTTAAGTGTTGGATTTTGAGCAATAACTAAATCTGTAATAAGAGTTGAGTATTTTTGTGCAAACTCTTTGCGCTTACTCTCATAGGAAGCTCTTGTACTAATTACTTGTGAGTCGTGACTTGTTTTTTTCTTAACTTCCTCTTTTGAAACTTGCTTTGCTGCTTGTCGTAATTTATCTGAGTTCAGTGATATGCCAAAATGTAATGTAATCTTGGAGAACTCTGCTACTATATTTTTGACTAGGCTTTCATAGCGCAAAATAGTTTTTTTCTCACTCTCAGATTCCTCTATTAGCCATTTACTTAGGTGTTTTCCGTAGAGAATTGACCAATGGCTAATCCTCTGCTGATCGTGAATATTTTCTTTGTAATATTTCATCTGAGAGTAGATAGTTGGAACAGGATTGCGGTATAAATAAATGACATTTTTACGATATATATTCAGCTCCATGTCGTGAGTGTGAATAGTTAAATAATTCTGAGAATTATTATAATAAAATACTCTCACAAGAGATGGCTTCTCGAAATAGAGTTCCATAACCATGCGAAGCCAGTGACTACCTGTTCTCGGAAAACTCACCAAGAATGAAAAATTTGGATCTTCTACAAATTTTTTAATTACATTGCGATTTGTAATTGCAACAGAATCACCTTGATTTAACATGGCTTTGGAAGACAGTTTGGTAATAAAATTTATAGTTTTCATGCCTGTCAGAAATGATTCCTCATTTTTCTTGTTGTGAATGTGGGATATTAAAGCATTTTACGAATCTTTTCTTCTAAACTTTTAGGAACCGAAAACTCATCATCGTGACCGAATTCGATAAGCCCCCATCCAGTTAGTGGATGATGCTCGGAAGTTTTATTCGTGTAAGATGGATAATATAGAGAAAACTCTAGTTTTTTGTAGATAGAGTCCTTGATAAATTCAAAGGAACATACCTGACCATTGTATTCATCCCACTTAAAGCAATCTAACTCAGGAACTTTGAAGTCATCAATGAAAATATAGCCTTTCCTAAAGTTGTTTGTGATGAAAGCTATTTCATCCTTGAGAGGCCATCTATAGCCATACCCATGTGCATCTAGCCAAAACACGGTATCTTTAGCTAATATCGACCTATCTTTTTTCACAACTTCATACAACATATCTGGCGACAACTGATTAAAAAGTTGAATATTCTCAAAGTTTATTACTTTGGAAAGTGCAAAATTATATGCCGCCTTGTCAGGTTCACATGAGTAAGCTTTCAAGTTAGGAAAATGCTTTAAAACATAATATAATGTTGATCCTACATTAGTTCCTGTTTCAATAAATTGCTCAGATTTTGTAATGCAATTTAACGCAAGCGTTTCCAAGTAGCGATCCCCATGAAATCCAGACTCCAAGAAAGTAGAAATTTTTCTTGTTTTTTTTATTTCATTTTTTTTAATCGCCCTAAATATATTGATTTTTGACATAATTTTTTCCTTGATTTTAGTTTTTATTATAAGCTGAAATTAGAAAAAATGATACATCAATTAAAAGAATAATTCATCAGAAAAATTAAACTATTTCCCACTTTGCATTAGGTAACTGCAAACAACCGTAGTTGACCATTTTAAATTCCAATAAATTTTCATTTTCAGTAAATTCTTTAATTTGAAATTCTTTAATATGTATTAGCTGATCTATGTCTCTCAGTCCGACAGTTAACATATATTTACCAGGATTCAAACAAAGCTCATCAATGGTAATTTTTCCTTTTTTTTGTTGATCTGGTTCAACCTCAAAACTTTCTTGACTAATTAAGGTTGTAATTCTGCCATAACTTAATGAATCAATTCCGATTACAAATTGAATATTTTTTGTGAATTCTATGCCTCGGCATTCCAATTCTATAGAGAAAGTTTCCCCAAAATTCAACTCTTCCAATTCTTTGTTGTGTGAATTCAAAACAACAAGCTTACATACACGTGCTTTTTTCCCAAATCCTGACCGCCTTTTTATTTCAAATATATTGTTGTTTTTTTTTGTTTTATGATCAAAAAAATATAATTTAATTACTTCATCAACTGAGCTTATTTTTCTTGATTTTCCGCTTTCTAGTAGCAAACACTTTGTACATAACTGTTGTATTGCTATCATATTATGACTTACAAAAATAACGGTTCGCCCTTCTTTTCCTACATCTTCCATCTTCCCCAAACACTTCTTCTGAAACTGAGCATCCCCCACCGCCAATACCTCATCCACCACCAAAATCTCCGGTTCCAAATGCGCCGCCACCGCAAACGCTAACCGTACATACATCCCCGACGAATACCGCTTCACCGGCGTATCCAAAAACTTCTCCACCTCAGCAAAAGCGACAATCTCATCAAACTTCCGCTTAATCTCCGCCTTACTCATCCCCAAAATCGCACCATTGAGATAAATATTCTCCCGTCCCGTCAACTCCGGATGAAAC
>Ga0207419_1001906_pt1 | contig 14630 bp, 11 predicted proteins | sample ElkSloMetagenome_4_FD_184723 | JGI IMG/M metagenome (GOLD analysis project Ga0207419, IMG submission 184723) | Hot spring microbial communities from Elkhorn Slough, Monterey Bay, USA - MD2A (version 2) | ecosystem: Environmental > Aquatic > Marine > Intertidal zone > Estuary: Microbial mat ...
GCAATCCGCTTCTATATTCTTTCTTAAAAACACTGCAGATCGGCCACTCCGAGCTCGCTTGAGCGCAGTTTTAAAAACAAAAAATCACAATTGTGCGCCAGCACAAAAGGATTTGTTATTGACCTTAGGGTAATAGCGGAAGGCCGCAGGCAATCCGCTTCTATATTCTTTCTTAAAAACACAGCAGATCGGCCATTCCGAGCTCGCTTGAGCGCAGTTTTAAAAACAAAAAATCACAATTGTGCGCCAGCATAAAAGGATTTGTTATTGACCTTAGTGCGACCGCAGGTTGCTGTAGTCAATACTTTAAAACCCAATAAGACCAATTGGTAAAACTATCTTAATTCTTATAAAACCAATTGCTTTCAGAAAAAGTAGTTTTTTTGTAAGCCAATTGCCTTTCCTGAAATGAGATGGATGCACAACGTCGGTAATAGATCAATATTAGCTCTCCTCATTGGCTATGTTTTTCTGTTTTCTTTCCGAATTACTCATGTAAATGAAAAAGAAATTTCTTGGGATAATCTGGGCTATTACCTCTATTTATCCAGCACCTTCGTTCACAACGACCCGCTACTTACAGATATTGAGTGGCTCAAAAAACTGAATGAAGAAAAGCAGTTGACCGGTACGCTCTACATGGTCAGCTCAAATGAAAAAGGAGAGCCCATGTACTTTTTTCTGATGGGCATGTCCATGTTCTATTCTCCATCTTTTTTTATTGCACATAGTTTGGCTCCGGCTCTTGGCTACGAAGCAAACGGATTCAGTTGGCCCTATCAATATGCCCTGGTCTTAGGAGGTTTATTGTACACCTTCATTGGCCTGTTCTACTTGCGTAAGATCCTTCTCAATTTTTTCACAGAGAATGTAACGGCAATTGTCCTTTTACTTCTTGTATTTGGAACGAATTACGTTCATCATCTAACCTTGGACAACCTGGGTACAGTGAATGTAATTTTTATGCTGAACACGCTAATTATTTGGAATACAATTAAATGGCACAGGTCATATGCCAGAAAATATCTCTTTTATATGACCATTTTTCTATCGCTTTTGGCTCTGGTAAAGCCCAGTGAAGTGGCTTCGGCATTCATACCGTTGTTGTGGAATGTTAAATCCTGGAGTGATGTGAAGCAAAACTTTTTTAGAATAGTTGGAGACCGAAAAACTATTGTATCGCTAATCATTGTCGCTTTAATAATTCTTTCTCCGCAGCTCATTTACTGGTACCTGAAAACAGGTAGTTTCCTTTACGATAGTTACAAGAATCCGGGTGTGGGCCTCGACCTTTTTTCTCCTCACATCATAGACACGCTTGTGAGCTACAGGAAAGGCTGGCTCTTGTATACACCGTTGATGATTCTTTCTATAGTCGGTTTCTTTTTTCTTCGGAAGAATTACAAACAAATATTCATTGCTAGCCTGGTGTACTTCTTATTATCTTTTTGGATTATTTCCAGTTGGACCGAATGGTGGTACGGAGCTGGGTTTTCTAATAGACCCTTAATAGCGGCATATCCTATTTTGGCTCTGAGTATTGGAGCTTTTTTGTCTGCTTTGGCACAGAGCAGGATTTATCTCAAGGTTTTGGTGGGAATATTTGCTGGTCTTTGCATTTTTCTGAATCAATTTCAATGGTGGCAGCTTCGCCATTATATTCTTGACCCCTATCGAACCACAAAGGAGTATTACTGGGCGAGCTTTTTGAAAACAGAAGTTTCGGAGGAAGATTTAAAATTGAAGAGAGTGTTTAGAGATTTTTCAGGAGAGCTTTCATTCGAAAACAGAGAAGGATACAATATTTCCGAGCAATCATCCTTTACGCAAATTGAGTTAGAAAAAGTGAATAGCGATGAAGCCTTTCATTCTATTTATCAATCTACCTATGATGAATTAGTAAAGAAAGATCATGCCTGGATAGAACTAAAAATGGAATTTAGAAATATTAATCAAGCCGATTCATCTTTATTCTATGTCGTCACAGCTATGCATCACGACGGAGAGTCTTATGGATATTATGCTTTTCCAGCACAGCTTCAAGCTGGCGACTCAAGCTGGACTCAATTTTCAACAGTTTACATGACTCCCGAAATCAGAAAAACCAGCGATGTTTTCAAGACCTATATCTGGAATAGATACAGTGCTGACTTTGAAATTAGGAATATAGAGTTTATAGTCTACGAGCCTAAAAAGGGAGACCCATACTAAAGGGTCAGATTTAGATTCCTTGATTCAATAGACTAAAATATCTGTGGCTTTTTTTGTGATTTATATATTTCCATTCATAGCACTGAATAGTGCAGCTGTACCCACAATAGAAAAAATAATCATACTGAAAACGATTCCTATCAGATACCAGATTAAAGTCGCTTTTGCCCAGTTGGCCTTACTTGGGTGAGTGTCTGATCCAAAGCCCCAAACAAAGAGCATAATTAAGCCAACCAGCGGAATAGCAGTTATTAAAATCGTAATAATCCAGTCTTTTACACTAATAGGCTGGGAGCTGGAAGAAGGCGTATCAATAGTTTCCATAGTTGTATTGGGTTGTTAGATTTACCAAACTAAGGAAAAATTCTAACGGGCAGGGATATGAAAAGAATTATTATTGACAGGATGAGTTCTTCTTAACAACAAGGATTACTGGCGTGATCCTTTAGTTTGTTATTTTACAACACAAACTGCTTCCGTCTCCTTCGTCGCCAATATTTTTTTGACCTGCACTATTTCTATGAGCAAGCTCCCTAAATCGTACAGGTCAAAAAAAACCCTGACCAGAAAGGTCAGGGTAAGCACTTTGTGACCCGGGAAGGATTACTTCGTGATCCTTTAGTTCGTTATTTAAAAACACAACATAACCCAAAAGCGCTGAAATGCGCTTTGGTTTTCTATTCCTAAAATCCTTTTTTGAGCGAGCTCCAAACGGTTTTCAGAAATAGAAAACCCTTCTAGCAATTGCTAGAAGGGTTATGTTGTGACCCGGGAAGGATTCGAACCCTCAACCCTCAGAGCCGAAATCTGATATTCTATCCAGTTGAACTACCGGGCCTTTTCTGCCACAAATGTAAGGTGATTCTCAATATTATTGTATCATATTTGACATTTATACCCCCATCAAATATGATTTCGGGATATTTATCGTTAAGAAGTTGGAATTTTGAAGATGAATAAAAGCCTTATCACCCTGCTGGCCCTAATTGTTACCGGCCACACTCTATTGAGTCAATCAGCAATTGGCACCTGGCACGATCATTTAAATTACAGCCGTGCCAATGATCTGGATATCCTTCACAACAAAGTTTATGTTTCAGCTGGAAATACACTCTTTATTTTGAATACAGCTGATAATAGCCTGAGCAGACTAAATAGAGTTACCGGACTCTCCGATGTGGGAATATCCACTATTAAAGCCAATCCAGACTTTAATATGGTAGTGGTGGGTTATATTAATGGAAATCTGGATATCATTCAGGACAATACGATCACGAATATCACGGATATCAAGAATAGCACTGTAGCCGGAGATAAAAGGATAAGGCACATAAATTTTTATGGGAGTTCGGCACTTCTTTCTACAGGAGTGGGAGTTATAGATTTTAATCTGGAAAGACTGGAAGTCAAAGACACGTATAATATTTTGTCAACAGGAAGTCTGCCGATTAATGAGACAGCAGTTTTGAATGATACCTTATATGCCGCTACGGAAGAAGGTCTGTTTTTAGCTCCAATTAATAGAGACCTTACCATTTTTTCTAATTGGATTCAAGACCTTTTAATTGCTGATCCATTTGAGTCTGTTGCCAACGTAGCATCTAATTTTGGGAATATTTATATAAATCAACCCCAAGCGGATCCCGCAGGAGTTTTCACTAAGAATCAGTCCAACCAATGGGTCAATACCTTTAATTCTGATATCGTTACAGATATAAGGTCAACAGATTTGGGTTTGAGCCTGGTAATTGGCTTTTATGGCGAAGTAAAGGAAGCAGATGGCTTACCTCCGGCTGTAGCCATTTCATCTTATGCCGGTGAAGTCCCTTCTATTGCTGCTTTGGTTCCCACAACTGATGGAAACGTCTGGATAGCAGATAGAGAAAGGGGTTTAGTGAGGGGAACGACTGAAGGTACCTTTGAGTTTATTCATCCCGATGGGCCGGCTACGAATCGAGCCTTTGATATTGACGTAAAACACGGACAACTCTGGGTAGCCTCAGGGGCTCCCGAGAGGCCTGGAACCTGGAACCCTGGCTTTGTGTTTGATGGCTTTTACAGGTACAAAGAAGGCAGATGGCAAAACTTTACCAGAGAAGCGTACCCAGAATTAATCGATTGGCTTTTTCAAGATATAGCGAAGGTTTATGCTTCACCATCAAGTGATCAGACCGTTTATGTTGGATCTTTTTACAAAGGAATGCTGGTAGCTGAAGGAGATGAGATTACGGAGTTTTATGATTATACAAATTCATCTCTTCAGTTATGGCCTGATTTTGAAGATACTGAATACACAGCTATTGCAGGAATAGCTGAAGACAATAACCGAAATATCTGGGTAACGAATGCTCAAGTGGCCGAGCCATTAAGCGTTAGAACTCCCGATGGGGAATGGCATAGCTTTGACTGTTCAGATAGTGACAACCCTTCTCAGGGCTTAGGAACAAATAGGGAAATTCTTGACCTAATCGTTGACCAAAATGGTCAAAAATGGGCAATTGTTAATCGAGGTGGGATCATAGTGTTTTCAGAAGGAAATAGTATTGAGAATAGTTCAGATGAAAAGGCCCGACTTTTGCAAGTTGGTGCTGGAGAAGGTGGTCTACCTTCTAATGAAGTGTTGTGTATGACGGAAGACTTGGATGGAGAAATCTGGGTAGGTACAAGCGAAGGAATTGCTGTTTTCTATTCACCATTTGATGTACTAACTGATAATTTCAGCGACGCAAGGCAAATACTGGTTGAGCAAGACGGGGTGTTTCAGTTTTTATTAGACGGTCAAAGTGTGAGTGCAGTGGCTATTGATGGCGCCAACAGGAAGTGGATTTCTACGTTTGGTTCGGGTGTTTTTCTGATGTCTGAAGATGGAACCGAGCAAATCAGACGCTTTACTACCGAAAACAGCCCACTGCTCAGCGATGTGGTAAACGACATCTCAATAGATCAGACTACTGGAGAAGTTTTCTTTGCTACTGACGAGGGCATAGTTTCCTATATTTCAGATGCCATCGGTGGGAGTGGTGGAACTGTTAACTGCTCTTCCGTTTATCCCAATCCAGTCAGAGAGACGTATACGGGGCCTATATCGATTACCGGATTAACCCGAGATTCAGAAGTAAGAATAACGGATGTAAGGGGTAACCTCATATTCTCTACCATTTCAAACGGGGGCAAGGCTATTTGGGATGGAAGAAATTCAAATGGAGAGCGCGTGGCAACGGGAGTTTACTATGCTCTGAGCAGTAATCCCGATGGATCTTCAAAGTGTACTACCAAGATTCTGGTTGTTAAATGAGCATTCTAACGCGAGGAATAGTCCTTCGCAAAGTTCCTTATACCAGCTCATCGGCAATTTTGAAAGTTTATACACGAGATTTCGGGATGGCCAGCTATATGATTTCAGGCTTGGGAAGAAAAGGCCGAAAATCGGCTATTGCACAGCCTTTGACGCGTATATCCTTTTCAACTCGCGATAATCCGAAGTCTACAGTCAATGCCATGTATACTCCTGAATTGGTTAACTACACTAACCAGAATTCAAATCCGCTAAAAGCGGCTATATCTTTGTTTCTTGCAGAAGTCTTATCAAAGGCAATAGGGGAGGAAAGCAAAGATGCGGAACTCTTTGATTTTCTGGATAACTCCCTTGATTATTTCGAACACAGCAGTGCTTTTTTAAATTTCCATTTAGTACTGCTCGTAAGAGTTTCTCGATTGCTGGGCTTTGCTTTCAATGATAACTGCTCTCCGCAATCACCCCTATTTGACCTGGAAAACGGATCCTTTGTAGAAAACCCAAACAACAGCCTGCACGTTCTGAATGCGAAACGGTCAAAATCAATTTCGGAACTTATACGAGCAGATGATTTCGGCGCGCATTTAAAGTTTGGAAATGAATCTAGAAGGGAGTTGTTAGAAGATATTGTACTTTTTTATTCCCTTCATATTGAAGGTCTGGGTAAAATAAAATCGCTGGCTGTACTGAAGGAAATATTTAGCTGAAGGGATCTACCGGCTCAATACCCAGAATTTCTTCTTCGCTTAGCTTAATACTCAAATCTTCGGCAGAATTTCCTTCTAAACCGGAATAACGCTTCTTATGTTCAATAAAACTGGCAAAGTATATGGCCCTTTCCGCGTCGTTCATCTCCTCCCAAAGAACACCAAAAACCTCCTTTCCTGACCGAAGTCGGATTTTACAGTGGTGGTTGAAGTAGCTCTTTAAATCAGTGTATTTCATAGTTGCATATAGCTCTATAAAGATTGCGAAAAAATCCTAAAAATAAATGGGGATATAGAAAGACTTATCAAGAATTTGAACTGTCGGCTGAAACGACTTTCACCGAGCGCAGCATAGCTTCAATTTCACGTATGTACTCGCGCTTGTCAAATTTGGGAGCAAAAACAAAACCCGAAACACACAATACCTTTTGATCATTGGCAGTAGTAGTGGTTAAGCTCATAAAAGGACCACCCATAAAGTAATTTTCCGTTTTCCACAGGCCCCGTGTTAAGACGCCGTATTTGCCGTTTAAATTCATGGGTTTAGAAACGGGTTCAAATAAATACTCGGTTGTCATGTACGTTCCTTCCTTAGGTCCGGGAACGTTTTCTTTTAATACAGAATCTCGGACGGCAACTATATTATCGTGCGTTAGGGCAGAATCAGAACGATAGGGGTAGGTGTAAAAAAACAGACCTTGTGTTATTTCGTGAGCCGTATTTCCTTGATACTTTATTCGCTCTCGTTTTAACCAGGTAAATCCATTTTTGGATTTTGATACGCGGAAATCCTGGGGGATACTGATATCAATATCGTAAACTTTTTTAAGCTTCCTCTCCAGATCTTCATTTCCATTTCGCCTGTAGTTTTGATGTATGCGATCAACTTCCTTGTCGTTTATAAGCGAAGTAACTTTTGGAATTTCCGTTGAGAGCAGACTGTAAAAGGATTCCAGGTCAGGTGAATTAAGAGTAAAAACCAGTTGTTCGTTACTCCATTTTTCTTCAGTCAGGGTGAGGTTATTCTTATCTGTATTTCCAATTTTAACCCTTAAAATATTGCGATGATGACGCAGAAGGTTACTCATTTGCTCATGAGTAAACTGCAAGAGAGAAAAAGAAGGCTCTGCCTGGGGCAGAAGAGGATAATAAATTTCAAAATAAGACCTAATACTGTCTCCGGGTCTTCCCATCCAGAGATTTTCGTCCATAACGATTAATACTTCGCCGGGCTCGCCTGAGTGTCGGGGCAGCCTTCTCGGGCCTTCCTGTGTGCACGATGATAAAATGGTTGTGACGATGAGCAGGAAAGGGAGGAGGCTTTTTTTGATCATATTTTGGGCGGAATTTTTATTTTCTGTCCGGGCTTTAATCGCTTGGAGTTTAAACCGCTATTTGCCAATCGTATATCATTCGCAGATATTCCTGGATACATTTTAGCAATATCCCACAGGGTATCTCCTTTCTGTACAATATGGTAACCGGTTGGTTTTGTATTTCCATCAGATTCCGTGCCAGAGTTCTGATCATTTTTAGCTGTGGCTTTATTCTTTTTATCCGGGCTTTCGGTTTGCACTGTTTTAGGGCTTTTATCATCAACCTTTGTTTTCACCGTGCGGTGTATAACAAGCTTTTGATTGGGATAAATTCTATTTCCACGAATGTTGTTCCACTCGCGCAGGCTGGATATACTCACATTGTGTCTTTGAGCGATAACGCCTAAAACATCACCTCTTCTAACTGTGTAGGTTTCTGTAATGTCTTCAATAATATAGCCATCTACACTTTGAGGCTGATCTGGATAATAATTGTGCAGGCTATCCCGGTTTACCAGGAATGGACCAACTGCTTGTTGTGGCAGGTAAAGGGTGTAACAGTCTCCTGTTCCGGGAATTATGTTTCGCTTGAGGCTGGGGTTGAGAATTTCCAGCTCTTCTGTAGATACACCGGTAAAGTGAGTAATCTGATCAAAGGTTGTTCTTCTGCAGACCTGAAGTGTGTCAAAATCAGCGTAAAAGAATAGGGGAGTGGCGGCATAAAGATTATGCTCGTCAGCGTAGTTCATAATGTAGTTCACCGCAATGAAAGCTGGAACATATCCGCGTGTTTCTCTTGGAAGATAAGGTCTTATTTTCCAATAATCACGATGGCCACCAGACCTTCTGATGGCTTTGTTCACATTTCCGGGCCCCGAATTATATGCAGCTAGTACCAGGTTCCAATCGCCGTACATTTCGTAAAGCCTTGACATATATCGGCAGGCTGCAATCGTACTCTCATAGGGGTCTTTTCTCTCATCTACGAAAGAGTTGACATCCAACCCGTACATCTTTCCCGTGCTGTACATAAACTGCCATAGGCCGGTAGCTCCTACCCATGATTTAGCTGAAGGGTTCAGTGCCGATTCTACCACCGCAAGGTGCTTTAGCTCCAGGGGCATATCAAACCTATCGAGCTTTTCTTCGAACATAGGGTAGTATAACTGTGCGAGGCCAATTACCCTCCGAGTAACATCTCTTCTTTGCTCTGCATAAAGATTTATAAAAGCTCTCACGTAGCGATTGTAGTCTAAATCTAAAGGGGTTTGCTCATTCAGAGCTTGCAACCTTGCTATGTATATGCTATCTGCATAATCAGGTATTTCGCCCGGTTTAAAACCAAAAATATTTAGGCAAGTTGTATCAGGCTCAAAATCTTGCCAGATAAGCTTTTCAGAGTTCCATAAACTGTCTATGGCTGCAAGAACAGGATCATCGGGTCTGATTTCGTACCTGGATGTATCTTCAACTTGGGTTAAGAGACTGTCATGGCTAGCCTGGGCTGCGCTCAGAGAGCTTACCAGCGCAATCAATAAAAGTTTGAAGAAGGTGTTTTTAAACAGCATTTTTTAAGGGGTTAAACAAGCTACCATTATCTTACGAAAAAAAAGGCTAAAAGTTGGAACGAACGTACAAATTAAACCTTGTGCAGTCCGCTCCGGAAAAAATTGTCCCTACGATTTTAACGCTGCCTTGTGCATTAAGTTGTGGGAAAACTCAAAAAGAGATTTTTCCTTAAAAGGAGGTGCCATGAGCTGGATGCCGAATGGCAGAGAGTTTTTACCACTTTCTCCCAGCGGAAGTGAGATAGCTGGAATTCCAGCAAGGTTGGCGTGAACTGTAAATAAATCTTCCAAATACATTTTAATCGGATCGTCCATGTTTTCACCAAACTTAAACGCCGTAGAAGGGGTAGTGGGAGAGAGTAGAAAATCGTAAGATTTAAACAGCTCTTCGGTCTTCAATTTAATTTTATTTCTCACCTTCTGTGCCTTTTGGTAATAAGCATCGTAATAGCCAGCGCTCAAAACAAAGGTTCCCAATAAGATTCTTCTCTTAACTTCAGGGCCAAAACCCTCGGTTCTGCTCTCAGTGTAGGTGCTTTCTATGTCGGTTGATTCTTCACTTCTTCTTCCGTAGTGTATACCGTCGTAACGGGCAAGGTTAGACGAAGCTTCTGCAGTAGTCAGCATGTAATAAGCAGGAACCAAATAGCTTAGTTCTTCGACGTGAATGGGCTCTACGCTATGACCTTTAGCCTTTAGGTCTTCTATAAAACTGAGCATTCTATTTTTTACTTCCGTATCAATAGAATCGCTTTCCAAAGCTTCTTGTATGTAGCCTATTTTTCGAGTTCTATCTTCTTCGCCAAAAGGAAGGTAATTCGTCTCGGAATTTGAAGACGAAGTTGTATCCATCTCATCTTTTCCCGACATGACCTCCGTTAGAAGAGCAGCATCGTGAACGGAATGGGTTAGGGGGCCAATTTGGTCAAAGGATGAGCCAAAGGCAATAAGTCCGTGGCGACTAATTCTGCCATAAGTGGGCTTTATTCCCACTACACCGCAAAAGGATGCTGGCTGGCGAATAGATCCGCCTGTATCGCTTCCTAAAGCTGCAAGGCATAAATTGGCTGCAACGGCAGCGGCCGAACCTCCTGATGATCCGCCGGGAACATAGGCTTGATTCAGTGGATTTTTTACACTTCCAAAAGCAGAGTTTTCATTTGAGCCTCCCATCGCAAACTCATCGCAATTGACACGACCGATGAAAATGGCATCTTCTTCAAGCAATCTTTCAACTGCTGTGGCACTGTACAAAGATTCAAAACCTTCCAGAATTTTAGATGCTGCACTTACTTTATGACCGGCATAAACGATGTTATCTTTAAGGGCAATGATCATTCCTGCTAGTTTTCCAGCAGACTTATCTTCAATTTTGCTTTGAATAGTCGAAGCTCTTTCTAATGCATCTTCTGCGAAAACCTCTAGAAAAATATTCAGATCTGATTTTTGGTCAATCTGGTTAAGATAGTGTTCAACAAGGTTTGGAAGGGTAATTATACCCTCAGACAGATCTGCCTGAACTTCTTCTAAACTTCGATAATCTTTCACGCTCAACCTGATCTTCTACTTGTTATCGCTTTTATTTTCAGCGGGCTTGCTGTCCGAATCGTCTTTGGTAGCGTCTTTGAATTCCTTCATGCCTTTACCTAAACCTTTCATCAATTCGGGAATTTTTCTACCGCCGAATAAGAGCAAAACAACAACTGCAATGATTATGACCTGGGGCCATCCGATCATACCTAAAAATATAGAAAGCAACATGCTCATTTTTTTGCAAAGGTAAGAAAATACAGCCGTTTGCAATTACTTTCTATAAATCCAAAGGGCAGGATCTTCCTTGGTGGTTCCCACCTGGCTCACGCGCCATATTTCCAGGTGGGCTTCAGTTTTTCCAGATGACTCATCGGTGAGCACAGTGCCTATAACATCCTTGTTTTCAACTTTTTGCCCTTTTGAAACATAAACATCTTTCAAGTTAGAGTAAACAGTTCGGTAACCTCCGTGATTTATAATTACGTTTTGACCTGCACCGGAAATACTGAAAACAGCTGAGACTGTTCCCTCAAAGATGCTTCGAACTTTTGCTTCAGCATTTGTAGCGATGTCTATCCCGTTATTTGGAATAGTAATTCCCGCAAGAACAGGGTGCGGGTTCTGGCCGAAATTTGCCGTAATGACTCCCCGTTCAACAGGCCAGGGAAGCTTTCCTTTATTTTTCTCAAAATCAGCTGAAAGCGCTGCGGCTTCTGGTGTGAGTGCAAACACGCCATCATTATCTTTTCGCGAAGCTCTGATTTCTGCTTCGATAATACGTTGAATTTCTTTGTTTAGCTTTTCGCGCTCCTTTTCTTGTTGCTTCAATTTAGCCACAAGATTTCTCTCTTCTTTTTTCAGGTTTTGAACAACGCTTTCCTGATTGCTCAAGTCTGATGTGAGTTCGTTTTTAACAGCGAGTTCTTTTTGAATCAGATCGTCTTTTGAATTTATAGATGAAGCCAGTTCCTGATTTAGCGTGTTCAATTCTGCCTGGGTCTGTTGAATTTTTTCTGCCTGTTTTTTGCGATTTTCAGCATATTGTTTTAGAAACCTAATGCGCCTAACTGCCTGCACAAAATCTTCAGAGCCAAAAATGTACATCAGTTTCTCCTGTTCATTGCTTGTTCGCTGAGCAAAGCGAATAGACTCAGCATACCTTTCCTTCAAGTTGAGCAATTCAGATTCCAGTCTTTCAATTTCCTCCTGGTTTGACCTTATTTGCCTGTTGTAGAGCGCAATTTCTCCTTTTAAACTCCGTATGAGGTCTTCTCTCAGATTAATTTTCTTATTGATAAGTGAAAGTTCGGCTTGCCTTTTTGAACGCGTTTCCCGGGTTTCTTTAATCAGCTTATTGGTAAGGTCAATATTTTTAGAAATCCTGTCGCGTTCTCGTTTGAGCTCTTCCTTAGATTGGCTATATCCTGTAATTGAGAAACAGAATAATCCCAGAATTAATATTGCGAATAGCTTCACCTTATTGTAAGGGTTGATATTTAGAAGGAATCTTGAACGGATAGCTTTGGGTTTCATTCGTTCGTATTCTGGAATATTCTATGTCAAATCTAGTCGTTTCTTTAGGAGTTGTTGCGGTGATTACGATCTCCCTTGGAAAAGGTATGCCTTCGAGATCTTCAAACTTATTGTAGTCTATTATGATTGTGCGCTTGTATAGCACATCATCAATGATCGTACGCGAAATTCTAAAATCACTAGCGCGAACGTAGTAGCGTTTAATAATCAGGTCGTCTTCCGAAAGTTTATCTACAGCTTTTTCAAACTTCTTTTCCTTCACAACGTCCAGGTCTGTGTAGAGCGTATCTTCCAGCATATCTTTTTTAGAAATGTCAAAAGCCTTTTTAACCTTTCTTTTCACCTTCGTTTGCAATACGTAATTGAGACCTTCTACAGTGGCCGTGTATTTTTCTTCCGGGAGTAATTCCACCGGATTACCAATCAGAAGGTTTTCCATGAATAAAAACTTCGTTTCGTAACGGAAAACCGAGTCGAGCAGGCTGTAATCTCCAATGAAGTATTCTTTTTTCAACTTATCAATATACTTGAGAGTATCTGGCAGAATGAGCATTCTGGCTGCTTCTATTCCCAAAGCTGGGGTAATGCTCATCCATATTAGGCTATCAGACCTGGAGCGCAGATTGATTTTAAAGGAACTGCTCTGATCTGGTGCTTCTATGTCTACATTCAGTTTGGCATTTATGGTTTCGAATTCAAATTCAGACTGTATCACCTGATCTAAAACGAAGTTGCTACTCACATTTACAAGCGGACTTTTTTGAGTAACCCTTCTGGTCTTGCAGCCAGTAACTGCCGCGAATACAACTAGAAAAATGGCCATATTTCTAATCAGACCCTTCATTCTTCCACCGGGCTGTTTTCGTTTATTTTACCATTTAAGATCTCCGGATCTCCCCCGTACTGCAGTGCTTTTTTCCACGATTCTACGGCTTCATCCACCTTATTCAGCTTCATTTGAATATCTCCACGATGCTCGTAAACCACAGGATCTTCATCTCCGCCATTTTTTAAAGCTTCATTCACCCAAAAAAGGGCATTTTGATAATTCTCTTTTTTGAAAAGAACCCAGCCATAAGTATCTTGAAAAGATGCCACATTTGGGCTAAGGTCGTTCGCCTTCTTTGCCATTTTCTCAGCCTTGTCTAGCTCAATTCCTCTTATAGAAAGGTAGTAGGCGTAGTTATTTAAAACAATGACATTTTTCGGCTCCAGTTTTAGAGCCATTTCGTAGGCGTTATCGCTTTTTGAGTGCTCTTCACTGCTGTGAAAGGCATCACCCAGGCTCGAGTAGAATTGAGCGAGAATCTGATTATCATCCACAACCAGATTTTTACCGGTATTCAGGGTCTCAATGGCATCGTCGTAGTTTTCGCTTTGAATAAGCGCAATGCCATTGAATAAATAAAAAATTGGGAGCTGCGGAAAAAGCTCCATGGCCTCCTGGCTATCCGCCTTCATTGCCTGAAAGTCGCTGAGCTGTGAATCTATGGTAACGATCTGCTGCCATATAGGCGGGCGATTTGGATCAATTTCTACTGCTTTTCTAAACTTTCTCCGGGCCATTTCCAGATCTCCCAGGTTGTAAAGAACATCCCCGTGAATGGCATAGGCTTTGGCATCAGATGTATGTGCTTCTTCTAGTTTTTGTGCCAAATGTTTCACTTGATCTTTTCGAGATTCAAAATCACTTCTTGAGAGATAGTTTAGAAGGATATTCACTTTTACGTCTATTCCGAGATCAGGCGATGAAAACGCTCTATTCAAATATTCATTTGCTTTTTCTTCTTCGCCGTTCTTTATTGAGATTTCATATAGTGCCAGGAGTACCAGGCCATTCTCAGGCTCAATAATGAGCATGGACTCGTAAATGTTAATAGCTTTTTCTTCTTCTCCGAGCTGTTCATATATCTCGGCTTTCATTCCATAGAGCCTTACATCTTCCGGGTTTGCATCAATTAATTTCTGAATTTCTTCCAGCGCAGCGTTATAATCTCCTTTTTCAATATAGATAAGTTGCCTTTGCATGGCTAATTCCTGGTTCAAGCCTAATCTATTCTCTAAGTTTTCATAAAGTTCTAGTGCTTCATCATATCGTCCCTGAGAAGAGTATAATGTGCCTAGATTATAGTAGTAACTATAGTTGTTTGGATGCTCTTCCAGTATTGACTTGTATACTTCAATACTTTCATCCATTCTTCCGGTCTCTGCATAGAGCTGTGCCAGAAACTCTTTATACCAAACGTTGGTACCGTCGTACTTAACTGCATTTTTAGCGTAAGTCAGGGCTGCGGGAAAGTTTCCGTCGTCCGCGTAAATTCTCGCAATTTCGTATAAGGTAGCTGAGCTCGATGGATCAATGGTTAGGGCCTGTCTGAAAGTGTTCAATGCATCACCGTAATTTCCGAGAATCTTGGCCCGGTTTGCATCTATAAAGAGTTTTGAAAAGCTGCGCCTTTGCTCCTCA
>Ga0207419_1001907_pt1 | contig 14630 bp, 13 predicted proteins | sample ElkSloMetagenome_4_FD_184723 | JGI IMG/M metagenome (GOLD analysis project Ga0207419, IMG submission 184723) | Hot spring microbial communities from Elkhorn Slough, Monterey Bay, USA - MD2A (version 2) | ecosystem: Environmental > Aquatic > Marine > Intertidal zone > Estuary: Microbial mat ...
CTGCAGCTTTTTCAGGCATAACCACGAGATCATTCTCCTACGCCCTCAAGTCTAAACGTGTGGGGGGCAGCTGTCTCATGATCGTTGGCACAGAGGGGGCCGCGACAACGAACAGCGCCGCGATCGCCACGAGAAGGCTCCGGTAAAGGACCAGGATGACCAGGATCGTCACACCGATACACAACAGGGTGAACCGCGGCATATCCTTGGACATCAACGCCACGATCTCGGTGCTGACGATGGGCGCGCCGGACACGTGGATGTCGAAGGTTTCTGGATCCTGGTACGTGGCGATGATGGCTTGCACCTGGGCCGCCATCTCCGCGTACTGGGGCGGGCCAAGCAACTGCCGCTCTGTCACGGGGCGAAAGGTGTTGTCGCAGGAAATCCCCTGCTCGGGCCGGGCGATACAGTCGTTGGGGCTCGGCGCGTAGCGGTACGGCTCGATGATGATGGAAGCGGTCTTGCCGTCTTCCGACAGGATGAAGTTCCGGTACAGCGGCGTGGCCATGACGCGGTCGCGCATGACATCGGGATCCCAGCCCCGGTGGAGCATGTTGCGAACCAACTCCTCCAGGTAGATGCCGCCGTCCTCGTATTGGATGAAGGGAATGTTGTAGAGGCTGAAGAGCTCGGCGATGTAAGGGACGTCGCGTTGGATGTCCCGGTGCAGGTCGGCCAGGCGCGTCAGGAAGGACGTCGTGAACACGTCGGGCGCCGAGATGGTCACGACGATGCGGTTGTCCTGACCGAAGGAATGCCGCATGTCATAGTAGGCCTGCAGCGCCGGATCGGTCTCATGCATGAAGGCTTCGATCCGTCCATCCTTGCGCAGGTTGGGCAGGCCCGAGACGCCCAGCCCAACCAGCAGCAGGACAAAGACCAAGGCTTTCAACGGGCTTCGATAAATGGCGCGAGCGACCGCCTGGAACACGCGATCGGCCTTTCCGGCCCACTGGCCGATGATCCGCGACATACCATCCTCCGTGCGCCAGAGGTAAATGGAGCAGGGTCCGCGAGCACGATGGGTGCCCGCCGGGCGAAGACCGATCCGTTGTGTCTTGGAGGAGATGCGGAGAGCCGCCCCGAAAGACGGCGCCACCGCCCTCTTTCCTGGGTCAGTTGCTCAGATTGACCGACCGCCACTCGTTCCAACCACTGGTGGTTCCCCCCAGGTCGTCGACCTCGAACCATCGGGTGGGCAGGTTGATATTGAACCGTTCGCCCTCGACCTCGAAGACGGAGGTGGAGATCACGCGGCCTTCCTTGCGGGTAAAGACCTTGAAGTAGGCCGGCACGTAGACGCCGTCCTGCCAGCGGATCTTGTCCGTGGTGAAGACGCGCTGCTCGCTCGGGGCGTCGGCATTGAATGTGCTCCAGACCGGAAGGAACGTGTCCTTCTCGATCCACACCTCACCGTCGCGCAGGCCCAGCCGGATGACCTCGCTTTCCTCGAGCGGATTGGCCCAAACCTTCCACACGGGCAGCCCTTTGTAGACCCCTTCGCCGAGGAGCTTGCACTCGTAGTCCTTGGCGCGGCGGATCAACATCTCGCCGATGGACAGGTCCGAGCCGTAAAGACGACCACTCAGGTCCTCGGACTTGACCTCTGTCAATTCCCCTTGAGAGGGAAGGTAGGTCCAAACCTTGTCCACTTCGCCGTCGCCGAAGTAGTCGTAGGCCATGGCCTCAAAGCCACGCAATTCCTCGGGCTCGAGGACCTTGCTCCGCAGGCGGCGATGCACGCCGATATTCTGGTGCGCGGCGTGGATGCGCCGCGTCTTGACCCCGCCGGCCTCGTCGGTGATCGTGATGTTCATGATGCGCCAACTGTCGTAGCCGTTGTAGCGCTTCTCGATCCCGATGAGGGCCTCCTCACAGGTCATGCTATCTTCCGGGCCTTCGGCGCGATCCGCGGCAAGGGCGCCGTGGGCAGCGACAGAGACGGCCAGGGCACTGATGCAGCCCAACACGGCCGCTTTGATGCTGGCCTTCCTTTCGACACATCGTTTCGACACAGGACCCTCCATCATATTGAGTAGATTTCACCGTTTTCGCGCATGGGACTGGGCTTTCACCGGGTTCGGCCCGGAAATTTGTGATATCCCGCGCGATACCGTTGGGGAGGACACCGCGACCTCTTGGGGCGTGTCGGACGACCAGGGACACACCGTGGGAGATCAGTGAGCTTTTTGTTGGGTTTGCGCGTTTACGGGCAACGCGCACTAACAAAAATGTGCAATGACAACCGGAAAGTTTATTATCACGAAGGCTGTAGGATTCAAAGCAGGTGTTGGAAATGTTATTTTGCAAAATGTTTTTTTTATTGCTCCATCATGATTGAAGGTGACATTTATATTTAGTGTCACATCTGTATCACGAAATGTGCTGTATTCATGATTTTGGGTGATTGGCAAGGGACCGTATTGTTATGTTTCTGCACCGAAGCGTTTGCGCGTCTCCAGGCTCTGATGCCGGCGGCGGCAGGAGGCCCCAAGGCAGCGACAGGCGGGCTCAACAGTCGGCCGACGATAGGATTGATACTGTCCGACGAATGAACCGACTTCATTCGTCGGACGGCCGGGGCGCCCCTGGCATCGCTTCGCGATGCCAGCTTTAACCAAAATGGGGCCGGCGCCCACGGCGCCGCTTCGCGGCGCCGACAAAGTGTGGCCGCCCTTTGGGCGGCGGGGCCGCAGAGCCGCGCGCCCCTTTGGGGCGCTGCGCCGACAAAACAAAAACTCGGCATTACCGGCGCCCCGAAGCGACCAGCCGGACGAGTCAATCCAATCGTCGGGCGGTATCAAAGTCGTTGACACGTTCCGTTCGGCTACCGGGGCAGGGTTTCGACCAGCAGATAGGCCCATTCCGCCTGGAAGTCCGGATCCTGGGTCTTCAACGCCAACAGCCGTTGCCGCAGCCAGTCGAGATACGGCCCGGCCTCCTCGACCAGGGGCCGCTTCGTCTCGACCACCGGCGCGGAGGCGCCGAACACGACCACGATCTCGCGGCCGAAGGGCGGCACGAATTCCATGACCGGCCCGGTATCACCGGCGGCGCTGTGGCCGAACGTGAACACCTCCTCGGCCGGCACGCGGCGGGCCTCGGCGAAGCGGCTGGGCATCAAGTGCACGACCTGACCGTCGGCGCCGAAGTAGTCGAGGTGCAGCCACGCGTCGAACTCGGGGGCCTCGATGGTCAGGCGCAGGATGTCCCCGTCGTGGAAGCGCATCAGGCCGGCCTGGGCCTCGCGGCCCACCGCCAGCGGGTCGTCGAGTTGGTCGCGGGACTGCGGCATGGCCATGCCGTCCAGCGCCTGCAGCACCCCGCACTGGGGTTGCGGCAACACCAGCAGGTTGGTGCGGACGGGGAGGGCGCCGCCGACGGCGGCGTTGATGCGGCTCAGGACCGCGTCGCGCAGCGCGGGGTCGGGGATGTGGCCCCGGATTTCGATGCCGCCCGTTTCCGGGACCAGGTCCGCTTGAAGGCGGCTGCACGGAATGGTGTCGAACGCCGCCCCCAGGCTGTCTCGCACCGACCCGCCCGACGTGTCGGCCGGGCTGGGCCCCATGTAGGTCTGGATGGCGGCCACGGAGGCCGGATCAAGCGAGACGTCGGCGCCGCCGCTCCACCCCAGCGTGGCCTTGGCGGCGTGGGCCAGCGATCCGGGATCCCCCAGGCGGACGGTGGCGCTGGCCGTCGCCGTGGGGCGCGCGGGAGCGGGCGCAGAGGCGGGCCGTTGGGCGGGGGCCGCCGGAGCGTCCGGCCGGTGTTCGCGCCCCGGGGTGGTCGCCGGGGCAGCCGCCTCGACAGGGCGGGCCATGTCGGCCGGCGGGGCGCCTTGGACCGGCGTGCCGGAGTCGCGGACCGGGGCGGCGGTCTCGGTCGGAGGGGCTGCTCCGTCCAGGGGTGCCGCCACCTCCAGGCCGGGCGTCGAGTCGAGCGGCGCGGTGGGGAGCGCCGGGGCGGCGGCCCTCTCGGTGGGGGCGGCCGCCGCCGTCACGGCGGCGCCCTGTGGCGCGGCGGTGTCGACAGGCTGCGATGTGACCGGCTGTGCCGCGACGGTTGGCGCGTTGGTCTTGGATGCCACTGGCGCGGCCGGTTCGGCGGTCGGCCGGACCGCCGCCGCCGTCTCGGCCGGGTCCGTCCGCGCCGCCACGGTCTCGCTTGGGGTCGTCGTGGCGGCGACCTGGTCGACCGGCGGTGGGGCAGGGGCGGCGGGCGCGGTCGGCGGCGCCACAGACTGCGCCCGGTCCACCGGCACCGTGCCCTGGGCCACCGATCCGCCCTTGGCCTCGGCTTCCGGCGCAGCCTCGCCCTCCGCCTGGGCGGCCTCGGCGCGGTCCGTGCGCACCTCGGCGGTGGTCATGCGCAGGCTGGCGGCGGGGGAGGCTTGCTCCGGCACGGGATCAGGCGTCAGCGCCAGCGCCACCAGCAGCAGCACCGCGACGTGCAGCAGGATCGACCCGGCCCCGGCCAGGGTCCAGCCGAGCGGGCGGGGCAGGGCGGCCGCCGTCACGGCGGCGTCGGCGTGACGACCAGTACCACGGACGTCAGGCCGATCCCTTCCAGCGCCGTCACCAGCGGCAAGAGCTCGCGCAAGGGCACACTGGCGTGGGCGTTGATCCGCACCTTCGGTGGGTCGCCGCCGCCGGCCCGGGGGCGAAGCGCCGCCAGCAGCGCCTCGCGCGAGGCGATCGGGCGGCCGTCGAGCGCCAACTGCCCCGCCTGACCCAGCGAGACCGTGAGACCGCCGCCGGGCAGGGGCTCGCCGACGCCGGCCACCGGGGGCCGCACCTCGAACGGCGCGGTGGCGTCCATGCGTCCCACCAGCATGAAGAACACCAGCAGGAAGAACACCACGTCGATCAGGGCGACGATGGTGTCCGGGCGCGGGCGCGGGGCGGGGCGGTGCAGGCGGATCATGGGCGGCTCTCCAACCGCACGACGCGGACATCGGTGACGCCGGCCCGGGCGGCGATCTCCAGGGTCGAGACCAGGGCCTGGGCGTTGGCCTGACCCGACGGCAGAATGACCACCCGGGTCGCGGGGTTGGCGGCCACCCGGGCGGTCAGGGCGGCGGCCAGCGCCGCCTCCGTCAGGGGCTGCCCGCGCACGACCGTGCGGCCGTCCGGCCCCAGGCGCACCAGCAGGGTGCCGGCCTCGGGCGTCCTCGGCGCGGCCGTGTCCGGCGCCGGCAGCGTGTGGCCCGTGGGGGCGGCGCCGCGCTCGACCATCGGGATCATGTCCAGATCCAGATAGGTCGAGGTGACCATGAAGAACACCAGCAGGATCAACAGCGCGTCGACCATCGGCGTCATGGTGATGACCAGGCCCGTCCGCCGTGACCGCCGCAAGCGCATGGCCCTTACCCCGGCGGCGCGGCGCGCGCGTGCGCCAGCAGGCGGCCGACGTCGGTTTCGATGACGTGGCCGACATGATCGACGCGCGCGGCCATCAGGTTGGCGGCGACGGCCGCCGGAATGGCCACCGTGAGGCCGGCGGCGGTGGTCAGCAGCGCCTGCCAGATACCGCCGGCCAGCACCGAGGCGTTGGCCGCGCCGGCCGCCATCTCCAGGTCCTGGAACGACTGGATCATGCCGAGCACGGTGCCCAGCAGGCCCAGCAGCGGACTGACCAGGGCGATCACTTCCAGCGTGCGCAGGTGGCGGCGCAGGGCCTCAAGCTCGACGTTACCCCTGCGTTCGGCGTCCTCGCGCACGCGGTCGCGGTCCAGGCCGGCATCCAGCCCGCGCATGACGGTGGACAGCACCCGGTCCGGCGGACGGCGGGCTTCGGCCATGGCGCGCAAGGCATCGTCGGGCCGGCCGCGCTGCCAGGCGTCGATGGCCTCCTCGCGCTGGCGGCGTCCGCCGAACACGCCGGCGAGTTGCACCGCCTTCAGGATCACCAGGGCCAGCGAATACACGGACAGGACCGCCAGGACCATAATGACGGGTCCGCCCGCGTCCATCCACGCGAGCACCTGGTCGATCAGACCGGACGGGGCCATGGCGGGGTCCCTCCCGGATCAGGGGATGAAGGGAATGCCAGCGCGCGACGACAGCGTCAGGGTCTCGAAGCAGTCGATGGCGTGACCGCCTTCGCCCTCGCAGGTGGCGATGTCGTGCAGGATCATCTCTCCGATGTCGGCGCAGGCCATGTCGGGAATGTCGAACAGCTTGAGCGTGGTACGGCGGGCCGGCAGGGGCGCGGCGTCGATGGTCAGCAGGCGGTCGATGACCCCGTCGCGGTCGAGCACGGCCAGCGACATCTCGAAGCCGGTCAGGGTGGTGTCGGTGCCGTTGCGGAACAGAAAGAAACTGCGGCAGCCGGCCTCGACCGTTTCCACCTTGTTCAGCTCCGCCAGCACGGTGCCGTCCGCCGCGCCCTGGTTTTGCGGCTGGGTGTCCTGCGCCCAGGCCATGGGCGTGGTCAGGATCAGGGCACTCGCCAGTGCCGGGACAAGGCCGACTCGCATGGTGCCTCCTTGCGTCCGTAAAAGAGAACGAGCCTGACCGCGCGGTGCTGCGTCGAGGCGTGAAACACTCTACCCGAGAATGGCCGGCATGGGGATGAAAGAACCCGGACGGCCGCACAGTGACCGGCCGTCCGGATTGGGATCGGGGGCCTAGAACTGGTAGCGGGCATTGACACCGAACGCGGTGGCGGATTCGTCCGACCGGGCGACTTCGGTGTTGCCGTAGACCTCGAGACTCAGGTTGTCATTGACCACGGCGCGCACGCCGCCGCCAAGCACGGCGCCGAAGCGGTCGGAGTTGCCATCGCGGACGAAATCATATTCCAGGCGGGTGGACAGGTACGGCTCGACGGTGCCGCTCTGTTCGCCACTGATCTCGAACAGGTAGCCGACGTCGCCAAAGGCATAGATCTGAGCCAGGTCCGTGTCGTCGGGGTCGACCGTGGCGCCGGTGCTGGTCTCGTACTCCTCGAACGATTCGTGGCTGTAGGAAATGCCGGCGTACCCGAACGTGGTCACGCGATCGAACAGGTTGTTGTAGGCGACGTTGGCGGCCGTGATGAAGCGGTGGGACAGGTGGTCGGCGTCGTCGTCGGCCAGCAGGCCGGCGGCTTCCTTGGTGGTGTTGAAGCCAAGGCCGTAGGAGCCGAGGGCGTTGACCGACAGGGTGTCGGTGATCAGATAGGCGCCGTAGACCGTCATCGTCATGTAGTCAACGTCACGCTCGCGATCACTCTTGAAGTCGACGTTGACGTTTTCGTAGCCCAGGCCCGCGCCAGCCATGATGTTATCGTTGTACCGATAGTCCGCGCCGGCCATGAAGCTGAACTGGTGGCCCCAGAACTCGTCGGTCGACTTGCCGTCGGAGAAAAAGGCACCCGAGCCTTCGGCCCAGAGTCCCAGTTTGCCGACGGTCCAATCCTCTCCGTCGCCTCCCGCCAGGCCGGTCAAGCGGCCGCGCAGGCTGGTGGCTTCCTCCTCGTCCGCGGGTTCGTCCGTCCGCGCCGATCGGGCCAGGGCGCCAGCCCGGTTGCTGATGTTGCCGACCACGGTGCGGATGCTGATGCGGTTGTTGGCCGTCGAGGAATCCTGCAGCGCCGTTTCGGCGGCGGTGACCTCTTGTGTGGACACGTTTTCGACGACGGAGGCGAAAATCTTCTCGATCGGCGTGACGCCGTCCTCGTAGGCCACCGCCTCCAATTGGGCGCCCCGGTCCAGGGTGGCGCCGTAGCTTTCAAGGGCGATGTCGGTGTAGTCCGTCTTGCCTTCAGGGAACATGTCGGAGACGTCAGTCGTCGTCTCATAGACGACCGTTCCCGAGGCGTTGATCCGGGCGACCGTGTAGGTGTTGGAATCCGAGTTGCGGACGATGGCCGCCACACGGTTGCCGTTGGCTTCCATCCGCTTGTCGATCCAGGTCACCAGCTTGATGTCGTTGGACTGGAGCGTGCTGACCAAGCCGCTGGCGGTGATCGAGTCATCGAAGACGGCGCGATCAAAGTTCGTTGTATTGTTGTTGAAATCGGATTCGAACGACAACAGGTGGATGATCCTGTACGCCCCAGGCCGGAAGTCGCCACTGTAGGCCGAGACCGCGTGGTTGATCGCCGCGTAACCATCTCCAAGGCCGGACCAGTCGGTTTGCGCTTCCAGGGCGGCCCGGGCCGCCGTCGCCGATCCGAACAGGCCGCCATTCACATCGAGGACACGGCCATCATAGTAGGTGTCGTTCAGTTGCATGGCGCCGTGACGATTGTCGGTCTCGCCGACATCGGCCAGGATGTCTTCGAGGTAGGGAATGTGGTTGGCGGAGCCAGCAACGCCGGTGCCGCTATTCATGATCGTGATCATGTCGGTGGCGGCCCAGGCGTGTGCCCCGAGGCCGCAAAGGACGACCATGGCCGACGCCGAGCCGAGAAGTGTCTGCTTGACCGATTTCGTGTTCATCCCCTTGCCCTCGCCCTCTCTCGTCCATCACGATTCGTGTTTGGTGCTCCGGGGCACCGAGGCGCCGCGACATCCGTCCCAACCGGAACGCGCACTGCCAGTCCCGCGCCACGTCGTTCGCACCCGTTTCAGCGGCTCCCTGGCATCATCAATGCCCTTGCATCTGGTTTGAACAAAATCCGGGCCACTTGACGGGGAACGATACTCCTCGGCCACTTGTTGTGTCACGCCCTCGCGGTGGTGATCGGGCGGGCGGCCGGTCAACGGGGCTCTGTGTTGCGGGGCGGCAACACGTGCCTCGCGCGGCCGGACAGGGCGCTTCCGGCCCACGCTGGCGGCGGGGCACGGTCCGTGGTAAGCGAGTCGAGCGGACGGCCATCGGCCCGAGATGCGGTCGCCATCGCGGACCGTCGGCACGTTCGCTGAAGTCCATCGGCCGGAGTGTCAACCATGCCGCACTGTATCACCTGTGCCACGGCGCTGTTGCTGCCCTTGGTGGTCCTGGCCGCGTGCGGCGGCGGGACGGCGAAAATGGACGAGAAGACCCATATGGCTCTGTACTGTCAGACGACCCGCTGCGTGTGCGTGGAGGATACGCTGGTGCCGTTTGGCGCCGCCAAGAAGCAGGAACCGACGTGGAGCCTCAACGGCGACCCCTCGTGTCCGCAGGGGTTTCACCTGGACGCGGTCGATGAATAGCTGAGCAGGCAATACCAGCCGACGAATGAACAGACTTCATTCGTCGGCTGGCCGGCGCGACTGCGCCGGCGCCGCGAAGCGGCGGAGGCGATAGAACGGACGAGTCCGTTCTATCGTCGATCAGTAAAAGGACTCGGACCGGAATGCGAAAGAACGCCGATCAGGCCCCTTGGGAGGATCCGGGCGCGCGCGCCATCAAGCGTGTGCTGGCCTCGCAGATTCTTGAGGCCATGGACGAGCAGGGCCTGTCTCGTGACACCATGGCGCGGCGCATGGAGATCAGCCAGAATGATCTGGACCACCTGCTTGATCCGCAGGCCGACACGATCTCGCTGTCGGCACTGGGGCGCGCGGCGCGAGCGCTGGGCCTGTCGATCTCGCTGGAATTGATCTGACGGGGGCCGGGCCTACCCTTTGTCCAGCAGCGCGACGCCCTTGATCATGGCGTAGACCGCTTGGCCCGGCGCCAGCCCCAGCAGGTCCCAGGACTTGCGCGTGATGCGCGCCAGCAGAGGCGCCCCGCCGCCGTCCGCGCCCAGGGCGAGGAACACGGTCATCAGGTGATCGCCCGTCGGTTCGGCGCCGGTGATACGCGCGGGCAGAACGTTGAGGATGCTGGACTCACCCTCGGCCGTCGGCGTGCGGCGCAGGCTGACGTCGGCGGCCAGGATGCGCAGCCGGCGCCGGGTCCCCGGTTCACCGGCCACGCCCGGCACGAACAGCCGGCCGCCCGACACGGCGACGGTCGACAAGCCATAGGCCCCGTCCACCGCCAGCACCTCGGCCTCCAGCACCTCGGCGGCTTCCGGCAGGCGGGCCAGCGGCAGCACCGGATCGGCCAACAGATCGGCCAGCGGCCCGACCGCGCGCACCCGCCCCGCCTCCAGCAGCACCAGGGTGTCGGCCAGCCGTTCCACCTCGGCGATATCGTGGCTGACGTACAGCACCGGGATTTCGAGGCGATCGTGCAGCCGCTCCAGATAGGGCAGGATCTCGTCCTTGCTGGTGCGGTCCAGGGCCGACAACGGCTCGTCCATCAGCAGAAGACGGGGCTGCGACAGCAACGCCCGGCCGATGGCCACGCGCTGGCGTTCGCCTCCGGACAGCACCGCCGTCGGCCGATCGAGCAGGCGCGCGAGGCCGAGCAGCTCCACCACGTCCTCAAAGGCCACCGGGTGCGGGACGTCCCGGACCCGCCGCTGGCCATAGCGCAGGTTGTCGGTCACCGACAGGTGCGGGAACAGGCTGGCCTCCTGGAACACATAGCCGACCGGGCGGCGGTGCGGCGGCACGAAGCGCAGTCGGCCGTCCTGCCAGACGTCGCCGTCCACCCGCAGCGCCGCGTCCGGCAGACGCGTCAGGCCGGCCACGCAGCGCAGCACCGTCGTCTTGCCGCAGCCGGAGGGGCCGAACAGCGCCGTGACCCCGCGCGCCGGCACGTCGAAGCGCACGTCCAGTGCAAATCCGCCCAGGCGGCCCCGGAACAGGGCGGTGATCAGACTCATCGCGTCTCGCGCCCCCAGCCCAGGCGCTTGCCGGCCAGTCCCACGGTCAGGATCACCAAGAACGAGAACACGACCATCCCCCCGGCCAGGATGTGCGCCTTGCCCCACTGCAACGTCTCGACATAGTCGTAAATGGCGATGGACAGCACCTTGGTCTCGCCGGGGATGTTGCCGCCGATCATCAGCACCACGCCGAACTCGCCCACCGTGTGCGCGAAGCTCAACACGGCGCCGCTCAGGAACCCGCCGCGCGCCAGGGGGACAGCGACGGTGAGGAACCGGTCCCACGGGCCGGCGCGCAGGGTGGCGGCGACCTCCAGCGGGCGGTCGCCGATGGCCTCGAAGGCGTTGCGGATCGGCTGCACGGCGAACGGCAGGGAGTAGATCACCGAGGCCACGACCAGCCCTTCGAATGAGAACGGCAGGGCGTGGCCGAACACCGCCGTCGCCGCCTGCCCCAGCGGACTGGTCGGGCTGAACGCCAGCAGCAGGTAGAACCCGAGCACCGTCGGCGGCAGCACCAGGGGCAACGTGACCACGGCGCCCACGATCTCCTTCCACCACGCGCGCGACCGCGCCAGCCACCAGGCGATGGGCGTGCCGACGATCATCAGCAGCACCGTGGTCACCAAGGCCAGCGTCACGGTCAGGCGGATGGCTTCGATCATGGCGTGCATATGGGATGCGAGCCCCCGCGTTCTTTGCGTTTGGTTCTGGGGTAAACCTACGGGCTTCCGTCCCCCGGCGCCAAGCCCATCGACTCCAGGCGTTCGACGATGCGTTGCGGGATCGTGTAGCCCTGAAGCCCCTCCTGGATCAAACGCGTCAGGGGGCCGCTGACCGAGAAATTGAGTTGGAACGGGTAGCCGTCGAGGACCGCCTCATTGGCGCCTTCCAGCCGCACGTCCATGGCCATTTCGTCCAGCGTGTCGCCGTCCACGGTCATGGACAAGGCGTCGTACTGAAAGTTCTCCAGCGCCCGCCGGGCCAGGTCGACGCCCTCCATGCCGTCCGGCAGGGCCTCGCCGGTGTAGCGCAGGGTTCCCGGGCCGACACTGGCCAGCCGGCCGGCGTCGACACGCACCGCGCCGGGCGTGATCACCAGCGGGACCTTTCCATCGACCTGGCCGCTCACGTTCAGGTCGTCCACCGGCATCATGGCCGCCAGTTTGCCCAGGTCGAGCCCCTCGACGGTGAGCGTCAACGGAATGCGGTCGAACCCCGACAGGGGAATGACGGCCGCGCCGGTCGAGATCTTGCCGTCCGCCAGGTGCATCCGGGCGCTGTCCAGGACGAACGCGCCCTTGCCGTCGAGGTGGTACGCGACCACCAGATCGGTGAACGGCAGGCCCATGTCCAGCACGGCGGCGGCCAGTTCCTGTTTGGGGCTGGCGGGCGGGGCCAGCCCGGTCAGACGCACCACGCCATGAAGATTGCGCAGCCGCGTGGCGCCGTAGGCGGCCTCGACATCCACCAGGCCGACCGACAGGTCCGGACGCAACGGGCCGCCGTCGCGCCATGTCGCCGTTCCCTGCAGGCCGATGGTGCCGGCGCGGGTGCTCAGGTCGACCAGCGCGCTGTAAAGGTGCCAGGGTTGGACACCGTCGTCGCCCAGCGGCAACGGTCTGGCGTTCAGGGTCAGCCGGCCGTCGCGGCCATCGCGCGAAAGCCAGCCGCGCACCGTGCCCACGGTCTCGCGGAAGGGCGCGCCGAGGGTGGCGTCAACGCGTAACCGCGCGGCCTCGTCCGGATCGGGGGAGACGGTGCCCGTGACCCGCAGCGGCCGCAGGGGATGGCCCGACCGTGAAGATCCCGTCGGTTCGCCGGGCAGGCGCGGCAGGCGGACATCCACGTCCAGGGTCGGCCCTTCGGGCCGCAGCGTCAGGTCGGCCGTGGCGTCGGTCACCGTGATCGGGTCGAGGCGCAGGTCGGGCGCCATCGCCGTCAGCCGCAGCGGCGCCTCGGGCGACGGCGGCCAGCGGCCGGCCAGGGTCACGCGCTCCACCCGGCCCTCGGCCGTGCCGCCCAGGATGACCGGCCGCAGGGCCGCATCGAGGGTCACGGCGGGCGCGTCGCCCGCCGTCAGGTCGAGCGAGACCGTGTGCGAACCCTCCTCGGTCAGGGCCAGCGTCAGGGTGGGGGGACCGGTCCAGGCGCCGTCCGCCGCGCGGGCCTCGGACACCTCCAGCGCGGCGTCGTCCAGCGTGATCGTGCCGCCGGCGAGGGACAGGTCCACCGATCCGCCGGCGTCCAGGTGCATCGGTCCCGCCAGAACGCCCGCGATGTCCAGCTTTGTGGCGTTTGCCACCACGTGTGCGGCGCCGGCCAGTTGGGCGTCCCGGAGGTCGAGGCGCGGACTGGTCAACTCGACCGACAGGCCCTCGACCCCCGCCAGAGGCACCGGGTCGGCGGTGGCGGTCACGTCGGTCAGGCGGGCCACGATCTGTCCGTCGCTGCGGGTGACATGGGCGTCGGCGGTCGCCGACAGCCGCGCCGTCTCAACGCGGACGCGGCCGTCCAGACGGGGCTGGCCGGGCGTCAGATCCGGCCCCAGCGGCATGGACAGGCGCGGCGCCGGGCCATCGGCGGGCGACTCGACGCGCAGGCTCAGCGGCCCTGCGGCCAGGGTGGCTAGCGTCGCCGGCCACGGTTCGGTCAGGGCCGGATCCAGCGCGTCGGCCCGGATCGTGAGGGCTTCGGATGTAACCGACACCTCCCCGTCGCGCCAATCCACCCGCAGCGTGGCGGTGCCGCCCAGGCCCTGCGCCAGCCCGGCCCGGTCGCGGGCCTCGGCTTCCACCGTGAGGGTGCCGTCAACCGTCGGGTCGGGCCAGGGCCGGGAGTCGATCCGTGCCGTGGCGAACAGGCCGGCCCCCGAGACGGTCAGGTCGGCGGTCAACTCCGGAGCCGCGCCGGAGGCGTCCAGGGTAACATCGCCGAGCGTGCGCACGGCGCCCCACGGCGTGTCGATGCCGAGGCGCGCGTCGGTGACCCGCACGGTCCGGACGGGCAGCGCGGGCGTGTAACCCCCGCCCCCGCTGCCGCCCAGAACCGCGCCCAGGGGACCGAGGTCGAGCCCCGTGTCGGGCGACCACGATGCGTCCAGGCGCGGGCCGGCGATCTCGACCCGCTCGATACGCCCGCGCGCCAGCCCCGCCGGCGCATAGGTGACCGACAGGCGTTCGGCCGTCAGCCGACCGTCGGCCAGGGTCAGGTCGCGCGCCTCCAGGCGATCCGCCTCGACCGCCACGACGGTCAGCGCGGCCGGCGCCAACCCGGCGCGCTCCAGCGCCCAGGGAACGGCGGTCGAGATCAGCGGGACCCGGTACACCCAGGCCAGCGCCAGGGCTCCGCCCACCACCAGACCCAGCCCCAGCATGTCAAGCGCCACCGAGCGCCAGACGGGCCGGCGGCGGTGCCGCCGGGGTTCGGGCGGCGATGGGGTCTCGGGGGACGTGGACGAGTCTGCCATGGGCGGTCGCGGCCTTCCGTGGAGGGACCATCCGCGACTCTACCGGATCACGCGGCCCGTGGCATCGGTGGTGCGGGCTGCGATACAATCTGGTGCGATCACAGAGGAGTCCCGCGCCATGGCGCATCCGCCACTGACGCCGTCCGGGTTCGAGGCCACCTTCTGGCTGCTCGACCGCGCCCTGGACGACAACGAGTACCTCAACCCGCGCAAGCTGCACCGCCTGCTCTTTCTGGCGCAGGCCTATTTCGCGGTGGCCAACGCCGGGCACAAGCTGATGCCGGCGACGTTTGTCGCCGACCCGGACGGGCCGATGGAACCGACGCTGTTCAAGGCCTTCGCCTACAGCCGGCCGCGCGTCGATCTGGCCAAGCTGCCGGAACGCGCGGAAACGCTGCTGGATTCGATCTGGCGCCGCTTCGGCGCGCACTCGACCGACCACCTGACCAAGGCCCTGAAGCGTCATCCGCCCTATGCCGACGCCTTCGCCGCGGCGCCGGGGTCGGAAATCACCGTCGAGGCCATG
>Ga0207419_1001908_pt1 | contig 14629 bp, 13 predicted proteins | sample ElkSloMetagenome_4_FD_184723 | JGI IMG/M metagenome (GOLD analysis project Ga0207419, IMG submission 184723) | Hot spring microbial communities from Elkhorn Slough, Monterey Bay, USA - MD2A (version 2) | ecosystem: Environmental > Aquatic > Marine > Intertidal zone > Estuary: Microbial mat ...
GGCTAATTTGAAAATATGCTAATCTATTAATGTGCAAATGTATTAATGTAGCAATGTGTCAATGTTTTAATTTGAAAATGAGTTAATTTGAAGATTTGAAAATTTTTTGCTTCCAACTTTCTAACTTGCCCCTTTCTAACTTGTTACTTTACAACTTATAAATTACACTCAACACAATAGTCCTTGGCTGAATAAAAATGCTTCGGTCTGAGGCCAGGAAGTTACTGACTGAATTTTCTTGCTGAAAACGCACATCGAACAAATTCTGAACGCCCAATTCAAACCGCCAGGCAGTGTCTTCCTTCCAGTATTCTAAAGAAGCACCACCAATTTCAAAACGGTTGAAAGTGTTCTGCGCGCGGTTTTCAAAGTAATTGTACTTATAGTCAAATTTGAATAAAAAATCCTTCCAAAAGTCATATTCTATAAACACAAAAGGCTGGACTTGCATAAAGTTATTGTTAAAGTTGGCTGTTTCCAGACTGTTGAAAGTCTGTGACCAGCCAAATTCAAAATTTGGCCATTCTTTAAAACGGGTTTCTGCTTTTAGCTCGTAATTGATGTTTTGGGAATTATAGTCTAAAGTTTCTTGGTTAATAATACGTTTATAATTACTGAAACTTAAGTTAGAACTTAATCTGACTTGCCATTTGCCTAAACGTTTTGAAACCGTTCCGTTAAAACCATAATTTTCTTCAGGAAGATCGGTGTAAAATGTCGTATTCACCTGGTCTATACCTTCAATTTCAGTTTGATTCCTGATGCTGAACTCCCGTTTGGTGTAACGTAAACCTGTACTGATGGTAATTCCCTTAAACATATTAAATTTAAAATACCGTAAACTCAACCTGTGGTAAAGCTGGTTTTCTAAATCTTCACTTCCTCGGGAGAGGCTATTAAAAGACAATAAACGTAAACGGTTGGCAAACTGTCTGGCGTTTCCAAAATTAGAAACAAGGTTGTATTTTAAAGTGACTTTCTCACCTGAATTTTTCTTGTATTCTAAATCTACTTCTGGCAAAAGTACAGCTTTGGTGTTGTCGGCAATGTTTTCCTGAAATTGATCGACTTTCCAATCGTAGTGGTGTAAGACCAAACCGGGCTTACCAATGAGTTTGCCGATTTTAAATTTATATTGAAATCCAGCGTAGCCATCTATAAGTCGATAATCTATGGCATTGTTAAAACCTGCTGAGCCAAAATCATTCAACGAACCATCGTTAAGCAATTGCTGGTCGGTATTGTTAAAATCTGAATTAAAATAGTTAACTCCGGCAATGGGATAAATATGGTTAAAATTGTCTAACACCCAGTAATGTTTAGCGTTAAATCTAAAAAGTTGAGAATCTTCCTCGGTGTTTTGCAAAAGGTTAAACGGCGTACCTTCATCTATAAAAGGAATTAAACCAGAAAACACCGGCTGATTAAACAGCCAATCTAAGGCATTGTCTTGTTGTTTAATTTGGTATTTGGCATTTACGCTCGTGGTATGTTTATACGAAAACTGCTTGTTGAGCGAAACCTCCTGAATAAGGGATGTAGATGTCGGCATTTGCTGGGTGTTGATAAATTGTGCATTCGTTGCCGTTTCTGAAGTCGTGTTATTCACCAAATCGCCGTCTGAGGTTTTAAACAGAACGTTGTACTTTAAATCGGTATCGTCAAAATTGTCATAACTGAATTTGACTTTATTGATACTAAACAGGGTGTTTTCTTCAGCAGTAATTTGTCGGTTTTCGGTTTCTCTGCCTGAGGTTAAATACTCGTTTTGGATGTTGGTTTGGGTTTGTATTTTGCCTTTATTGATGATGGAGTAAGCATCGAAAGTGGTGTTTTTAAACAGTTCCTGTGAAATACTGCCGGCACCAAAATCATTTTTAGCAAACACAAAATCACTCTGACTAAGAAACTGCGCAAAATCATCCCGATACAAACTGAAAAAACCAGAAGGATCATTTATGGATTGAGCGTAACCCCCTTCAAAATTGATATAATCCTGAACCGTAAATGACTTTTTACCAATATTATTAAAATCGCCTATGATGTTGACGGCTGTTTTTGGACTGTAGTAAAATAAAGTAGGATGTACGATATACCGGTCCTCATGACCGCCACCGACTTGCACATCCCCAAATGCAAATTTCTTTTTGCCTTCTTTCAGTTTGATGTTAAGCGCCATACGGTCGCTGTCTTCCAAACCTTTAAGAAAGGCGACTTCACTATAATTATCTAGGGCTTCTACCTCATCTACGGCGTCGGCGGGAATGTTGTTTACGCCCAGTTTTTCATCCCCTGTAAAAAATTCTTTACCATCTACCATAAGTTTGGTTACAGGTTTGCCATTTACAGTCACATTTCCTGCCCGATCGACTTCTATACCCGGGAGTTTTTTGAGTATATCCCGCAGTTTACGTTCTTCACCGGTTTTGAACTGGTCGGTACGGTAAGTAATCGTATCTTCCTTAACGATAACCGCCATTTCAGCTTTAATAAGGATTTCTTCTAATGTTTCTGTACTTTCTTGTAGGGTATAGTTTTTGACCTTGTCGCCAGTAAGCGTAACGGTATCTGTTATTTTTTTATAACCCAGATGGGTAATGGCGATTTGGTATGGGATATTATTTTGCAGCTTTAATTTATACTCGCCTTCGAGACTGGAAATGGCAAAGGTTATGTTGACATCCTCTTGGGTTATAGGCGTAGCAATGATGTTGGTGTTCGGAATGGGATTTTGGAGGGAGTCTTGGGTTTTGCCGGTGAGATGGTGGGTTTGGGAGAAAGTTAAAATGGGGAATAAGAAAAAAACAGCTACTTTTAAGTAGCTGTTTACCAAATTATTTTTTACAAATAGAAAATTAATTAAATCTATTTTCAAGTAATGACTTATACATACTTTCATATTCTTCTTCAGTAATTATTTCATTATCTGGCAATTTAATTTTAGCAATTTTTTTAAACTTAATATTTATTGCTTTGTAATAAAAGCTACTTGTACCCGCTTCTAAAATTGTACCAGGTAATCCAACAATGTCTGACGGCCCGAAATAAGATGGCAAATCTTCAGAAAACCATGCATAATAATCAAATTTCATTTTTCCCCTTATATCATCGATTTCATAAATAGCTTTTGCTTTTCTACATTTAAAACCTAATATTGTTTTGTATTTGTCGGTTAATTCCCAATTAAATTTGTTTAATTCTTTTTGAACTAAATAATAATCATTTTCAAATGCACTTAATGAATACAATAATTTATTATCAATTTTAACGTAGTGTGTTTGCTTTCCTGCTAAAATGGATATAGCTTTTTCTAATTTATTTACGTTATCAGGCTCTAAAATTTCATCATATTTAAAATAAGAATTGTTGCCAACAATTTTTAATTTATAAGTAGGGATATCAATAATCTTACTTAGATTTAAAAAACTTTTCTTCACATAATCACTCGCATTATCATCCAATTTATAGCTTTCATTAAAATATTTTTTAAAAGTAATTTCAATATTCTTTTGACAATAAGTGGCTGTTGTTATTAAGAGGAAAAATATAATGAAACGCATAAACCCTAATCTATAAATATTGTTTCTCCAACATTATCTGGTCCACCTACTGAATTACAGAGGTCTAAATAAAATGATTGGGATTCTACCATTTCAGCGAATGTGTAGGGAACATTGTAGTGTTGGTGTTCTTGCGCGTATGCATCTCTGGCATATTCTACACAACCATCTACATTGTTTTGGAAAACACTAAACCCACTACTCCCAAATGTAAACACTCCCAACATTAAAAAATAACAATACTTTTTTCATGATAAAAGATTTTTAGGTTCCGCGTTTTGTTGACGTGCGAGTTAAACGTATTATGAATACTCAAAAAAAAAAAACCATTTACAGAGTTTTGGTTGTTGATTTTTTGTTAAAATTACAATTTTTCAAAATATTGTTCAATTCAAATATACAATAAATCTTTGTTTTAACACCCTCCTTTGTCCTTCCTTACCGAACTTAATTCGGCACAGGCTAAGGGAGGAGAAACTACTTTTGCGTTAAAAAGCGCCTTCTCTAAGTTTTCTGTACTTTCTTGTAAGGTGTAGTTTTTGTACTTGTCTGTGGTTAGTGTTATAACCTGAGTTCGATTAATATGTGTCTTTTTTTAATTAGTTAGTATGTACTTAATAATATTTTCACTTATAAACACCCCTATAATCCCCTCAAGGGGATATCTTCGCTTTTTGAATCCTCCCTTGAGGGAGGACTTAGGAGGGTGTTTACTGAATTTCAGTATTTTATGATAGTTTTTATTATCGAACTCAGGTTTATAGTGTCTGTTATTTTTTTATAACCCAAGTGCGTAATGGCGATTTGGCAAGGGATGTTGTTTTCGAGTTTAAGTTTGTACTAGCCATCTAGACTAGAAATAGCAAAAGTGATATTGGCATTTTCTACCAAAGGTGTAGCGGTGATGTTGGTATTAGGAACTGGGTTTTGGAGGGAATCTTATGTTTTGCCGGTGAGTTGGCGGTTTTGGGAGAAAACTAAAATAGGAAATAAGAAAAAAAAGGCTAGTTTTAGGTAGCTGTTTAAAAAAGAATAAATAATTATTTTAAATTTCAATTACTAATTTCGTTTACCTTAGTATTTAGGTTTTTAATAATTTTATCTAACTGATCTCTGTCTATGGACTGTTTTTCATCTATTTTTAAATTAATATCTGCTTTATTGGTTTTTTCAATTTTAGAAATTTTAATAACGCTTCGTAATAAATCTAATTCGACAATTAGACCTGGTAAACCCATAAAAACATCAGGACCAGCCGATACAGGTATATCTCTTATAAACCAGGCTTCTATTTTAAAAGTTTTACCTGTCAATATATCTTTGTGTACACCTTCTGCTTTTTGAGCATTATACCCTAAAATTTCTTTTTGATCATTAGACAATTTCCAATTAAAATTGATTGGTTCTTGCATAACAGTATAAGTAGTGTTAAAGATACTTATATCATATATAATTCGGTTATTATTAAAAATATATAATGTTTGGTTGTTAAAATTTGTAAAATTATTAGCAATACCTTCATGTATATCTTTTAGAGGATCATCTAAAGATATCAATTTATTTACCTTAGAAAATAAAGATAAGGTATCATTAATTTTTAAAATATATTCTTCTCTCTTTGCATAATTTACACCTCCTTCAACAAGCCTCCTAGTTTGTTGATCTATATTTTGCTTATCTTTAAGAATATCCTTTGGAAATACCTTATAATAGACATCAGTATTTTGTGCTTGTATTTCTGCACTAAGCAAACATATCAGTATAAATGAAACAAAATATTTAGTCATTTTTCTATCTTGGATCTAATCTTCCCTCTTCACAAGCTTCATTAATATCTAAAACAAGCTGAACGTTACTAAGATCAATTTCGCCATATACAGCAATTACAAAAGCTCTTGCTGCCTCAAAACAAGAAGCCTGTTGTGGTTCAATTTCAGATGAATTATTAGCCTTAAAACCACTACTCCCAAAAGTAAACACTCCCAACATTAAAAATAACAATACTTTTTTCATAATAAAAAATTTTTATGCCCACGTTTTGTTAGTGGGCGAGTTAAACATGATGTAAAACTCAAAAACCCTTCGACTCAGCTCAGGGCGAGAAAAACCAATTCAGGGGTTTTAAAAGTTAATATATTGTTAAATAATCTTAAACTTGTTTTGCTTGTTATTTCAAATATAGGCCAAATGTGTAATAATTAGAGGGTAGTGTGGTGTTTTTTCAAGTTTATGTTGGTCTACCTTCATCTCCTGTTTTAAACTGGTCGGTACGGTATGTGATGGTATCTTCTTTCACGATGACCGCCATCTCGGCTTTAATGAGGACTTCCTCTAAGCTTTCTGTACTCTCTTGTAAGGTGTAGTTTTTGACCTTGTCTGAGGTTAGCGTTACGGTATCTGTTATTTTTTGATATCCCAAATGCGTAATGGCGATTTGATAAGGGATGTTGTTTTCTAGTTTAAGTTTATAGTCGCCTTCTAATACCATTCATAACTTGAAATTACCGTAATAAATCGCCCTTTTTTCCTTTCTACTGCAACATAAAAAGAAACCGTAGCTATGGCTATGCTTTATTTTTCTGTATTGTATAAAGAAAAAAAAATCATCAATTTCTTTTACAGTAATTTCAAATCACAAATGGTATAAGCTTGAAATGGCAAAGGTGATATTGATATCTTTCTGGGTTAGAGGTGAGGCAATTATATTGGTGTTCGGGATGGGGTTTTGGAGGGAGTCTTGGGTTTTGCCTGTGAGTTGCCATGTTTGGGCGTTTATAGAGTTTATACAAAAGAAAAAAACAGCTATTTTTAGGTAGCTGTTTCTATTAAAGACATATTGTAACTTTAAAATATAATTCAAATATTGGATTTATAATTTTGTTAATTATATTCTTTTTTAATTTTAGCATTGGCTTTGGTAACAAAATCTAAGTAATCTTCATAAGACATTACATCTTTAAAAGTTGGTTGCCTAACGGATTCATTATATTCTTCGATAGATTCTATTTTTACAATAGCTTTTCGAAGTTGTACCTCACCAACTAAACCAGGAAGACCAAAATAGATATCGGGACCCGCAGGTATAGGAATTGAGGGAATAAACCACGCTATTATAGTCCTTTCTTTTTCAAAAAATATGTCATAATAAGTGCCTACGGCTTTTTGAGCCTTTAAACCTGCTATTATCTTGGTCTCTTTTTTGATATCCCACTTAAAATCATAAAACTCATCTTTTTTTACAACATAATATTTTCCAACTAAATTTCTAGAAAAAATTAAGGAGTTATCTTTATAATCAATATACACAACATCATTAAATTTTGTTATTCCCCTAGATAGTTTTGAATAAATAAGGTTTCTTTTATCATCAAAGTCAACTTCAATGCGTTCTTTCTCTCTAAAATACGAATTACTGTTATCGGTTATTAATATAAATTTATTTTTTTTAGCATATTCTGCTGATTCAACAAGAAGAGATTTTACTCTTGGGTCATAAATCTTACCTTCTTTAAGAGTATTAATTGGCTCTACGCCATATGTAGCTTCATAAACTTTTTGGGCATGAATATTTAGTATAAAAAAGCAAAATAGGATATGTGAAGTGTAAATAAAAAGTAAGTGAGATATATAGTGAAAATTGTTTAACATTAAATAATTTCATATATAAACTTAATTTCATCAGAAATATTATTGCTTCTAAAAGAGATAGTTCAAAAGCAAATGCTAAAATAGCATCTTTTTATTTTTCTAAAGTCATCTAACTAGCCTATTCAGTATTTAAATTTAGTAGTATTGTAATACACAATAGTATTAAAGATCTAAAAAAAGGTGTTTGAAAACTTTTCAGGTTTAATTTTAAACCCATTCTTCTGCGGTGTTATAAAAATTTAAACCCCATAGAAATCTATTCCTATGAGGTTTAAAAATTTTTGCAAAAAGCTAAAAGCAAAAAGCTAACTAGTATCTGTAGTATTCAGGTTTAAACGGGCCTTTAACTTCAACACCAATATAATCTGCCTGATCTTGTTTTAGTTTTGTCAATTCAGCACCAATTCTGGACAAGTGGAGTTCAGCAACTTTCTCATCCAAATGCTTAGGTAACATATAGACTTCATTTTTGTATTTGTCTTCATTCTCCCAAAGCTCCATTTGAGCAAGTGTTTGGTTAGTAAACGAATTACTCATTACAAAACTTGGATGACCTGTAGCACAACCTAGATTCACTAATCGACCTTCAGCCAAAAGGATGATGTCTTTGCCTTCGATGGTATATTTGTCCACCTGTGGTTTAATTTCAACTTTCGGTCCGTCGGCATTTGCTTTTAACCAGGCGACGTCAATTTCATTATCAAAATGGCCAATATTACAAACAATAGTTTTGTCTTTCATGGCCTTGAAGTGTTCACCACGAACAATGTCTTTATTGCCTGTTGTTGTGATCACGATATCTGCTTTGTGTAAAACAGTTTCTAATCTTTTAACTTCAAAACCGTCCATGGCGGCTTGTAAAGCACAAATCGGATCGATTTCTGTGATGGTTACAATCGAACCAGCACCTCTGAATGAAGCTGCAGTCCCTTTACCGACATCACCATAGCCACAAACCACAACCTTTTTGCCTGCGAGCATAGTATCTGTGGCGCGTCTAATGGCATCAACCGCAGATTCTCTACAACCGTATTTATTGTCAAATTTAGACTTGGTAACACTGTCATTGACATTGATGGCTGGCATAGGTAATGTGCCTTTTTTCATTCTTTCATAAAGTCTGTGTACGCCTGTGGTGGTTTCTTCAGATAAACCTTTAATACCTTCTCCGAGTTCAGGATAGTTATCTAAAACCATATTGGTTAAGTCTCCACCATCATCTAGAATTAAATTCAATGGTTGTCTATCTTCACCAAAGAAAAGCGTTTGCTCAATACACCAGTTAAACTCTTCCTCAGTCATTCCTTTCCAGGCATAAACTGCAATACCTGCATCGGCTATAGCTGCTGCTGCATGGTCTTGTGTAGAAAAAATATTACAAGAGCTCCAGGTCACTTCAGCACCTAACTCTACAAGAGTTTCAATGAGTACAGCAGTTTGAATAGTCATGTGCAGACATCCTGCTATTCTTGCCCCTTTTAATGGCTTTTTCTCACCGTACTCTTCACGAAGTGCCATTAATCCAGGCATTTCGGCTTCAGCTAGCTCTATTTCTCGTCTGCCCCATTCGGCTAATGAAATATCTTTAACTTTGTAAGGTACATAAGGTGTTGTTTGTGTACTCATTTTTTTTAATTTTTTTAATTTTTGCAAAATTAAGCATTATACCTATTACTTTATGCCCCTTTACAAAGAAATAACAATCGATGAAGCTTCTGAGTTAAGACTTTGGCAGGTTGAAGAAACCATCGAGACTTTAGAAAAAGACATAGAATTATCTCCTTATTGCAAAACGCGATATGATGTCATGAAGTCTGAAATGCATAGAAAAGCTTTTTTAAGCATCAGGCATCTTTTGAAGTTGTTCGGGTATACAGATTTTGATTTGGAATACGATCAAAATGGAAAGCCTCACCTGAAAAACGGTAAACATATTTCAATAAGTCATTCTTATCATTTTACTGCTGTCATTGTTAGCGACAAACCTGTTGGAATTGATGTAGAAAAGCAAAGAGAAAAGATCAAATATATTGCTCCAAAATTCACACCCATAGAAGAATATAAAGCCCTTGGTAACGGAGATGATTTGATCAAAAAACTGACCATTGTCTGGGGCGCTAAAGAAGCCATTTATAAATTATTCGGAAAGCAAGGATTGTTATTTCTGCACGACATTTATGTACATGATTTTGATTTTGATGCCTCGACCACGCATGCTTATGTATCTCATGCAGGTTTAAAAAAGGATTACATCTTACATTTTTTTGAGTTAGAGGATTTTGTTTGTGTGTATGCCATTAAGCCTGAGATGTAATCTTATTGCGAATTAATTTAAGCGATAATATTAATTTAAATTACCCCGAAATGTCACTGTATCAGTATAGGTTATATCATCAATATCATCAGTGAACTCTTCAATAACAATGATTTCAATTGTCGTATTGTTGTTGGAGAAAGTTATCTCTGCTTGACTCGGTTCATTTTCTACGGTAATGACATAATTATTTCCTGAAATATTCGACCAGTTGCCCGGCAAGACTCCATTGTCAACCTGGCAAATCAAAATGGGTTCATCGTCAAAATCAATCTCAAATTCAAGCTCTACATTTGATAGGCTTAAATCACCGCCAGACTCAAAAGTAAAAAAAAACGGTGCATTGCAAACATCGGTAGAGAACGTTTGGTCAGTCACAACGATACCGTCTTCTTGTGAATTAAAATTTATTTCTGTGATTTCCCATGTGCCTACAATAGCATTATCTGTTGAACTGCCATCATCATCATTACTACAAGATAATAAGACAAGAATAGATGCAAATACAAACAATAAATTTTTTAATTTTTTCATGATATTTTTAATTTTTAAAACGTGTTCATTATGTATTTATTATTTTCTTCAGGGGTTTAAGACTGTTTGGAAGCATTCTTGTTTGTGTCATTTAAGTATTTGATATTCCTTTTAAGCCCTTCGAATTTAGTTCGCTTAACTGCCGATTTTCTAAAAATATCATTGAATACCTCTTTCGTCAATTCCTGCCATTCTCCTTTAGAATAATTCAGCAAACGCTCATCGGGGTTAAAAAGCGGTTCATTATGCGATTTACTAAACCTGTTCCAGGGACAAACATCCTGGCAAACATCACAGCCAAACATCCAGTCGTCAAACTGGTCACTGTAACTATTCGGTAAATCGTCTTTTAGTTCGATCGTGAAATATGAGATACACTTACTGCCATCAACCACATAGGGATCTACGATGGCTTGAGTGGGGCAGGCGTCTATGCAGGCTGTACAACTCCCGCAGTGATCAGTCACCGGTGTGTCGTATTCCAAATCTAAATCTATGATGAGTTCTGCGATAAAATAAAATGAGCCGGTTTGCTTAGTTAGGACATTGGAGTGTTTGCCCATCCATCCTAAACCGCTTCGCACGGCCCAGGCTTTATCCAAAACAGGGGCTGAATCTACAAATACTCGACCATGCACATCTCCAATTTCCTCCTGAATAAAATGTAAAAGTGATTTCAATTTGTCTTTGATGACGAAATGATAATCTCGTCCGTAGGCATATTTACTGATTTTGTAACTATCATCTCGTTGAAATTGTGAAGGATAATAATTATATAGTAATGAGACCACAGACTTTGAGTCAGGTACCAATTTAGTAGGGTCCAAACGTTTATCAAAGTGGTTTTCCATGTAGCGCATCTCGCCGTGCATATTGTCATTCAGCCATTTTTCCAAACGCGGCGCTTCATCCTCTAAAAATTCAGCTTTGCTGATACCGCAGGACATAAAACCCAATCGTTTTGCTTCATTTTTTATTAAAGAGGTGTATTCAGCTGCTTTAAACATTTCTGTTTTTTCTAACTTTCTAAAAATAATACATTATATCTCATATTAAAATATTCTATAGCTTATTGAGAAAATAAAAAACTCAACTTTTAGAAATCTGATTTATATTTACAATCTTATTTAAACAAAAAAAGCTGGTTATGTTATCAAAGACTATTGAAGATGCACTGAATAAGCAGATTAGAATCGAAGCCGAATCCTCTCAGGTTTATCTTGCCATGGCTGTATGGGCTGAAGTAAAGGGACTTGAAGGCATTTCGAATTTTATGTACGAACATTCTGATGAAGAAAGAGAACACATGCTTAAACTGATCAAGTTTGTTGACGAAAGAGGTGGTCACGCCCATATTTCGGAACTCGATGCGCCAAACGTAGAATTTGCCTCTTTTAAAGATATGTTCAAAAAATTGCTTGAGCATGAAATATTCGTGTCTCAAAGTATAAATGAACTCGTACATATTTCTCTACAGGAAAAAGATTATGCTACACATAACTTCTTGCAATGGTATGTTGCAGAACAAATTGAAGAAGAGGCTACTGCCAGGACAATTCTAGACAAAATTAATATGATTGGGGACGATAAAGGTGGCTTGTACCTTTTTGATAGAGATATTCAACAATTAAATATCAATTCTGCTGCAGCTGAAGGTCTGCAATAAGAAAGCAGTTTTTTTAGGGTTTATCAAATATGATTTTTATCATAAAAAGCCATATTCTAAATTATTAATTTTATTTAGATTAATTTCAAATAGGTATATTTGTTCATCTATTTGAAATATGGGAAAGAAAAAAGAAAAAAAGCTTAAGAAGAAAATGCTCAAAAAAATTAAGGGTAAGGAAGAGAGAGCTATAAAAGTAAAGAGCAAATGCTGTGATAAGTATAAAAAATCAGAAAAGAAGCGCTGTAAAAAATGCCCTTGTTTTGATCTTCTACAAAACGTTGCTTAGGCTTTTGTGATATTTTTCGTCTTAAAAAACTACAATTTGTAAACTTTCTCTTAACAATTTGGTAATAGGTTTTTTAAAGTTATCAACATAGAATAATTCATTTTTGCCGATTGTTTTTTGGGCAAAGATGGATACCTTTTATACAGTTATTATTGTATTATTATTTGTGCTTGCAATCGCAGATTTGATTGTTGGTGTCAGTAATGATGCGGTAAACTTTCTAAACTCAGCCATAGGTTCAAAAGCTATCCCAATGCGTACTATCCTTACTGTTGCTGGAATAGGGGTATTGGTTGGAGCAATATTTTCAAGTGGTCTTATGGAAGTTGCCCGAAAAGGTGTTTTCTCTCCAGAATTATTCTATTTTGATGAAATTATCATCATTTTTGCGGCAGTTCTCATTACAGATATACTTTTAGTAGATGTTTTTAACTCTTTAGGGATTCCGATTTCGACAACGGTTTCAATCATATTTGAATTACTTGGCGCGTCCATAAGTATTGCATTATTAAAGATATATAGTGAAGATTCAGCTAATGTTGCTTTAAATGAGTATATCAATGTATCCAGCGCTATTAGTATAAGTGGTTGGATACTTATTTCAGTGTTTGTTGCATTTTTCATTGGAGCATTGACACAGTATTTTTGTAGACTAATTTTCACTTTCGATTATAAAAATAAATCTATTTGGCTGAGAACGCTGTTTGGCGGAATTTCACTGGCCTCTATAACTTATTTTATTCTTATCAAAGGGGTCAATACTCTTCAGTTTATTGGTGATGATTTCAGTTTATTTGTAAAAGAGAACACGTATTTGGTTTTGTTCTCAAGCCTATTCTTTTGGACTTTGATTTCATATGTTGTTGAGGTATCGAAAAAAAATTTATTTAAATTCATTATTGTATTCGGGACATTTGCTTTAGCACTTGCTTTTGCTGGTAATGATCTGGTTAATTTTATTGGAGTCAGCATTGCAGCATGGCAATCTTTTGAACTCTGGATTGCAGCTTTTGAAACAACGGGAATTCTCCCTTCTGATTTCAGCATGGTGGCATTATCTGGTGAAGTAGAAACTCCTGAAATAATCTTAATCATTGCCGGATTGGTCATGGTAATTACATTATGGTTTTCAAGTAAAGCTCAATATGTTGTGCAGACTGGAGTAAATTTGAGTCGTCAAGGCGAAGGCGATGAGCGATTTAAGGCTAATCTTGTTTCAAGAAAAATAGTGAGATCATTCTATTTTTTTAGGTATGGATACGAACAGTTCGTACCACTAAATATGAGGAAATATATCAATTCGAGATTTGAAAAGCTTGATGATCATACGATAAAGCAAGGGATTACAAAACCCGCTTTTGATATGTTAAGGGCATCAATTAATCTTGTTTTAGCGAGCATACTAATTTCCATTGCAACGAATTTTACTTTACCACTTTCTACAACTTATATTACTTTCATGGTTGCCATGGGTACCTCTTTTGGAGATAAAGCTTGGGGTAGAGAAAGTGCTGTTTATCGCGTTGCAGGAGTGTTGAATGTCTTAGGGTCCTGGGTTTTGACTGCACTTATTGCTTTTTCTGTTGCATCATTAATAGCTTTAGTTATTTATTTTGGTGAGTTTTATGCCATTGGAATTTTAGTAGTTTTTGTTGTGTATTCTTTGGTGCGAAGTGGAATTAAACATACCAAAAGAATTAAAGCTCAAAAACAGCAAAAGAAATTTAATAGAAGTGATATTATAACTATAAACGACATTACGTCTGAGTCTTCACAAAACATTACATCAATCATTGAAGGAATAGATGTAAGGTTTGTCGAGCTGGTCAATAATATAGGATATCATGACATTAATAAATTAAAGAAAACATATAGAGAACTCCCAGAACTTGAAGACGAAATAGACAATCTTAAGGACAATGTATTTTATTACATAAGGTCACTTGAGGACGACACTCTAGAAGCCAGTAAATTCTATATTTTAACGCTGGATTATCTCCAAGATATGGTGCAGTCTTTAGCATACCTCATCAGGACTAGTCATAAATATGTAAATAATAACCATAGAAATCTCAAGTTTAATCAAATAAGGGAGCTTAAAGCTATTAGTAGAGATCTGAGTGCTATTTTTGCGCATTTAAAAATTGTTTTTCAAAAGAACGAGTTTGAAGATATTGAATTGATCACACAACAAAAGCAAGAGCTTCAAGATTTAGTGTCTGAGCTCATCCAGAAACAAATTGAAAGAATCAGAACAACAGATATGGGACAGCAAAACACTAAATTTTATTTCAATTTGTTGTTAGAAACCAAGGATTTGATTTCTGCAGGTATCAATATGCTTAATTTATTCAACGATTATTATCAAGAAGCAAAAGAAGAGTTTTAGGATCAAATGTACTTTTTTTACATTAAAAAATATTCTATTAAAGCTTTTTGTATTTCAAAATTAGTTTATATTTGCACCCGCAATTTAGGGTGCGTAGCTCAGTTGGTTTAGAGCATCTGGTTTACACCCAGAAGGTCAGGGGTTCGAATCCCTTCGCACCCACAAACCCAAACTTAGGTTTGGGTTTTGTTTTATAACGTACATTTTTTATTGAAATATTATTAAACTT
>Ga0207419_1001909_pt1 | contig 14622 bp, 10 predicted proteins | sample ElkSloMetagenome_4_FD_184723 | JGI IMG/M metagenome (GOLD analysis project Ga0207419, IMG submission 184723) | Hot spring microbial communities from Elkhorn Slough, Monterey Bay, USA - MD2A (version 2) | ecosystem: Environmental > Aquatic > Marine > Intertidal zone > Estuary: Microbial mat ...
TATGCTCAGTAACTACCAAGTGAGGCAGTCATTCTATTACATTACCTCTCCGGTAGACGGACAAGTTACCCAGGCTTTACAAGTGGGTATTGGAGAAACAATTAAGGAAGGAGCCCCTTTGGTAAGCATCATGCCTGATCGATCAGACCTGACCGTTGCCATGTTTATTGAACCGATTGACCTTCCCCTGGTCTCTAAGGGAGAACACGTGCGTATTCAATTTGACGGCTGGCCGGCGATCGTGTTTTCTGGATGGCCGAATACCTCATATGGTACTTATGGAGGGGAAGTGGTCTCTGTAGACAAATTCATCAGTACCAATGGCATGTTTAGGGTACTGGTAAAACCAGACCCCCAAGATCATCCCTGGCCGGATGCCTTGAGGATTGGCGGGGGAACCAACAATATGCTGCTGTTAAAAGATGTGCCAATCTGGTATGAATTATGGCGGCAGATCAATGGCTTTCCTCCTGATTTTTATCAAGCACAGTCCGGTGGCGGCAGTGGCAGTTCAGACGCTAAAAAGAAATAGTCCCTCATGAAAAGTGTCCTGCTTCATTTGATGATCTTAATCCTTTCAAGCTCTGCCTATGCACAGGCTCAGCCTGATGGGGCGGATAGTTTGAAAATTCAGGAGATCCTCACTTTCTCCCAATTCATGGAGTTGGTCAAAAATCATCATCCACTAGCCATGAAGGCCAACCTTCAAACCGAGGTCGGTAGAATGGAGGTCCGCAACAGCAGAGGTGCCTTTGACCCCATGGCCTATGCGGACGTGTCTCAGAAATACTATAAAGAATTACAATACTACTCGCATCAGGAAGGCGGGGTGATCATTCCTACCTGGATGGGAATCGAATTTGAAGGCGGGTACGAGAACAATGACGGACAGTTTCTCAATCCGGAGCAATTGGTACCCAATGAAGGCCTCTGGTGGGCAGGCATATCGGTACCGCTCGGAAAAGACCTGTTCATTGATTCCAGAAGAGCGGCCTTAAGACAGGCTCAGCTATTTCAGGAAGCCACCGAAGCAGAACGTACCTTGATGCTGAACAAGATATTGAGCGAAGCAGGCAAGACTTACTGGAAATGGTTTTCGGCCTATTACAGTTATCAGGTGTTCGATCAATCGATCGACGTAGTGGAATTGAGATTTAGAAACACCATAGCTGGCGCAGCCGTTGGCGAAGATGCCGTGATCGACACCGTGGAAGCCAAGATCCAATTGCAGAATCGAAGAGCCGATTTCCAGGACGCCTTGGCAAAGTATCAGAACGCCAGAGTACAATTGAGTACTTTCCTATGGCAGGAGGGGGTTGTGCCGTTGGTAATAAGAGACGATATCCGTCCGCCATCCCTAGACACTACAGAAGCAATAGACGCTAGCGAACTCCGTCGGGACAGTTTATTGGTCAATCATCCCCTACTCCGCTTCAATCGCCTTCAGATCGATCAATTGGATATCGATCGGAGATTAGCTGCAGAGAAGTTGAAGCCTAAATTGGATCTGAAGTATCGTGCTTTGCAACCGGCCTTTGAAACCAATCGAGAAGTGGGAATCCTGGACGACAATTACACTTGGGGCTTGAGTTTTTCATTCCCGATCTTTTTACGCGGAGAAAGAGGAAAACTGCAGCAGATCAAATTGAAACTTCAGCAATCTGAATTCGAATATGCCAACCAGGAACAGCAACTTCGATTCCAAATTGAAAGTACCATAAACCTCTGGAATGCCAGTGCGCAACAAGTCAGCCTTTATCAAGATGCCAGTCAGAATTCTTTCACCTTGCTTCAGGCTGAACAACGTTTGTTTGACATTGGTGAAAGCTCCGTATTCATGATCAATGCCAGAGAGTTGGGCTACATCAAAGCGCAATTGAATTGGATCAAATCCATTTCTACCAATCAGATCTCCAGGATCAACACCTATTTTCAGCTGGGTAGGTTACAAAATCTCTAAAAGCCCTTTCTTCTCATTGGTGGAAGATCTTTTGACGGGTCAAACCACGCCTTGGGTGCCTTATTGCAATGCCGTCTTAAGTTCTGTTTCTATCGGTTCCGATTGGTAAACTGAATCAGTCAACGAATTTAAGAATGCGATCAGCGCCTGCTTTTCGAGCTCGGATAAATGCAAGGAATCAGCCGGTAAAGTTTGATAAGGATTGTCGATTCCCATGCCGGCCCCTCCTCCTACATTGTAAAATTCGATCACCTCTTCTAAAGTCTCATACACCCCATTGTGCATGTAAGGTGCTGTCATGGCAATATTTCTGACGGTAGAGGTCTTGAAAAAGAACTTCCTTTCATCCACTTTAAAGGGTTCATAGGCACCAAGGTCTTGATCTAAGTCTGGATTATTGAAACTAGCCGTGGCAGGCACTCCCAAGTTTTCCAACTCTGTTTCATCGTAGCTTGGCGGTACGGTTCCAAAAAATGATGGCGCAAAGTGACAAGTTCCACAAGAGGCTTTGCCCATAAAGAGGTTGAAGCCTTTTCTTTCTAGCTTGGAAAGGCTGTTCTCCTCTCCGTTGATGTTCCGGTCAAACTTTGAATTGAAGGGAGCCAAACTTCTCACATAATCAGAGATGGCGTTCCGGATGTTTCTTGCGTTCGTCTTGCCTTTGTAAAGCTCGTTGAAGGCGGATTGGTAGGCCGAATTATTCATGACCTCCTTTTCCATGGCCTCGAAGTTGGTGTGGAATTCTTTAGGATTGCCGATCACATTGATGATCTGCCCTTCCAAACTAGTGCTCACCGCATCATAGAAAAACTTTCTTTGATAAACTGCATAAGTCAAAGTTGGGGTATTCCTCAAGAGTTCGCCGTCATCATTTCCTTTTGCCTTGGTTAGTCCGTCGGTAAAGGCTTTATCTTCGTGGTGACAGGACGCACAACTTAACTTTCCATTGAGCGACAACTGCTTATCGTTAAAGAGTTTTTTTCCTAACGCAATTGATTCCCTGCTAATTTGACGCTGAGGTGGGGTAAAATCACTTATGTTATAGAATTCCTGAGAAAATATGGTTGTGGCATATTGATTCAAGGCTTCATTCGCAGTCAGTTCAAGCTGAAAGTCTTTAGCAGTCTGATTGATAAGTTCAAGCTGCCTTTTTGTATGAATCTTAATGAATGCATAGCGGTCAAAATCGTCAAATTTCTCACCCAACAAGGTAGCTTTTGCTGAATCCAACTCGGCCATCCAAGCCTGATAAATGGTTTCATCGGTGAAAGAACTTTTATATATGGCCAGGATCTTGGCCAGTGACTCATAATTGTAGGCCGCCTCGATCAGAGAATGAGCCAGGGCAGGTGAATCAAATCCTGTAAGCCCTTTGGTGGCAATATTCACGATCACATCTCTGATCATTTTTAGGTGGTGGCGATCAGTTTGCTCCTTGATCATATGGTTCTCTGCCATGAACGGAACCCTCGCTTTCAAGAAATCTGAGCTTCTTTGCAGCGTTTCTCGATCATACTCCCCAACCGCAAACAAGATCTCTTCTAAGACCTGAAAACTGTTGGGTTTGATCTTTTTGATGTCGGTGTAATCATCGATCTCTACCTTGAGTAGGTTTGGACCGTTGATGGTTTTGTAATTTTCGTGATCATAAGCAATGATGATCGGCTCAGCATATTTGTACCACTTTCTGGCCGCCAAGAAGATTTGCTGATTCTTCGATTTACTTTGACTTGTATCAATCAGATGAAGATAGTGAGTACAGCTATCCATCATTTGCACATAATACGCCTCGATCTCTTGAGTATGATTGGTCTCTGCCTCTTTTAAGGCGGATTGTTCTGTGGGTGATTGACAGGAAAAAAGAAAGAGGCCTCCGAACAGGAGTGCCTCTAACTTTTGCTTTAACAAATTATTTTGCATGATCATCTATCTGGCTAAGCCTTCGATTTTGAATAGGAAAGAACCTTCTAGATCAGAAGAAGCCTCGGGGATTGCCGTAGGATCAAAGAATTTCTTGCCGTCAGCTCTAACCGCCGTTGGAATACGATCTTCTTCCCAGCCGTGTACCTGAATTCCGCAGATAAAAGTTGGTGTGCTGGCACTAATGATATCGGTTACGTCGATCATACCGGTGATCTCCCATTTACCGCCTCCACCATACAATTGCTGAACCTGAGCATCGTCTTCATTGCATTCCAATACCGTTCTTAAGCTTTGATTGGCAATATCGTACTGATAGAGCTTAGCCCATTGTCCGGGCTTATACCCATTAGGATCTTCCTGAATGTACACGTAATTCTCGGTCACCACGATATTATCCGGCGAGTTGAATCCGGCAGCAATACCGCTTGGGTTGTCACCATCAAGGATACAAGTGATTCGGCAGTCTCCTTCAGGATCGTTATCATTCAATTCAACCATGTAGATCCTTCCGAAGGTAGTTCCTCTGTCGGCAAGCGCAGGGTTATTTCTTCTTCCGGTTACACAGAAGAATAACCTTCTTTGGTTGTCAGCACTGCCTCTTTGCCAGTCGATGTCTTCAATTCTCTGAAAACCGATGGCGCTTGAATCAATGGCTTCTTGGTTCAATTCGTTGATGGTTCTTTCAGAAACTTTAACCCATTCGGCATCATAGGCAGTACCTTCAGCCATTCCCATTTCAAACTTCAAACCACCTTGTCCGGGTGCAGTTTCAGTCGAATTCTTTCCACGTAAAACATATAGGTCTCCATTACTCAAGTCGCCTCTGCCACCCACATACATTCCAAAATGCCCTTCAGGGTAGTCGTTATTCGAGTCATCATCGCCAATAAATACTACAGTTTCTGACGGGTATGCGTCTTTTCCGATCACCACTGCGTTTTCAGTCGACCACTCACCCATTGCTGGAATTCTCTGTGCAAAAGAGGCCTGGCTTGTAGGTCGATAAGGATCTACCAGGTAAACCCCTTTGTTGGCACCTCCCCATTCACCACCAGAAAGGTAGTATGGACCAAATCCATGCTCTTCTTCAGTGATCGATGAACCAGAACACTGGGCGGTAAACCCGGTGGCGATGGAATTCACAATGTAATCTCCTTCTAAAGGCTGAAGATCTTGGTTAAGGATAATTCTAGCGATAGAATAGTCACGCTCCAGGTTGTTGATTAATGTATAGGTTCCGTCATTGTTTCTATACAGTGCCGAACCATCTGTATACGAGCCGAACACAAAAGAGGAATCATCCGGAAGAATATCTTGGGATGTCATGATCATGGTGAGGTCGATATTTGAGAAAGCCGGGTCTTTAGTAAACACCAGATCAGCAGAAACTACTGATGAAGTTAATGGAGTTAATGAGGGATCGGAAACCGTTAATGAAGAATCGACATAACGCGTTTCGAGCACGGTTCTGGTTTCTTTAATGATCTCTTTTTCTTCGTCTTGGCAACTACTTAATGCAAGCAAAGCGGCCGCAAAGATTAATGGGTTAAATTTTTTCATGATTAGTTAGCTTCTTTGTTTTTAAAAATTAATGGGACAAAAGAGCGACTTTCCAATCTCTTTGTCATTTAAGAAACTTTAAGAAAAAATTAAGCTATGAAGAGATGGGGTTAGTTATTTGTTAATGATAAGAATCATTCTAAATAAAGCAAGTGACACATCTGTTCTCGGCCTAGATTAGCCTACTGTGCTGTCGGTCGCCCCGGTTGCTGAAGAAGAAAGCTTTGACAATAAGGTTATAGGCGAATTATTACGGCGTCATAGGAAATAAAGAAACGCAGCGTCTTGTGTGATGCTTCCGTAACAAGGAATAGAATTGAAGCCCGTCCGCCAACTGGCAGATATCAAGCCGAGCTAGATCACTGTTTATTTAGGATCTTAAGCCCTTAAGTTGAATTACAAAAAAAGCCGCAAATCGTTTTGCGGCTTTTCTGTAGCGAGAAGGGGAATTGAACCCCTGACCTCCGGGTTATGAATCCGACGCTCTAACCATCTGAGCTACCTCGCCGAATGAATCTGAGCTGTCTGGCAGCTCAATTTTTTGGGCTGCAAATATACCACGGAATTCTGAATTGAAAAATCTCTGCCAGACTGAATTTATTCGCTTGCAAACTCCTTCTCCCAGCGATCGGCCAGTTGAGTTGCCGCATCCTTATATTGCCTTAATCCCACTAGATAATTACGGTAAGTCAAGAGGTGAAAATTGGCTACTTTATTTCGATAGAAGGGGTCGTTAGCCATGTAGGTATACATCTCTTCTGTTCTAAAACCTTGCACCCAATCAGTATACCACTTTTGATGATCACGCCAATCAGATAAACTGGCTTTCACCTCCTCTTTGATCATCTCCACAAAAAGGTCAAAAGTTGGAATGGACTGCGCATAAAAAAGTTTAGTATCATGAATCAGTGAATCTCCGCTGGTCGTGAAGGAACTTTTCCATTCTTTTAACATTCGGAAACCATTTTGGGTAGGCTCGAACGGAGCCACGTTGCTGATCAAGTAAGGACAAGGTCCGCAGGCCTTTAAAGAATCAATGGTGTATTGCCTTGACATGATGCCTTTAAAATGTTTGTCTAATGGCTCATAGCTGGCGATGATGGTCGCCACATCTGCCGTGTCTCCTTTAAGATCTTCGATAATCTGTGCGCCAATCAAAGCGAGCTCATCGTTCTTTTCAGCTTCCTGATACTCTCCCTTAATGTACAAGGCGATCAAGATCCCGATCACCACCAGAATGATCTCTCCCACGGCGTATGAGAGATACTTTACTAAGCCTTTTGATGAACCGGACATAAGTGCTTTTCGCTTTTTATTGAAAATCGGAGACAATGAGGGTATGGATTGATTTAAAACTGAGGAAATTTAGTGCTTTTTAATTGAAACTCATTACCTTCATGGGTCAAAATAGAGATCATGAAATCAAATACTCTTCAGGCCCTGCTACTGAGTCTGGCCATACTTATCGGAGGCTATATGATAGGCGATATGCACAGAAAAGCCAAGGTCTATGACCGCCACGTGGAAGTCAAAGGCCTGGCTGAAAGAGAAGTGAATGCGGACCTTGCGGTTTGGCCACTGGAACTGAACCTGGCTATGAACGACCTCAATGCCTTGAATGCTGAGCTTGATCGACAAAAAAATCGCGTGAACAGCTTCTTCAAAGAAATTGGCTTCTCCGAAGAAGAAATCAATCTAGGCATCAGTAGCATCATCGATCGAGATGCAAGTGAATATGCCGGAAATCGAAATTACCCCTTTCGCTTTTTTGGCAAAGCTGAGATCACCTTAAGAACCGATGACCTGGCGAAGATCCAACTGGCTTTAGAAAAATCTCTGGCCCTGACTTCTGAAGGCATTTTGATCAAATCCAAGAATGACTGGCGCCCCATAGAGTACATCTTCACCGGATTGAATGACATCAAACCTGAAATGATTGAGGAAGCGACTCTTAAAGCCAAAGAAGTGGCGGAGAAATTTGCCAAAGACTCCAATTCGAAAGTAGGGAAGATACGCTCGGCCAATCAAGGTTTATTTACCATCAACGATCGCGACCCTAGCACGCCGCACGTAAAGAAAGTACGCGTGGTGACCACAGTCGAATATTTATTGGAAGACTAGATTCAATTCTGAATCCGAGACAGGGTATTTGAGCTTCTTTAAGGGTAAAATTGGAGAGACATTCGCCAATCAATCATCAGTTCTAATTTAAAGGTCGAAATTCTAAATTGACTTAGAAAGGTCCGTACCAATTCTAAGAAAAAAGCCTATATTGCAGCGCACTAGAAGCACCAATATGGCTGAAAAGCAAGAATATAATGTGGAGTTTATGGTCAAAGCATCCCCTAAGATGCTCTTCAAATTCCTTTCTACCCCTTCCGGATTAGCAGAATGGTTTGCAGACAATGTAAATTCAAGAGGCAAGGAGTATACCTTCTTCTGGGATGGATCAGAAGAAAAGGCAAGTGTAGTTCACAAAAAAGCTGATCAACTTATCCGCTTCCGCTGGGAAGAAGAGGAGGACGAAGACGCTTATTTTGAGTTTAAGATCGTAACGGACGACCTGACCAACGACGTTTCATTGATCGTGACTGATTTTGCTGAAGAAGATGAGCTGGAAGAAGCCAGATTACTTTGGGAAAGTCAGATCAATAGTTTGTTGCACGCCATTGGTTCATAATTTTTAACAGCTCGCTAGCTGCTGCTTTACGTACTTTTGCGAAAAGCCATCTTCTTGAAGACTTCCTCCAAATTCATTCTTAAGTCCTTCGCTCAACCTTTCCTGGCGACTTTCTTCATTTCGCTCTTCGTCTTGTTGATGCAATTTCTTTGGAAGTACATTGACGACATAGTGGGCAAAGGGCTCGATTGGGTGGTAATCCTCAAATTGCTGGTATACGTGTCGGCCAGCCTTGTCCCGATGGCATTACCCCTTGCAATTCTGCTCTCTTCCTTGATGACCTTTGGAAATCTAGGGGAACACTATGAACTCGTCGCTTTCAAATCGGCAGGGATCTCGCTGAAAAGGGTATTAAGGCCACTCAGCGTAATGGTGGTCTTACTTTCTATCGTCGCTTATTTATTCTCAAACTACTGGCTGCCCATTGCGAACCTGAAAAGCAAATCGTTGCTCTACGATGTGAAGAAGCAAAAACCGACCATGGATATCAGGCCGGGAATCTTTTCCGATGGGTTGGACGATTTTTCCATCCGTGTGAAACAAAAGAAGATCATCGACGAAACAGAGCACCTATATGATGTCATGATCTACGACCATCGTAATCCGGGCAATCGATCTGTAACCGTGGCCGAAGAAGGGATCATGACCATTAGCGAAAACAAGCGCTATTTGGTACTCAAGCTGTTTAATGGGGAAAACTATGACGAGAGCTTTCAAAAAAGAAGGGATTACAAGTACCCAATGGCCAGAACCCGTTTCGAGGAAAATGTGATTCGTTTCGACCTTGCCCAATTCGACCTCAGTCGAACAGACGAAGACCTCTTCAAAAGCAATTACAAGATGTTGAACATGGATCAATTGGATGAAGCCATCGACACCTTAACTGCAATGCGGAATGACCATTTTGAGCGATTTCAGGATGGATTGTACAAGAGTTACTATCGCTTTGCCGGCATCAAACAAGAAGTCACCAGAGACAGCCTTTTGGAAAAAAGACCCGATTTGGAGACCTTGATACGGTCCCTGCCGACAAATAAACAAAAGCAGATCTATGCCACTGCGGGGAATTTGGCCAGAAATTCAAAATCCAGATTAGATAGCATGGTGAGCGACTTATACAGCCGGGATAAATACATTCGCTATCATAAAATCTATTGGCACAAGAAGCTCACCCTTTCCTTTGCTTGCTTCATCTTATTTTTGATCGGTGCTCCATTGGGTGCTATTATTCGTAAAGGTGGACTGGGAATGCCCATTGTGATCTCGGTAATCTTCTTCTTGATCTTTCATATGGTGAGCATAACCGGAGAAAAAATGGCTAAAGAAGGCGCTATCGAAGTGGTTAGAGGAATGTGGATGGCGAGTGCCATTTTGCTGCCCATCGGACTGTTCTTTACTTATAAAGCCACCTCCGATTCTTCAATTTTCAGGCTCGACAATTACTTCTATGTCATTAAGAAATTATTCAAGAAAAAGGAGAAAGAGCAAGCCGAGTCGATATGAGAATAGGCGTATTATTATCGCGGTTCCCCTACCCTCTTGAAAAAGGCGACAAGCTTCGTGCCTTTCATCAGATTCGCTGCCTGTCGGAGAATCACGAGATCTTTCTCTGCGCCATCAGCGCAAAAAAAGTGGATCAAAAAGCGATCGATGAACTTCAACCTTATTGCAAAGCGATCAAGATCATCCACCTCTCCAAAGCAAGCATACTGATTAACGTGCTTTACGGCTTAGTATTTAGCCGTCTTCCATTACAAGTGGCCTACTTCTTCAATCGCAAAGCTAAAAAACGCATCCATCGCTTTTTTGAGGCCTCTCAAATCGACCATTTGTATTGTCAGTTGATCAGGGTAGCGGAATACGTGAAGGACTACGAGCACGCTCCCAAAACCTTAGATTACATGGATGCCCTTTCTAGAGGAATGGTGAGGAGAACTGAAAGTACGCCCTTTTACCTTAAGCCGTTTGTGAAGATAGAGGCCACTCGTTTAAAACGTTATGAACACTTCATCTTTTCAGATTTCGAACATTTGACCATTATTTCTGAGCAAGATCGTAAGTTCATTATCCACGCTCAGAATTCGAAGATTTCCATCATTCGCAATGGCGTTGATCAACACTACTTTAAGCCGGTGGAGAATGTTGTAAAGGAGTACGAGCTACTCTTCACCGGAAACATGTCCTACCCACCAAATGTAGACTGCGCTGAATTCCTGGCGAATGAAGTGATGCCGTTGGTGTGGAAAAAACTACCCCAGGCAAAATTAGCGATCGCAGGCGCTACCCCCTCCGCACGTGTAAAATCTTTACAGGCTGATCGAATAATGATCACCGGATGGGTGGATGATATGCGAAAAATGTATGGCAGCAGTAAAGTATTTGTCGCGCCGATGCGCATTGGGAGCGGTCTTCAGAATAAACTCCTTGAGGCCATGGCCATGAAGTTGGCCTGCATTACCTCTCCGCTGGCCAATAATGCGCTAAAAGCGATTGATGGCAAAGATATCCTGATTGCGGAGGATGCCACATCGGTGAGTCAACAAGCCGTTCGTTTACTAAATGATGAAAGCTATGCCAACACCCTGGCCACCCAAGGCTTTCAATTCATTAGCTCCAACTATGATTGGAAGAGCAGCACGACTCAATTAGAAGCCTTATTTTTGGCTTCAAACCAAAATCATGGAAGAATTAAGGCAGCTGATTGAAAAAGCTTGGGAAGATCGCAGTTTACTGAAGGATCAAGCTACCGTTGAAACCATAGAAAAGACCATTGCCCTGATCGATTCAGGAGCTCTGCGCTGTGCCGAGCCCACTTCGAACGGCTGGCAAGTGAATGAATGGGTAAAAAAAGCGGTGGTACTTTACTTTCCCATTCGGAAAATGGAAACCATAGAAGTTGGTCCTTTTGAGTTTCATGATAAGATGGCACTTAAGAACGACTACGCGAAGAAGGGCGTGCGGGTAGTGCCACATGCAATTGCTCGATATGGAGCTTATATTTCTTCAGGCGTGATCATGATGCCCTCTTATGTGAATATCGGCGCTTATGTGGATGAAGGCAGCATGGTAGATACCTGGGCAACGGTAGGTAGCTGTGCGCAGATCGGGAAAAATGTACACTTGAGCGGTGGAGTGGGCATTGGTGGAGTATTAGAGCCCCTGCAAGCCTCCCCGGTGATCGTAGAAGATGGTTGCTTCATTGGTTCAAGGTGTGTTGTCGTAGAAGGGGTTCATTTAGAAAAAGAAGTGGTTTTAGGCGCCAATGTGGTCTTGACCAAGTCTACGAAGATCATTGACGTAAGTGGAGCAGAAAAAAAAGAATATCGAGGTAAAGTGCCGGCGCGATCTGTAGTGATTCCAGGTTCCTATACCAAAAGTTTTCCCGCGGGAGATTTTCAAGTGCCCTGTGCCTTGATCATCGGACAGCGAAAAGCGAGCACCGACCTGAAAACCTCGCTAAATGATGTGCTTCGAGACTATGAGGTAGCAGTTTAAGGCGTATGAAAAGCTTTTTGATCATCCAAACGGCGTTTATAGGTGATGTGATCCTTTGTACACCAATCATCGAGAAACTGAAACAGTATTTTCCCGACGCTGAGATTGATATACTTATTCGCAAGGGTAACGAAGGCCTGTTAAAGGGTCATCCGCACTTGAGATCCGTCTTTACCTGGAACAAAAAAAGGAAGAAATATACCCACATGCTAAAATTGATCGCCTTAGTGCGGTCGAAAAAGTACGATGTAGTGGTGAATGTGCAACGCTTTTCATCATCCGGGATCATTACTGCACTTTCTGGTGCACGCCTGAAGATCGGCTTCGTGAAAAATCCATTTTCTTTCACCTTCGACAAGAAAATCGGTCATCGATTGATCGGTCAGCACGAAACCGGACGAAACCTTTCTTTGATCAAAGACTTGACAGATGCCGATTACGTGCGTCCGAAACTATACCCCCAGGAGGAAGATTTTGAGGCGGTGAAAAAGTATCAGGAAACGCCATATTTAGTGATTGCCCCAACTTCAGTCTGGTTTACCAAACAGTATCCTATTTTGAAGTGGGTAGAACTTATTCTCGCTCAGGATGAAGAATGGAATATCTTTTTGATCGGGGCTCCTACCGATTTTGAGGCTTGTGAAGAAATTGCACAACTTTCAGAAGATAATCGTGTGTTCAATCTTGCGGGAAAGCTAAGTCTACTCGAGTCTGCAGCGCTGATTGCAAAAGCAAAAATGAATTACGTCAATGATTCTGCTCCCATGCACATGGCCTCTTCAGTGAATGCACGGACCAATGCAGTATTTTGTTCTACCATTCCATCCTTCGGATTTGGCCCACTGGGTGATGGCTCTAGGGTGATCCAAAGTAAACGAGATTTAAGCTGTCGCCCCTGCGGCCTCCACGGAAAAAAGAAATGCCCCTTAGATCATTTCGACTGTGCTTACAGCATCGATAAATCTCAATTCGATCTTCCTTCCTTCAAAGCGCACAGTGCCTAAAAAGAAAGGACGCTCATCAAAGTAGCGTCCTCTCTATTGGTCAGTAGTTATGAAACTTACTCTATTCTACAGGTAAAAAGGAGTAATTGTTTCCATAATAAAGCATTTGTTCCGTAAAATCTTGAGAGTATTCTATTTTCACATCCACGATCCGATTGCCTTCCATGACGGGTTTCAAGATCGGATTGATGAATCCTCCGTAGGGAGCAATGTCTAAAGCCGCGTAGCGATCAAGGACTTCTTGGTGCAATTCAGGATCTACTTTTACCCCGTATTTTTCAACTAGGATTTGTCCGGCTTCAAAATCGCCTTCAGACTTGATCCTTTGCAATTCACGCAACTGAAAACCAAAAATGTCCTTTAGCTTTTGATAGTCTTGAATTACGAAATAGGTCCTATCATTAATTACCTTTTTTACGATCACGCTATCCTCTTGCCCAATTTCAAAAGCCCATTTGGCGATCATTTGACGATTTCGCATATGATCCTCTTCAATTTGCTCTCCTGGCTTCAAGCGTTTTAGCTGCAGCATCATGCCATTCATGATGTAATCGTCATAGGCAACCATGCCCACCTCAAGGCTAGGCATTAGTTCAAGGTCTACAAGTTTTTGATCGAAGAGGAAATAGAGCGCTACCAGATCAGCTCTGCCCTCTTCCAAAGTAGAGGCGTAATTCTTTAGGGTTTCTTTGGTGGTTCCTACGCCTTCATTCACTTTTCCGGATGCATGACCAATCACCTCATGTAAATCCGTATGTAATATATCGGCAAGGCTTCCATATTTTCTGGCTCTCATTACTGCTTCATCAGAAATGGCAAATTCACCTAACGAGCTCCTTCCCTCCTTAGCCGACATTTCATAGGCGTGCACGATATTGCCTAAGCTCACGCTTTTGGAGCCGTGCTTTTGGCGGATCCAATTCGAGTTGGGTAAATTGATTCCAATTGGCGTAGAAGGAGAAGCATCACCAGACTCCACTACCACCGTGATCACTTTCCCGGTGATCCCTTTCACATTGGTCTTTTTGTGCTCAGCCATAATTGGCGACACGTCTTCAAACCACTGTGCCTCACGACTGATTTTTTCGATTCTTTGGGTGGCTTCCAGGTCTTTGAATGAAACTACAGACTCAAAGGACCCTTTATATCCTAGCGGGTCATTGTAGACTTCGATAAATCCATTGACCACATCCACACGAGATTCTGTATCATTTACCCAGGCAATGTTGTATTGATCCCAATCCTTTACGTCGCCGCTTTTATAGTAGGCAATCAATTTTTGCAGCGCTTCTCTTTGCTGGGCATTTTCAGCCACTGTAGTGGCTTTTTCTAACCAATAGACGATCTTTTCAATTGCCGGGGAATACATTCCTCCAACTTTCCAGGTCTTGGCTTTGACTGCTCCGCCTTCCTTTACCAACTTGGTGTTGAGACCATACTCCGGTTGATTTCCTTCTTCCTTCGGTAGGGATGCATAGTAGGCCTCAACTTCTTTTTGAGTGAGGTCTTCGCCATAAAAATTGACTGCGGAAGCAGCGACCAGGTCGACGCCAGAACTTTTAACTACCTTCTTATAATCACTCCCATTGTTAAAGATCACTTCTGAAAGCTCCATGATCATTTCTTCAGGATGTTGACCCTCCTTTAGCGGAAGCTGTTCTTCATCTAGGCTTCTGACCATCTCTTGAAAAAATTCCATACCAAAAGTCGGTTCAAATTTGGTATTGGAATAATGGTGATGCACGCCGTTGGAAAACCAAAACCGTTTGATATAGGTCATCAAGTTTTTATACTCCTGGTTTGCACTCAGGTCTTCCCCATCTGCCGAAACCGTTCCCTGGGAGGCGATGAGCTCGAAAAGTTTTCTCAACTGCAGGTTGTGTCGGTAATTTTGGTCGTAAATAATATCCCGGCCAGATAAGGCTGCCTCATATAAATAATACAGTAACTCCTTCTTTTTGGGATCAAGCTGCTCAAAACCAGGTACACGGTATCTGATC
>Ga0207419_1001911_pt1 | contig 14605 bp, 14 predicted proteins | sample ElkSloMetagenome_4_FD_184723 | JGI IMG/M metagenome (GOLD analysis project Ga0207419, IMG submission 184723) | Hot spring microbial communities from Elkhorn Slough, Monterey Bay, USA - MD2A (version 2) | ecosystem: Environmental > Aquatic > Marine > Intertidal zone > Estuary: Microbial mat ...
TGTTAAACTTTTGAATATTAGATTGGCTGCTTTTTGGGGTACTCTCAATTTAATTTACATTTGAATTATAAATTTGATTTTGCTAAAATTCTTCAAATATATTATTCTTCTAGCAAGTTTCGTTTTAAGCTACAATATAAAAGCTCAAAACGTAAGTTTGGCAATAAACTATGTTGAACAGGGTGAATATGAAAAGGCTAAAACAGTTTACGAAAAATTATATAAAAGTAATTCTAATAAACAAGACTACCTTCTTGGGTTGGCTGATGTTTTTGTGCAGCTTGAGGAATTTGAGATGGCCGCCAATCTTCTTAAGGATTATTTGGAAAGACCTGGTAATTATCCCAATATTTTAGTGGAGTTGGGTCATATATATCAAATACAGAATGACACTGTAGAGGCAAAATCATGGTATGAAAAAGCTGTAAATCAAGTAGAAGAGCGTTCCGTTTTTGCATATTCTACTGGTCGAGCCTTCGAAAAACACAGCCTTGTAGATTATGCTATAGAAACTTACAAAATTGCAAATGCAGATCAACCCAGAGCTAATTACAGCATACAATTGGCCAGACTCTATGGTGAGAAAGGCGATGTACAAAGTATGTTTGATAGCTACATCAGCCTTCTTGAGCAAAATGTAAATTACTTTGATGCCATTCAAAGAAATCTGACAGATTATATTAATAGTAATCCCCAAAATGAAAGTAACCTCATATTTAAAAGACTACTTCTTAAGAAACTTCAAAAATCACCTAAGCTCTTATACAATCAAATACTGAGTTGGGTTTTTGTACAGGAAGACTCTTATAAAAACGCATTTACTCAAGAAAAGGCAATTTTTAAAAGATCAGAATTTAAAGATTTTGCAAGATTATTCGACTTAGCACAAGTAAGTGTTGAAGCGGAAGCTTATAATGATGCCTTAGAAATTTTCGACTTCATAAAAGATGAAAGTCAAAATTACATCATTCAATTAAGGGCCATCGAGAAAGAACTTAGAACCCGATTACTAATTGGCGAAGATATTGCTTTAATCGAAAAGAAGTTTGAGGAGTACTTGAATAATTATGGCGTTAATAAACGAACTATAGAACTACAAATACTATACGCCGAATTTTTAGCTTTTCAGAAGGAAAATTATTCAGAAGCACTTTCATATTTACAGAATAGCCTGAATGTTGAGGTTAATCAATTTCAAAAGGCCGCTTTGAATCTATTACTCGCAGATATTTATGTTGCACAGGGTTTTTACAATAAAGCACTCATAAAGTACAGTTTGGTAAGCAAGCAGGTGAAGAATACACCAATGGCCCAGACCGCCAAGTTTAAAACAGCCATGACCAGTTATTACAAAGGTGATTTTGACTGGGCGTTAACCCAGCTTAATGTTCTAAAAAAAGCAACTACCCAAACCATTGCAAACGACGCTTTAGAAATGGCGCTTTTCATAAAGCAAGGAAAATCTGAAATAGACTCGACTCAACAGGCTTTGAAAGGTATGGCTAAAGCTGATCTACTCATTTATCAATCAAAACCTGATGAAGCTTTAGTTCAGTTAGACCGCTTAATAGAAAATTCTGAAAATTTTCAAATTATCGATCAAGCACTGTATAAAAAATCTCAGGTTCTAGAGGATTTGGAAAATTATGAGGAGGCAGCAACAAATTATCAGCAAATTATCGCTCAATATCCTGAAAGTATTGTGGTAGATAATGCTCTTTTTGCACTTTCGAAGCTTTATATCCAAAAGCTGAATAAGCCAGAATTGGCAAGTCAATATTTAGAAGATCTTATTTTTAATCATCAGGATAGCATTTTCTTTGTTGAAGGTCGAAAAATGTATCGTAAGCTTCGTCAAAAATCAAACACCTAAATATGTTAATACACAATACAACACTATCTATAGAGGAAAGTGTGCTGCTGGAATGCATTCAAAAAATAAAAAAGGAGTACTTGAATCAGTTAAGATCGAATGAAAATTTTGAAAATGTTGTATTCACAGAAGTTTTATCTCACAACGAGCCAAATATGAGGACATACAGTATTCAAGTCTATTGTTCCGGTATTGATAAATTGAAAGTTTTCAAACAAACTCAGATTCAAAAACTCGAATCTATAGCTTCATCATATCTAGGAAAGGTATTGTTTTTTCATTCTAAAATGAGGGTTATTGATTGAGTTTAAAAGTTTCAAGTTTAAGAGTTTCAAGTTCAAAAGTGAAGACTTATAAAAAATATTGACATTAATTTACCTCGCTAGTATACGGACATTAATTACCTTAAAGACAACTTAAAAGTATTTCTCGAAAGACCATCTTAATGCTTCAAAATAATAATTAGTTTAATGTTAAGGGCTTTTCTAATATTAAATATGTTTGGTTAAAAATTTATAGTTCTAGTTTATAGGAGATCTTATTTTTACAAATTCAGATTTAAGATGTCTCAGTATAAGCGTAATCAAATTATTTAAATTGTAACATTTTCAAATAAATAATTCATTTCAATAAAAGTATATTTGCAATATGAATTATATCGTACACTTTATTAGTGGAGCAGAGATTTTTGTCATTGTTTTGGTGATACTGCTTGTTTTTGGAGCAGATAAAGTGCCAGAGATTGCAAGAACAGTAGGGAAAACTGTAAAATCCATTAGAGAGGCTACTGATGATATCAAATACGAAATTACCAAAGAGTCCTACAAAATAAAAGACACGGGAATTGACCTTAAAAAAGAGGTCGAAGATCAAAAAAAATCATTGCAAGAGAGTACTGATTCACTTAAAGAAGATATTGAAGAATCAATTGGACCGATTAAAAGAAAATTTTAAATCCAGGATTTTAATTCTTCGAAATCTAAACCGCCATAATTCCCACTGCTCATTAGTAGAAGCACATTGTTTTTAAAACTTTTATTTTTTAAAAATGTTTTAAAATCTTCAGCATTAGTATAGATATCTATTTCTTTTCTATTAAAACCTTCCTGAATTTGATCTTTTGTTAAATCCGGCAATCGTTTTATTCCTAATGCCTTTTTAGAATAGTAAATCACAACTTCATCTGCTTTATTCAGCGTATTTTGATATTCTTGTAAAAATGAAGCTGTTAAACTGCTATAAGTGTGTAATTCTAAACAAACAGTTAGTGCTTTGTCAGGAAATTGATCCTTTGCAGCTTCGGTTGTCGCTTTTACTTTAGAAGGGCTATGAGCATAATCTTTATAAACGATGCAATTTGGTGTTTCAGTTATTTTTTCAAGTCGTTTTGAAGCGCCTTCAAAGCTTGAAATAGCCTCATAAAAATCATCTTCATCTACTCCCATATGCTGGCAAACCCATTTAGCACCTGCTATGTTTTGTAAATTGTGTTTGCCGAAAACTTCAATAGGCATTGGACCTTCATCAGTATCTAGATACGTTTCTCCATCTTCAATTTTAAACTCTGGAGTGCTGTATGAATGCTTCCTGGTTGGTTTTGTGGCGTTTAGCGCTATTTCTTTCAGAATCTCATCTTCTTCGTTGTAAACGAGTGTGCTTCCGTTTGTCATAGAATCTACAAACAATTCAAATTGCTTTTTATAGGTTTCAAAATCTGGAAAAACATTCACGTGGTCCCAGGCAATACCGCTTATTAAGGCGATATTGGGTTGATACCACAAAAATTTTGGTCTTTTGTCCAATGCTGAAGAAAGGTACTCATCACCTTCAAGCAGTATAAAATCATTGTCATCTGTAAGATGAACCATATTGTCAAATCCTTCAAGTTGAGCTCCTACCATAAAGTCAGTTGGTTTGTCGTGGTAGTTCAAAACATGAAGAACCATGGAGGTTATTGTCGTTTTACCATGAGAACCAGCAATTACAACCCGTGTTTTTCTCTTTGAATGTTCGAAAAGAAATTCCGGATAGGATACAATTTTAAGACCTAATTCTTCGGCTTTTATCAATTCAGGATTATCAGCTTTGGCGTGCATTCCCAGAATAACCATGTCAATGTCATTAGTAATTTTTTTTGGGTTCCAGCCAGTATTCTCGGGTAATATCCCTTTTTGTTCCAACCTAGATCTTGAAGGTTCAAAAATTTCATCATCGCTTCCTGAAATGTCGTCTCCTTTGTCTTTTAATGCAATCGCTAAATTATGCATGGCACTACCGCCAATAGCTATAAAATGATATTTCATTTTCTCAATTTAAAATCCTGTTGTTTGCTAAAATAGTAATTGTAATTTACAATCAATTTCAATTTTTCAATTGATTAGATAGTTATTATGATAAAAAAAATGCAAGAATTTTCAGACATTTAATTCATTACTTGTTACCTGAAAGAAATGCAATTTAAACCTATTCTAAATTAATTCTAAAAATTTCCTTAAACTTGCTGTACAATAGGCTATTCGTTATTTTTGTGCACAAAATAAAACTAAAATTTTACAATGGCAGGTTTACTCTCCTCATCAATAGCTAGAAAAGTAGCAATGGCCTTATCAGGACTATTTCTTGTGGTTTTTTTAGCACAACACTTTACTATTAATTTAACCTCGGTGATAAGTCCCGAAACGTTTAATGAGTGGTCTCATTTTATGGGTACAAATCCACTTGTTCAATTTGTGCTTCAGCCTATCTTAATTTTTGGAGTTATATTTCATTTTGTGATGGGCTTTGTATTGGATGTTCAAAACAGAAAAGCCAGAGGAGGCCAAAAATACTCTATGTATAAAGGATCAGCCAATGCCAGTTGGTTTTCAAGAAATATGATTGTTTCCGGTGTAGTAATTTTACTGTTTTTAGGTCTTCATATGTATGATTTCTGGGTTCATGAAATGCAAGTTAAATATATACAAGGCGATATGTCTGGTTTAAATGAAGCTGGTGATCTAAGATATTATGAAGAGACTGTTGCAAAATTTGTTGGAGATCCGCTTAGAGTTGGAATTTATGTTTTAGCCTTTGTGTTTTTGATATTTCATTTGTTGCACGGTTTTTCTTCTTCATTTCAATCCGTTGGTTTTAACAACAAATATTCTGTAGCTTTAAAGACCTTTACAAAAGCTTTTGCGATTGTTATACCGTTAGGTTTTTCCTTTATAGCTATCTTCCATTATGTTTCACATTTATAAGAAAAGATTATGACGACTTTAGACGCAAAAATTCCAGAAGGTTCATTAGCTGAAAAATGGACAAAACATAAAAACAATATTAATTTAGTAAATCCAGCCAACAAACGAAATATCGATATTATTGTTGTTGGTACCGGTCTGGCAGGTGCTTCAGCTTCAGCCACCCTTGCTGAACTTGGTTATAATGTGAAAACATTTTGCTTTCAGGATTCACCGAGACGTGCTCACTCGATTGCAGCACAGGGTGGAATAAATGCTTCAAAAAATTATCAGGGTGATGGTGATTCAGATTACCGTTTATTTTATGATACAGTGAAAGGTGGTGACTACCGTTCCAGAGAAGCCAATGTTTACAGATTGGCTGAAGTTTCAGGTAATATCATTGACCAATGTGTCGCACAAGGTGTGCCTTTCGCAAGAGAATATGGTGGTTTGCTTGATAACCGTTCTTTTGGTGGGGTTTTAGTTTCAAGAACGTTTTATGCTAAGGGGCAAACAGGTCAACAGTTGTTATTAGGCGCCTACTCTGCAATGAACCGTCAAATTAATCGTGGTAAGATTAAATCTTATACACGTCATGAGATGATGGATATTGTTTTAATTGATGGAAAAGCAAGAGGAATTATTGCCCGTGATATGATTTCGGGCAAAATTGAAAGACATTCTGCTCACGCTGTCGTATTAGCTTCAGGTGGTTACGGAAATGTATTTTTCCTTTCTACAAATGCAATGGGAAGTAATGTAACCGCAGCTTGGAGAGCCCACCGTAGAGGTGCATTTTTTGCAAATCCCTGCTTTACGCAAATTCATCCAACGTGTATTCCGGTTTCTGGAGAATTACAATCTAAACTGACTTTAATGTCAGAATCTCTTAGAAATGATGGACGTATTTGGGTACCAGCTAAAAAAGAAGATGCTGAAGCAGTTAGAGCAGGTAAATTAAAACCAACTCAAATCCCCGAAGAAGATAGAGACTATTATTTGGAAAGAAGATATCCTGCATTTGGTAATTTAGTTCCAAGAGATGTTGCTTCAAGGGCGGCTAAAGAAAGATGTGATGCCGGATATGGCGTAAATAAAACAGGTGAAGCAGTTTATTTAGATTTTGCGAGTGCTATTGAAAGATATGGTAAGGAGAAAGCTTATTCCTCAGGGATTGAAAATCCAACCGCTGCACAAATTAAAAAATTAGGAGATGAGGTCATTGAGGCTAAATATGGTAACCTTTTCGATATGTATGAAAAAATCATAGATGAAAACCCATACAAAACTCCAATGATGATATATCCTGCAGTTCACTATACTATGGGCGGACTTTGGGTTGATTATAATCTAATGACAACTATTCCTGGTTGTTATGCCACAGGAGAATCTAACTTCTCTGATCATGGTGCTAATAGACTTGGTGCTTCGGCATTGATGCAAGGTTTGGCTGATGGATATTTTGTATTGCCTTACACCATTGGTGATTATTTGGCAGACGATATTAGGACAGGTCCAATTTCAACTGACCATAAGTCTTTTGAAGAAGCTGAGAAAAATGTAATTGATCAACTAGAAAGTTTAATCAATGTGAAAGGAGACAAACCTGTAGATTATTTCCACAAAAAATTAGGTAAAATAATGTGGAACAAATGCGGAATGTCTAGAAATGAAAAAGAACTCAAGGAAGCCATTTATGAAATTTCTGAATTGCGACAAGAATTCTACTCCAATGTAAGAGTTACAGGTGATGCACATTCAAAAAATTCTGAATTAGAAAAAGCAGCAAGAGTTGCAGATTTCTTAGAATTAGGCGAGTTATTTGCTAAAGATGCTTTAGATAGAAACGAGTCTTGTGGTGGACACTTTAGAGAAGAATATCAAACAGAAGATGGGGAAGCACTAAGAGATGATGATAACTATAGATACGTTTCTGCCTGGGAATACAAAGGAGAACCAAAAGATGCTGTATTACATAAAGAACAACTTGTTTATGATAATATAGAATTGAAAACAAGAAGTTATAAATAATAAAAAACACGACGAAAAGATGAAATTAACACTGAAAATTTGGAGACAAAAAAGTGCTGACACTAAAGGTCGTCTGGAAACATATAATGTTGATGGAATAGAAGAAGATATGTCTTTCTTAGAAATGTTGGACGTACTCAATGATAAATTAGTGAATGAAGGTACAGAGCCAGTTGAATTTGACCACGATTGTCGTGAAGGTATATGCGGATCATGTTCACTTATGATTAATGGTGAACCCCATGGTCCAGATCGAAAGATTACGACTTGTCAATTACACATGAGACGTTTTAACGATGGTGATACTATTGTAATTGAACCTTTTAGAGCTAAAGCTTTTCCAATCATAAAGGACTTAATTGTTGATAGGACATCATTTGATAGAATTCAGCAAGCAGGAGGCTTTATTTCTGTAAATACCTCAGGAAATACTATTGATGCTAATACAATTCCAATAGAAAAGGAAAATGCAGATATGTCATTCAACGCCGCAACTTGTATAGGTTGTGGAGCATGTGTTGCAGCCTGTAAAAATGCTTCAGCAATGTTATTTACTTCAGCAAAAGTCTCACAGTTTGCCTTATTACCTCAAGGTGAAGTAGAAGCACACGAACGAGTAATGAGTATGGTAGACCAAATGGACAAAGAAGGATTTGGTAACTGCACAAATACTGGTGCTTGTGAAATAGAATGTCCAAAAGGCATTTCGCTTGAAAATATCGCCAGAATGAACAGAGAATATTTATCGGCTTCGGTAGCTGGGTAAAATTAACAACACTTATAAATTCAACCTGTTTGCATTACTGTAAACAGGTTTTTTTATGTATGAAAAAATAATAAGAATCCTTGTTATCGATTGTGTTATAATTATTTATTAAAAATGTTACAAGTTATTTAAATAATTTTTTACCGCTCACATTTATGTTACTTTACAAAAATTGAAGGTATTTTTCTTCAATTGAATCAAGAAAATTATACAATTATGGAAAATGTTTTGGTAGCCGGAGCCACAGGAAATACTGGTCGACTTGTAATAGAATTGCTTAATAAATCTCAATATTTCACACCAGTAGCGATGGTGAGAAAGTCAAAGCAAAAAGCTGACTTTGAAAGAATAGGAGTACAGACAGTTCTTGGAGATTTACAAAAAGATGTCAGTCATACACTAAAAGACATAGATAAAGTTGTTTTTGCAGCAGGATCTGGTGGAGAAAAAGTTGAAAAAGTAGATCAGGAAGGCGCTAAAAAAATGATCGATGAATCTAAAGCCCATAATATAAAAAGATTTGTAATGCTAAGTTCTATGGGCGCCGACAATCCAGAACAAATGCAAGAACTTCAGGATTACCTAAAAGCTAAAAAAAATGCTGACGACTATTTGAGGTCAAGTGAATTGATATTTACTATAGTAAGACCGGGAAGTTTAACAAACGACGAACCAAAAGGTCATATAGATATTTCAGAAAAACTAAACCGACAAGGAGAAATAAGTAGAGCAGATGTAGCGCAGGTTTTAACAAGATGTTTACATGATACTGCTCCTAAGAATATAACTTTTGAAATACTCGAGGGAGAAACGCTAATTTCTAAAGCATTGGAAGGGATGCAATAACAAAGGCCTATGACTGAATCTCAAGCTGAAATAGAAAAGGAAGTAGGTAAGAAATCTTCTTCTAGTAAGGAAAATCCAAAAACTCAAAGGGAAATTTTAGTAGATCAAATTTGTGAAGGGGTTGAAACTTATAAAGAAAAAAGTTCAAACGTATTTTTGAGTGCCATCACAGCAGGCCTTGAAATTGGATTTAGTTTTCTGCTTCTTGGTATGTTATATGGAATACTAAAAGATCGGGTTTCCAAAGATGTCATATTCAATCTAATGGCTTTTGCCTATCCAATAGGTTTTATCATTGTTGTGTTGGGTAAATCTATGTTATTTACAGAACAGACCTCACTTTTGGCTCTGCCTGTATTTCACAAAAAACGTTCAATTACGGAGCTGATAAAATTATGGGGAATTGTAATTTCTGGAAATTTGATAGGAGGCTTTATCTTTACCATTTTGGGTGTTGGCATTTGCGTGTCTTTAGGAATTGTTTCAAACGAAAGTATTGGCAAAATTGCTGAACATGTGACCAAAGCAGACAGTATAATTATTTTTGGGAGTGCAATTTTAGCAGGATGGCTTATGGCTGTTTTATCCTGGCTATTAAGCTCCTCAAAAGATACCATCAGTAGAATTTTGGTGGTCTATATTATTACGTTTACCGTGGGTTTTGCAGGATTTCATCACAGTATAGTAGGAAATATTGAAGTTTTTGCTGGATTGATATATACCTCTAAAATTTCATTTTTAGATTATTTGACTTTTCAGGGCATCGCACTATTAGGAAATGCATTCGGAGGTGTATTTTTCGTAGGGCTATTGCGTTACCGAACTATAGCTTCAAATTTTTAAAAAAATATTTCGTGAAGAAAACATTAGCCATCCTGAATTTACTTTCTGTTATCTCTGTGGTAGCCGTAAATTATATTTCAAATGCGATCCGGCTTAATGACACTACAATTGCTGAGGTTAGTAGACAATATGATAATCTGTTTACACCTGCGAGTTATGCATTTGCGATTTGGGGCTTGATTTTCGTTTCAATTTTAGCTTATTCTATTTTTCAAATCAAAAGAGTATGCTCAAATTCAAAATCAACGAGTTTTATCGAAAAAACTGGTTACTGGTTTGCAACTGCCAATATTCTTAATTGTATTTGGGTGATTGTATTCGTTTATGATTACGTATTGCTGTCTGTTCTCATCATGTTAGGAATTCTATTTTCGCTCGTACAAATCATCATAAGAAATGGTATCGGTCTTTCACGACAATCATTTGTCATGCTAGCATTCAACTGGTGGCCGATTTGTTTATATGCCGGCTGGATAAGCGTGGCTACTGTGGCAAATATTTCAACTTATCTGACTAAAGTAGGATGGAATGGCGAGTCTTTAAGTGAAATCCAATGGACGATTATAATGATTTCAATTACCGTTGCCCTTAATCTTTTTATGGTTTTTAAAAGAAATATGAGAGAGTTTGGAGTTGTAGGCATTTGGGCTTTAATCGCTTTATTTGTGAGACATGATGATTCAATAAATCAAATTGCTTATGCTTCTATAATTGGGGCACTTTTGATTTTTATTACAATATCCTGGAATGGTTACAAAAACAGAAAAAATAATACGATTTATATTTTAGTAAAAAACATAATCGAAAATAAAAATTAAGCTAAATTTTAATTTCTAAAAAAATATATGAGAGAAGATTTTGATGTATTTGTCATAGGAAGTGGGATTGCCGGTCAAACAGTGGCGACAAATTGTGCTAAAAATGGATTGAAAGTTGGTATCGCCGATGATAAAATCTATGGCGGAACTTGTGCCAACAGAGGTTGTGACCCCAAAAAGATTCTTTATGGATCAACAGAGAGTGTATTTTTAAATTCAAATTTTCAGGATAAAAATATTTTGGAAAAAACTAAAATTGACTGGAAAGCCTTACAGAAATTCAAAAAAGAATTGACTGGAGCCGTTCCTGCTTCAACTGAAAAAAAATTACTTGAATTAGATATTAAACTCTATCATCAAAGCCCATATTTTATAAACAAGCATACACTATCTGTTGAAGGGAAAACAGTTACATCCAAAAATATTGTCATTGCAACTGGTCTTGAACCTAGAATGCTAGATATTGAAGGTAGTCAGCATCTCAAAACCAGTAGAGATTTTTTGAATTTAAAAACACTAAAAGAATCTATTACTTTTATTGGTGCAGGATATATAGGAATGGAATTTGCCCACATGGCTGCTAGGGCAGGAAGTAAAGTTACTGTAATAGAAAGCGGTAACTCTATTTTAAACCCTTTTGATCAGGATCTTGCTCAGAAACTTATAGATTACTCAAGAGATTTAGGAATAAAATTTGTTTTTAACACTACGGTAAGCAAAATAGAACTTTTGAAAAAAAACTACAGAATTTCCTATACCGGTGATGAAGCAAAGAATACTTTAAAGTCTGGGATGGTCTTTAACACTACAGGCAGGGTAGCCTCTGTTGATAAACTCAAACTTTCAAACGCAAATGTAGAATATTCAGAACGTGGTGTTGAAGTCAATGAATATCTAGAGACAATAAATGAATCTCATATTTATGCCTGTGGTGATGTGTCAAGTTTAGGTCTGCCTCTAACTCCGCTTTCAAGCCCTCAGGGAAAAATTGTAGCTCATAATATTTTGAAAAACACTAAAAGAACTTTTGAATCTGGCATTATTCCATCATCAGTTTTTACGATACCAAATTTGGCAATGGTTGGTCTAACAGAAAAGCAGGCAAGGGAAAGATATAAGGATATTGAAGTTAGATTCGAAGATGCTTCAGATTGGTTTAGCGCTAAACATTTGAACATTTCATGCTACTCATTTAAAACTATTGTCAATAAAAATAATGATCAAATACTTGGAGCTCATGTGCTTAGTCCAACAGCCGCTGAAGTTATAAACTTATTTGCAATGGCTGTTCAATTAAAATTAACCAGAGATCAAATTAAAAATTTGAATTTTACTTATCCTACGTGGAGTAATAATATCAAGCTTATGCTATGAATGAAGATAACGGATCGAAAGAAAAAAAAGACAAAAAATTTTCTATTCTGCACTTACCTTCTCTACTCTGGGAAACAGGTAAGCAGTGGCTTGCAGACGATCCTTTTAGACAAGCTGCTGTTGTTGCATATTATGCCGTTATTTCTTTGCCAGCTTTAATTGTGATTATTATAAATTTAGTAGGCTGGATTTGGGGTTACGAAATAGTTCAAGGACACCTTACCGACCAATTTAGTGCAGCTTTAGGCCGAGATTCTGCAAAGGCCATAGAAACCATGATTACAGAAACAAAGCAATCTGATAAACGTTTTTTAGCATCTATCTTTGGAATAGGTACCCTTATCTTTGGAGCTACTGGTGTGTTCTTTCAGATAAAAATATCTTTAAATAATATCTGGAAGATTGAACCCAAACCAAATGCTCCAATTTTAAAAGTCGCTTTAGATCGTTTGTTGAGTTTCGCCTTTATCATTATAATCGGTTTTTTACTTTTGGTAAGTTTTGTCTTAACTGCGGCAATCAACTTGATAAATGAATTTATCTCCTCTAAATTACCTGAATTTTTGGTGTTTTTAGCCTATGCTTTAGATGTTATTTTATCCTTAGGCATAGTGGCTTTACTATTTGCACTCATGTTTAAATTTTTGCCAGACGCCAAGGTAAAGTGGAAAACGGTCTGGGTCGGATCTATTATCACATCAATACTTTTCGTTTCAGGAGAATATCTACTCGGGTTTTATTTTGGTCAGGCAGATCCCGCATCAACTTACGGCGCAGCAGGTATAGTAATATTGATATTATTATGGGTGTCTTATTCTTCAATGATTGTTTTTTTCGGCGCAGAATTTACTTATGTCTTTGCAAAGAGTTATGAGTCTGGAATAGAACCCACTTCGATTGCAATAAAAAAATAAGAGATTGGGAATAAGCGCTTTTGAGCTAACATCAAAATTGATTTTATCATTTTTTTTGTCACAAAAAATTTAATTTTATATACCAATTTGAATAGTAATATGGAAAGATCAAGCATTAAAAATGAAGAGCAGTATGATGCTTTAAGAGATAAAGACTACGATAAAGAAAAAGCAGCTAGAATTGCAAATAGCGATTATTCTGGAGAGAAAGGAGGTAAAGCTAAAAAATACGAAGAAAGAACCAAGGAAGAGCTCTACCAAAAAGCTAAAGAATTAGATATTGAAGGTCGCTCAAAAATGTCTAAAGATGAACTAATAAAAGCTTTGCGAGATTAATTGATAATCATAAGTTTTAAGTGTCGAAAGCTATTGAGTTTGTCAGACAGGGCGTTGCAAAAACTCAGTTATTTTCGGCGTCATACCAGTAAAAGACGTAACTATTACAACAGCAGTTCATAACACAATATCCAGTAGTAATGACTATACCCAACATCCAGAACTTTCTGCTATTCTAGATATCTGCAATAAAAATTGAAGCCAAAAACTTAGAAAGATGTATACTTTATTGAAATTATAAACCGTGTTTAATCTGCCTCGTTTATTGCCTCTGGTTAAAATTTTCAGAAATATATTATGGCACCACCGCTGAAGATGCCAAGAAATTTGGATGTTTAGTCAGATACGTACTATAATATCCAGAAGAAAGGCAGGCATGTAGAATAAATGATGCAGCGAGTTTGCAGACAAGAAACTGAAGAAGTTTGGAAAACTTATAATCCTAATTAAACAATTCTTTCTATCTAATTCAGAAATTCATCTGTTTATGATATAGCTTTTACTCAGCAATGCTTCAACAATGTCAAACAGTTAAATTCTATTTCAATTGAGCAAGTCATTCATTCACAATCGTATTAGATTACCATTGAATTTAAAAAAAATTATAAATGAAAGACATGATCATAATTATCACTGGAGCATCCAGTGGAATTGGTGAAGCAACTGCTTTAAAATTAGCTGAGCATGGAGCAAAAGTAGTTTTGACTGCTCGTAGAGAAGATAAATTGAATGAGCTTAAAGACAAAATTACATCCAACGGAGGAGAGGCTTTAGTGGTTACAGCAGATGTTACAAAAAAAGAAGAATTAGAAAATGTAGTCCAAAAGACTAAAGAAAAATATGGTAATGTTACAACGCTCATTAACAATGCTGGGTTAATGCCATTATCCTTCGTGAATAAATTTAAAACAGACGAATGGGACAAAATGGTAGATGTCAACATCAAGGGTGTATTAAATGGAGTAGCTGCTGTGCTGCCAACTTTAATTGAAAATAAAGGTGGACATATCATTAATATTTCATCTACTGCGGCCTATAATTATTTTCCAGGCGGTGCTGTCTATTGCAGTACAAAAGCGGCGATTTCTATGTTTTGTGAAGGCTTACGCAAAGAGCTATCACCTTCTCACAATATAAATATAACATCCATCGAGCCAGGAGCAGTGCAAACGGAACTTATGGAAACCATTACAGATCAGGATGTAATTGAAGAGCTATCAGACACGAGAGAAATTACAATTCTTGAAGCAGAAGATATTGCTGAGTCAATCGTTTACGCATTATCTCAGCCAAAAAGAGTTAATGTCAACAACCTACATATACTACCAACACAACAAAAATAAAATTATGAATAAAGATATAACAACTACAAACCCAACTACGGGGAAAGATATAAAGCATTATTCCTATATTTCAGATAGTGAATTAAACGAAAATATTGAAAAAGCAAACGATGCTTTCAAAAGCTGGAGACTAGAAAGTCTGGAGAGCCGAGCACAATATATCACTAGAATTGGAGAAAAATTAAGTGAACACAAAGAAAAATTATCTCAACTCATGACTGATGAAATGGGTAAACTATT
>Ga0207419_1001912_pt1 | contig 14592 bp, 13 predicted proteins | sample ElkSloMetagenome_4_FD_184723 | JGI IMG/M metagenome (GOLD analysis project Ga0207419, IMG submission 184723) | Hot spring microbial communities from Elkhorn Slough, Monterey Bay, USA - MD2A (version 2) | ecosystem: Environmental > Aquatic > Marine > Intertidal zone > Estuary: Microbial mat ...
CTTTGGCTCATTTCCAAAGGCGTAGTTATGAAACACCGGGGTAAATGTACCATTGACGTTTTTCACCTCCTGCATGAGTCGCTGTAGGGCTTCGCTCCTATCTAAATGGGATTGATAGCGCAATAATGCGTAATCTAAACAATGAAATGAGTGGATGAGCAACGGGGTTTGTACCTCATAATCTAAATCATAAAACAAAAATGGGGTACAGGTCCCAGCACGAAAACCCATATAATTTCGATACCCCATGGTATAATCATTCTTGATTTCCATCTCTACCAAATTTCGGTAAGAGGTGGGTAAGTTGGTTTTTGAGAACGAATTCCTAGTAGAGTCCAATTCAAAATTAGTAATGGATTCCAATTTGACACGCTCTTTCTTCATTAATTTAATATCGTCAAGAGCAAAATAAGATGCCTTTAATCCTACATTGCAATAGTCTGCAACAGATTTTATTAAGGATATAAAGCTTTTTCGGTTAATACTTATATTTTTATCGTAGGTTGAATATTCTCCAATCAAAAAAAATACAATGAATTTATTCTTACATTGTTTTTGCTTGTTTATAATCCATTTGAAGCTGTCATAAGGGTCCTTTTGAAACCCGAACAGCACCAAAAACCGTTGTGATAATCTTTTTATTCTAAGCCTTACTAAATCCTTGAGAGTACCACCCAAAATTCTCATAAATCCCTTTTGCTTAAATAAGTAAGCAATGGGCACATCTATGATTGGCTGTACAACATAACGTTTTTCGGGAAATACAAAATCGGTAAATTTTAGCATTAAGGCCGCCTTGAGTTGATAAGCCCAAACATCAACTACGGGCTGATGTAAAAAGCCGCTTTTGTATGCAAGACTCTCCATCGCAGTAAACCTTCCATAATCATCCTTTACGTGGGGCAAATATTCTTCATATCTAGATAATAAGTAAAATGATGCGGCAAAGATATCAAATGGCAAGGCACTTTTCTCCCCGGTAGGAAAAAAGCATTTTGTACCCTCCCAATCCTGTACGTTAATTTCAATATCTGAAATTCCCTGTTGAAACATCATTTCGTGGTTTCGAATAAAAAATTCGTTGCTTAATGGCTGTTTGGTATAAGACATTTTAATGGTGTCGTGCGAAATGAATTCTTCAATTGTAGTAGTAAATTGAACTGGAATACCAAGAATCCTTGTGCAAATGTGCTTAAATGCAAAGCGAACCCTAGGGGTTATTTTATGTGTATAGACTAAAAGCAACGTTCAAAAATCAAATTCAAATTAATTTCAATTCACAAATTCCCAAAAACTACGCGCGCCGTAACTTAAGGTATTAATTCTCAAAAGGACAAATATCCAAGTTTCAATTTGAGGTGTTTTACTACATCGCTGCCTTGCGAAAAAATGATAGTGATAAAAATCCTTAAATGATATCTCGTTAACCTATAAAATTCAAAAAAAACATTAAACGTTTGAAGTTTTGAATAGTTTCGTCATTTGTATATCCCATCCCTAAATTATCAATTTCATTATGGCCATCAAATTCCATCTCGGTTTCAAAAAACAACCTTATCCTTAAATTCATAAAAGACCTTCATCAGCAAAGCTAAAGTATTCTTTTTCGCATACAATAAGATGGTCAATCACATTTATGTCTAAACTTTGCGCGGCGCGCTTCAACTTTTCGGTAATGTCATTATCGGCTCTACTTGGTTTTAAGGTTCCCGATGGGTGGTTGTGCGCCAAAATGAGTCCAAGGGCACCCACCTCTAAGGCCGTTTTCAATACGAGACGCACATCGACCAAAGTACCTGTAATGCCGCCTTTACTCAATTGGTTTTTTTGAATAATCTTATTTGAGTTATTGAGATAGATTATCCAAAATTCTTCATGGGGCAATTCCCCGATTACTGGTTGCATGAGCTCAAAAACCGTCTGGCTAGAATTAATTGTTTTGACCTCTAGGGCTTGCTCACCTCGACGTCTTCTGCCGAGTTCCATCGCTGCTGCAATGCTGATGGCCTTTGCCTCTCCAATTCCCTTAAAGGCCATTAATTGTTTTAACGATTGTTTGCCTAGTTTATTTAAATTATTATCAACACTTGCCAATATGCGCTTTGAAAGGGATACAGCACTTTCGCTTGCACTGCCAGAACCAATTAAAATTGCGATTAGCTCGGCGTCACTTAAAGCCATTTTACCCTTATCCCTCAGTTTTTCCCGCGGTTGATCATCCTGCGACCAATTTTTTATTGAGAAAGAAGTGGGTTTGTTAGACATTTGCTAAAGATAAAAAATTGTAATTTTCAGACCCCGTTAATTCCAAATATTATGAAGTCACTCTTTGATGATAACGTTTACGAGGAAATAAAGGTGCGTTTTAATCAACTACATAAAAACTCAAAGCCGCTCTGGGGGAAAATGACCGTTGGCCAGATGGCTTATCATTGCCAAATGCCCCTTAATATTATATTGGGAAAAGAAGATTATAACCTCAAACCAAATTGGATTGTAAACCTACTGTTCAAAAAAGCCATGTATAATGATTACATTTGGGTAAGGAGCCTTCCAACGGTTTCAGCTTTTAAAGTGATCGAAAACAAAGACTTTAAAGTTGAAATAGTTAAACTAAAAAACCTTCTAGATGAACTACATACTAACCGAAAGCAAAACGAATGGCCAAAACACCCCTTTTTTGGAAACTTCACAAAGCAGCAATGGGGCCAGATTCAATATAAACACCTTGACCATCATTTAAGACAATTTGGAAAGTAATTCGGTTTGCTGTCGCAGCTAGACTAATCAGTATTTAAAACGTAATAGCACTATATTTTGTACCCACCCAAACACCATCAGGAAAATAATCGCAACCAATTGATTGAGGTTATAAAAACCTACCCATTGGCAACATTGATTTCAATTAAGGATAATCAGCCCTTTGTAACGCACTTACCCTTAATCTATAATCAGGGAAAGTTGATAGGCCACATTGATAAATTTAATCCGCAAACTGAACTTCTAAAAGCTGAAAATCCAATCGCAATAATTTTTTACGGCCCACAATGTTATATTTCACCAAGTATTTACAGTACCACGCAACTGCCTACTTGGAACTACGTGAGGGTTCACCTTAAGGGAAAGGTGACGGCAATTGAGGATAAATCGGCCTTAAAACAGTCACTTATAGAAATGACAGAATTCCTTGAAGCCCCAGACCATAAATATGTTCTCGAACCCGATAATCCCAGAATGGACAGAAACTTGGATTACATCAAAATGTTTGAAATTACAATTACCGATTGGGAAGGAAAATTTAAACTTTCGCGAGACAAAAATCCAAAAGACACTAGACTGGCAGCAGAAGCGTTGATTAAAGCAAATCAACAGAGTATCGAGGAGTTTATACGAATGCTTTTTTAGCCTAATACAATTCAGGTTTATTTTTGATATTTTAGATTTATAAGAACCAAAGTTGAATACCTTTATATAACTAACCTTTAAACCCATTGAAATCTATGCGAATTTTATCAATTATTTTCCTGTTCTGTATGTTGCACTCATGCCAAACCGATAAAAAGCAGTCTAAAACTGTAGAGTTGGAATCTACAAAATATGACCTTAGCAATAATGAAGAAGCCACCGTTGCAGATAAGATAGCAAACGCCCATGGCATAGAGCAATGGAGTAAGGTAAATCAAATAGCATTCACGTTCAACGTAGATGCCAATGGTAATCACATAGAACGTTCTTGGGTTTGGAACCCAAACACTGATGATGTTACCATGATTTCAGCAAATGACACGGTAAGCTACAACCGAAAATCTGTGGATAGCCTCTCCCTAAATGCAGATAAGGGGTTTATTAACGATAAGTTTTGGTTGCTTGCACCGTTTCAGCTTATTTGGGATTCTGGAACCGAAATATCTGAGCCAATTAAAGAAAAAGCTCCTATTAGCGCACAAGCCATGAATAAAATCACGCTTACCTACACGGGAGATGGCGGTTACACCCCTGGCGACGCCTACGATTTTTTCTACACAGACGATTTCAAAATAAAAGAATGGATTTTTAGGAAAGGAAATGCGGCAGAGCCCACCATGATGACAACTTTTGAAAACTACGGGTCTTATAAAGGTTTGGAAATCGCGCGGGACCACAAACAAAAGAATAAGGATTGGAATCTCTACTTCACCAATGTTGAAATGAAACTCCTATAAGTCGTTTAAACAACAACCAATTAGGACGCCTCTACCAACTTTTTGCTGTATTTTTTCAACAAACGGTACAGTTTTTCTGGATCAAAGGGTTTACTCATAAAACCGTTCATTTTAAAGTGTTCGGTTTTTTCCTTAATGTCTATTTGGGCAAAGGCTGTAAGTGCATAAATGGGCACGCTGGATTTCTCACAGTTTTTCAGATTTCTAATGGCCCTAGTAGCTTGGTAACCATCTAAAATAGGCATTTGCAGGTCCATCAATACAATATCAAAACGCTTTTCCTTTATACGCTCAATGGCTTCTTGTCCGTTTTGTGCGATTGTGGCATCAACGCCCCAATTTGAAAAGAATTTTTTGAGGATTAAGACGTTCATCTTATTATCTTCGGCAACAAGAACATTTATGTTAAGCTCATTAAAATTGGTTTTAAATTTTACCTCCTCCTTTTCTTCAAAATGACCGGAGCTTTTTATTTTATACTCGATAAGAAATGAAAATTCTGCTCCTTTACCTTCCTTACTTTTTACCTTTAGGTCACTTCCCTGTAAATTGAGCAATTTTTTGCTAATTGGTAGGCCAAGCCCTGTTCCTCCGTATTTTATTGAGGTATCAGCACTAGCTTGTACAAAGCTTTTAAATATTGACGACAATTTTTTCTTAGGTATCCCAATACCAGTATCAATGACCTTAAACCTTATTTTAACTTTTTTGGAGTTCTGCTCCACTTTTTTAAGGGAAAGGGTAATGCCTCCTTTTTCGGTGAACTTAAGCGAATTACTTAGCAAATTCTTGACAACTTGAGTCAGTTTTAGCTTATCACCTATAATATAATTAGGAATACTTTCATCACACACAACCCTAAAACTGATCCCCTTTTCCTTGGCCCTTAAACTAAAATGTGATTTTATGTTCTCTAAAAATATGGATAGGCTAAAATTACTCTTAACTATTTTTACCTTACCAGACTTTATCTTGTCGAAATCCAATAAATCATTTATTAAGCCCAAGAGATGTTCGCTGGAATATTTTAAGGCCTTAAGGTTATCGGCCTGGGCGGGCAGATAATTTTCCATCAATAAAATATTTGAAATCCCCGTTACCGCGTTCAAGGGTGTTCTAATTTCGTGGGACATGGTAGATAGAAACTCATCTTTTGATTTCGCCGCCTGTTTCAACTTAATTTGCGAGTTTTTAAGCGCTGTTACGTCAATGATAGTACCAATGTAACCCGTAGCCTTGAGTGTTTTATCTCGTACCAATTTGGTCTTTAGCTCAAACCAATAGACCTGTCTTCTAATTTTGTGCTTAAATATAAACTTGACCTCCTCATCCTTAGCGGAAAACAAATCGTGAATGCACTTGTTTTCATCATCATTTTTAGAGCTTAGAAATTCGCTATAGTGCCTGCCCAGTGACTCGCGAATAGGGATACCGGTAGTCTCGGTCCAAGAATTATTTAAGAATGTAAAATAACCTTGTAGGTCGGTCTCAAAAATAACACCGTTAATGTTATCAACGATATTCTCAAGCTTCTCCATGGTCTCATCGCGCTCGGCCTTGATTTTAAGATTTGCAAGGTATAGTTCCTTCGAACTCTCTTCAAGAATATGTTCAGCGTGTTTAATATCCTTATCAAAACTCTTATAGGCCCTATCAATAGCCTCTAGAAATGCTCCGCATTCTGGGTTTTCAATTAAATCCTTGCCGAATTTTTTGAGCTGTCGTCTTAAAAGCCGGTGTAAGTTTTGGTCTAACATTCGCTTAAGGTTGTTATGGTCATGGTTTGGTTGTGCAACTCGCATGGAGAAGATTTTTCAAAGGGCGCAATTTCTCCATAGGAATAAAACCCAGTTAAGGTTACGGCATCTCCCATGATGTCCTTAACCGCCTCAACTTCTTCCTCTACCATCTGTTTCATGACCAAACGTCTGCCAACGCAACTTATTAAGATGGCTAATTCTGTACTTCCGTTTAGTTTTTCACTTGCTATGGCTGCTGAGTCCTCTGCACCGTCAATTAGCCTATCAATATTGGATTTCATCAACCTTACGTAAGAGTTTTCATGGATGTTTCCAGCGAAAGTAAGGCTCTGCTCCTCCTCATTTACACCTAAAATTGTCCTAACTACAGGCCTATTTATTTCATGGCAGCGCATACGCAAGGGAAACAACAGTGCCGAAAGCGGTAAATTTTCTGCCTGCTGCCCCAAAAAAGACTTATAGAGCTGTAAGGCGGGCATGCCATCTAATTCGTAAAGCACGTTTTTATGGGATTTGGTCACCTTTCTTTCAATACCAAAACTATCCCAGCCACCTTTTGAGCCGTAACCCACGTTTAGGTTACTGCCGTAAAGCCCGAGACCTACAATGGTCTTATCTGAAATTTTGGTGTTGTTTATTACAAAGGTTTTTTTGAAATCTGCCCCATCTGCCGCCAAACCTCCAGTAATGCTAACATTCTTCAATTTTGATTTTAGTCCAGAAACTAAATCGGCACCATTGACGTTTAAGCCATCGCTAAAAATTAGCACGTGCTCTAAATCATCCTGCCAAAGCGCTTCTGCTATTTTCTGTCCCTTTTCAAAACTACAACTACCGTCATTTATCTGAGAGGATATTAATTTTGTAGTGGTTTTTTCAAATTCAATGGCAGTCAAGGAAATCGTCCTATCCCGTACCGCAACATCTGATATTTCCCCAGCCGTAGAGCATCCAACTATAAAAGCATTTTTGAACCTTTGGCTTAAAGCTTCAACAACACGCTGCGTTAACTTAAAATCTGGCGAAGCAAAAAGTAGGCATAAATTGGTATTGATATTAAGAACATCAATAGCATTCAGCCACGTCTCCTCGTTTAGGGATAACTGCTGTACTTTCATGATTTGTTTGATTTGGGGCAGTGCAAATGTATTTCGTCGAATATATTTGCACTTTAGCGAATTTATAACAAATTATTTGAATAAAAAAATTTTAAAAAAATTTAAGTGATTCATTCTGAAACATATGCTAAACACCAACAATGTGCTATGCCGCTACCGTAATAACTACTTGCGCTTACGCATCTAGTTGGGTAAATTTACGGCAATGGCTCTCCCCATGGGATCACGCTCTAGTTTTGAGTACAAATAAATAAGTTACTATTTATCTTTAAATTACATCACACTTTAGATTTTCAAACAACATTATAATTGCCAATAAATAATTTCAAAAATTGCCATCTGCTTGATGCAATAGATTCAGGTATCGCTCGGTTATAATGCTTATTTTTGTTTAAACCGAAATATCAAGACCTTGACCATTTTTCAAGACGATAAAACATTTGCTAAACAACAGGATCTAGAGGACCCGCTTTCAGATTTTAGGGAGCAGTTTCATATCCCAAGAGACAAAGAGGGCAATGAGCTCATTTACATGACAGGTAATTCCCTTGGACTCCAGCCAAAAATCACCAAAAATTATATCAATCAAGAACTCGGGGATTGGGCTAAATTGGGTGTTGGCGGGCATACCCACGGCCGCAAACCCTGGCTGCATTATCACGAATATCTTACTGAAACTATGGCCGAAATTGTAGGAGCTGAACCCTTGGAGGTCATCGTCATGAACTCCTTAACCGTCAACCTACATTTAATGATGGTTAGTTTTTACAAACCAACGCCTAGTCGTTATAAAATACTGATTGAGGGGGACGCATTCCCCAGTGACAAATACGCCATGCAATCCCAATTAAGACACCACGGTTATGACGACAATGAGGGTTTGATTTTATGGAAACCCAGAGAGGGCGAGGAATTGGCAAACTATGATGATTTAGAAGCCATCCTTAAATCAAGAGGTACAGAAATTGCTTTAATAATGATTGGCGGGGTTAATTACTACACAGGTCAATTTTTTGATTTAAAGCGAATTACCAAACTTGGCCATAAATATGGCTGTACCGTTGGTTTTGACTGTGCCCACGGCGCGGGAAACGTGCCTCTCGATCTGCACGAGTCTGGGGCCGATTTTGCGGTGTGGTGTACCTATAAATATTTGAATTCTGGACCGGGAAGTCTGTCGGGAGCCTTTATACACGAGCGGCACGCCCATCGTAAAGACCTTAATCGTTTTACAGGCTGGTGGAGCCATAATAAGGAAACACGTTTTAAGATGCGCGATGAATTTGACCAAATGCCAGGAGCCGAAGGTTGGCAATTGAGCAATCCCCCAATCCTCTCAATGGCTGCCATTAGAGCCTCGCTAGACGTATTTAAAAAAGCTGGTTTTAAAAATCTTTGCGAAAAATCAAATCAATTAACCGCTTACTTTGAATTTCTGATTAATCAACTAAAAAACAATCAAATTCGTATCATAACACCAAAAAATCCGGCTGAGCGTGGTTGCCAGCTTTCAATTCAAGTAAATAATGCCGATAAAGGTTTACATGAAAGATTGACCAATTTAGGCATCGTAACAGATTGGCGCGAGCCCGACGTAATTAGGTGCGCTCCAGTCCCTCTATATAATTCGTTTCAAGATATTTTCAACTTTATTGAAAAACTTAAAACCTTAATTTGAAGGATTTAGCTTGAAATTTACCGAAAGTTAAATATAAAAAGTCCCAAATATTGGCCAATTTAGAAAACCCAAAATAATTAATGGAGTGTTGGAATATAGATGAGAACCAAGGCTGCAACATCGCGGGATAGCGTTTAGTAACTGTATAACTTACGTTATTAGCTAATGAGCTAACAGGCCTATGGAGAAAACGAATGTAACATGAGCAATTTCCTAAATTTGAGATGAGTTTTTGGTTCGTTTGACATAAAGGCAAAATGAACAAATAAATATGAAAGAAAAAAAACAGAATATAATCATAATTGGCGCTGGTCTCTGCGGTAGCCTACTTGCGCTTCGCCTCGGGCAACGGGGTTATAACGTGACGGTTTACGAAATGAGACCAGATTTACGAAAAACAGATATTTCAGCAGGTCGTTCTATAAATCTCGCATTCTCAGACCGGGGGAATAAGGCCATGAAAATGGTAGGCTTGGAAGCTGAGGTCAAGGAACTTTGTATTCCAATGAACGGAAGAATGCTTCACGATAAAGATGGTAACACGTTACTTTCAAATTATAGCGGTCGGGATTACGAGTTTATAAATTCAATTTCGCGCCAAGACCTCAATGCCTTGTTGTTAAACGAAGCCGAATCATTAAGCAATGTGGCCATCCATTTCAGTAAAAAATGTTTAGGCGTAGATTTTGAAAGTACAACGGCAACTTTTGAGCATCACGATAGCAAGGAGAAATTTATTGAGGATGCCGATTGTATCATTGCAACTGACGGAGCAGGGTCTGCGTTGCGTAAAAGTTACTATCTCGAAAGAAAATTTTTATTCAGCTTTTCACAAAACTATTTAACCCACGGCTACAAAGAACTAGCCATTTTGCCGGCTGATGATGGCAGTTACAAAACCTACAAAAACGCACTTCACATCTGGCCAAGGGGTGATTTTATGGTCATTGCGCTGCCCAATTTGGATGCCAGCTTCACGGTAACACTGTTTTTAAGCTACGAAGAGGGCGCGTACAATTTTAATAATTTGACCACGCCAGAAATGGTGTTAGAATTCTTTAAAAAGGAGTTCCCAGATGCAATGGATTTGATGCCTAATTTAGTTGAGGATTTTTTTAGAAACCCAACTGCGCCTTTGGGAACCATAAAATGCTCACCCTGGCATTACAAGGGAAACACCCTGTTGGTAGGAGATTCGGCCCACGCCATCGTACCATTTTACGGTCAGGGCATGAATGCTTCCTTTGAAGATGTTGTTGAATTTGATAAGGTGCTGGATATGAACTTACCAAATTGGGAATCGGTCTTTAAAACCTACCAGGCAAATAGAAAACCAGATACCGATGCCATTGCAGATTTAGCCATCGACAATTTTCATGAAATGAAAGACCACGTGGGGAAAGAACTATTTCAGGAAAAACGAAAAATTGAAATGGCCTTGGAAAAGAAATTTCCAAAAGATTATTCTTCTAAATACAGCCTGGTCACTTTCAACGAAAATATTGGCTATAGAGAAGCTATGCTTAGGGGAAGAGCCCAGGATAAGGCCATTTTAAACATGCTTGCTGATGAGGAAATCTCTACCGAAACCGATATTGATACAATTTTGCAAAAAGTAAAAACAGAAACCCAGAAAATTTTAGAAGATAATGAGGTTGCTCAACTTCATTAAATCAATAAAATATAACGCTTTAAAACCTTAAAATAAATTTATGCAAAACAAAGAAAATAAGATTCCTGCCTCCACGGGAATAGTTACACCACGTGGCGCCTATCCCCACGTTAAGCAAGTAGGCGAATTTATTTTCGTATCAGGTACAAGCTCCAGAAGACCGGACAATACCATTGCCGGCGTTGACATAATCGACGAGATGGGAACTAAAAAGCTTAATGCTTACGCCCAAACCCAAGAGGTATTGAAAAATATCGAGCGAAATCTAAAATCGGTTGGAGCCACCTTAAACGATGTAGTTGACGTTACCTCATTTTTAGTAAATATGAACGATTTTGCAGACTACAATAAAGCCTACGCCGAGTTTTTTCAAAAGGATACCGGCCCGGCAAGAACTACAGTAGCCGTGCACCAACTCCCCCATCCCGATTTGGTGGTGGAGATAAAGGTTATGGCTTATAAGGGATGAGAGTTTAGAAGTTTGCAATTAAAGATTGGAACATATAAAAACAAGAGGGTTTTGAGCAGAGAGTTACGGGTCTTTAGACTTTAATCTTTAGTCTTTAGTCTTTAGTCTTTAGTCTTTAAACGTGAAATAAACGTTAGGCCCCAATATCGGTAGAAAGTTTTTGCAATAGATGTTATTATGCCATAGGCACAAAACTTTTTTTACATATATTTAATTGAATGGTAAAAAAAAGACGGAAAACGGCATATTAAAAAATTTAAAATTCATTAAATTCTCAGTGAGTCCCTGCATGCCGGCATGCTGGTCTGTGCATCTCGGTGTGTCTCCGTGAAACCATAAGGAAGCATTAAATTGAATTTCAACAGCAATTAGCAATGAATATAAAGAACTTTATTAACGGAGAATACCAAAAGCCAATAAAAAACAATTGGCTTGATAACTACAACCCGTCTAACGGAGAAATTTATGGCCAAATTCCAGACTCCACCATAGAAGATATTGAATTGGCTTATGATTGCGCTAAAACAGCGTTTGGGAGTTGGTCCCAAACGACCTTGGAACAACGCAGTAGAATTTTAATAAAGATTTCAGAATTACTTGAAAAGCATCTTGACCGTTTTGCAAAAGCCGAAAGTATAGATAACGGCAAGCCTATTTCACTTGCAAAAAGCGTTGACATCCCAAGAGCTGCCAGTAATTTTAGGTTTTTTGGTAATGCGATAACTCAGTTTTACAGTGAAAGCCACGAGAGCGTTGGCAAAAAAGCGATAAATTACACGCTGCGCCAACCCCTTGGTGTTGTGGGCTGTATATCGCCCTGGAATCTTCCGTTGTATTTATTTACTTGGAAAATCGCCCCAGCCATAGCCGCTGGAAATTGTGTGGTCGCCAAACCAAGTGAAGTCACGCCAGTGACGGCTTACTTACTTGGCGAAATCTGTAATGAGGCAGGACTTCCAAAAGGTGTGTTAAATATTATTCATGGCTTGGGAAGAACCGCTGGTCAAGCTATCGTTGAACACCCCAACATTAAGGCAATTTCATTTACCGGTGGAACTCAAACCGGTGCTCAAATTGCTAAGGTGGCGGCCCCAATGTTTAAAAAATTATCCTTGGAACTTGGTGGGAAAAACCCAAACATCATTTTCGCCGACTGTGACTATGAGGACATGCTGAAAACCACCGTTCGTTCGTCTTTTGCCAATCAAGGCCAAATTTGCCTTTGCGGCAGTCGGATTTTCGTTGAGGAAACCATTTACGAAACGTTTAAAAAGGATTTTGTTAAGAAAGTAAAGCAACTAAAAGTTAACCATCCATCTAAACCTGACACTAATATTGGGGCATTGGTTTCAAAGCCGCATTTGGAAAACGTCAAAAATTACATAAACAGTGCTGAAAAAGAAGATGGTATAATTCTTTGCGGAGGAAAGGAAGTAGAAGTGCAAGGGTACAAAAACGGGTATTACCACGAACCAACCGTGATTGAAGTAAAAAGCAACAATTGCAAAGTAAACCAAGAGGAAATATTTGGACCTGTGGTTACCATTATGTCCTTCAAAACTGAAGACGAAGCTCTAGAATTAGCCAACTCCGTAAAATACGGCCTCTCGGCTACTCTTTGGACCAACAATCTAAAACGAACAATGAGAATGACCGAAACAATCGAAGCTGGAATCGTTTGGGTAAATACCTGGATGATGCGAGACCTGCGTACGCCTTTCGGTGGGATTAAAGATAGTGGTGTAGGCCGTGAAGGTGGTTTTGAAACCTTACGATTTTTTACAGAAGCCAAAAATGTGTGTATAAAATATAATTAAATTATGGATAAGTTTTGGAGCTTCAAAAAATACATATTCTGGATTTTATTTGGTTTTATCGGAATTCACTCTACTCTGTTTAGCCAAGAATTCAAGTTAGACTCTATTTATTACCTATCTGATTTTGACATTATAGACCGCATTATAATTTCAGACTCTGAAGTTACCTCCCAAACATTACAAACTTATGATGTAAAAACACCTTATTGGAAAGACAGTGAATCCATAAAAATTTCAAAACAATCAGTTTTAAAAGATAAGGTTTATTTGATTGTCGAAAACGGCAGGTCAGGGAAAGGCGGGGCCGTATTGACATTAAAAGAAAACGGATTCATTTTTTTTCATAGATGGAAAGAAACCGTTAATTCTATTGACATATTAAAATCCTATAACTATTCAATTCTTCCATTAAAACTATACTTCAATCAAACCTTTAAAGACCAATACTATAGCCTAAAATCGATGGATGAAGTTTCAAAAAAAGATTTGATTTTAGCGATAAACTATGCACAAGGTCAAGAAGATACGATAAAGGATTATCTAAAAACAAACACACTTAGACAGTTTCATGGTTTTAGAATTTCAGAAAACCTGTTTAATTACAAATTATTTAGCTTAGGCTATGACCCCTATAAACTTCCCGAAACAGGCAATTACATTGATAAACATAAAAATGATGCCGATTTAAAAGCTTTATTTGAAGGGGATAAAATTTTCAAGCTACGAATTGATTGAAAACCTCAAAGTCTTCGTAATTTAGTTTAGTTTTTATAATAACAAATAGTCTTACCCACCCAAGTAAGAGTTCTCCCATTTGGGGAGTTTAGCAGGGGCTTATCTATATCTATGGATTTACAACTAAACCACAAAAGAGCATTGGTCTGTGGTAGCACCGCAGGCATAGGGAAAGCGACCGCTTTAGCGCTGGCCGAGGAGGGGGTTGCAGTTACCTTACTGGCACGAAATGAAGAAAAACTTAAATCTGTTTTAGAAGAATTGCCAAAACATAGCAATCACAGTTATATCGTAGCTGATTTTTCAAATCCTAAAGAATTAAAGACAAAAGTCCATAAGTACCTTTTTGAAAACGACGGGTTTCATATTTTAATAAATAATACTGGCGGACCAGCCGGCGGACCGATTTTTTCGGCGAAAATTGAAGAATTTGAAAATGCTTTTACTCAACATTTAAAATGTAATCACATATTAGTCCAGGCGCTCGTTCCCTTTATGAAAGAAGAAAATTTCGGAAGGATTATAAACATCATTTCCACTTCGGTCAAACAACCATTGGATGGGCTGGGCGTAAGCAATACCATTCGGGGTGCTGTCGCCAACTGGAGTAAGACCATGGCCAACGAACTTGGCCCATTTGGAATCACTGTTAATAATGTACTCCCAGGAGCAACGGGAACAGAACGTTTGACAGAAATCATCAAAAACAAATCCAAAAAAACAGGTAAAACAGAAGAAGAAGCCGCCACAGAAATGAAAAACTCGGTTCCCGCAAAACGATTTGCAAAGCCCGAAGAACTCGCCAATGCCATCACCTTTTTAGCCAGTGCAAGAGCCGCTTACATCAACGGCATAAATTTACCTGTGGATGGTGGTAGAACCAAGTCACTATAGAAGCTCTTGGCCCCTCCTAACCTTTAAAGTGGACAATTTATTTCGCACGACTTCAATTCAAAATTCGCTAATCAGGCCGATATTCTTAATTTTTAAAGTTTTAGACTTCAAAGGTTCTGCTCTTCCTTTAAAAAAACTTCGGTGGACAATTGAAAACCGTACGGGACTTTGTATATTTAAAAAAGATATGTTTTAATCACAAACCTCATCTGCCCGAGTGAGGTTCCTCCCCCCTTTGGGAAGGTTA
>Ga0207419_1001913_pt1 | contig 14584 bp, 8 predicted proteins | sample ElkSloMetagenome_4_FD_184723 | JGI IMG/M metagenome (GOLD analysis project Ga0207419, IMG submission 184723) | Hot spring microbial communities from Elkhorn Slough, Monterey Bay, USA - MD2A (version 2) | ecosystem: Environmental > Aquatic > Marine > Intertidal zone > Estuary: Microbial mat ...
TTTGCTGGTGGCGAGTTATTTTAATCCGTTGTCTGAGGCGGAACGAGAGGGGTTAAGGCAAACGCTGTTAACGGTGTTTCGGGATGGTGTTAGTGTTTCTGATCAGGTGCGTCAGGTGTTACCGGATTTGGAGACGTTGCGCCCGTTTCACTGGGAGTTAGAGTTTCCAGAGGTGTTTATGTTGGATGCAGGGATGAGTTCTGTTGTAGGGGCGGATTCACCCAAATCGTCCCGACGAAGCCCAGATAGGGGTAAACCTGCCCCTACCGGATTTTCGGCTTTAGTGGGCAATCCACCGTTTCAGGGAGGGAAAAAGATTACAGGTGTACTCGGTACAGACTATCGAGATTATTTAGTCGAAAGAATTGCCAATGGAAAACGAGGCAATGCTGATTTATGTGCTTACTTCTTCTTAAGGGCGCAACAGTTACTTAGTTCTCATGGAGGGTTTGGTTTAGTTGCCACAAATACGATTGCTCAAGGGGATACCCGCGAAGTAGCGTTAGATCAATTAGTTGCCAATGGTTGTGTGATTCCCCGTGCTGTTCCAAGTCGCAAATGGGAGGGAATTGCAAGTTTAGAAGTCGCTCATGTTTGGATGCGGAAAGGGAATTGGCAGGGTAAGTTTATTTTAGATGAAAAGGCGGTTGAGGGAATTACATCGTTTCTGACTGTACCAGGGAAAGCTGTTGGTAAACCTCATCGATTAGCAGCTAATCAAGATAAATCTTTTCAAGGTTCGATTGTGCTAGGTATGGGTTTTGTCTTGACTCCGGAGGAAGCCCAGGCATTAATTAAAAAAGATCCTCGCAATCAAGATGTTTTATTTCCTTATCTAAATGGTCAGGATTTGAATTCTAACCCCGACCAATCACCAAGTCGCTGGGTAATTAATTTCCAGGATTGGGCGTTGGATGCTGAACATGACGATCCGAAGAAGCCGAAAGGCGCACCTTATGCGGCTGATTATCCTGATTGTTTGGCAATTGTAGAAGAGAAGGTTAAGCCTGAGCGAACTCGAAGAAAAGGAAACAATCAATTTGTACTTCGGAAACCTTTACCACAAAAATGGTGGATTTATGCAGATAAACGACCAGCGCTCTATGATGCGATCGCGGATAAAAAACGAGTATTAATTCGGAGTCGTGTTAGTAATATTAATTCTGTTACTTTTGTGCCAACTGAAATAGTCATGTCAGAAGCAACAGTTGTGTTTAACTTCGATAATTATACTTCTTTTACGCTTTTGCAAGCAATGGCACATACTGAATGGTTAACCTATCATGCTTCGAGTATGCGAACAGACGTTAGATACACCCCATCTGACTGCTTTGAAACCTTTCCCTTCCCCACATCAACCTCAAACCTAGAAGAAATTGGCGAAAAATATTACACCCACCGCCAATCCATCATGCTTTCTCGCCAAGAAGGATTAACCAAAACCTACAACCGCTTCCACAACCCCGACGAAACCGCCGCCGATATTCAACAACTGCGAGACTTACACATCGAAATGGATTACGCCGTCGCCGCCGCTTATGGTTGGCAAGACTTACTCCCCTCGCCCGGTGGGAGAGGGGCTGGGGGTGAGGGTTTAGGACATAACTTCCACGACACCAAACAAGGATTGCGCTTTACCATCAGCGAAACCGCACGACGGGAAGTACTAGATAGACTCTTGCTGCTGAATCACGAACGCTACGCCGAAGAAGTCGCCCAAGGGTTGCACGATAAGAAGAAGAAACGGAAAACAGGAGGTAAGAAAAGCAAGAAAACCCCGGTATCGCCGGGACAAATAAGTTTATTTTGAACAAAAATGCATCGCGAACAACGTAACTCAAAGGGTTATATTCAATGATACATTTACATCTAAAAAACTTACGTATACCCACCTTAACTCCCCTGTCAAAGCGGTTTTTAAAACCACTAAAATGGGTATTACTGGGATTCCTTATCCCTTTATTATCTTTATTTTTACCTAGTTCAAGCTGGTCTTTTAACTCCATTAGCACTCAGGTATCAGCGTCAGATTCTACTTTAGAAACAGGGCAAATTTTTCTTCTCGGCATCACCATTTTTAGTTTCGCTAGTTTAGTAGTTTTTGCCCTTATACTCTATGTCAAAACTCCCCCAGAAAAACGTGAACTTTGGTGGGGAAAAATTGTACCAAAATCATTAACTAGAGAACAGCGAGTTCGATTAAGTAACCGATTTTTCTTTTTGCTAGTATTCGGAGGATTGTATTTAAGTCTTGCCGCCATTGCCGCCATCCCTAGTTTACAAGAAACCAAGTCAATGCCGGACGAATTTAATCCCAATACTCTCAAAGTACACATCAATGAATCTATGACACTATTTAATAGTCACTTTCCAACAGCCGGAAGTGATAATTTGACTGTAAATCCCTTCATTCAGGTAGCCAAAGACAATCCTTTTACAACTCTAGAAAGTCTTGTAGAAGCTAGTGAAACCAATCCAACAGGTAACTCCAGTCAAATTCAAATCAATGCACAGAATTTGGAGGCAATTAAGGACTATCTGAATGAGGAGAGAAATAAACGCATTCAATTAATTGATGATGGAAATAAATTATTATTAATAACTCGACAAACAATCCAAAAAATGTCGATGGATTCTATTACTGAATATCGCTCAAATGTAGTAAAAACAGGAAAGAGAGAAACTATTAATCACTTTTTTGAAATACTTCAATGGTTTGAAAAAAATGTCAATGACCTTGAATTACAACTCAATACCTGTTTGTCGGGAATACAAACAACAAACGATAAATGGAAAATGAATGCTGAAAAATTACGACCTTACCTAACAAGCTCTATGTCAGTCCAAGAATTATTACCCCAAAAAAGCTTGCCCGATTTATCTCTTGAAAAAATCGAAAATCAGTGTAAGGATAATATTTTAGATAAAATTGGATCTACTCCTAAAAGAGATGATTTAGGAGAAAAGTTCGGTTTTTTGTTCAATTTCCTTTTCGGTTGGCTTTTAAAATCAGAGTCTTTGCCCCTTGCGATGATTGTTGGACTTCTAGGTTTTGGTTTACTGGGTTCTGCCTGTTCATCATTCGTGCGCGAACGAATTGATAAAACAGTAAAGAAAAAAAGCAAAGAAGACAGTCCCTTGGTCGAAGACTTACCCAAAGTTTTTGTTATTGGTGTATCCGCCGCTATTTTAGCATTTTTATCAGTTATGGGAGGGTTCTCTGTCTTATTTACTAATGCCACTGAACCCAACCCCTACTCCCTATTGCTCGTTTGTTTAGTAGCGGCTGCTTTCGGTGAAGATGTATGGAGTTCAGCCCAAGAAAAACTTAGAAGTAAGCTAAAACAAGATAAACAAAATTCCGCACTATTAACATCTCCTATTGCAGAAATGCAACCCCTAATTGCTGGACAGGATACACATCCAACCCAAATCTTACCTAGCGTCAGTGCAGAACAGTCACAACTTTTGCCTGGTGACGAATCGAAGTAAAATGACATTTGAACTCATCCACAAACCCACCTTTACTAACCAACTCTTAGCTATCTCGAAAGAGCAGGTAGTACAAATCTTAGAAAAAATCGAAGTCCTGCGTGATAACCCCAAACCTCATGGTAATCTAAAGAAAAAACTGCACGGTTACAAAGGAAATGTCTATCGCTTGCGTTCCGGAAACTACCGCATTATCTACACCTACGGCGATGGATGGGTTGCTTTATTAGGTGTTGATGCTCGCAAAGACGTGTATAAGGGTAGAAAACTGGTAGCGGAAACCACCCCCCTTGATGTCAACACATTACCCGATATGTCAGACATACTGACACCCAACCCTACCCCCACCCCTCACCCTCAAAACCCTTCAACGGAAAACCTGCTACCTGTTCAACTCACCGAGGAATTACTGACTCGATTACTCATTCCCAACGACTATTTTCCAACCCTCCTCTCCTGTCGCACCCTAGATGACTTACTCTCTGCTAAAATTCCCTCATCATTGTGCGATCGCATTTTTGACTGTATTACCTCCCCCGACTTCGACCGCGTTTTAGACCAACCGAGCTTTGTCACAGGTAGCACCAGCGACTTATTACGCTTTACTGAAGGCGAACTATTCGGCTTTTTGCTCAAACTTAACCCCGAACAGGAAAAATTCGTCACCTGGGCGCTGAATGCTTCTGGTCCCACCCTACTCAAAGGGGGTCCGGGTACAGGGAAAAGTACCGTCGCCCTCTATCGAGTACGTGCCTTAATCGAAACCCTCAAGAAAAGCGGTGTCAGCCAACCCAAAATTCTGTTTACCACCTACACCAACGCCCTAATTGCCTACAGTGAACAATTACTGCACAGCTTGTTAGGCGAAGATGCCCGATATGTCGAAGTCAAAACCGCCGATAAAATCGCCAGCGAACTCCTCTCCCTTGTTCCCGACAGCCGCCAACCTGCCAAACCAAGCCAACTGCGATCGCTGATCAAACAAATCTTACCTGAAGTAATCGCATCCCTAGAAGGTAACTCATTCCAGCGCCAAGCACAAGCCCAAACCCTACAACGCCTCAGCCTCGACTACTTACTCAGCGAAATGGGTATAGTTATCGAAGGTAGGGGACTCAAAACCCTAGCCGACTACCAAACCACCCCCAGAACCGGACGCACAATTGCCCTCAATAAACTGCAACGCCAAGCCATCTGGCACTTACAAAAACAAGTTTACCAACACCTAGCCGAGAAAGGACTGGAAACTTGGCATCAACGCCGGAGTCGCGCTGTCGAATGTATCCAACACCTAGACAATCCGCCAATTTATGATGCCGTACTCATCGATGAGACGCAAGACTTGGAACCCAATGCCTTACGATTACTCATCCGGCTGTGTCGCGCTCCCAACCGCCTGTTTATTACCGCTGATGCCAATCAATCTATCTACGGCAGCAGTTTCCGTTGGCAGGATGTGCATCAAGACCTAAAATTCACCGGACGCACGGGTATCCTACATCTTAATCATCGTACCACCAAAGAAATCAACGAAGCAGCCTATGCTTATCTTATGGGAAACACATTAGACGATGAACCCATCGAACGCGCCTACGTCCATAGCGGACCCCTCCCCGCAGTCCGCGCTGTGACGAATCGTGATGATGAAGGTAAACTGGTAATGCAGTTTTGCCAAGCTGCCGCCCGTGAATTTCGCTTAGGTATCAATGCTTGTGCCGTCCTTACCCCCAGCGAACGCGCCGGGAAAAAACTGGCGGATCAACTCAACTATTTGGGATTAGAGGCTCACTTTATGAACAGTCGTGAGCTAGATTTGAATCGGCAGGGGGTGAAAGTTCTCACGCTTAAATCCGCCAAAGGACTGGAATTCCCCATCGCCGCGATCGCGGGTTTCCTCGATGCTTCCTATCCAACCCTTCCCAAAGGCACACCAGAAGAGGAAATCACCGAATGTTTGGCTCGCGAACGGCGTACATTATTTGTGGGTATGACTCGAGCCATGCGAGCCTTATTGGTACTCGTCCCCCACGACACCCTCTCTCCCCTCCTGCAAACCTTTCATCCGAACTTGTGGAATCTCGGCACAACCGCATGAAAATTATCCCACTCCCCCCCATTCTTCCTGGTGACTTGGATTTAGCAGCGATTAACCAACACCTGCGCGATCGCACCGCCCAGTTGGATTGGAGTGCCGTGGTTTCCGCCCCAGAACAGCATTTGGCAGTCTTGCTGGATGGATTGAAACTCGATGAGGATGCTGATGTGATCGACAACGTGGAAAACAGCACTCTATCTGAGACAATTGCCCAGAGGGTGGTCAAGGTACTGCAAAAAACCAAGCCGAACGTTAAGCGATCACGTTCCCAACCTCAGCCGACATCCCCGGTAACTCCCGCTGTCTGGAAACAGGGTAGCCGATTAGACCCACACGTTGTTCCGTCCCCAAATCCTGATACTTCCGGACAGGTAAACCTTTTGCCAACACCAGTTGTCCCCGCCTCTGAGACGGCAAAAACCGACCCATCACCCCCAGAACCTTCCCCATCCTCAGTACTCAACGTCGCCACCGATTCAGACATTCGGGTAAAGCTAGAACAAGCCATCATCAATGATTTACTCGGTCCTGCGGGTGGACCGGAAGAAGAAATCGACGAATTGCGGGTGAGCGATCGCTATTTAGTCGGACTGCTTGCACCCCAACAGCGGCGCATCAAACCAGAAGCATTCAACGAAGCCTCTGTCCAAACCGATGAATTGGCAGTTTCCCTAACCGGAACAGTGGATGAACAGCCAGAACAACTAGACGAATTAGCCGTCTCTGGCAAAGAAACTACAGAAGATGGCACCACCGAACCCAGTATTCCCCCTGTAGAAAATATGTTCCCCTCCTCAATGGGAATGACATGCTGTGTCAGCCGCGAGGCAAAAGCCATTCAGGTAAAAGCCGGATGGGGACAATACCAGCGGGTAGACAGCCAGACGCTGGTGAAAAAAGATGGGATTACACCTAAAAAAGTTTGGAAACGCCAACCCATCCAAGCCGTTTCCCACCCCATTCCTCTAACTGAAGGCGCGATTTCCCCTTGGACAATCCATCCCGATTACCCCGATGTTATTGTTTCTGGACAAATCCGCGCTTCTGGAACAGACTGGATTGTCACCCTATTTCTGGTTAATGGACAAAAAGAACCCAACAAATTACCGGATCGGGCTTGGCTGTTTCAACCCTCCCTAGCCGTAGAATCGGCTGACGCAGAACAGCCTGACATCTTTATCCAACGGCGCAGCCAACGATCCGTGGGTAAACTTGACCCCGCCCTGTTTGCCGAGGAACAGGCAATGGCAATGATTTACCGTGAACAGGTGGAATTTGCTGTCGGACATGGCGTGGGCATTCATTGCCAAGTGTCACCCAAAAACCCCTATCGGGCTGTCCGCCTATCCACGCAAGTCATCCCCGCTTACGAAGTTCCCCAAACCACGCCTCCCACTACTGAGGACATCCCGGAACTGGGGGGATTGGTTCTGGACATGAAGGAACTGGCTGAAACAGAAATCACCGACTTCCAGGCAAAACTCAATCCCCTAGTAACTGCCTACAAAAAATGGATTGATGAACAAACTCTCCGCATCTCAGACCCCAGTACAGGGTTGACAGATTACCAAAGTTGTGCATTTACCGCCCTAGAAACCTGCGATCGCGCCCGCCAACGCATCGAAGCAGGGCTTGCTCTCCTGCAATCCGACCCCCAAGCCGCCGAAGCCTTCCAATTTATGAACCGTGCAATGTGGCAGCAGCGGATTCATAGCATCTACGCCGAGCAAAAACGGCAAGGAAAAGACGTTGAACTTACCAACATTGACATCCCCAAAAACCGCTCTTGGCGACTGTTTCAGCTTGCCTTTATTCTCCTGAATTTACCCAGCATTACTAATTTACATCATCCAGAACGAAGTCATCCCACCGATGCGATCGCGGATTTGCTCTGGTTTCCCACAGGCGGCGGGAAAACTGAGGCATATCTAGGATTAACCGCCTATACTATCGGACTACGGCGATTGCAGGGAACCCTTGGCGGACGCTCTGGAGAATACGGCGTTGCCGTCTTAATGCGCTACACCCTGCGCCTTTTGACGTTGCAACAATTCCAACGGGCTACCGCTTTAATGTGTGCCTGTGAAACCATCCGCCGCTGTGACCCCAAAAAATGGGGCGATGAGCCATTCCGCATCGGGTTATGGGTGGGCATGAAAACCACCCCCAACCGCACCGAGAAAAGCGAAGAATTCATGAAACAAAAGCTGGGACAGTACCAGCCAACAAGTACAGGTTCTCCCCACCAGCTTACGAATTGCCCTTGGTGTGGCTCGAAAATTGACCCCGGTAAACAGCACATTAAAGTCGAGTCCTTTGCCAAAGGGCAGGGACGAACCCTGATTTACTGCGGTGATGCCTTAGGGCGGTGTTTATTCTCCCAAAAGCAATCTCCTAATGAAGGACTTCCCGTGCTAGTGGTAGACGAAGAGATTTATCGCCGCCTGCCCACTCTACTCATTGCCACCGTTGATAAATTCGCTCAAATGCCTTGGAACGGGGCAGTACAGATGCTGTTCGGACAAGTAGAGGGCTACTGTTCCCGACATGGCTTCCGTTCTCCTGAAATCGAGGATACCGACACCCACCCCGCCCGGTATGGTCTTCCCACCGCCAGGACTTTACCCAAAAATCCCCTGCGCCCCCCAGATTTAATTATCCAGGACGAACTACATTTAATTAGCGGTCCTTTGGGTACGCTCGTTGGACTCTATGAAACGGCTGTGGATAAGTTAGCCTCCTGGGAAGTAGACGGGAAACAGGTACGTCCGAAAGTCATTGCCTCAACCGCCACCATCCGTCAAGCGCGAGACCAGGTGCATAATTTATTCCTGCGGAATGTGCAAGTCTTTCCTCCACAAGGCTTAGATATCAAAAACAATTTCTTTTCCTGTCAGCGCGAACCCAGTGAAGACTATCCCGGACGGCGTTACTTAGGCATCTGCGCTACGGGACGCCGATTAAAAGCTGCTTTGATTCGGGTTTATACCGCAGTCCTCGCCGCGTCCCAGTACCTTTATGAAAATGAAGGATACGGAGAGCGTGCCGACCCTTGGATGACGCTTGTGGGTTACTTCAACTCAATGCGTGAATTGGGTGGCACCCGGCGCTTGGTCGATGATGACATTCAATCAAGGCTAGGCAAAACCGACCGCCGGGGATTAGCGAAGCGATCGCGGCTAGAAGTTGAAGAACTCACCTCGCGCAAAGCCTCTACAGACATTCCCATTGTGTTGGATAAACTAGAAACTAAATTTACCCCTGACCGGGCAAAGAAAGGAAATAGACACAAACCTCTAGATGTACTACTTGCCACCAACATGATTTCCGTCGGCGTGGACGTAAAACGTTTGGGCGTCATGGTGGTTACAGGTCAACCCAAAACCACAGCCGAGTATATCCAAGCAACTTCGCGAGTGGGGCGTACTTACCCCGGCTTAGTGTTCACCGTCTACAACTGGACACGCCCCAGAGATTTATCTCACTACGAGCAATTTGAACATTACCACGCCACCTTCTACCAACACGTCGAAGCCCTATCCCTAACCCCCTTTGCTCCGCGTGCCATTGACCGGGGACTAGCCGCCCTGCTCGTTTCGCTCGTGCGTTTGGCAGGGAGTGAGTTAAATGCTAACCCAAAAGCGGAAGCCATTTCACGCAATCATCCCTACATCCAAGCAGCCGTTGAAGCCATTCTCGCACGAGCTTGGGCGGTGGGAGATGTCCAAACCCGCGATTTAGTAAAACAAGAATTGGAAGCCAAACTCGACTATTGGTTAGAGCAAGCAAGCAATTTAGTTGGAGGAACAGTGCTGGGATATCAAACGAAAAACGATGGTATCACCGTTGGACTTTTGGAAGAACCTAAACAAGGCGGATGGCAACCATTTACCTGTCTGAACTCCTTGCGGAATGTAGAACCGAGTATTGGGCTAATCCTTGATGAGCGCATTCCTGATGATGATTTCCGCCCACCCCAACCGATGTGCAAAAAAGCTAAACTTAATTGAAGGCTTAATAACTAATGACCAAAAGTTGATTCAAAAAACCAACAGATCTGATAATAAATGGATTGCTTGCAGCTACTCTAAAATTGCTGAATTAATTGATACTATTTGCAAAAATGATCAACATTAGGGACTGATGTATATACATTGATGACTCATTATTCTAATTTAATTCGGAGACATATTGTGAGTGATTCGGAAATTGCAGAATTCTGTCGGAAAATCTACAATAAACATAAGCCTGCTCTGGGTTTATTTTTTGAACATCGCCCAGATTTACAATCCGAGCTTGCTGAATTTCTGAAGACACTCATTCATAAGGATGCTGAATTACATAAACTGGTTTTAGATGACAGCCCTAAGAGATACATTCGCTTAATGGATGTTTATTTACAAAAAAGATATTTTTGAAGGTATTGATTATGAAGTTACTGATAGTGAGGAATTAAAACAGAAAGAAAGTGCAAGCGGCTTGGGAGAATTTTCTCAGCAGCGATTTACCAGTTATTCGAGAGCTAACAACTAAGGTATTTGAGGCTGAATTGTCATCCCCACTCTTACCTGAATCCTGAGTTCAAATATAGATAAGTATCTCAATGAGTAAGTCTCAAGCTAAAAACAAAATTGGGGAATTAAGACCCAGCCAAATTCTATTTTCCTCCGGCGTTGGGTCTGTGATAGACCTACCCAACCTCTCAACAATGGTTATGGGATTAGATGACTGGGATATTACCCATACCGCTGAGTTAGGGGAAGAACGTTTACTAGCGGCTGTAAAGAAAGAGCTGAGTTACCAGGTTAAGCAACTCCTCTCACCCCCTATTCCCCCTGAATCGAATAACAACCTGCCCAACTCGTCCGAGGATACACTCAAAGTCGGTATCCCAGTTGCCCCATTTCCGACTTGGGTATTATGTCCACGGTGTCGGTTACTTGCGCCACTGCAATCCCAGCTATTTGACCTGAAAAGCGATCGCTATCGCTTGGATCAAAATCGCTACGTGCATAGTAGCTGCAAAGGAAAATATCCGCCGACAGTAATTCCGGCACGATTTTTAGTGGGCTGCAAACACGGGCATTTAGATGACTTCCCGTGGCATTACTTTGTTCATAAAGGCAATAAAGACTGTAAAGGGGCTTTGCGTCTTTACGAGTATGGCGTTTCGGGTTCAGCTACCGAAATTGAAGTCAAATGTGATGCCTGTGGCGCTTCTCGTCGAATGTCCGATGCTTTTGGCGAACTCGGGAAAAAGCATCTGCCCCAATGTCGAGGTCGTCATCCTCATCTGCGACGTTTTGATGAGGGTGGCTGTACTGAGCAAATGACCAGTCTGCTCTTGGGCGCATCTAATAGCTGGTTTCCTATTACTCTTTCTGCACTTTCCATTCCCACGACAGTTAATAAACTCGGTCAACTCGTGGATCAGCACTGGACGATATTGGAAAAAGCAACAAGCATTGATATCCTAGCTGCCTTCCGCCAAATTGGTCAACTCAAAAACTTCGCCAAATACACCGACGCAGAAATTTGGGAGCAAATTCAGCAAAAACGCTCATCGTCACCGGAGGAAACCGATGCGCCAGAGGTCAGAGATATCAAAACACCAGAATGGAAAGTCTTCTCTGCCGCCGATACAAGCCTGAACACGACTGATTTCTGGCTGACTCCAGTTGCCGCTCCCAAGGGTTACGAACAGTATTTCGACAAAGTTGTGTTGGTGGAACGCTTACGAGAAGTTCGAGCGTTGATCGGTTTTACCCGGATTGAATCACCGGGGGACTATGCTGAAATTGGAGAATTACCCGAACAATATCGAGCCTCTCTGAGTCGGCACGAGCCGAAATGGATACCTGCCTCTGAAGTGCGCGGGGAAGGGATTTTTCTCCAGTTCCGAGAGGATGCGATCGGGCAATGGTTGCAAGACACTCCTGTGCTGAAAACTTACAACCAACAAAGCTTTGATGCTCATCGACGGTGGCGACGCGCTCGCTCTCTCGACCCAGAAGTTAATTACCCTGGAGTCCGTTACCTCTTATTACACTCCTTTGCTCATGCCCTCATGCGACAACTGGCAATTGAGTGCGGTTACACCGCCGCCAGCCTAAGAGAGCGGATTTACTCCAAATCTCCCAGCGATGACAACGGTCCAATGGCAGGCGTCCTAATTTATACGGCAGCGCCCGACAGCGAAGGTACCTTGGGCGGGTTAGTTAGTCTAGGCGAACCCGTCACACTGGGTCGTCACATTGACCAAGCTCTCGAACAAATGCGCTTGTGCGCTTCTGACCCTCTATGTGCCGAACACAGTCCGTTACAAAGCGCCAACTCCCTCCACTGGGCAGCCTGCCATGCCTGCTTGTTCAGCCCAGAAACATCCTGTGAACGCGGTAATAAATACTTAGACCGCTCCTTACTGGTGAGAACAGTCAAAGCGGCTGAAGCTAAACTGGCTTTTTTCAAGGACATGGATTAAGGTTGTGACCGTTTTTTCACAAAGGCTGCTAGCCCAGATTCGCCGAGTCGCTCGAGAACTACCCACGCCAACACTCAATAGTGCGATCGCGGTATTGATGAAGCATGAAAACCCATCTTTTGAGTCGTTGAAAACCCAGCTTCTGTCAGGGCTTCCCAAAGCAAGTTGGCGTCGTGTTGTTGCTGAACTGATTGAACTTTGGCAGGTTGAAGCAAGGCATCTGGATGGAGACGCGATCGCCACAGCTTTGGCAACAGCAGCTCACTGCGAGACAGCATCACGTCAGGAATTATCGGCTCAATTAGTTTGGAGTGGACCTAATCCAAAAGGAACACCACTGCGTCGTACCGATCAGACCCTACTGCAAATGATTCGTGAAGCCAAAGAGGAGCTAATCCTTGTCAGCTTTGCTGTCTACAAAATTCCTGAGATTGCCCAAGAACTGATAGCCGCTGGGACTAGGGGGGTTAATTTACGAATCATTGCAGAAACTCCTGAGTCGAGCGAAGGCAAGATTCCCTTTGGAGTCATCACCGCTCTCGGCACAGACATTACTCAACTCTCACAAGTATTCATCTGGCCCAGGGACAAGCGACCTACGGATAAAAATGGTAAACATGGTTCCCTTCACATCAAATGTGCTATTTGTGATAATCAACAGCTTTTTATTTCCAGTGCTAACTTAACCGAATACGCCCTCGCACTCAACATGGAGATGGGGTTATTGGTTCACAGCCAAGACTTAGCCACTCGGGTAACGCATCATATTAACTGTCTGATTTCTCAGAAGATTTTGGTGTCTTTATCAAACAAATTGTAATTCATTATTATCCCCCTCATCATCCAGTTGGTGAGAAGATAACCTAAAATGATGATAAGTTGCTCAAAACCCGGGTTGATAAAGCTTTTTACTCACCTATCCTTCAGGATAGTTTTTACACTCCCCCCGAAGGAGCTTCAAAACGTTGAATTTCAACTAAATAACCATTGGGATCACGCAGTAAACAGTGGTAAATATTGTACTTCTTATTCAACTCCGGCAACTTTTCAAATTTAACCCCGCGCTGCTGAAGATAGTTAAACCACTCGTCCACCTGCTGTGTTACCAGGGTAAAAATTACATTGGATTGTTTGTTAGTCAGTGGCGTTTTTGTATCGCTACTTTGGCATAAACCCACATACCCATCACCACTAACCCGATAAATCCGACAACTGCCTTGATCAAGCCATAACTCCAAACCCAACACATCTTCATAGAACCGTGCCGAGGTGTCAAGGTTATGGGTGTAGAAAAAGGTAATTGAAGACTCAATTAGTGGGTGGGACATGGCTACTCTACTTCTCACGTTTTGACATTATACCGGGGAATGCTTAAAGAACGAGCTTTCCCATTCTCATCCCGCCAACGTTGGAGATAGTAATTCCCCCGTGGCTCAATGAATCCCCCTGGCGTTTTCCGAGACAGATGAGACTTATGTTTAAAATAATCATTAAAGGCTTGTTCTAACTGCTCTAGGGTAAAAGGTTTGGGCAGAAATCGAAATGCGCCTTCTGCCATGATCTCTTGCAGCACTTTATCACTACCATAGGCGGAAATCACAATCTTACCTACAGGATATTTCAGGTTATTAATTTGCCGCAATAAGTCTACACCATCATAAATCTGATTTCCTGCTTTTATTTCCTGAGCCGCACTATTGCGATACCTGGAGGGCATCCGTAAATCCGTTACTACTAAGTCAATCTTACACCCCAGAAAACGACGTCCTGCTGAGGTTTCTTCCCATTCCGTATACGTGGATAGAAGTTGTAGCCCTTCTTTACCATTACTAGCAAAATAAAAGAGATATCGTTTATCGTTCTCGTACTGAAGTTGAATGATATCTCGGAGGTCTTTATCATCCTCCACAATCAGAACTCGTTTGACCATCGTTGTGTTTATTGACCCCTATTATTGAGGTTACTGTCAAACCCCTCACACTTTACCTTAAAAATGGCTAAAATACTCTCCCAGACAAGGACTTATGATTTAGGGCTACCCAGTTTGCGATCGCACTCTATCTTGGCTGTGGCTGAAATGCTCTCACCGACAGCAATTGGCGGTTTCTGATTACTCCCTAGCGATCGCGCCTGGGTTTTCCAGCAGAGAAGCTTGGAAATGTGCGCCATTGGCGCACAAACTCTCCCCGCCAAAAAACGTCAGGTTCATCCTTGATAATCCTCAGCCCCCGATAATTTGAGCCAACTCCCTTAACTGACGCTCAGGTAACGTTAACATCAACTTAGCCAGGATGGTAATTTGAGTCAAACCAGGTATCGCGTCCCACAGCCATTGGAAATCACTGTGACTGTAAACCGACCCCGTAATTGCCATTGTTTCCAATATCTCATCAGGCGAATCAGAGGTGACTAACGGCAGATACACAGTAGCCAACCATCGAAGTTCTTCTTCTTGCTCCGGTGCAGGCTGAATTTTACTCATTTTACTATTAGAGGAACCAATTAGCATTTTGAGT
>Ga0207419_1001915_pt1 | contig 14546 bp, 6 predicted proteins | sample ElkSloMetagenome_4_FD_184723 | JGI IMG/M metagenome (GOLD analysis project Ga0207419, IMG submission 184723) | Hot spring microbial communities from Elkhorn Slough, Monterey Bay, USA - MD2A (version 2) | ecosystem: Environmental > Aquatic > Marine > Intertidal zone > Estuary: Microbial mat ...
TTACCCCTAAAGATTTAGCCAAAGGTTTGGGCAAGCGCTACAAAGTGATTTATATGCCAGCCCAAGCAGCCATTAACGATGAGTTATTTCCGATTTTGGATGAATATGTGAAGAATGGAGGAAGGCTTGTGATTGATGCTCCCAGTGGATGGTGGGATGCACAAGGTAGGGTGCTCAAAACAGGAAAAGGAACTGCTTTTGAGAAAATATTTGGCGCTTCTATCGCGGATATGCAATACTCGAACAATGTAGTGCAGAAAATTGAAAACCATGCCTTAGAAGGTTTTTATTTTAAGATTACCCCAACAGAAGCCGAGGTAGTAGAAACTTTTGAATCAGGTTTGCCAGCAGTAACCTCGCATAAATACGGCGAAGGAGAAGCCATTATTCTTGCAGCAGATGCCTCATTTGCCATGCAAGCGCCCGGCAACACCTTTATAGAAGACTGGACAGTGAAACACACCATGGGTAATTTGGTATCGCCATATGCTTGTGAGGGAGCTATGGTGTACAGACTAGCCGCACCAGACGCCGATCACTATTTCTTTGTAAATGACGAGAAAGCCAAGGAAGTCTCTTTGTTATTTAGAAAGTACAACTACAAAAGCGTAAGCGACCCCATTACAGGTGAAAAGTTAGAACTAGGTCAACGTATTGCATTAGATGGGTATAGCGCAAGATGGCTGAGGTTTGAGAAGTAGTCAATAAACTTTTTATATTGGCTATATGAAAAAATATTATTTGATTATCTGCCTTTTTTTACTTGCATGTACAAAACAAGAAGTAGAACAAAAGCAAGATGAAGATACTCCCATGCCCAACATCATCCTCATTATGGCAGATGATTTGGGTTGGGGGGATACGGGTTACAATGGTCATCCGCATATTTTAACACCCAATTTGGATAGCATGGCAGCCAATGGAGTTGTGTTTGAAAGATTTTATGCGGCTGCCCCAGTTTGTTCTCCAACAAGGGGGAGTTGTTTAACTGGCCGAAACCCCAATCGCTATGGAATATTTTCTGCCAACGTAGGCAGTTTACCCAAAGAAGAAATCACCTTGGCAGAATTGCTAAAAGAGCGAGGCTACGCTACCGGGCATTTCGGCAAATGGCATTTGGGCACGCTTACCAAAGATACTTTGGACGCCAATCGTGGTGGAAAGCCTAAATTCATAGAAGAATTTTCACCTCCCTCTTACCACGGGTTTGATGAGAATTTTTCTACCGAATCTAAAGTGCCTACCTGGAATCCCATGCACACCCCTGAAAAAGAAGCTGGGGGAGTGGGCAAGCAAGGTTTGGGTAATTTTTTCGGCACAGCTTATTGGGGTGAGCAGGGAAACCGGATTACAGAAAATTTAGAAGGTGACGATAGCAGAGTGATTATGGATAGAGTCATCCCATTTATCCAAAAATCAGTAGAAACTCAACAGCCTTTTTTTACAGTAATTTGGTTTCACACACCCCATACCCCAGTGGTGGCAGGCAAAAATTACCTTGACTTATACAAAGATTTGAGTGAAGAGCAACAACATTATTACGGCTGCGTCACCGCTATGGGCGAGCAGATTGGCAGATTGAGACAAACCTTGAAAGACTTAGGCATACATCAAAATACCTTAACCTTTTTTACCAGCGATAATGGCCCAGAAAATGATAATAACAGACCTAGGAGCGTAGGTATTACCAAAGGACTTTCTGAAAGAAAAAGAAGTTTAAAAGAAGGTGGTATTCGAGTACCGGGGCTTTTGGAATACCCCACACTTTTTAAGTCTAAGCAAGTGGTAAAGGCACCTTTCTTTACTTCTGATTACCTGCCAACAGTTATTGATATTTTAGATATTCAGTTTCCAGATAACCGACCTTTAGACGGGGTAAGCCTTTTGGATGAGCAAGTAAATATCAAAAAGCATAGACCGCCTCTAGTTTTTAAATATTACAAGCAAGCTGCTGTAATGGAAGGGAAATATAAAATTTATAGTGTAGATGAAGGACAAAACTTTTCTTTGTTTGACTTAGAATCTGACCCCAAAGAAACAACTGATATTAGTGCTGCGCAAAAGGATGAGAAAGAAAAACTGCTGCAACACTGGATAAAGTGGGAAGCGTCACAGGAGAATAGTCTCAGGGGTAAAGATTATGAAAATGATTAGACCAGTTTCAAGATGAAATTCAACTTAATAAAGGCTTTCGTTTGCTTTGCGCTACTAAGCTTAATTTCTTGCGAGCAAAAAGAAAATAAATATGATGTGGTAATTTATGGCGGAACTGCTGCTGGGATTACTTGTGCAGTAGAATTGGCCAAAGAAGGAAAGCATGTTGCCATTGTAGAACCTTCTGCCCATATCGGCGGAATGACTACGGAAGGCTTGGGCGGTTCTGATATTAACAATCATCCTAATTTTAAAAATGATGCAGCTGTTGGTGGCTTAGCTTTAGAATTTTATAAAGCCGTTGCCAAGCATTATGGTATTGAAGATTTTGAAGCTAAGAAGAAAGATTTCATGACTTGGCGCTTTGAGCCACACGTAGCCGATAGTATTTTTTCAGCGTGGTTAGAAAAACATAAGATTTCCGTATTTTACAATGAGCGACTCGTTTTAGCCAAGGAAGCGGTAAAAAAGCAAGGCAAGAAAATCACTTCTTTTAAAACAGAGGGTGGCAAAGAATTCTTTGCTGATATTTTTGTAGATGCAACTTATGTAGGCGATTTATTGCACTATGCAGGTGTTTCCACAGTAATCGGCAGAGAATCGAATAGCCAATACAACGAAACCAAAAATGGAATAAGAGCAGAAAACGATTATCGTAATTTTGAGGTCAACATCGACCCGTACAAAATCCCCGGTGATAGCAGCAGTGGGGTCATTCACACAGTACAGCATGAGTACCACCAACCTGAAAAAGCAGGAGAGGGAGACCATCGCATACAGGCATTTTGTTTTAGGGCATGCCTAACTAAAGATAGCCTCAACCGAGTTCCGTTTACCAAACCTAAAAACTATAACAGAGAATGGTATGAGATTTACCTTCGCTATCAAGCTGCTGGAGGAAAGTTGTACGAACCATACTATTCCATACCCAACCAAAAAACAGACTTGGGTGCTTGGCACGATTTGTCTCATAATTTGTATGGGTTTAGCCATGAATATCCTGAGGGAGATTACAAAAAGCGAGAAGAAATTTATCAGTATCATCTAGATTTTACACAAGGCCTATTTTGGTTTTTGGCCAATGATACCGCTGTAAATGAAAAAACTAGAAATGTCTGGCAGCAATGGGGTACCACCAAAGACGAATTTACCGATAACCAAGGCTGGCCCCGCATGATTTACATTAGAGATGGCCGCAGAATGGTATCTGATTATGTAATGACCGAGCATCACACCCGGAAAGATACTTTAATTAAAGTCCCGCAGCCTGTGGGAGTAGCTTATTGGCCGCCCGATGTGCATCATGTAAGAAGGATGATAAAAGATGACGCAGTGTACAATGAGGGTTTTGTATTCGGAGGCAACGATTGGAAGCCCTTTTCAATCAGTTATCAATCATTAGTTCCAAAAAAAGAAGAATGTACCAATCTAATGACACCGACCTGCCCTTCATCTAGCCATATAGCTTTTGGGGCGATAAGGTTAGAATGGACATTCATGGTCTTGGGGCAGTCTTTAGGGAGTGCAGCTACTTTGGCTTTGGAAAGAAAAGTTGGCGTACAAGATGTAAACTTTGAAATATTGAAAGAGAAATTATTGGCAAAAAATCAGATTCTAGAGTTATAACTTTTAGATATGTTATTTCAATATTTCTACTAAAAATAGATATTTAATCTCTCAAAAAATCTAATTTGTTAACAAATGTAATAATTCATTACATCTACTTTACATGAGGACTTTTTGGTGCTATATTGATAATGCTTAGAAAAAAACATAATAATACTCGTTAAAGCCCTTATCCGTAGTGGATAAGGGCTTTTTTGTTTTTATCCAAAATCCCTATGTAAAAGCAAATTCTTGCCGCCAATTTTTGATAATTCCTGCTTGGCACCTCCTATTTCTACTTTTACCCGAGGTTTGGCTAAAAAGTAAATGATTTTACGTATTTTAATAATTCTTAAAATCCCAATGAACCCAACTAACATGAAGCTATTTTTTATTCTATTTACCACCTTATTATCAACATCACTTTTTGCCCAAAGGGGCAACAACAGTCAAAAGCCAAATATTATTTTTATCCTCACCGATGATCAAAGATGGGATGCTTTAGGCTACGCAGGAAACAACATCATACAAACCCCAGAAATGGATAGGCTCGCTAAGCAAGGTTATTACTTTAAAAATGCCTTGGTAACTACGCCTATCTGCGCAGCTAGCAGGGCAAGTATTCTAACCGGGTTGTATGAAAGGATGCATGGCTTCACTTTCCAAACCGGGCCAATTGGAGAGGTTTACATGGATAAGGCATATCCCAAATTACTCAAAGAAGCAGGTTATTATACAGGTTTTTTTGGGAAGTACGGCGTGCAATATGAAAATACAGCAGCTTTATTTGATGAGTTTGATAGCTACGACAGAAATGGGCGATTTGGGGATAAGCGAGGTTATTTTTATAAAACGCTTGGCGAAGACACCGTACACTTGACCAGGTACACAGGTCAGCAAGCCCTTGATTTTTTAGATAACAGGACCAATAGCGAACCCTTTTGCCTTTCGCTGAGTTTTAGCGCTCCTCATGCCCACGATAATGCAGAATTACAATATTTTTGGCAAGCTGAATCGGACAAGCTTCATCAAAAAGAAGACATGCCCGGGCCTTTATTGGCAGGAGATAATTATTTTAATGCTTTGCCCGAATCAGTAAGAAACGGTTTTAACAGAACGAGGTGGTATTGGCGTTACGATACCCCAGAAAAATACCAGCACAGTGTAAAAGGCTATTACCGCATGATAGCCGGCATTGATAGAGAATTGGGAAAAATAAGGGCAAAACTCAAAGCAAAAGGGATTGATAAGAATACCATTATTATACTTATGGGCGATAATGGTTATTTTTTAGGCGAACGCCAACTGGCAGGTAAGTGGTTGATGTACGATAATTCTATTAGAGTTCCTCTTATAATTTACGATCCAAGAAAAAAAGGCAAGACCACTATTGAGGAAATGGCCTTGAATATTGATGTGCCCGCTACCATGCTAGATGCCGCCGGGCTGTCCGTTCCGGAAAGTTACCAAGGGAAAAGCCTACTGCCACTCATCGGAAAAGAAGTTAGCAGTCTGAATAGAGATACGGTTTTGGTTGAGCATTTATGGTATTTTGAAAATATTCCACCAAGCGAAGGATTACGCACAAAAGATTGGAAGTACCTAAGATATCGAGAAGATAAGTCCATAGAAGAACTGTATCATCTTAAAAATGACCCACAAGAAAAAGAGAACTTAGCCAAAGAAGCTCAATATCAAGAAGTACTGAGTGCATTGCGCCGCAAGTGCGACGAGTTGATAGTGAAAAACGCAGATCCTTACTCAGCACCGCCGCAAGATTTAATGGTAGAATATATTCGGCAACCAGAGAAAGTGGAGATCAAAGATGCCACCCCCGAGTTTAGCTGGCAAATTCCTGCCAAAGTAAAAGAACAGGTGGCTTACCATATCTTGGTGGCTTCTTCAGAAGAAAATATCCAAAATAATGTTGGCAATATGTGGGATACCAAGCGAGTAGTTTCCGACAATTCTACCAATATTGAATATGCAGGTAAAGCTTTAGAAAGTGGGCAGTCTTTCTTTTGGAAGGTCAGGATTTGGGATAATTTGAATCGTAAAACGGCTTATTCTGCCCACCAAAAATTCTCTATTGGAGAACTAGACAGTTTGCTTACGACGCCCAACTTTTTTGTGATAGACAGCCTTAAGCCATCCACATTTGAGAAAAGAGAAGAGGCTTATTTTACGGATTTTAGCAAAGATGCCTTTGGTACTTTAAAACTTAATTACAAGACCGATAAAAAAGACAGTTTGATCATTAGGTTGGGAGAGAGGATGGAAAATGATACCATTGATAGCAACCCGCCCGGACACGTCCGTTTCCAAGAAGTGACATTAAATGTTAGCCCCGAAAAAACAGAATATATACTTTCACTTCCTCCAGATAAAAGGAACACCAACGAAAGGGCCGTGGCCTTGCCAGATTCTTTTCCTGTGGTGATACCCTTTCGCTATGTAGAGATCCTGAATGCCAAACAAGCTATCAAAGCAGCTGATGTAACACAATTGGCCTATCATACCTATTTTGATGAAGCGGCAAGCTCTTTCACATCATCAGATCCCATATTGAACCAAGTTTGGGAGATGTGCAAGTACACCATGAAAGCCACTACTTTTTCAGGCTTATATGTGGATGGCGACCGCGAGCGTATCCCTTACGAAGCAGATGCCTACATACAGCAATTGGGACATTACTCGGTGGATAAGGAGTATGCCATGGCTAGGGCCACCATAGAGTATTTTATGGAGCAGCCCACCTGGCCTACCGAGTGGCAGCAACACATGGCACTCATGTTCTACCAAGATTATATGTACACGGGTAACTTAGATCTAGTAGCGCACTACTACGAAGAACTCAAGTACAAAACCTTAATGGGTTTAGATCGAGAAGATGGCTTGATCAGTACAAAATCACCCAAGTTAACAGGTGAATTTATGCAAAAGTTGGGCTTTGCAGATACTACTGCCAGATTAAGGGATATCATAGACTGGCCACCTGCCCAAAAAGATACTGGCTGGCAATTGGCCACAGCAGAAGGCGAGCGGGATGGCTATGTTTTCAAACCTATCAATACCGTGGTCAACTGTTTTTATTATGAAAACCTGAAAATCATGGAGCACTTTGCCAAGGCTTTGGACAAGCCCTTTGAGGCCATGGAGTTCGCACTAAAAGCCGCTCAGGTAAAATTGGCCATCAACCAAAAATTATTGGATAAAGAACGCGGGGTTTATGTAGATGGAGAAGGAACAGAACACGCCTCCCTACATGCCAACATGATGGCAATGGCATTCGGTATCGTTCCTGATATTTATAAAGATTCTGTACTCAGTTTTATTAAATCTAGAGGAATGGCTTGCAGTGTTTATGGCTCTCAATATTTAATGGAGGCACTTTACAATGCAGGTGCAGCTGATTATGCTTTGGAGTTGATGACTGCCCAACACGACCGCAGTTGGTACAATATGATCAAGGTTGGCGCTACTATGGCCATGGAAGCTTGGGATATGAAATACAAACCCAATGCCGATTGGAACCATGCTTGGGGGGCAGTGCCTGCCAACATCATACCTCGGGGTTTGTGGGGAGTAAAGCCTTTAGAACCGGGGTTTGAGTTGATTCAAATAAAACCGCAGATGGGTGATCTTGAAGAAAGTGAAATCACAATACCAAGCATTAAGGGGCAAATAAAAGGGACCTACAAAAAGGTAAGTGCACGAAAAATGCAATATGAAATTGACTTGCCACCGGGTATTTTTGCTGAATTTGTTCCTAGCCAAATCAGTGGTGCTACTGTATATCTGAACGCTAAAAAGGTAGACTTACGGTTTGGCAGTATTAGACTCACACCCGGCGAAAACACGATAGATTTAACTGTATTAAGAAATAATTTTTGAGTTAATTATGCCAAAATATCTTTTACTACATGCCCATGTACATCAGTAAGCCTGAACCGCCTGCCTTGGTACTTAAAGGTAAGGCGTTCATGGTCTACGCCCATAAGATGCATGAGTGTTGCCTGAAAATCGTGTACGTGTACGCCATTTGCGGCTACATTGTAGCTAAACTCGTCGGTTTCTCCGTAAACGGTTCCTGCTTTTACGCCTGCGCCTGCCATCCACATAGTAAAGCACCCCGGATGGTGGTCCCTGCCATAGTTGTTCTTAGTCAATCTGCCCTGAGAAAAACTGGTGCGACCAAATTCACCTCCCCAAACAACGAGCGTATCTTCAAGAAGCCCTCTTTGTTTGAGGTCGGTAATCAGGGCAGCATTGGCTTGATCTGTGCCTAAGGCCTGTTTTTTAATTCCGTTCGGCAGGTTGCCATGTTGGTCCCAGCCCATGTGGTACAATTGAACAAACTTCACATCCTTTTCTACCAGTCGCCTTGCCAAAAGGCAGTTGTAAGCGTAAGTACCCGGTATCTTGGCCTCTTCTCCATAAAGTTCGTAAATATAATCGGGTTCTTCTTTGAGGTTTACTGCATCAGGCACAGAAGATTGCATCTTAAAGGCCATTTCGTATTGGTTAATGCGGGAAGCAATCTCTGGATCGCCCCACAAATCTAATTGATGCCTGTTCAAGTCAGCGATGTAATTTAGTGCACGGCGCCTATCATTTTTGTGCACGCCATAAGGATTGTTGAGGTAAAGAACCGGATCTTTACCAGCTCTAAACTGCACACCCTGGTGGTGAGAAGGTAGAAAGCCATTACCCCAAGCCGCAGAACTGAGCGGTTGGGCACCGCCACCTTTGCTAATAAGCACCACAAAGTTGGGCAGGTCTTCATTGTCGGTGCCCAGACCATAGCTTACCCAAGAGCCAATAGATGGTCGGCCACTTTGTTGAGAACCTGTCTGTAGGAACATTACCGCCGGTTCGTGATTAATGGCTTCGGTATACACCGATTTTACTATACAAAGGTCATCGACTACTTGAGCGGTGTAGGGAAAGATCTCACTGACCCAAGCGCCAGATTGCCCGTATTGCTTAAAGTTGTAAATAGAATTGACCAAAGGGAAGGAGCTTTGCCCTGCTACCATGCCCGAGTTTCTCTGCGTTTTTTTAATAGAGTCAGGGATTTCTTTACCATGCCACTTTTTTAAGGCTGGCTTATAATCAAAAGTTTCTATTTGAGAGGGGCCACCGCTCTGAAAGAGATAGATCACTCTTTTGGCCTTGGCTGGGAAGTGCCCGCCGTTTAATATGCCGCTGTTGTCTAAAGGCGGATTTGCATGGGCCTTACTACCGCCCAAAAGGCTAGAGAGTGCCATAGAACCCAAGCCTAGGGAAGTACTTTTCAAAAACCTTCTTCTTGATAGTTCAAAGTTGATGTTTTTCTTAATATCGTCCATGGTAAAATCTTATCTATTTTAAGGTGTATGCTTCTGAAGTATTCATGATTCCGTTAATGACCGTGGCAAGCGCGGCAGTTTCTACCGTTGAAAGACGCTCGTTCCTTGGCGTTTCACCTATACTCAAGTAAGCGGTAGCATCTTCTTTGTCCTTTCTAAATCGCGCTACTTCTTCTTCGTAAAATTCCTGAATAATTTTAATTTCAGTGTCGTCAGGTATTCTGCCGGTAACCAAGCCAAATGCTTTTTTAAGTTGCATAAGGGTATCGTTTTCCTGTGTTATCAGGTTTTCTGCTAAGACCCTGGCGGCTTCTAAGTATTGAGGGTCGTTTAACAGTACTAGTGCCTGCAAAGGCGTACTGGTTTCTTCCCTATTAACAGTGCATACTCCTCTGTCAGGAGCATCAAAAATTAACATAGATGGGGGCGGAGAGGTCCGTTTCCAAATGGTATAAAGGCTTCTTCTATAAAGTCCATCACCGGGTTCTTGAAGATAAGGATAGCGCCAAACTTTGTTACTTATTTCGTCCCACAAGCCTTCAGGTTGATAGGGGTAAACGCTCTTTCCGCCTTGCTTATTTACCAAAAGGCCACTAATTGCCAAAGCATTGTCCCTGATCATTTCAGCAGGCATTCTGAAACTCGGCCCTCGGGCAAGTAGCATATTTTCGGGGTCCAATTCGAGCAGCTCCTTTTTTATCGCAGAACTTTGCCGGTAAGTGGCCGACATGAGTATGGTCTTGTGTAATGCTTTAATGTCCCAACCCGATTCCATGAAAGTTACGGCCAGCCAATCTAGTAAAGCAGGATGCGAAGGCAGCTTTCCCTGATTTCCGAAATCATCTGAGGTTTCTACCAGACCTTTACTAAAGTGCATTTGCCAAATGCGGTTTACGTATACCCTTGCCGTTAGCGGATTATCCTTGTGGAACAGCCATTTGCTAAGTCCAAGCCTGTTATTTTCTAGGGAATCTGAAAAAGGTAGCACAGCTTCGGGTACGCCCGGTGCTACCTCTTCGGTGGGCGCATTGTACATACCCCTATCTAGCACATAGGTTTTCCGTGGTTTTTTAAGGTCGCCCATAACCATAATTTCCGGTATGCTGTCTATTAAGTTAAAAAGCCTGTTCCTTTCTTGTTCAAGTTGGGCTTTTTGTGACTGCGTATCAGGGTCGATAAAGGCGTGGTAGTAGTCTTTCAGCATTTGTTCTTTGGAGGATTTTTCCAATCTAGCCTGCCATATTGAAAAATTGTTTTCATCATGGTCTAGCATAACCTCCAAAGGATTGAGTGCCCTTCCATAGATTTTGAGTTCATCGATTTTTGCCCTGTCCATTACTTTGATTTTCCCTCTAAAACCAAGGGAAAAGCCCTTGAAGCCATAGGTATGGATGTCAGGTTCATAAATGATGTTTTTGTATAGGTTATCTTGCACTACTTCAGTGCCCGTTTTTTCCCCATTAAAATAAATTGAAACGCCTGAGGCAGTGCTAGAACCATCGTAAGTAATCGTGATGTGCGTCCAGTCTTTTACCTTAAGCGGCTGCTCAGTTCTAACTTCAATGGAATTTTGTGGCCAAGAATGTGCTATGATGAAGCGCAAGTAATTATCTTCTACTAAAGCAGAGTAGCCTTTTAAGCCTAGGCGCAGATTTTCACTGTGGTAAAAAAGACCTGCTTCCTCGTAAATGGTATCAGGATTGACAGCCAGAGAAATGGTGAATGCATCGTTTCTATCGAACCAACCTAGCTTTTTAGGAAAAGAAAGGTTCGAAAATTCATTGATTTCGAAAGCTTTGCCCTTGAGGCCTTCGGTGATTGTTACCTCTTTTAGTACAGCTTCTTTGCCATTGGCTGTGGTATTTTTTGAGGTTTTGGTCTTTTGGTCTTTTTCCTTGAAATCATCAAAGTTATACTCAGCATGCAGTTCGTTTTTAAGATTTTGTTTTAGTTGCTCCTCAACATCAATATTCGCCGCCCAAGAATCAAAGGCTTTGCTTTTCTTACTCTTCACCCTCTTTAATTCCGTTGCTTCCTCAGCAATATTTTTTTTAATGGAAGTAATAAGTTCGTCTTCAGCTTGCTTGGTCAGTAAAAGTGAGGGACCGGGTGTTTGACCGGGGCCGTATACCGCTGTGCCCAACTCGTGCGTGCTGTTAAAAAAACCAAAGAGTTTGTAGTAGTCCTTTTGGCTTATTGGGTCGTACTTGTGGTCATGGCATCGAGCACACTCAACGGTAAGTCCCATTACGGCTTTGCCAACAGTCTGTGCTCTATCGGCTACGTATTCGGTCCTAAACTCTTCAAAAACAATTCCCGCTTCTGAATTTTTGCGGTGCAAACGGTTAAAGGCGGTGGCCAAGATGCTCTCTTGTGTAGGTTGTTCTATTAAATCTCCCGCCAACTGCCAAGTGATAAATTTGTCATAAGGCATATTTTCATTGAATGCTTTAATGACCCAATCGCGCCAAGGTGAAAAATTCCGATGCTTGTCATCCAAATAGCCATCGCTATCTGCATAGCGGGCCACGTCCATCCAGTCCATGGCCATGCGTTCTCCATAGGCATTGGATGCCAAAAAGCGGTCTATCATGTTTTCATAGGCAGATTTGGAGGTATCATTCACAAATTGCTCAATTTCTTCTAAAGTGGGTGGCAGTCCTCTGAGCGTGAAACTGACGCGTCTTATCAAAGAAGTTTTCTGCGCTTCTTCGGAAGGCTTTAGGCCGTTTGCTTCTAGCTTGGTCGCTACAAAGTAATCAATTTCATTTTTTGCCCAATCCGCTACTTGCTCCTTTTCTATAATTTTTTTCTCAGGTTTTATAAAAGACCAATGGGGCTTGTATTCGGCACCTTCTTCTATCCATTTGATCAAGATGGCTTTTTCTCTATCTGTAAGAGAAAGGTGTGAATCTGGCGGAGGCATCACGATATCTTGATCTTCAGATAAAATGCGTGCTACCAACTCACTGTTAAAGGGGCTGTCCGGTTTAATGGCAGGTAAGCCACTTTCCCCTCCTGTGCTGGCCAAAGAAGCCTTGTGCAATTGTAAATTTGCTTTTTGGTTGGCTTTGTCTGGTCCGTGGCAAGCAAAACAGTTGTCTGATAGTAGGGGTTTTACATGGTAGTTAAAATCTATTTGCTCAGGCAAGCTATCGTATGCTACTTGAATGTTTTCAGGTAGGTCGGGGTGGCATCCGCATACAATTAAAGACAAGAAGAGTAAAGTGTAAAGTAGTTTCATATTTACGCTAGCATTTTAGGATTCTTTAAAATTAAAGATATTCTGCTATTGAATTTAGTTAAAAAACTGTTTCTTTAACAGTTAAAAAACATGGTTTGATAGTCGCAAGCGTATACTTTAGTGAAATATGGAGCGCATACAGTTTTTGGAATCGGTCGATAGGATTGTTGGGAGTAAGTCTTTTGGTAACTCAAAAACCTATGAGAATTTATTGAGGTATTTGGTGGATTGCACCTTGAGTGGAGAAATTCCGAAAGAAGTGACCATTGCCACAGATATTTTTGGTAAACAAGATTTTGATCCATCTGAAAGTACGTTGGTAAGGGTATACGTGTACAATCTCAGAAAAAAACTAGCCGAATATTACAAGCAAGAGGGCAAAGGAGACGACCATAGACTGGAGATTCCCAAAGGCAGTTATAAGGTATTTTTACTCGATAAAGAAAAGGTCGAGGCAGCTTCTACAAAATCTAACAAAAGCTTGTATAAGTTTTTTTGGCTGCTTGTCGCTTTGCTATGTTTTTCGCTGATTTTGAACCTATTTCAGCTTTTTAACAATGAAGATAAGCAAGCATTTGTACCCCAAGGTATTTGGCAAGATCTGGCCGATAGCAAATTGCCAACCATGTTGGTTTTAGGAGATTTGTTCGTGTACCATGAAAGAGATTCAGTTTTGGGCAAGGAGCGGATCATTAGGGATGCCGACTTAAATTCTTTAGGCGAATTAGAATTATTTGTAGCAGAAGATCCTCGTAAAAACATCGAGATATATCCAACTACTTTTGCACTTTTAATACGAAATAGTGCAATTTGGATCAAAAGTTTTACTGAGCGTTTTGTTGCTTTGGATAAAGACTTTGTAATCAGGGGTATGTCTAGGTTCAATCCCAAAGAACTGCAAGACAATGACATCATCGTAATGGGCATGGTCAAAACTATGGGGCTTTTTCATGCCTATTTTCAAAATTCGAGCATAGGGTACGAATATCCCAATCACTTTATCGTGAAGAAAGCTCTGATCAAACAACCTACCCCTGAAAGACTTGGCCCAAGTGGAAACCCCGATGAGTACCATACAGATTATGCCATTGTTGCTAAGTTTCCAGGACCCAATAACAATACGGTGTATCTTTTGGGTGGACTATGGGACACAGGCGCTTCTTTAAGCGTAAAGTATTTTACGGATCAAGTAGCGATAAAAGAGCTAGAAAGTGCCCTTACTAATAAATATGGTTATTTACCTACTTATTTTGAGGTTTTGTTTAAAGTAAACGGGCTCGACAGAATGGAAATCGGCAAAGAAATCCTGTTTGTGAATGAATTGGATGCAGATATGGATATCTGGAATGTAAAAGATGCTGCTCTATAGATCTAAAAAGCCTCTCCAACATAAAAATAGAAACCACTGCCTTCTTCAGTAAAACCGATATCTATTCTTGTAAATACATCTTTTTTGGGGAAAATGAGGAAACGGCCTCCTACACCTGCGGCCCATACAAAATTTTTCAAACTAAAATCTTGAATTTTAGGGGCTACATTGCCCAAGCCGCCAAAAACGGTGGCACCAAAGCGGCGGCTAAAGGGGAGGGGCAGCCAGCGGTACTCAACTTGGGTGCCTATGTAATTACGGTCGCGATAACGGCCTGTGTAATAACCCCTCATTAAAGTTTCGCCTCCCATAAGTGCCAATTGGTTAAAAGGTACATCTCCCTGAGAAAATACGCCATATAATTGTGCAGCAAAAACCTGATTTTTTCTGATGGGTCTAAATACGCGGCTTTCCACAAAAAAGGTAGTAAAATTAAAATCGCTGCCCCAGGTATCGTCATAACGGAGAAAGCCAAGTTCTGCAAAAAGACCATCTCTTACATTAAGAATGTTGTGTCTGGTATCGTATACCATACCAATGCCCAGACCTAAGTTGGTACTGCCTGCAATTCCTAGTGGACTATTGAGTCCGACAGCACCCGGTTCAGGTGTTACTGAAACGCTGCCCAAACGCTGTAGATCAGTTTCTAAACCAATGTAAAATTGCCCCTTTACCTGTCTTAGCAAGCGTTGCCTCATAGTTAAGCTATTGCCGTTGATCAAGATTTTATCTGTAGCGTTTGTTTCGGGCCCAATACCGTAAAAATAAAGCGGGAACTGTTGCCATCGGGTCCTTCCCAAAAGAAACCATCTGTTGCGGTGGG
>Ga0207419_1001916_pt1 | contig 14544 bp, 15 predicted proteins | sample ElkSloMetagenome_4_FD_184723 | JGI IMG/M metagenome (GOLD analysis project Ga0207419, IMG submission 184723) | Hot spring microbial communities from Elkhorn Slough, Monterey Bay, USA - MD2A (version 2) | ecosystem: Environmental > Aquatic > Marine > Intertidal zone > Estuary: Microbial mat ...
TAAAGTCAGATCTGGGATGATTGCAAAAGACATTTAATCAAAAAAGGCAACTCGAAGTTGCCTTTAAATTGTGGAGAGTACCGGATTCGAACCGGTGGCCTCTACACTGCCAGTGTAGCGCTCTAGCCAACTGAGCTAACCCCCCAATCATTTTTCAGTTCGTATATACCCGAAAAAGTTTCGCGAAATTAGCGGAATAAACCATTTTCGCAAAACATCTGGTGAAAATGAAAAAGCAAATCAAAAATATTCTGTTCGATTTGGGAGGGGTACTCCTAAATATCGATTATTTGCAAACAGTAGAAGCCTTTAAAAAGCTGGGTTTGAAGAACCCCGAAAAGGCCTTTACCAAAGAAGTTCAGGCGGAAATCTTTCAGCGATTTGAAAAGGGTGAAATCAGCACCCAGGTATTTCTTCAAGCTCTTCGAAAAAAAATGCCCAAGGCGTCAGACGATGAGTTGATCAATGCCTGGAATGCCTTACTAGGTGATTTCCCAAGACATCGCTTCGATTTTTTAAAAGAGCTATCAGGCAGCTATAAACTAGGTGTTTTAAGCAATACCAATTCTATTCACGAAAAAGAATTTGTGAAAACAATAGACAAGGCTGTTGGCTGGAAGGAATACGAAGAATTATTTGAGGGAATTTGCTACAGCCACGAACTGGGCTATCGCAAACCAAACTCTGATATTTTCAAGGCCTGTCTGGAAAAGCTGGGTTTCAATCCCGCCCAAACTCTTTTTATAGACGATACTGAAGAACATGTTTTGGGAGCTAGGAACGCTGGCTTAGTTGCCCTTCATCTGGCTTCTGGCGAAGCAGAAGATCTCATAAAGCAATACCTAAAGGTACTTTAATCCTTATTTCGATTCATTATAAATTCACCTTTTAGTAGACGAATTAGTCGTTTTTAACGCTAAAATTCTTTTATTTGTCTTCTAACCACTCTTTAAATTTAACCAATCATGAAGCGACTCTTATTGATATCGTTTATAACGATGTTTTTTCTGGCTTCTTGCCAAAAAGACGACGAAACTCAAGACAATTCCAATAACCCGGTTAGTGCAGATGCACAGAGCTACGATGGAACTTTCGTTCAAGATTTTATCAAATTATCCTGCACTATCACGCAGACAACCCCGGGTTTCATGCCTCCTCAAGCGGCAAGAGCTTATGGCTATATAGGCGTTACAGCCTATGAAGCTACAGTATACGGCATCGATCCTGCCTATAAACTGGAAGGTCAGCTAGACGGATTTGCAGAAGGAAGTATTCCAGATCCTGATCCAGGCGCTAAATATAACTGGGCTCTGGCCTGCAACGCAGCAACGGCTCAAATGATGCGTAGAATGTTTGGGCAGGAAATCACAGAAGAAAACTTAGCCAGCATAAACTCAAAAGAAGAAGATAATTTTCAAAACTTATCCGTAGGTGTTGAACAGGTAGTTATTGATAGATCTGTCAATTACGGAGTTTCTGTGGCTGAAGCAATATACGAAATCAGTACATCTGATGGAGGACATGAGTCCTACCTTGATCCTTTTCAGTTGCCCTTCGAAATGGAAGACGACGATTATTGTTGGGTACCCACTGATCCAAATACCCCAAACCCAATCGCTCCTTTTTGGAGTAATAACCGAACCTTTATTCAGGGTTCCATGGATATGAGTCAACCCGGCGACCACATTCCTTTTTCTACCGATCAGAACTCAGTTTTCTACGGTCAGGCCATGGATGTGTACAATCAGGTTGAAAACCTGAATACAGATGAAGAAAGAACGATTGCAGAGTATTGGGCTGACGACCCATTCGCTACCTGTACACCCAGCGGCCACACATTTAATATCGTAAGTCAACTACTGGGCGAAGCAGGAGCCACACTTGAAAAAACTGCAGTTGCCATAGGAATGATGGCGGTGGCGCAGAACGATGCATTTATTTCGTGCTGGAAATCAAAATACGATTACCTCCTGATCAGACCGGTGTCTTACATTCAGGAGTATATTGACCCGGATTTTGAAACCGTAATCGGAACACCTCCTTTTCCAGCTTATACATCTGGCCATTCTGCTGAAATTGGTGCGGGAACAAAGGTGCTTATTCACTTATTCACAGACCAGAGTGGTGATTATACATTTACGGATCTCAGCCAACTCCAGTATGGTTTTTCAGCTCGTAGTTATGACAACTTTTATGAAATGGCAGATGAGTGCGCTCTTTCGCGATATTACGGCGGGATTCACTACGAAATGGACAATTCAAAAGGGCTTGATCTGGGCTTTGCTGTGGGCGATGCCGTATTAAATCAAATTTCATGGCCAGACAATATCCAGTAGTTCTAAGCTTGGCTTGCTCTTTGCTAATAGTTGTCAGTTGCAATTCACCAGTGTCTCCTGCTAAAGCTTCTCTATACGATTCACCCGAATTTTCTGAACTTGTAGATTTGCACTGCAGAGCAAGACTATTAAAGGAAGAGCGATTTCAGTTGGCAGATAAAATGAGAAAAGATCAATTGGAAGAAGGCTCCATAGATTTAGATAGTCTAAGAAATGCAACAAGTTCACGAAGCAGGGCTCTTGCCGATAGTATAGGTAACCTTATAGAAAAACTCTCTGGCGATATGAGGCCCCATGAAAAACGAGTCTTTAACGATAGCATAAAGAGCCGAATTGATAGGATGAGCTGTAGTTAAATCTCTTTATTTGATAAGTCCTGGGTAAGAAGTATTCAAATATTACTTCATCTTAAATGTTTCTCCGAATGAAGAATCGTAGTTCAGGTAGTACTCCTGTTTGCGCTTCAGGTTAGAAACATCTATTGACTTGCCATAACCTGTTTTCACAAGATTTCCGTAAATATCAAAAATCTCGTAGCGAGTAGGGGCAGTGAAATTTATAACTTCTTCAACTTTTTGTTTAGGGCTGAAATCAATCTTACCAATACCCGGATTATATTCTACTGATTCTGAATAGCGCGGCTCGTCAGTGTAATCAATCTGCCTGATACGGACCTTGTTCTCTCCGCTGTACGGTACGAGTTTAAACTGGTAATCACCTCCTTTTCCATTACCTTGAACCTCGCCCGCTTTTACCCACTTATTCCATCGGAACTGCTCAACTACATAGGGAAGAGAGCCTGATTCATTTGTGGTAGTCCATGAGAGGATATTACCAGAAACATCAATATCAGTAACTTTAAAGGTACTGTGCGGCTTAATGGCTTCGGGATTCAATATCAACGGACTACAGCCATCTTTATGGCGAATAATTACTTCAAGATCATCACCTGAATTAATACCAAGAATATTAAAATCTATGGCAAATGCACTTGAGTTTATTTCATCCTTGGTGGTCTCACCATTCACAATGACCTCATAAACGCAAAACCCCGCTCCATCATCGGAAAAAGGGTTTTTCACATAGAGGTCTTTGCCCTGATAAATACCATTCATCACTAAGGCTTCGGAGTAACCAACAATAGAAGAACCTAAGAATACAAGTAAGAAGAGAAAACCGTATATTTTTTTCATTGCATTTCCCTTAGGGGCATTTCAAAAGTACAAATAATTAATTGGCTTTTATCCGTTTAATAATTGTGATAATCCGAGTGATGTCTTCGCGTTTATAGGCTATTAGCGGGTTTTGTTCCGCGGAATAAGTCGCTGATTTTCCTTTGATCGATGCAAAAACATTCCAATATAATTCTGCGCTTCCCGGAACCGAAGTTGTGTAAATCAGAATACTGTCGCTTTTTTCAAGAAAATTGACATTGAATATGCCTGAATTCAGCTCTTTGATTTTATCTGCACAAGTAATATCTGATTCTTTAACGAATATCTCATCGTTTTTCTGACCTATGATTTCAAGTCGGCCAAAGGTTTCGTTCCACCTTGAGTGCACTTCTAGGCTCTCGTATTCTGGCACGCGCAAAAACAGAGGCAGTACATTTGCCCCAATGGCGACTTCCTGCCATTCAACTGGTTTAGGATGAGTTTCCTCCTGTGCACAAGAGAACAGAAGAGAAGTCGCGGCAAGTATTACTATAAACCGCTTCATATTGACTTAAACGAAACATATTTTCAGAATGTTTCACCAGCCCAAATGTTAGTCAAGAAGTATTAATTGTCCGCTTCCTGTTAGTTCTCCTGCCGAAATCACATCAGGGCTACCAGAAACAAGCACGTTACCAGCACCTGTAATGCTATATTCCAAGACAGCATTTGCTATTACCCTGCATTCTACGCCTGAGTCATTCTCAACCAGAACGTAGCTAGAGCTGAGGTTTGATGCATCAACACTCATTAAGGCAGTGTTCCAAATTTTTAGGTTTTCTGTAGCTCCGCTGAAGACAATGCTGCCATTGCAAGGGAAATTATTCCAGTAAAAAACAGTATTTGCATCGAATTCAAGATCAACTATGTTAAGTCGGCTAACCGCAATGAGCCCGATTTCATCCGAACGCATGGGCCCTGAAGAAGTTAAATTGCAAGATTCATTTAGTACGATTCTTTTAAGCGAATCGCAGTATAGATCAATTTGTATTGAATTGTCACGGGGTCGTAACCATTCTGCTGAAAAATTATTTTCAATGACCAATGTATCAGCAATCATTGAAACATCAATTTCCTCAATAATATCAGCACTTCCACTCAGTACAATTTTGAAAGCAGTGTCGGGGTGTATTTCAATATTGAAGCTGCTATTTACGAAGAGACCCGAAAAAGTCGGTAATTCCTTTATTTCAACAGTATCGTTGTCCTTACTGCAAGCTATCAGAGAGAATATGGCTAGTACAATAATTAATCTCTTTTCCATCGGTATCCAATTCCAATTTCAGGGTAATCAAGCACTTCAAGATGTGACTTTAGGGCGAAGTGGGCATAGAAGTGCTTGGCAATGTCATATCTAAAAATAGCTCTGTTGTACATAACATTCCCAAAAACCAAATTTTCCATCAAAACATAAGAGCCCCCCTGAAGGATAAACCTAAACTTGTCGTATCGCAAAGAGACACTTAAATGCAGTCCGGCGCTCCATTCAGCTCTTGGCGTGTATTCTACTGTTTCGTTGGGGAGTAATTCAATTTCTGCTGAGCTGTCGTAAAAAAGGTCAGGTCCAATTCCAATAGCAAATACATGTCCAAGAGGCTTCCACACATCACCTGAAGCAGAAATAGCAAAGTGGGTTAGCTGCCTTAGTGCCCTGGAAGACTTTTGCCCCGGGGCAAGCCCTACTTCCCAAAAAAATCTATTATCTGCTTCTGGCATAGGATTTTTTATTCGTTCTCTTTGCTTTCCTACTTGATAGGAGAGCCCGGAGGCTAAGCTCAGAGTATTCATGCCAATATTGGGTTCTCCGGAATTGCCGTTTGAAAAGTGAGCAAAGGTTAAACCTGCATTGATGGCCCATTTTTGAGTAATCTGCATCTCAGCCATAAAATTGGCCTGGAAATGAATATTCCAGTGAGACCCTACTGCAACGTTATAGGGGTTGGTTTCAGAATCGTATTTTTTTGTAGCATAACCTACGCCCAAACCGAATAGAGATGAAAAGCTGAACCTTTGAGTATCGATTATGTGATATTTAAACCAAGGGAAAACGGCATATTCATGGCCGTGTACTTCGTCATTTCCGAGAGATGTTCCATAGAGTGCAAGTCCAAAAGTTGGATAACCGTATAAACTTTGCCAGGGGCTCTTTCCATTTGTTTTTTTCTCAATCATTAAATCAAAAGCTCTCGTATAATCATTATTAATCAGCGTAAAACTTGAGTACGAGTAGATTGATGCGCCGAAGTGATAATGGGCACTCATTGAAATATCATTCCAAACAGAATCATCTTGAGAATAGACGAGCTGAGAAGTGAATAGAGCTATCGAAATAATTAAAATGTATCGCAAGAAATCCAATAATTAGGAGTCGAAAATAATATTTTACGCAGCTTGTAGTGATCAAAAAATCGAGCATAAAGAGATTCTTGTCCCTCATGTGTAATACTATATTTGCCTTTCAAATCATTTATTATGGATTTATCCTTAAATAGTAAAACGGCTTTGGTGTCGGGAAGCACGCAGGGCATAGGGAAGTCAACAGCTTTTGAATTAGCATCCATGGGTGCTCGTGTAATCTTGTTAGCCAGAAATGAGGAGAAACTGAAAAGTGTAGTGGCTGATTTGAAGGAAATATCAGGAGAATCGCACGATTACCTAATTGCCAATTTCTCAAAACCTTCTGAAGTCAAGAAAGCGGCCGAGGAAGCTGTTACGCGGTTTGGAAATATCCATATCCTTGTGAACAACACTGGAGGACCTCCTGGTGGAGAAGCTATTGACGCAGATGTGCAGGAGTTCAGAGACGCTTTTGAAATGCATTTGATTTGCAATCATTACCTGGTTACTTCCCTGGTAAACGGGATGAAGTCTGCAGGTTACGGCAGGATAATCAACGTTATATCTACATCGGTGAAGCAGCCGCTTAAGAACCTGGGTGTAAGCAACACTATTAGAGGTGCGGTAGCAAATTGGTCAAAGACTTTATCAAATGAACTCGGTCAATACGGAATTACTGTTAACAATGTATTGCCCGGAGCAACAGCAACTGGTCGTTTGGATTCCATAGCTTCCAAAAAGGCCGCAGCATCTGGAAAATCTGTTGATGAAGTTCTGGAAGATATGGGAAAAGCGGTACCCATGAACCGAGTAGCTCAGCCTCAAGAAGTAGCAAATGGAATTTGCTTTCTAGCCAGTCCGGCTGCATCTTATATAAACGGAATTAACCTGCCGGTAGATGGCGGAAGAACCGGATCGCTTTAATTAACTAATAGTTTAAATCCTTTTCCGTGGATATTGATGATCTCTATTTCGGGATCGGGCTTTAAGTGTTTTCTAAGTTTAGCTATATAAACATCCATACTTCTGCCATTAAAGTAGTTGTCGTCACCCCAGATAGCATTTAGAGCATAGTTTCTTTCCAAAACGCCATTTTTATTTAGACATAACAGGTAAAGCAGCTCGTTTTCTTTAGTGGTTAGCTTGGTTTCGTCGCCATTTGATTTTAGTAATTGGCGATCGTAATCAAATTCAAATAGGCCGATATCAAAGTGGCGCTTGGCTTCTCCTGTAGATATTCTTTGATCAGTTCTTCGCAAAATTGCGTTAACACGAACCAATAATTCTTCCATGGAAAACGGCTTGGTGATATAATCGTCGGCTCCAATGTCAAAGCCTTTTAAGGTATCTTCTTTCATGCTTTTAGCCGTAAGAAAGATGATCGGAATTTTTTTATTTATTGTTCTAATTTCCTTAGCCACAGTGAAGCCGTCTTTGACAGGCATCATAACATCCAGGATTACAAAATCAAATTGTTGTTTGGAGAAGGTTTTGAAAGCCTTGTCTCCATCTGTGCATAGAACGGTTTCAAAATCCTTTGCCTGGAGATATTCCTGCAAAAGAGAGCCGAGATTTGGGTCATCTTCGGCTAGTAAAATTCTGGTTTTAGAGGTCATAATTGAAGGGTAATTGAATGGTGAAAGTGGTTCCTTTTCCTAATTCACTGGCCACAGAAACTGTGCCGTGATGTTTTTCTACAATAACTTTTACGTAGCTCAACCCAAGGCCAAAGCCTTTGATATTGTGCACATTGCCTGTAGGCACTCTGAATAGCTTATCAAAAATACGAGCCTGATCATCTTTTCTTATTCCTATTCCGTGGTCCTTAACTGCAAGTGTTAAAGAAACATCGTCGCTTATGGTTGTAACCTCAATTAACGGATTTTCCTTGCTGTATTTAATGGCATTGTCAAGCAGGTTGTATATCACATTTGTAAGGTGCACTTTGTCTCCCTTTATAATTGATTGATCGGCCTTTAGTTCTTGCTCAATCTTTCCTTGTTTTTGAGAGACCTGGAGCTCAATATTTCTTATGGTATTTCTGATTAGTTCATGAATATCAACATCGTCTTTTGCCAATTCCATTTCTCCCCTGTCAAGCACTGCGCTTTTTAAGACGTTCTCTACTAAAACGCCCAATCTTTTGTTTTCGTCTCTGATCATACCAACATACTGGCCAACATTTTTTGAGGAATTAGACATAACGGGATCATTCAGTGCTTCACAAGCAAGCGAAATTGTGGCAATAGGTGTTTTTAGCTCATGAGTCATATTATTGATGAAATCGTTTTTGATTTCGCTTATTTTTTTTTGTCTAAAAATTGTTCGTATGGTGTAGCTAAAAGCCAGGATGATGGTTATCATAAATAAGCTGGACGAAGCCAAAAGAGGCCAAAGCGTCTTCATGAGATAGGTATCTCTATTCGGAAACCAGATATGCAAATAAGAATCAGCCGTGAGGTAATCCCTTGGGAGCAATTTCATTTTGTAGCCATCATCAACAATTTTTTGATTGAATTCTTTACTCCTATCGGGCAGGATGAGAGGGTGGTCATACGAATCAAAAACTCCAAAATGATATTCGGTTTTTATACCGCCATAATCTTCCAGAGCAAAATTGATCAGTGAGTCCAGCTCGGTGTGCGAAAAGCGTTTTAAGATATTACTGCCTTCTTCAATCATGGAAAATTGAACCACTAAGTCGATGAGTTCCTGGCTGTCAAAATCGTCAAAAGGATATTGCTCACGCAGACTTTCTTCAAGCACTTCTTTTTCTTGCTCAAAGGCTTTGTCAATTTCATCGCTGTTACGCAGTGCAGTGAATGTTGCTCTATGGCTTTTTTTGAAAACTTCAAAGCTGAAAGATTCCGCGTTCCCTTTGAGTGTTGACGAATCTGACGAAGAGTTTGATGCGTCTAGTACCAGAGGATTCTTAAGGGCACTAGCCCTCGCACTGTCTACTTGTAATTTTAGCTTGCTGTAGTTAAGTTTTTCTAGTCTGTAGAGCTTTTCGCTTCTTTCCAGAATGCCGTTCACTTCAGATAGCGCAACTTTGACGCTTCTTCTGAATTGAGCATCCTTTAGAATAATAGAATTTTTGATCCAATAAATTTGGATGGCAACTATTCCAAGCATTGAAAGAGATATCAATGCAATCAGCGCGTATATGAATGATTTTTTCAATCACCGCTAAGTTAAGCAGCTACTGAGGAGCGAAGCCATAATGTTAACCTAATTTAACAATTGGTAAAGCCCTCTTAACTTTTGTTTAAAGCATAGCACCTTACATTTGTAATGTAATATTTCATCAGTTTACAATAATTCGCAACAGAGAAAAGAGAGTCTTTTAAGGCTCTCTTTTTTTGTATCAGAAGAATCACGAAATTCACCGCATGGAGCAAATTCTTAATTATATAAATGGTGAGTTTCAAAAGCCCAGGGAAGACAAGTGGCTTGATAATTACCAACCTTCTACTGGCGAGATATACAGCCAAATTCCCGATAGCTCTGATGCAGATATTGATTCTGCTTACCATGCAGCGCAATCTGCCTTCAAATCCTGGTCGGCACTGCCTTCTTCTGAAAGATGCAGACACATGCTAAATGTTGCGGAAGGAATTCGCAGAAAATTGGAAAAATTCGCTAAGGCTGAGTCTAAGGATAATGGAAAACCGGTTTCGCTCGCTCGTGCGGTTGATATTCCTCGAGCAGTGAAGAACTTTGAATTTTACGCGGCAGCGGCTACTCAATTTGCCAGTGAAAGCCATTACACTGAAGGTTTGGGGATAAATTATACCCTAAGAAGACCCATAGGGGTTGTGGGCTGTATATCACCCTGGAATTTGCCGCTCTACTTGTTTTCCTGGAAAATTGCACCTGCCCTGGCTGCCGGTAATACAGTTGTTGCAAAACCCTCTGAAGTAACGCCAATGACGGCCTTTTTACTTTCGCAGGTGCTAGATGAAGTTGGTTTTCCGAAGGGAGTATTGAATATTGTTCACGGTGTGGGCCCGAGGGCTGGTGAAGCAATCTGCGTTCACAAGGGCATCAAAGCTATTTCTTTTACAGGTGGCACATCTACCGGTAAGCGTATTATTGAAATGGCCGGGACTCAATTTAAAAAACTATCATTAGAGCTTGGAGGTAAGAATCCCAATATCATTTTTGCCGATTGCGACTTTGATGAAATGTTGCGAACTACGATTCGAAGCTCATTTGCCAATCAGGGGCAAATTTGTTTATGCGGCTCTCGTATACTCGTTGAAGACAGACTTTACGATAAATTTAAAGTTGCCTTTATAGATAAGGTAAATAAGATGAAAGTGGGCGATCCTTCTGATAACAAAACCAAGATGGGAGCTGTTGTAAGTGAATCGCATATGAACAAAATTCTCTCGCATATTGAGATAGCCGAGAAGGAGGGTGGAGATATTCTCGCGGGTGGTAATCGAGTGCATTTACCGGCTGAATTAAAGAATGGGTATTATATTGAGCCTACCGTCATTGAAAATTTGGATCAAACGTGTAGAACCAATCAGGAAGAAATTTTTGGTCCGGTGGTTACCCTTGATAGATTTAATTCAGAAGAAGAAGCTTTAGAAAAAGCAAATGCCACGCAATACGGATTAGCTTCTTCACTATGGACCAGCAATCTACAGCGGGCTCATAAAATGGCCGAAAATATTCACGCCGGTATAGTTTGGGTGAATTGCTGGCTGGAAAGAGATTTAAGAACTCCTTTTGGAGGAATTAAAAGTTCGGGAATTGGCAGAGAAGGAGGGTTTGAAGCGATGAAGTTTTTTACCGAGCCAAAGAACATTTGCATAAAATATTAATATGAGAAGCTTCTTTTCTTTACTTGTCTTAATTATTGCGGCAAGCGTAAGCTCTGCACAGCTCGATCCTTTTTTGTTGCTTGAGAAACCGGGAAAAGGTGTCCGCATCAGATATTTCAAAGGCGATGAAATTGAATTCAAAAAATGGGATGAAAAGCAGTTTTTTAAAGGAACCATCGTAGATTTTTCAGATTCATCTTTCTTCGTAAATGATATGACGGAAATAAAGCTATACGAAGTGGAGGCTCTGGCTGATCGTTCAAGTGTAGAAGGTGTTAGAAAAATAACGACCAAATCATTTTTGGTCATCCCGGCTATTTTTCTCTTTTCTATTGCAGATAATACTTTTAATACAGGTGAATATCCTCTCGTTTCCGAAGAAGTCTATCCCGTATCGGCTGTATTTGCCGGTATTGGAATTTTGGGTTTATTGTACAAGGGTAGACGCTATAGATTGAAGAATAAGTGGAGGATAATTATGGTTCGCCATTGATAGTAAACTAAAAAAATACGAACTTTCTTAGTTCAAGCGTTATACCCAGGAACAACTCCCATGTTAAAGCAAACCTTACAACATAAACTACTTCAAAAGCTTTCTCCTCAGCAAATTCAGCTGATGAAGCTCCTTCAAGTTCCCACCATAGAATTGGAGCAAAGAATTAAGGAAGAGTTAGAGTCTAATCCGGCGCTTGATGAAGGAGTTGATCAGGAAACTGCAGAAGAGCGTGAGTGGGAAGAAGAGACAGATAAATCAGAAGCACAAGAAGAATTTGACTTTTCTGATTACCTAGACGACGACACGCCTAGCTATAAACTGAGTGCACGGAATAAAGGTGCTGATGACGATGAAAAGGCTGTGCCTTTCGTTTCTGGTTCTACATTTAGAGACCGCCTGGAACAGCAACTCTCGCTTCGGGCCAGTTCAGACAGGCAGGAAATGCTCGCGAAAACCATTATTGGAAACCTTGACGACGACGGGTATCTCAGACGAGAAATTGAGAATATCAGCGACGACCTGGCGTTTTCGCAGAATATAAGCGCCACAGTAGAAGAGCTTGATGAAGCTTTGGCCATTGTTCAGGACCTGGATCCGGCAGGAGTGGGCGGAAGGTCTCTTCAAGAGTGTTTGCTCTTGCAACTAAAGAGAAAAGATAACCACTACCCATCTATTAGATTAGCCCGGGAGATAGTGGAAAACTACTTCGATTCTTTTACAAAGAAGCATTATGATAGAATTCTCAAGCGTCTTGAAATTTCAGATGATGACTTGAAAATAGCCGTCAGCGAAATTACCAAGCTCAATCCTAAGCCCGGTAACAGCGGTCAGGATTCATCAAAGATCGTAGACCACATCGTTCCCGACTTTATCATTATTACAGAAGATAATGAGCTTAAACTGCAATTAAATTCCAGAAATGCCCCTGAGTTACATGTTAGTAACCAGTATAAAGAAATGATGAAGGGCTACTCTGCCGCCAAGAAAACCAATAAGAAGCAGAAGGAAGCAATGATGTTTGTAAAGCAGAAAATAGATTCTGCCAAGTGGTTTATAGACGCAATTAAGCAACGCCAACAAACTCTGATGTTGACAATGAATGCTATTATGGACTTCCAGGAAGAATACTTTCTGACAGGCGACGAAACCAAGATCAACCCCATGATTTTGAAGGATATAGCAGAGATTGTGAATTTGGATATTTCGACCATTTCGCGTGTTGCCAATAGCAAATATGTTCAAACTCCTTATGGAACATTTCTGCTTAAAAGCTTTTTTAGCGAGTCACTTTCTACCGAAAGTGGCGAAGAGGTATCAACCCGGCAGGTTAAGCGAATTTTGCAAGACAGCATTTCTAATGAGGATAAAAAGAAACCTCTAACCGATGAGAAACTGGCTAAGTTGCTCAAAGAGAAAGGGTATCAAATAGCCCGTCGTACAGTAGCTAAATACCGCGAGCAGCTAAACATACCCGTGGCCAGACTCAGAAAGCAACTATGATGCAAAAAATCGCATCTATTATTTCAGCTGTTTTTCATCCGATGATCATGCCTCTGGCCGCTGTTTTTATTGCGGCTAATTACGATTGGTATGTTCAGGGAGTTTCACCTCCTGGACAAATGCGGCTTGTATTCCTAATCATCTTCCTTAGTACAGTGGCTTTTCCCGGAATAAATATTCTACTCTTACGCTGGTACGGAGTGGTTTCTTCTTTGGAAATGCCGAGGCGTAGAGAAAGAATAGCTCCCTATTTATCTTCAGCTTTCTTTTTTGGCTTAGGATATTATCTACTCAGAAAGGCAAATTTACCGGAGGTGGTTTACAGTATTCTCTTTGGGTGCTTTTTGGCTTTGATAGCAATAATGCTGATTAACTTCTTTTGGAAGATTTCTGCACATGCAACCGGTGCTTTTGGGTTGGTTGGATCTACTGCCGGGCTTTTCAGCGTTCACAACTTTGACAATGTTGTTTTGTTGTGTGCCCTTGTTTTGATAGGAGCATCTGTAATGAGTTCAAGGTTGATTTTAAATGTACATACCCCCAGACAAGTTTATGCAGGTGCTACTCTGGGCTTCTTATGCCTCTACTTTTCAGTAACCAGGGCTTGGTTTATCTGATAAAAGTAAATGCCAGACCTACTGATATGGGTATGAGCTCCGTACCTTTTCCTTCTTCGATGAGCGGTGCCAGAGAGTAGAAGCCTGTGAACTGAACATAGCTAAAACCTATTCGGGCACTCACCCCATATCGCCATCTGTTAATATGCTCAAAATTGTAGAACTTGGCTTTTCCGTCGGTATCTGTAATTTTCTGGTGATCTTGAAGAAGATAGCCAGCCCTGGCCCCGAAGGCCAATCTGAACGGATGTTTTCCCTTTGTGATAAATCTAAATTCAATCGGGATCTCCAAAAATGTAGTAACGAACTTGTTATTTTCAAATGAACGTTCAATGGGCACGAGTTCCTGGTCGCCAGTTGAGCCATCAGGAAATTCTTCTTGTACAAATTCTGCATTGCTTTTAACATTATCAGCACTAACGCCAAAACCCCAGGCAAAGCTGAAATTTGACTCATCTCCAAAAGTATAGTCCGTAAAAAAGTAACCCTTGAAACCTACAGATGGTGTAACAAAATCTACTCCATTGGGCGCATTCAGCCAGGTGTCATGGGTTAATTCAATCAGTATTTTGTCATCCCAACGATCTAATACCTTTTCTACTCCTGAATCACTTTGGCCCTGCGCAAAGAAAGATCCTGGTATGAAGAGCAGGATAAACCCTAGCTTGGCAAATTTTGCTGCCATTTCCAGGCGTGCTTTAATGAATCTTTTATGTCGTATTTGGCTTTCCAATTGAGTTCTTTTTCGCCTTTCGTTACATCTGCATATATTCCTTCAACATCACCCGGCCGTCTATCTCCGTATACTACTTTTAACGGAACTTTGTTCACGTCTTGAAAGATGTCAATAATTTCTTGAACACTGACCCCTTTGCCGGTACCAATATTAAAAATCTCAAGTGAAGAATCCTTTTTCCTTTTCAGGTAGTCTAAAGCGGAAACATGAGCTTCTGCTACGTCAACGACGTGAATGTAGTCTCTAATACAGGTACCGTCTGGTGTATCGTAATCGTTTCCAAAGACTGTAAGATGCTCTCTAATCCCTGCAGCTACTTGAGTTATGTAGGGAATCAGATTATTTGGTGTTCCAATTGGCAGCTCACCAATCAAACCAGAAGGATGCGCCCCAACTGGATTAAAATAGCGCAGACTTACCACAGATAGTTTTGGATGGGCTTTGTGCGTGTCCTCAAGTATGTTTTCACAAAT
>Ga0207419_1001919_pt1 | contig 14528 bp, 12 predicted proteins | sample ElkSloMetagenome_4_FD_184723 | JGI IMG/M metagenome (GOLD analysis project Ga0207419, IMG submission 184723) | Hot spring microbial communities from Elkhorn Slough, Monterey Bay, USA - MD2A (version 2) | ecosystem: Environmental > Aquatic > Marine > Intertidal zone > Estuary: Microbial mat ...
TGTTGCAGCACTCTGTCGTCCGCCTCTGACACATCTGCCCCGGCACGCTGTCGCGCCTGCACGCGTTGCCGCAGCACTTCAGGCTCGGCACAAAAATGCAGAATGCGAAATGGCACTGACAGTTCAGTCGCCAGCCCACTGAAGAGGTCACGCTGGCTCTGGGACAGGAACGCGGCGTCCACAATCACCGGGTAGCCGCTGGCGAGGAGCGAGCCTACGCCCGCCACAATGCGCCTTTGTGGCGGGCGATTTTCGGCGTCGGCGACCATATTCGCGATCTCGACGGAACCGAATTGGAGGTCACCGCGCTCGATGACAAAGACGGCCTGATCATCTACCGCGTGCGCGATCTCCACGGCGCCGAGTTTCCATTGCTTGAGTCATTGCTCGACCCGCACCTGCATCTAAATCGACCACAGCAGAAGTTGCTGGCCGGGCGCTTGGACAAAGACATCTGGTTCCGGCTGCGCCAGCGCACTTGGCAGCAACAGGGCGAATGGTCGGTCTCGGCGTTACGCGGCCTGGCCGGAGCGCGCATCAGCCCTATTCCGCATCAACTCTATATCGCCGCCGAAGTTGCCGGGCGCTGGGCGCCGCGGGTGCTGTTGGCTGATGAGGTGGGCCTAGGGAAGACCATAGAGGCCGGATTGATCCTGCATCGAATGCTGCTTGAGGGTCGTGTCCGCCGCGTGCTGGTGTTGGTGCCGGAGCCGCTGCTGCACCAATGGCTGGTGGAGCTATTGCGACGCTTCAATCTGCCCTTTACGCTGTTCGACAGCGAACGCCTCGCCGGTGTTGACGCCGGTTCTGGCAACCCATTCGAGTCCGCGCAGCGCGTACTTTGCAGCCTGGATTTGCTAACGCAAACGCCTACAAACGCGGCCGCGGTGCTCGGTGCGGACTGGGACATGATGATTGTCGACGAGGCGCACCATCTACAATGGACCCCGGAAGACAGCGGATTGGACTACGACCTGGTCGACGCCCTGGCCGAGCAGACACCAGCCGTGTTATTGCTTACAGCAACGCCGGAACAGTTCGGTCGCGCCGGCCATTTCGGGCGATTGCGCCTGCTCGACCCGCAGCGCTTTAGCGACTACGAGGCGTTTCTGGCGGAGGAGGCCGACTACGCCGCGGTGGCCGAGATCGCGGCCCGGCTCCTTGATGGCAAGGCATTGGAGCCCGCGCAGCAGGAGCGCCTCGATACGCTGCTCGGCGATACCTCCGAGCTCACGCCTAGCGCCATCATCGCGCGGCTGCTCGACCGCCACGGTACCGGCCGCATCCTGTTTCGCAATACCCGCTCCGCGATCTTGGGCTTTCCGGAGCGTGTCGCCCATGCCTATCCGCTGACCCCGCCCGACGGCTACGCGCTTGCCGATGCCGCTGATCCACTGCATCCGGAGCGCGAACACGAGGACGATTGGGCCGAACTGGACCCACGCGTACCTTGGCTGATCGAGACCCTACGCCGGCTGCAACCAGCCAAGGCGTTGGTGATCGCCGCCCATGCCGATACCGTGTTGGATCTGCGCCGACACTTACATGAACGCGCTGGCATACACGCGGCGGTCTTTCACGAGGGCATGGAGATCGTCGAGCGCGACCGTGCGGCGGCCTATTTCGCCGATCCGGACGAGGGCACCCAGGTCTTGCTGTGCTCGGAGATCGGCAGCGAGGGCCGAAACTTCCAGTTCGCCCACCACCTGATCCTGTTCGACCTACCGCTTGACCCAGACCTGCTGGAACAACGCATCGGTCGCCTGGACCGTATTGGCCAGACGCGTACCGTCGAAATCCATGTACCCTACCTGGTCGCAACCGCCAGCGAGACCCTCTATCGCTGGTATGCCGAAGGACTCGACGCATTCGCCGCAAACTGCCCGTCGGCCGCCGCGGTGCACGAGCGTTTGGGCGAGCGGTTGCGTCTTGCGCTATCCTCCGCCGATACCGCTGATGCATTGTTGACGGAAGCCGCCGCGCTGCGCGACCGCCTAAATGCCGAACTAATGGCCGGACGTGACCGGTTGCTGGAGCTTAGTTCTCATCGCACGCAGATTTCAACGCCGCTGGAAGATGCGTTCCTTTGCCAAGATCGCGATCCCGCCCTGTTCGAGTATCTGTGCGCGTTCTGGGACGCATTCGGGGTTGAGCACGAGCCCGGCCCCGGCGGCTCCACGGTGCTGCATCCCGGCCGCTACATGCTTCAGGAACAATTTCCTGGGTTACCCGAAGACGGCCTAACCGTCAGCTTCGATCGCCCCAATGCCTTGGCCCATGAGGATCGCGCGTTCTTGACCTGGGAGCATCCGATGACGCGCGCGGCCATGGACCTGCTGACCAACTCCGACCTCGGCACCGCCAGCGTGCTGCTCACCCGCGACCGACGCTTCAAGACCGGCGCGCTGTTGCTGGAGATGCTGCATGTGGCCGAATGTCCGGCCCCGCCCGAACTGGCGGTGGGTCGCTTCCTGCCCAGACTTGGCCTACGCTTGCTGCTTGACGAGCGCGGTCGAGATCACGCCAAGGACATCTCCAGCGAGGCATTAACCGGCAAGTGCTTGACCGGCAATCGCAAGTTGGCTGCTGCGCTGCTGGAGACCAAGGCCGAGCCCATTGCGCAATTGCTGGCGAACGGCGAGACGCTGCTGGCCAAGGCCCGCGGACGACTGCAGCGTCAAGCGATCAAGCGCATGGAGGAAATGATCGATGCAGAAATTGAACGCCTGACGGCGTTGGCCGCGGTCAACCCCGCCATCCGCGCCGACGAGATCGAGCAACTGATCCTGCAGCGGGCACGCCTGCGCGACGCTCTGAGCCGTATCCACCTGCGGCTTGATGCGCTGCGGTTGGTGGTGCATGCTTGACGATGCAGCAGAGCATGGGTGCCGGCCAGGTTTCTGACTGCGTTCTGGCCGGCGGCTGGCCGGATTCGCGAGGCTGGGACTTGTTTCCTGGGCATACAGGCGGGCAAGCACCAGAGCGACTCTTTGCGACGCCGACCGGCGCGACGTCGTCTCAGGCGCGGTGGCTAGTGCGGTCGCATGGATTCCAGCGCTGAATCACACATCGGCAGCAGCGCATCGGTCGGCTGGCCCTTGCGTGTCGCCTCGGTCAACCCCTCCAGCGCCAGCCGCGCGATTTGGGCTTGGGCCCGGAGCTGAGAGAGCGCAGCCTTCATATGATCGATGACCTTGTCCTTCGCGTAGATCTCGCCGATGAGTTCGTCGTAATGGGGTTCGCGGAAGTGATCCATCAACTGCGACACCACCGCTTCGTTCCCGACTAGGTAGTCGAAGTTGAAATCACTCGCGGCGAAGTCCTTCAACCCCTCGACACCCTCAAGCCTTGCATCTGTCACCTGTTCGAAGCCCATGCTCCAATCGGCGTACTGGCGGCTTGAGATCGCTTTGCGGCTCAATATTTGCACTTGCGCATGGCGCGGGTCGTCCAGAATCAGCTCAACGAGATGGTCGATGATCTCGTCTTCGCCTTCGATCACCTGAAGGAAGGTTCTATCTTTGTAGAGCAACATGCCTGTCACGGCATTCGCCGCATTGTTCTTGCGGCATTGCAAGAGCAGCGCTAAAAGCTGTTCGGACGACATGGGCTCGCTGCTTCGACTGACGTAAGACACCTGGAGCATCGCATTTCCTCGGTAGCGCGGCACTCCGTGGGGCCGATTCGTTTCACCGGCAGACGGAGCTCCGCGGGTTGTCAAAAGATTGCACCCTCTGCGCCGTAACTGATTTGGGTCCAAGCAGGGAAAACCAACCTCGGCATGAGGGTCTCGCCCGACAGGCGGCTGTTGGCGGGACGCGCGCCATGGGTGCCAACAGTCGCGGCCCGACACACAACGTCCTTGTCCAACCCTTGGCCCGCTGACCAGCGTCTGCTTGGATCAACCCGCCCGACATAAAAAAAGCCCGGCGGGGAGCCGGGCTGGAAACGTCTCATGTGAGAGAGACGAGGAGGACCTGTTTTGCCGGGCGCTGGCGCATGAGCCTGCGCACCTAGGCGAATTGGTTGCGTTGGCAGCTGAGGCGGTCACCGGGCAAGCGGTGATTCCGGCAGCGAGTCAACGACATTAAGCAGTTACTGCAGGAAGAGGGCAGTTACTGCAAAATAGGGCAACTAATGAAGGAATAAGCCACCATTGACCGACAGATTGATGCCGGTGATGTAGCTGTTGTCGTCCGACACAAGGAAGGATACGGCGCTGGCAATCTCTTCCGGCTTGCCCATACGCCGCATCGGTACGGTCGCGACGATGGCTTCACGCACGTCATCGCGCATGGCCAGGGTCATTGGGGTCTCGACATAGCCGGGGGAGACAGTGTTGGCGGTAATTCCTTTGCTCGCCCCTTCCTGTGCCAGACTCATGGTGATACCGTGCATTCCTGCCTTGGCGGCTGCATAGTTCGTTTGGCCGAACTGCCCGCGCTGACCGTTGACCGAGGAGATATTGACGATGCGCCCATAATTGGCGGCGAGCATATCTTCCCAGGCGTTACGGGTTACGTTGAACGCGCTGGTCAAATTAACGTCGATGACGGCGCGCCAGTGCGCCTCTTCCATCTTCTTGAATACTTTGTCACGGGTAATGCCAGCGCAGTTAACGACAACCGACACGGGCCCGTAGGTCTCTTTGATCGTGGCGATCATCGTCGCGCAATCATCGAACGACGAGACGTCCGCCGCGATGGTATTGATCTCGTACCCTGCACCTGACTGGTCGTTTTTCCAGGAGGCGGCTGCTTCTTGTTCCGACGGGTGATGATTTGCAACGACCGTCATGCCGTCTTTGGTCAAACGTTGGCAGATGGCGGTTCCGATACCGCCGATGCCCCCCGTCACCAGTGCCACGCGTGCTGAGGTGGTCATGTGTGGTTCACCTTATTTTCTGATTTGTTGTCCCGTCGCCGTCCGCTGAATCCGGACTTTGGGCGACGCTCGTCTCGGGTTCCCCACCGCGTATTCTTTCAATCAGCCCCAGAAACGGAGAGGGCGCCCCAATAAAACAGGGCGCTTGCCTTGAACGCTGATCTAGCCAACCCTGGAAGAGGGCCGGCTACCGGGAGGATAACGGTCGTTCGTTATGCGGTGACGGCGTTGCGTACGGTGGCGTTGCTATCTTTGACTTCGGCCAGCGCCGCGTCGAACCAGCCGCGGTAATCGTCCCGAATCTGACCAGCCAGCTTCATGCCGTTCTTGGATTCTTGCACCAGCTGCTCGGTAACGTCTTTGCTGATCTCAACCTGACCTTTATACAAGTCAGTGTAGCCCTTGGCCTCAGATGCCAGGGTCATCATGCGCAGGCCCTGCTCCATCAACAGACTCATCACGTCGACCTGACGGGTCGCCACGGTCTCAGCGGTCTTCAGATTCAGATCACCTAAGGCGTTGACGCGATCGACGCTCTTCTTGGTCAACGTATTGTAAGTGCTCATCAGGTTATTGGTGCTCATTGCCTAATCTCCGATTTTGTTGCAGTGCAGCAATTGTTGCAGTGAAAGGTAGCCCCGAACGAAACGCTTGTCAAGGGCCTAATGGATTTTTTTTGCTGCACTGCACCATTTCGCCCAGTCGACGCCGCAAAAATTGTGCGCGCTCAAGCAACCTCGGCGGACAGCCAGTCGCGCACCACCAAGTAGCGTTCGTAGAGTAACGCCTCAGGACTGCCGGGCTCCGGCCGCCAATCGTAGCGCCAACTCACCGCTGGCGGCAGCGACATCAGGATGGATTCGGTGCGTCCGCCGGATTGCAGCCCGAACAGCGTGCCACGGTCATAGACGAGATTGAACTCGACGTAGCGACCGCGGCGGTAGCTTTGGAATGCACGCTCGGCCTCGCCGTATAGCAGTCCCTTGCGTCGCGCAACGATGGGCCGATAGCCGGGTAGATAATGCTCGGCGACGCTGCGCATCAAGGCGAAGCTGCGCTCGAAACCCCAGTCGTTGAGATCGTCGAAAAACAGACCTCCGACGCCACGGGGCTCGTCGCGATGCTTGAGATAGAAATAGCGGTCGCACCAGTCCTTGAAACGCGCGTGCACCTCGGCGCCGCTGGTGTCGCCCGCGGCGTCGCCGAAGCCGTTGCAGGCATCCCGCGCATTGCGATGCCAGTGGATCACGTCCTCGTCGTTACCATAGTAGGGCGTCAGGTCAAAGCCACCACCAAACCACCAAACCGGGTCCTGCCCCGGTTTCTCGGCGATGAAGAAGCGCACGTTCATGTGCGAGGTCGGCACGAAGGGGTTGCGCGGGTGCATGACCAGCGAGACCCCCATGGCGCGGAAGCTGCGCCCGGCCAACTCCGGGCGGTTGGCGCTGGCCGATGCCGGCAGCGCATTGCCCTGGACGTCGGAGAAATTGATGCCGCCCTTCTCGAACACGACGCCACCCTCCAGGATTCGGCTGCGACCGCCGCCACCATCAGGGCGGTTCCAGGCATCCTCGCGGAAGCCGTCGCCGCCGTCTTCGGCGGCGAGTCCGTCGGTGAGCCGGTCCTGAAGGTCGAGCAGATAGTCACGCACGGCGTCGGTGTTGGGCTGGTCGGCCATGATAAAGCGATCTCGGTCGTTGGTTCGGTTGCATGGTACCTAAGTGCCTTACCCGGTGACATTTGTCACTTGTGGGGTGTGACCTGTTCCTTGACCACTATTGCAATTCTGGTCAATACTAATTCCCAAGGTCACCGTAGGTTATTCGTCGTCAGACCGGCGACGGGCGCAGGACCCCCGCTGGTAAATCTACCTCTGGTGGATAATGCTGTCTTCGCCCGCGGGAGGGCGTCGCAAGTCAACAAAGACCATGGCAGGAGCATAGCCAGGGATCGAGACCAGATGGATCAGCGTCAGGACCAGACCGCCGAAGACCGCGAAGCCGCGTTTGTCGGTCACGCCCAAGATAACGAACAGGAAGAAGAAGGTCATGACCACTTCGGTCGATAGACCCGTCATCATGCCTTAGCCCTGAGGCGAGAGTTCAGCGTAGCCGTTCACGGCTCAGCTGTTGGCGGCCAGCGTGAAGGTCGCTTACCCCTCCTTGTAGAGACCCATGTCGGTCGCGACTTACAGTTGCAATCCGGTTGCAAAAATTCGGCCGCGACCTTACCCGATTCCGTCATCGCTGCGCGCGACCTTACCCGATTCCGTAATCGCTGCGCCGGTGCTGGCTTAAAATTGCCCCGTCAATCGCATGCCATGCTTGATTGCGGAGTCGCCACCGGTTTAACGTGGGTGTTGATCCAGTGGCTGACGGGCACCTAGAGAGCCTACAACCGCCAGCGGTCGCACCTGCAAGCAGCACCGAGAAGCCGAACACGTAACGATGAAACAAACGCTGCATCTTCCGGGATGGCACCATGCCATGAACGTTAGCCTCTAATGGACCCGCTTACGCATCGCCAAGGGCGCAGAGACGAACACCAGGAATCCGATACCGACCGCTGGTCGGTCCCGGACCTGATCGACTTCGACTATTATGTCGACGAGGACGAGCGCCTTTACCGGCAATCGTCAGCGGAACGCAAACGCCTGGCGGAGCGTGACCGCCGTTTATACCTAGACCAGATCCAGTGGGCCACCCCTACTGCCGCCGAACATAGACCGGAGCATCGCAGTAGCGCGCTACGCCGCTGGCTCACGGCCAGGCGCCGAGCGGAGGACCCAGGCCTAAGACCTCTGCTGCCGGGCGCGGTCTACGCCCGCGGCCAGCGGCTGGTATCGATCGGGCTCACGGTGCTTGGCGTCTTGCTCGGCATCGGCGTCGCCTCCGCACTACTCCACTACGACGGTCAGCACCCGGTCAACGTTTCCTGGTACATCTTTGTGCTGGTGCTGCTGCAAGTCTTGCTCGTCGGCGTGACCCTCGGCCTTTGGCAGTCCCGACGCACGACCGCGATGCGTGCCGCGGTGCAGGATGTCTCGCTGATCGGGCAGTTGATCAAACCGCTGTTCGCGCGCGCCGCACGCTGGGTACAGCGACAGCGTCTGGCCCATGTACCGCCGGACGTGCGTGAGCGCGCCACGACAAGGCAAGGGCTGCTCGAATCCCACTACGCCTTGTACGGCCCGGCAACCTATTTGCCAATCCTCATCCCCGCGCAACTGTTCGGCATCGGTTTCAACCTTGGTGTCATCGTCATCACCGTCGCCCTGGAGGGCTTCACCGACCTCGCCTTCGGCTGGGGCTCGGCGCTGAATGTGCAGCCGAGCACGATCCACGGCATCGCTCATTTGATTGCGCTACCCTGGAGCTGGCTGTTTGGTGATGGCGTTGGCGTGCCCACCCTGGAGCAGGTGGCCGGCACCCGCATCCACCTCAAGGATCCGCTCTTTCTGTTGAGTGCCGAACACCTGCGCTCATGGCGCTGGTTTCTGGTGCTGTCGGTGTTTACCTATGGCCTGGTACCGCGACTCGTACTGCTGGCAACGTCGATATTGAAGCAGCGCCGGACGCTGGCCGCGCTGCCCTTTACGCATCAGCGTACCCAGGCGCTTTACGCGCGCATGATCACACCCAGCCTCGAGACCGGCGGAGCTAGCGGTGCCGGCCCTCAGATGCCCATACCGGCGCCGCTGAAGCCGCTGACCACGGCGCGAGCCGCGCCACAAACTGAACCTCCGCAGCCTGAATTTCCGCAGCCTGAATCTCGGTACAAACAACCTGAGGTCGAGCCGCAACCGAAGCCAGAGTTGGAACCGAAGCCCGCAACTAAGGCAGAGCCGAGGCCGCAACCGAAACCAGAGTTGGAACCGAAGCCAGCAACCAAGGCAGAGCCGAGGCCGCAACCGAAACCAGAACTGGAGCCAAAGCCAGAACCAGGACCAAAGCCAGCGCCGGAGCCGGAGCCGGAGCCAGAACTAAAGCCAGAGCCGAGGCCGGAACCAGAGCCAGAACCAGAACCAGAACCAGAACCTGAGTCGGAGCCCGAACCTAGACCTACGCCTGAGCCGCGGTCAGCCCCGACAGCGGAGCTCACGCCGAGGTCCAGTCGGTCAACGGCGGCGCCGCCGGCAACGGCGATGGAGATCGCGGTAGATGCTTGCGTCTTGTTGATCCATGTCGACGTGGCCGACGTGCTCGACGAGGCCGACCACGGTCGTCTGCAACAGATGCTACGGCGGGTCTCGGGCTGGCAGGTGGCGGCATCCGCGACCTTCGGCGGCGGCAGCGCAATGGCCGACCAGGCCCTGGCGTTGATTGAGAACGGGCGCTGGCAGGCGCCGCCAGCACGCGTCGCAGTGCTTGTGGACGGTTCGCAACCGCCCATCACCGAGAGCCTGCGGTTCTTGCGTTCGGTGCGTTCCGCGGCCGGTGATCAAGCACAGATCCTGCTGACCCTGGTCGGCGATCCCGAGGGCGACGACCCCTTACCGACCCTGTCCGAGTTCGATTTCTCCGATTGGCGGCGCAAGATCGAGCAGATGGGCGACCCCTATCTGCGTCTCGAGATGTTGGCAGGCCCAAACGAGGAGACCGCGTGATGGCGCCGCAGATGGACAAACAGATACCGATACTGGCCATCATGGGCCATCCCAACGCCGGCAAGTCGTCGGTGGTCGCGACCCTCACCGAGAACGATCGCATCGATATCGATAAGCGTGCGGGCACCACCACCAACTCCGACGAATACCCGGTGATCATCGACGGCCGCACCATTATGGCCTTCATCGATACGCCGGGGTTCCAGAATCCAAGCGACATCTTGGAGTGGTTTCAAGCCCACGCCGACGAGCGTGACCTGGCCGGCGCCTTCCTCGCGGCCCATGCCGACGATGTCTTGTTCAGTCACGACTGCGCGCTGTTGCGCCCGGTCGCGGAAGGGGCCGGCATCATCCTGGTGGTAGACGGCTCCAAGCGCATCAAGGAGAAGGACCGCACCGAGATGGAACTGCTGCGTCTGACCGGGCGCCCACGCATGGCCATCCTGAACAATCTGAGCACGGTCAACAAGCACATGCCAGCATGGCAGGACGCCTTGAACAAGTCTTTCAACGCGGTGCGCGAGTTTAATGCCCACCGCGCCACCTATGCCGAACGCATCGCGCTGCTGAGCGCATTGAAGGCCATCGATCAACGCTGGGAACCGATGCTTGATCAGACCATTCGCGCCTTCGAGGGCGACTGGGAACGACGCATCGAGCAGTCCGCGGACACCATTATCGAGCTCATGCGCGACGCGCTCGCCTACAAGGTCACGCGGGTCGTCAAGGTGGGCGATCTCGATTCCGATGCCGCACGTGAGGCCATCCAGGCGAAGCTCTCCAGCGCCTTTCAGGACGGCCTGCGCAAACTGGAAGGGGCTGCCAGGCAGGAGATCCGCGGCCACTTTCGGCACAACGTCTGGGACCTACCGCCGGACTCGCTGTTAAGTCAGGATCTGTTCTCGGATCAGGTGGGGCACGCCCTGGGCCTGACCCAGCGCAAGCTGGCGCTGACCAGCGCTGCCGCCGGGGCCGCCACCGGTGGCGCCATCGACATCGGCGTCGGCGGGCTCTCGTTCGGCCTCGGCGCGCTGATCGGCGGCGTCGTCGGCGGCACGCTCGGCGTACTCGGGGGCGCAGCGCTGGCCAAAGTCGACATTCAACGCACCCTCGGCGTAGAGCGATTTACCATGGGGCCTGTCAGCAATCCACGCTTCCACTTCGTGCTGCTCGACCGCGTCATTCTCTACTGCGCTCAGGCCATGAACTGGTCACACGGGCGCAAGGCGGCGGACGAGCAGGCGCTCGATCGTGTGCCGGACAAGGTGATCCAGAAGAAGCGTGGATTTACCGAGACCCTATCGGCGGAGGATCACAAGTCCCTGTCCAGGTTCTTCGCGGCCGCCAATGTCGGCAAACGGACCCAGCACGAGGAGGCTGCCCGCGAGATTGTTCGGCGGGTCCTGCGCGAGTTGTCCCGCAGCGACGGTGACCCACGGATGGCCGCCTGAGAGGATGCTGGCCATCCCCCGACCCCCGCCGACAGTGATACAAGAAGCAGTTCTTTGAGGACCCGCCCCATCTGTGCTTAGATAGCCGTCGCGAAACAGGCTGGAGCGACAGCCAATGGCCTGCCTGCGATTCGCCAACCGGACAATCCGCTCCGCCGGGAATCGCCGCGACTCCTGGCGCAGCGCCCGCTTGATCCGATTTTCAGAATAAGCCGGTCAGAGCGTCCGCCGCACCGGCCTGTCCAAGGTCGGGCTGCCTGGAGCCGAACTCGGCCTACGCGTCGAACACCCGACCATCGCCGTGCCGCTCAAGGTCCTGTGGTGGAGCGGTACGCGGATGCACTTCCGCACCCACGTCAGCGACGAGAACATGACAACCTGCAAGGCACAGTATCCGAACGCCGACAGCTACTCATGCGGCATGGTCGAGCACGATGCCGACATCGGCAAGTTCCTCGAAAAGCTCGACGAACTCGGCATCGCCGACAACACCATCGTCTTCTATTCACGGTGGATCCGTGCCACCTGTGGATAACTCTGTGCACATCGATGCTAACCCGCTGATCAGACGGCTGAATGCCTGTGATTGCTCAGGCATTGACCAGAGGCCGTAACGCATTGATTAGCAAGCTTTAACACGGCTTGAGATAGCACAGCGCAGCGCCAGCGCCCGTTATCCCCAGCGGCTGTTCAACACTTGTGGATAAACCCGGCAGTCAGTCCGCTAAGCTGCTGAGAAGTCGACAGATCGCCTTTCATTGGTCAATTGTTGACCCGGCCCACTCAACCAGCCTGACCCGGTCGAGCTTGCCAGAGGGGAGCAGCGGAAGTTCAGGGCAATGCACAAGGATGCGCGGTCGTTCGGGGCCGGAGAGATGGGCGCGGCACCAACCCTCAATCACCTCTTGGGCCGCGCTGCCGGTATAGCAGGCGGCGAGCGTCCTTCCCCAGACCGGATGCGGCACACCGACCACCGCCAGGTCATCCACCCCGGGTGCCGTCGCGAGTTGCTCCTCGACCCTGGCTGGCAGCAGGTTCACGCCGCCGATCACCAGCACATCGTCGGTACGACCGTGCAGGTGCAGCGCGCCGTTAGCGTCAACGCAGGCGAGATCGGCCGTCTCTAGCCAACCGTCGATGAGACCGTCGCCAGGCCGCCGGGCCGGATTCGCATAGCCGGCCATCATCATGCGAGCGCGCAACCGCAACGCGCGCGGTGTTTCGCCGCAGCAGGCAGAATCCAGCTCGACGCCGTCCAGCGGCACCCCGATCCGCGTCGGCGCGGCGTCCAGGCTCGTGTAGCGGGCGGTGGCGATCTGCGAGAAGGTCTCGGACATGCCGTAGGTGACATAGAGTGGCCAACCCGCCTCCAGGGCACGCCGGGCGAGCACCGAATGCAGGGCCTGGCCGCCGAGCAGCAGCACTCGCAGCGATGGCGGCGGCCGCACGCCAGCATCAAGCAGCCGTGCGAGCATCGGTGGCACCAGCGAGAGATGCGTGACCTTGCCAACGGCGAGGTCGGCAGCAACCGCGGTCGTGTCAAAACCGTTGGCGAGCCCAGATTGCAGGCGCAGGGCCGCGCCGGCCAGCGCGCAGCGATACCCGATGGCCAGGCCGCCGACGTGCTGCAACGGCAGGCAGCAGAGCCACTGGTCCCCGAGTCCCAACCCAAGGGCACGATTGATCCGATCGCAGGATGCGAGCACCGCGTCCTGCGTCAACATCACCGCCTTTGGGGCACCGCTGCTGCCGCTGGTCTGGATCAGCACGGCCAGCCGTCTGATGGGCGCGGCGGCCAGCGCGGGCGTCGATGTTTCGCAGGGCGCGAGAGGCCGCGAGGTCATCTCACCGGTCGCTAGCAGCCTGCCGCCTTCGGTCGCCGGCATCCAGCGCCACTCGGCGCCGGTCTGACGGATCAGGGCGGCCAATTCCGCTCCGGCCAGGTCAGGTCGCACCGGCAACAGCGCGGCTCCGATGCGTGCCAGCGCGTGCTGCATGAGGATCAAGTCCAGGCCGGGTTCGGCCGCGCAGACAACGACCTCGCCCGCATCGAAACCAGATGTCGCCTCGGCTCCAGACCCGAGACCATGCCCGCGCAGCATCCGCTCGCGTTGAGACACCAGTTCGCAAAGCTCGGCATAGGACCAACTGCTTGCGTTGTCGCAAAGCGCTGGCTCGGCGCCGGTCTGCCATGGGGCATCGGCAAAATCGGGTAGGCCGCTGGCGGGGGGGGCGCGCTGGGGATCGCGTTGGGTCAGGTCGCGCACGAGATTACTTGAGGGCGAACAACACCTGGCATGGCGGCAAATCAGTCTCCTGTATGCTTGTCGATCAGCAGCCGAAGGATAGCGAAAACTCCGTCAGCTGGTTGTGTCTGTACGACTTCAGCCAGCTCAACAACGACGAAATGGGCGTGCTGATCTCCCGCAAGGAAGAAGAACAGCCCTACCGCGACACCTTCAAAGAGGCCCAGCGCCTGATCCGCATCAGCGACGCAGTGCGACTGTCCGCCGAGACCATCGCCAAGGGCGAAGACGGCGACCAGGCGCCCTCCGCCGCCAACTCGGCACCCGCGGCGGCACCGCTTTCGCGTTCCGTCATACGGGTCGCGCCTAGGCATCCTGCGGCTCACACCCTAGACAAAACCGCCCTGCTTTTGACAGCGCCGCGACAGACGCCTAACCTTGAAGGTGCAAAATTCATGCGAGACGCACCCATGCCAACCCTCCAGATTAGAGACCTGCCCGACGACGTCTATCACGGCATCGCCGCCGCTGCGCGGGCCGAGCATCGCAGCCTGTCGCAACAGGCGATCATCGAACTGCGCCGCGCGCTGGGCCTGATCGACGCAGCCCAACGCCGCAAACAGGTCATCGCCGATCTCGCGGCCAGTGGGCGCCGCATCCCCAAGGAAGCGCCCACGCCCGAAGCCATGCTGCGCGAAGATCGCGAGCGTCCGTGACCGGCGCTGTCGTACTCGATGCCTCGGCGGCAGTGCGCGCCGTGATGGACTCCGCGGCACAGCAAGCGCTGCTGACGCGGTTGAGCGAAGCCACGACGGTCATCGCACCGACGCTGCTGCGCATTGAGGTCGGCAACGCCCTCTGGAAATACACCCGCGTCGGCGTGATCGCGCCGGCGGACCTCCCTGAGCGCCACGGCGAGGCCATGATGCTGATTCAGGTCTTTGTCGATGACATCGATCTGTTTCCGGAAGTGCTGACATTGGCTGCCCGCCTGAACCATCCGGTGTACGACGCGCTCTATGCCCTGACCGCAAAGCGACATGCGGCAGTCTTGCTCAGCTTCGACCGCCGGTTACATACCCTCTGCGGCGCTGAGCGCATCGAGAGCGAGCTATTCGATGCTCATTGACCCTGTCGCCTAACACCAAGCGCCCAACCCGCCTTAGTCCATACACCGCTCCCAAACTGACGAGTGGCATCACCCTGCATTTTTTCTGTGCACAGTCAATCAAGCCGGATGCAAGATGCAAGACCTGGGTGACCTGGCAATGGTTGCCCGCTGTGAGAGAACCGCGCAAGCGGGAAGCTCTCCCGAGTAGGGCCTAGTCAGCCGCTCGGAAG
>Ga0207419_1001925_pt1 | contig 14480 bp, 7 predicted proteins | sample ElkSloMetagenome_4_FD_184723 | JGI IMG/M metagenome (GOLD analysis project Ga0207419, IMG submission 184723) | Hot spring microbial communities from Elkhorn Slough, Monterey Bay, USA - MD2A (version 2) | ecosystem: Environmental > Aquatic > Marine > Intertidal zone > Estuary: Microbial mat ...
TGGGGGTGGGGCTTTTGCCTTTTCAATCAATCCAAAATGTAAGCAGTATCCTCCTGAAATGAAAGCAGTAGTCCTATTTTCAGGCAGGTAAAAAAATAGCGATACCACAGAGTGATACCGCTATGTGCTACTATCTTTTTACGCTAATAATTATTCTACATCCCACCAGACGCGGGTCATGACGTTATCGGGCAGTGTACCACCTTCCTGCAGATTGGGGTTGTTGGCTACTTCCTGCGTATAGTACTCTATCCGGCGGAAGATTTGACCACCGGAAACGTTACCCGGATAGTTGACCGGGGTCAGTTCGGGGTAGCCAGTTCTTCTCCAGTTACTGTAGGCTTCGTACCACTGCATAAAGTTAGCCGCCCAGTGCTGCTCCCCAATCATTTCTTCAGTACCGTCAAAAGGATTGGCTGCCAGGTACGCATCTACTTCCTCGTCACTGACGGTGAGTGAAGGGTCAAAAATGTCCCACTGCTGCATGGAGCCTTTTACCCCGGCATTGAAGTGTGCTGCTGCATCGCCAGAATGCCAGCCTTTGAGGGCTGCTTCTGCCAGTAGAAACTCCACCTCAGCATAGGTCATAAAGATAAAAGGATCATCTACATCCAGCAGTAAGGGGTTCATGCGAGAGTAGGTAAGATCACGGTTTACCTCAGCAGTTGTGCCTTCATATTCTTTAATAGTCTCAGCATCATAACCGTTAGGCATACCTACTTGGTTGGCAGGATCTAAATCCCAAGTTGAAGGATCATCAGGGTCACCTACACCACCAGAAACAATCATTAATCTAGGGTCGTTGGTCGCTTGCATCCAGTCGATGAAAGTACTACTTATCCTTGAATTCTGCTTTCTGTAAGCATCAGAGATAATTACTGCAGAGTTGCCATTGGTAGCTGCATCATTATGTACTACTACAACATTATCAGCAGTAGATTGGAAAGTACCTGATGGATGGTTCGCCGCTTCTTCAACTATGCTTTGAGCCAAGCCTGCGTCAACTTTAGTCAAACGCATGCCAATTCTCAATAACAAAGAGTTGATGTAACGCTTCCACTTCTCAATGTCTCCACCAAAGTAGATGTCTTGCGTACCTGGACTAGGTGCACTAGCATTCATGATGTCTCTCGCCTCTCTCAAGTCCCTAACCATAAATCCATAGATTTCTTCTTGGTCATCGTACTTAGGGAACCAGAAATCCTGACCTTCTAAACCTCTACCTGCTTCAGAATAAGGTACGTCTCCGTAAATATCCGTGATTTTTTGCAAGGCTTGAGTTCTCACTACCAATGCCATGGCATACACATTTACTTCTTCGGTATCCTTTAAGTTATCTACCATATGGGTTACATTTCTGATAAGCCCGGGGTAATAACTTTGAAAAAGTGCACTGGTATACTGCTCATTCCAAAAATACTTGTCACCTGATACAAAGCCTGCTGTACTAGCCAATTGCTGTACCATAGTTGAGCTGTAAATGATGTTGGTACGAGATTGTACGTAACCGTTCGTTGTCATCCCTCCTTGCACATTGGCCAAGATAAAATCAAAATCTAGCTCAGTGGAAGAATTAGGATCAATGTTTAACTCTAACAACGCATCGTTATCGCATGCAGAAAATGGCAGCATAAAAATCGCCAAAATCGCAATTAAAAATTTATTTTTCATATCGTTATTTTATTTCTATTTCTTAAAATGTCATTGACAAGTTGAAACCCATGTTTCTAACTGGTGGTAGAGCAAAAAACTCCAAACCTTGTTGGTTAGCGCTGGCAGTATAAGCAGACTCAGGATCTACGTTAGGCACACTTGACCAAAGCAATAATAAGTTTCTACCTACTAATGAAAGGTTGGCTGTACGTATTGGTGTTTTATCCAATAATGATTGAGGGAAAGTATAACCAATTGACAATTCACGTAATTTTGCAAAGCTCGCATTGTACACGAAGTACTCGGTGATGTCATTGTATCTGCCATAATAAGCCTGTACTTGATCGCGAGGAATGTCTACTGTTAATGGATTGCCTTCTGGATCTACACCACTTACTGTTAAACCATTTTCGCGACCTTCCAATGTCTCTTTGTGTGTACCGAAGGCATAAGCCAATACATTAGTACCGGAATATAAAGACCCTCCATCACGCATGTCAATCAAGAAGCTCACGTTAAAGTTTTTATATCTGATGTTATTACTCAAACCAGCACTAAATGGATGTCTTCCTTCTCCCAATACTTCAAAGTCACCTCTAACTGGGAATCCATTTTCGTCATAAACTTTTTGGCCATTAATGGTTTGGTGTCTGTACCCAGCAATTAGACCTAAACGTTGACCTAGATCGTGTCTGATTCTTTCTTGTAGTGTACGCGCCTGACCTAAGTTCAAGATCTCAATTGGCTCACCAGCTGCATTGGTACCTAAATTAACCGCTTCACTTACGTTGTTGGCCATGTTTACCGAAACATCCCATGTGAAATCTCTAGTCTCTATTGGTGTAGCAGAAATAAGCAATTCAAAACCTCTGTTGTTTAGTTCACCTATATTTACCAAAGTACTACCAAATCCTGAGGTTCTTGAAATTTGTGCATTCAAGATATTATCAGTAGTGGTTCTATCATAAAAAGCGATATCAACCCCTAAGCGGTTATTCAAGAACCTTAAATCTGCACCAAACTCATATTCAGTAGTAATATACGGTTGCAAAGCACTGTTAGGGATAGAACCATTGTTGATACCACCTCTAGTAGCACCGGCTAATGGGTTAGCATTTAAGCCATACGTTAGGTTCAATGCATAAGGGTTTGGTGCACCACCACCTACCTGTGCCCAAGAAGCTCTAAATTTAGCGAAAGTTACTGCTGATGGTAATTCTACCATATCAGACAATACATAGCTTAAACCAACCGATGGGTAGAAAATAGCATTGTCTTCTGGCGATAAGGTAGAGAACCAGTCTTGTCTAGCTGTAAAGTTCAAGAACAAGAAACCATTGTAAGAAAGGTTTGCTGAACCAAAAACTGAATTTACACCCGTTTCATTAAAACCAAAAGAGTAGTTTCTGTTGGCTGGGTTTATATTGTTCACAGAACTAAAGAAAGGAATTACTAGGTTATTACCACCTACTCTTATATTCTCACTACTTCTTCTCAGTCTGTTACCCCCTACCAAAGCATCTACGCCAAATACGCCAAATTGCTTGTCAAAGCCGATAAACAAATCAGCGTTGTCTTCTCTGAGTTTTCTTCTGTTTTCATTGGTATCACCAAATGGTTTGTAAGCAGTACCATATGGCTCAACTCTTCTAAACTCAGCAGAGGTTACATCCGTACCAATCCTACCTTGTACATATAACCAATCGGTTAAGTTGTATTTCAATTGTATATTACCTAAAATCCTATCTCTTACATCTCTTCTTTCGAATTGGTAAGCAGCCCAATAAGGATTTTGCGCAAAGTTATTACCTTGATGTCTCAATTCAGTTCCGTCAGCAGCAGCACCTAATTTATCAGTAGTACCTTTCATGGTCTCAAAAGAAATCGCAGGAGATTTCATCAATACAGTATTATTGGCATTACCCGGAGAATCTGATAATCTTGGTCTATTTTTAGCTTCTTCCTTAGAATACTGGGCAGTAATTTGTACATCTAACTTGCCAAACTTACCTCCAATGTTAGAATTTAACATTCTCCTATTATAACCAGCATTGGGCATGATGTCCTCATTGGTCAAATCAGAAGCAGAAATTCTATAGTTCATATTCTGGTTACCACCAGATAGTCCGAGGGTGTTTGTCCAAGAATAACCTGTTCTGTAGAAATCATTCAAACCCTCACCTGCATCAGAATAAGGCCTCTCTACACCATCAAACTGTAGTACGGGAGAACCATCTAATCTAGCACCCCAAGAACTTTGTCCATTGTTCAATGCACTTTCAGCATTTAATGGCTTTTCTCCATTAGAACCATGACCATATTCTTTTTGGAAATCGGTGATGTCGTTTACTCTATCAACCGTAAAGTTAGAGTTGAAAGAAACTTCCATTTTACCTTCTTTACCAGATTTGGTTGTAATCAAGATAACACCGTTCGCTGCTCTAAAACCATACAAGGCAGAAGCAGTTGCACCTTTCAATACTGAAATGCTTTCTATATCATCTGGGTTTAGAGAAGACAGACCGTCACCGTTGTCATTACCACCCCACATACCTGCAGAACCTAAGTTAGAGTTGTCTATAGGAATACCGTTTACTACATATAAAGGTTGATCATTACCTGTTAATGAAGAACCACCACGAATCAATACTCTGGTAGAACCCGCAGCACCTGTAGCAGGTGGCGATACGTTTACACCGGCCACTTTACCGGTTAGTGCAGAACCCAAGTTAATGGTTCTAGACTCTGTGAATTCTTCACCACCAACTTGAGTTACCGAGTAACCCAAAGCTTTCTTTTCTTTTTCAAGACCGAAAGCCGTTACAACCACTTCCTCCAATTGCTGAAGGTCGGGTTCCATGGCAACATTAAATGTGGTTTGATTTCCTACATTTACACGCTGTGTTAGGAAACCAATGTAAGAGAGTTGCAACACATCATCGCTGCTTGCTTGCAACGAGAAGTTGCCATCCAAATCTGTGGTAGTACCTTTATTGGTACCTTCCACTACAATACTTACACCAGGAAGCGGTTCATTGTCTTCCGCACTGGTTACTTTACCTGAGATGGTATTTTGTGCCCAAGCCATTTGCATCATCGACACAAAAAATACCATACTAAATAGTAGGCGTTTTTTCATATTTAGAAATAAATTAATTGATGAAAAAATTCAAAACATGCACAAGTAAGGCATATTCTTTTAATATTCAAAGCAAATCAAAGTAAAAAACGGCAGACTTTTGCATGTTTTCGTAAAATTTCATGCAAAATGGCGCAAAATGTGTTAAACTGTGCTTGTTTTTACTTGCATGCTTGGTTTTTTTTAATCAAATTGAGCAGGATTTAGATGAACTTACGAGAATATCTGTATAATGCCACAATCACATGCAAAAAGAGGAGCGACAACAATTTATAATTGAAGAACTAAGAGCATACAATAAAGTAAAGTCCATTGAGCTAAGCGAAAAGCTTAAGGTATCTGAAGATACCATCAGAAGAGACTTAAAAGAACTGGCAGAAAAAGGGCAACTCAAAAAAGTACACGGAGGCGCCATGTCGAGCTCCTTTTCGTCTTTCCATAATTCCTTAGACAATATATATGCCCACAGCAGTAAGGTAAAAATTGTAAGAAAGGCCTTATCGCTTATAGAAGATAACATGGTCATTATTATTGATGGAGGCACTACCAATTTAGAATTGGCCAAAATCCTGCCCCTAGACCTCAAGGCCACGGTTTTTACCAATACCTTGCAAGTGGCCCTTGTGCTATGCGAGCACCCAGAGATCGATGTTTGTATGCTAGGTGGTAAGCTGCACAAGGGCTCAAAGCTCGCAATTGGTCTAGATGTGGTCAATTATCTTTCGGAGATGCATGCCGACATTTGCTTTATGGGCACTAGTGGCATACATACCACCATAGGCATTACAGAAAACGACCGTGAAGAAGCCATTACCAAAAGGGCCATGATCGCACGCAGTAGCCGAGTGGTCTCCCTTGCCATCTCCGAGAAGCTGGGTAAGATACAACCCTTTAAAGTAGACTCTATAGATAAGGTGCATATTCTCGTTACCGAATTTGCTCCGAACCACCACAGCCTAGAGGCTTTTAGAAATGCAGGTATAAAAATCTTGTGAATAGCTATATATAGGCTAAGATTTGCAGGTTTTTGATGAAATATTGCAGGTTTCTTGCTAAAAAGCTGCAACAATACAGTAAACTTGTTAAAAAATCTATTTTCCTTATGAAAACAAGCTCCCTGTTATTGATTTTACTGGCTTTCATTTTTAATGCCTGTAGCCAAAAAACAAGCGATCCCGTCAAATCCGATGCAGCTTTTGACCCCCTACCCTATGTAGACCCTAATTTAGGTTCGGTGCATGGCCGATGGTTTTTTTACACACCCGCTTCCAAACCCTTTGGTATGGCCAAGTTGGCACCGCATACCAATGCCTACAATAGCATAGGCTCATGGTTACCCGGTGGGTATGATGACCGACACAATTCTATTGAAGGTTTCGGTCATTTCCACGAGTTTCAAGTAGGGGGTTTGGTAGTAATGCCCACTACAGGTAAAATGCAAACCTTGCCCGGTACTTTAGAAGAGCCTGATGCTGGCTACAGAAGTAGATTTGACAAAAGTGAAGAGAAAGCCGAGGCAGGCTATTACTCGGTAAAACTCAAGGATTATAATGTAGGAGCAGAGTTCACCGCAACTGATAGAGTCGGTTTCCATAGATATACATTCCCCAAGTCTGACAGCGCCCATCTTATTTTTGACATTGGCCATAAACAAGGCGAAAGCAGCGATGTGATCAGGGCCGAAGCCGAAATGCTATCTGACAAAACCTTGGGTGGTTTTATAGAGACCTATCCAGAATATGCCAAGTTTTGTGATCCGGATAAGCACGTCATTATGTATTTCTATGCACAATTAAATAAGGCCCCTAAAATGGTAAGTATCTTTAGAGATGCTGCCATAAGCACCGATGCCAAAGCAACAGCAGGCACTGAAAATGGCTTGGTACTTTCATTCGAAACCCAAGAAAACGAAATTCTTGAAATGCAGGTGGGGCTTTCTTATGTAAGTGTAGAAAACGCAAAATTGAATTTAGAAACAGAGGCCAAGGGCTTGTCTTTTGACGATGTACACGCCGCTGCTAAAGAAGCTTGGCAAGAAAAGCTTTCTAGAATTAAAGTTTATGGTGAAAATGAGCAAGATAAAACCAAATTTTACACAGGCCTTTACCATGCGCTTTTAGGCAGAGGCATCTCTAGCGATGTAAATGGACAATATAAAATGAACGATGGCGGCACAGGCCAAATTCCATTAAATGAGAGTGGCCAACCCAAATACCACCATTTTAATACCGATGGTATGTGGGGTGGTTTCTGGAATTTAAGTCAACTTTGGGCTTTGGCCTACCCTGAACATTTAAGCGAATATGTACAAGCCAATATAGATTTTTATAAAGAAACTGGTTGGCTACACGATGGCTTGGCCACGGGTGTTTTTACCAATGGCGTGCAAACCAATTTCCAAAGCTTGATCTTGGCATCGGCCTATAATGCAGGCATCAAAGATTTTGAGGTAGAAACCGGCTACCAAGCTGCTTATGACAATGAAGTAAAAACCAATGGCAGAGGCCCGGGCCCGGGCAAATACGATTTGCACTATTTTCTAAAATTAGGTTATGTGCCTAGCTACGATACGCTCATAAACCCCAAATGGCCACCTTTTAATTTTGGGGCATCACATACCTTAGAATACAGCTTTAGTTCGTATGCTGTAGCTCAAATGGCCAAAGCTTTGGGCAAAGAACAAGACTACCAACAGCTTATGCAACAGGCAGGTTATTGGCAAAATATTTATGATGAGGAAACAGGCTATGTACGGCTTAAAAATGCCGATGGTACATTTGTAGACGATTTTGACCCTATGCTGCCTTGGTTGGGCTTTCAAGAGGGAAATGCCGCACAATATACTTGGTATGTGCCCCATGATGTAGCTGGTTTGATCGGTAAATTGGGCAAAGAGAAATTTAACCAAAGATTAGAGCAAACTTTCGAAGATGCCCAAAAAACTACTTTTGGTGGCGGAGAAGAAATAGATAGTTTCTCGGGTTTGGAAAAACTGTACAACCACGGCAACCAACCTTGTTTGCATCAGGCTTGGCTCTTTAACTATTCAGGTAAGCCTTGGCTCACGCAGAAATGGGTACGCCATATTAGCGATGAATTTTACGGCACCGAACCACTGCATGGTTACGGATTTGGGCAAGACGAAGACCAAGGGCAATTGGGCGGTTGGTACGTATTAGCGGCCATGGGGCTATTTGATGTGCAAGGGCATGCGGCAGCCAATCCTACTTTTCAGTTTGGCAGTCCAATTTTCGATAAAATCGAGATTGACTTGAACCAAGACTATTATAAAGGTAAAAAGCTCATCATTTCAACTTCCAATAACTCAAAAGACAATCTATACATACAATCTGCAAATTTTAATGGGCAGGCTATAGAACAGGCCTTTGTAGACCGAAATTTATTGATGCAAGGTGGAGAATTGCATTTTGTGTTAGATAGTATCCCGAATGAAACATGGGGCATCTCAGTTCCGCCCCCTTCTATGGAAGCCATCAATTAATTTTTTTATCTTAATCTCCTAAATCAAATTTCTAACATATTCGAATCATGAAATACGGTTATTTATTGATATTTCTTTTCTTATTTTTTGCCTGTGGTGGTGAACAAAATTCTGACCGCCAATTGACCAATCCATTAGAGACGGATGTACTGGTTTACGGTGCGGGTGCTGCCGGCACTGCTGCGGCCATACAAGCTGCAAGACTGGGCGCAAAAGTTATTTTGGTTGAGCCTACCGTTTGGGTAGGTGGCATGCTTACCTCAGCAGGGGTAAGTGCCATAGATGGCAACCATCAATTGCCTTCTGGGCTTTGGGGAGAATTTAGACAAAAGCTCTACGAGCACTACGGTGGGCCAGAAAAAGTAGCCACGGGTTGGGTAAGCAATACCTTGTTTGAACCTAAAGTTGGGCAGCAAATACTACTAGACATGATCAAAGCCGAACCTAACATTACACTTTTTACCGATTACAAGGTAAATGAGGTAATGACTACCGGAAACAAAGTAATAGGTGCAGGTTTTGTTTCCGATGCAAAAGATAATTTAACCGTAAAAGCCAAGATAAGTATAGATGGCAGCGAGTTGGGCGATTTACTCAGTTTATCTGGTGCGAATTACTTTGTAGGCAAAGACCCCAAAAGCAGAACGGGCGAAGAATTGGCCCCTGAAAAAGCCGTTGACCATATTCAAGATTTAACCTATGTGGCCATTTTAAAAGACTATGGCGAAGGCGCAGATAAAACCATTGCAAAGCCTGAAAATTATGACCCTTCTAAATTTCCTTGCCCCTGTGAGCAACTCTGTGCGGATACTACTGTTTATGTGCGTGCGGTGCATGACTGCGATATGATGCTCACCTATACCAAACTCCCCAATGACAAGTACATGATCAATTGGCCTATAAGCGGCAATGATTATTATGTAAATGCCATAGAAATGAGTTATGCCGAACGCCAAGAGGCCTACAAAGCGGCTAAGAATGAGACCCTTTCTTTTGTTTACTACATACAAACTGAAGGCGGCTACAAGCATCTAGGCTTGGCCGAAGATGAGTTCCCTACGGAAGATAATTTGGCACTTATACCTTACCACAGGGAGAGTCGCCGATTGGATGGCGTGCAAGTGGTTACCATAGATCACTTGCTAGACCCTTACGCCATTAGTGAACCCATGTATCAATTTGGCATTGCAGTTGGCGACTATCCTCTAGACCACCACAGAGACAAAGGACCAATCCCCGAGGAGATACAATTCCCTCCTGTGCCTTCTTTTTCCATCCCTTATGGGGCATTGGTGCCTAAGAATATAGATGGGTTATTAGTGAGTGAAAAAAGTATCTCTACCAGTAGTTTGGCCAATGGCTCTACCAGATTGCAGCCTTGCGTAATTACCATAGGACAGGCAACAGGTGCAGCAGCGGCATTGAGCATTCAAGAAGGCATAGAGCCTAGAGCGCTGGATGTGAGAAAACTGCAATCTACTTTGCTAGAGGCCAATTGCTGGCTACTTCCCTACCTAGATGTTACACCCGATGATGCTTACTTTACTGCCTTACAAAAAGTAGGAGCAGCAGGACTTTTGAAAAGCACTGGCGTACCTTATAAATGGGCCAACCAAACTTATATTTATCCTGATACTGCGGTTACTGCAGAAGAATTTGCAAGTATTGGAGCATACCTATTTGATGGCACACCAAAAGTAGCCAAGCCTACAAAAAAAGACCTCGAAGACCTTTTGATGAAAAATAATCTAGAGCCTTCAGAAGTCGTTCCTGAAGGTTGGCAAGGGAACGAAGAGTCCTTGTTGAGAAAGGACTTGGCTTGGGTCATTGTTCAAATCAAGGATCCTTTCGGAAAGCCTTTATATTTGACCAAGAGCATGTAAGCAACATCAATAATAGAGACCGCTACATAAACTGGCGGTCTTTTTTTTTATCAACTTGAGACCTCAAAAATTCAGGCACATGAAATAATTGGAACACAAACCTATGGTTTATTGTACTCAATTGATTAGTATGCTCGAATTTAATCAACACCTTAACTGATACTACTTTACCAACACATTATGGAAAAAGTCAAATATGTTATTGCGCTCTCTTTGGTATTTGTACTGGTCATTGGCACCAATATCATGGACAACTCGAGTTTCCGAGTTGTAAAGGAGTCTATACAAAATATTTACGAAGACAGGCTAGTAGCTTACGATCTTACTTTTAAAATGTACCAAGAATTTACCAACAAGAAATTATTGCTTATCAATAAAGATACAATAAGCTTTAAAAGCAATAGAAATACCTCTGAGGAAAACATTCAAAACTTGATTGAGCGCTACGAAACCACCAAACTCACACGGAGAGAGGATAAATATTTCAAGACCTTAAAATCACAAATACAGGATTTATTGGCGTATGAAAAACAACTGGTCCAAGAATTTAACGATGAAAAAATAAGAGCTTATGACAATCAACTCGATAATATCAACGAAACTTTAAATGTACTGGCCGAAATACAAATTGATGAAGGAAAGAGACAATTGGTCTACTCTAACAGAGCGATTGAAAGCAGCCATACCTTGTCTAAATTAGAAATCGGTATCATCATTTTTGTAGGCTTGGTCATTCAATTTATCATTATTTACGAGCCAAAAAGTAAGCATCGAAAAGAATAAAAATGCGGAGACTTTATGTATTCTAACTTGGTAAGCTTAAACAAAACCCAAGTGCCTTACTCAATATTTAAGTTTCTTGCTGCTACTCCTTCAAAAGTAATCTGTATAGGCTCAATTTCTCCATCCTCATTAAAATACATCCTGTCTATACAGGTTACTCTGTGGTCGCGGTCTTCGTTGGGTATGGGCCGCCTGTGGTACACTGCATACCAATCATCGGTTTTGGGAATGTGCAACACTGAATGATGGCCTGCACCGGTAGCAATGTCTGGATTGCTTTTCAAGACCACACCCATTTTATCAAATGGGCCTAAAAGCGATTTAGAGCGCCCATAAGCCACTTGATAAGAGCCATCTGTCCAATTACCTTCAGACCACATCAAATAATACCAACCATTCCGAACAAACATCACTGGGCCTTCTACATAACCTTCAGGCGTGATTTCTTTATAGGTAGTGCCATCTTCGAATGCTTCTAAAGCTGTAAAATCCTTGTTTAGCTTTACAATATTGCAATGCCCCCAACCGCCATAAATCATATAGTATTGCCCGTCAGCATCCTTAAAAACAAACTGGTCTATGGGTTGAGCGCCATTGAGCACTTCTCCAATTAAAGGTTTGCCCAAATAATCTGCGTAAGGACCTGCGGGATTGTCGGCCACGCCAATGCCTATGCCACCGACCATGCCTTTGTGTTCTTCTTCTTTGTACCATTGGCTTTCGGGTGTTTGTAAATCGTTGGCTCCAAAAAAAAGGTAATATTTACCATCCTTTTTAACTGTGCATGGCGCCCACATGGCACGGTTGGCCCAAGCAACCGTAGCTGTGTCTATGATCATTTCGTGCTTTTGCCAATGCACCAAGTCTTTTGAGGAAAAAGCATCCATAAATACCTGCTTTTCAAACCTCGCTGAGTAGGTGGGAAATATCCAATAGGTGCTGTCAAAAATAGCGACCTCTGGGTCGGCGTACCAACCTTCAAACAATGGGTTGCCAGATCTTAATGTATAGGTTTCTTGGTCTGCCGAAGCCGCTTTCGAAGCCGCTTTCGAAGCCGCTTTCGAAGCCGCTTTCGAATCAATATCCTTCCCATTTTGGCAAGATAAAGCAAACAGCATAAGGCTTAGCATGATCAGTAATTGTCTCATTATCTTTTCTTTTTAGGTATTTCCAGAAACACACTCCCAATAATACCAGAATCTTCTAGCCCCCAGCGAGCCGCTTCAAAAGGCGTGTAAGTGATATCCACAAAGTTGATGTCGTAAAACTTTTTCCAACCAGGTTGCTCTTTATCGAATTTCCGCATGTAATTGGCCGAGAGGTTCTGTACAATTACCTCTAATTCGTTGCTTTCCTGTAAAACCTCAGCGGGAATAGTAAGCGAAAGCGGAAAACTCCAAACCGTGCCACAATCTTTGCCATTTACCAATACTCTAGCGCTTTCATGCACTTCCTGAAAGTTAATTTTAATAGCCTTGCCCAATTGTGAAGGCTCTAATGAAAATTGTGTTTTGTAGTGCGCCTTGCCACAATAAGTTTGAATTTTAGCATTGTCCCAAGTGGGTGCATCCCATGTGGTCCAAGAAGTAAGCGTATCTATTTTAAATGTGCCCGGTATACTTTCAGAAATGCCTCCTTCAAATTGCACCTGCCAGGTATTTTGGCTCAAATCTATGTTTGAGGCAGCATCGAAATATGACCAAGAACTTAAATCAGGTTTTTCCGCAAAAGTTTCTATAATGATAGAAGCACCCGGTGCCAAGTCTAAGTAAAATTTGCCATTGGTCTTGATGAATCCTTTTTGCTCACTCATGGGATCATAAAAAGTAACATATTGGTAATTGGCACTCAACGCTACAGAATCTGCATAAAATTCATCGCTTAAATTGCTAATGAAATACATTATGCCTTCTCCCCTCCTTTTCCTAATAAATTCAAGTCCTTGTTTTTTGATGCTTTCTGCAGAAATTTCAAATTGAGTCAGTGCCGCACTCAAATCATTAGTTACCAACACATTGCTCAATGTTAAAAGGTTTTTATTGATGTTTTCAAAACCTAAAGTCGGTTTTTTGTTAAGCCTGCTTGCCAAACCTGCTTGAGATTTTGGTAAGTGCCCTTCAAAGATGATTTTCGCCCCTTTTTCTGCCAAAACTTCTAGGTTGGCCAAGGTTTGGATGCTTAAATATTCTACGGGCGGTACAACAATGGTTTTATAAGTGATGCTATCTTTAATAAATAAATTACCCTCAGCATCTACCTTAATACTGCCCAATTGTTTATCGGAGAGATAATCGAAGGTATGACCGTTTTGCCATAATTTACTGGCTGTGGCACCAAAAGCTGTCTCATTGAACCACTTGCTGTATTTGTGTACATCTAGTTGCAACAAAATCCTGCCTTCCGATTGTGTCCATAAATCATCAATCGGGAAGTACAAAAGCACATCATTATCCGATTTTGCATTTTGAAGCTCCACTTGTACGTTTTTAATATATCGGTTCAAATGGGGCAGTTCTTCCCAAAAATGCGATTGCCTGTTAAAATTGGTAGATGCATAAAACAACCAACCCGGGAACCCTTCCTCGGCAGGCGAATAAGTACTCCCATGATAAAAAATGTGGTTGATGCCTGCCGTGAACAGTTGGTCAATATGTGGCTTTACTTGTTGCAACGATACCTTGAAATGATTGCCCAACCAAGTGGTCGTTTCTGAGCTTACCAGTTTTTTACCCAATAAATGCGCAGGAGAAGAGGCAAATTTCATCATCAATGGACTTGGCCTGCCAAAGCGCTCTTCTTCATAATCGGGGTCACAATCCAAACCTGGAATGGCAAAGTCACTACAACCAAAAGACTCCGTTTCGGGGATATCCACTTCTGCGTAGTAATCTAGTATATTTCCCGGCGAGCCATGGGCTTGGTTGCGTGTTAATTTGCCTTTTTCGTTGCTCCAACTCGCCCAAGTTTCTGTAAAACCTTTTAACAACATCTCGGAGAGTGTAGCTCTAATATCTCGCACCAAGTGTGGCCTTAATGGATTGAGCGTATCCGATAGCAAAAACAAATAATCTTGAACCGCATAGCCATGCAGTTCTTTAAATTGCTCTTCTAGCCCTGTTGACCAATTGGCGCCATAAACCTCATAAGAATCGTTGTAATAGGTCCTGATATCGATATTTCTTTGGGTCAAGGTCTCTTCAAATGCATTTAAGTAGGCTTGTATATTTTCTTTGTTGAAATAATCGACGACCAATCCTTCGCCGCCGGGGGCTGCCCTCTTTACTTTTTGTCCAGTAGGTTTAATGCCGTAAATCATTACTTCCCAACTTCCTCTTGGCATCTTTTTAAAAATAGAATCGGAAGGGTTTTCAGAAGAATAGAGTTGAATGTAATCTTTTTCACCTTTGGCATAAATCGCAGAAATATCGCTCAACTCGTACCTTTTTTTTAAGCTTTTAATACTGAGTGTGATGCGGTCAACATTCCTAAACAATAATTCGGTCTCAGGAACAAAAAGCCT
>Ga0207419_1001927_pt1 | contig 14469 bp, 8 predicted proteins | sample ElkSloMetagenome_4_FD_184723 | JGI IMG/M metagenome (GOLD analysis project Ga0207419, IMG submission 184723) | Hot spring microbial communities from Elkhorn Slough, Monterey Bay, USA - MD2A (version 2) | ecosystem: Environmental > Aquatic > Marine > Intertidal zone > Estuary: Microbial mat ...
CCCCCGCCGCGATTCTGCTCAAGAAGGCCGCGGGCATCGCCAAAGGCAGCCCGAACCCGAATATGACCAAGGTCGGTACGGTGACGCGTGAGCAGCTCGAGGAAATTGCCCAGACGAAGACGCCGGATTTGACTGCGGCGGACCTCGATGCCGCGGTGCGGACCATCGCCGGCAGTGCCCGTGCCATGGGTCTGGTTGTCGAAGGAGTCGAGTGACATGGCGCACACGTCGAAGCGAGTCAAGGCGATCCGCGAGCGGATCGAACGCGGTCGGCTCTACGCCGCCGAAGAGGCCTTCTCCCTGCTCAAGGAGCTGGCCACGGCCAAGTTTACCGAGAGCGTCGAAGTCGCCGTCAATCTGGGCGTCGACCCACGCAAGTCGGACCAGGTGATCCGTGGCTCGACGGTCCTGCCGCACGGCATCGGCAAGACGGTGCGCGTGGCGGTCTTTGCTCAGGCAGCCAGCGCCGAAGCGGCCCTCGCGGCCGGAGCCGACCGGGTCGGCATGGAGGACCTGGCCGAGGAAATGAAGGGTGGTGACCTCTCCTACGACGTGGTCATCGCCGCGCCAGACGCGATGCGCGTCGTCGGTCAGCTCGGCAAGCTGCTCGGCCCCCGCGGCCTGATGCCGAACCCAAAGGTCGGCACGGTGACGCCGAACGTGGCCGAAGCAGTCAACAACGCCAAGGCCGGGCAGGTTCGCTATCGCACCGACAAGGGCGGCATCATCCACTGCCCGCTGGGTAAGGTGGACTTCGAGCCGGCGGCGCTGCGCGAGAACCTCGAGGCCCTGCTGGTCAACCTGATCAAGGCGAAGCCGAGCACCTCGAAAGGGATCTACATGCGCAAGGTGACTGTCTCGACGACCATGGGGCCTGGCATTGCAGTCGATCATGGTGCGTTGAGTATCTGATTCAGAAAGACTTTGGGGCGTCGGCCGGGAAGCCGGCCGATGGCCGTCAAAGACCGCAGGTGTCCGCACGCCTGGGCCCAGCCCGGGGAGGTGTCGGACTTAAGCCGACCGGGCCTGCGCAGACGGTGCTCCCGATTCAGGTAGAACCCCTGATGACGGCGCACGATGGTGGCCCGTCGCGGGTAGGCCGCGGGGGGTGGGTCCGGGGTCGCGATGGCCTCGGCAACCGTAATCAGGAGGTGACGAAAGTGGCGCTGAATTTCGCGCAAAAGCAGGCTGTCGTCGCCGAGGTCGCGGAGGTTGCGAAAAGCGCCTATTCGGCGATCGGTGCCGAATACCGTGGTTTGACCGTCGCGCAGATGACGAATCTGCGCGCCGAGGCGCGCAAGTCCGGCGTCTATGTTCGGGTGGTGAAGAACACCCTGGCGCGCCGGGCACTGGCCGACACCGAATTCGCCTGCATGGACGAAGGGCTTGTGGGCCCGATGGTCCTGGCCTTTTCGCAGGAGGATCCGGGCGCGGCGGCGCGTGTCATCGAGGCCTTCGCGAAGACCAACGACAAGCTGCAAGTCAAGCTGATCGCGATCGGTGGTCGATTGCTGCCGGCCAGCGAGCTCGGCACCTTGGCGACGATGCCGACTTACGACGAAGCGGTGAGCCAGTTGATGGCGGTCATGAAGGCACCGGTCCAGAAACTGGCCGCCACCGTCAACGAGGTCCCCGGCAAGCTCGTACGGACCCTGGCGGCGATCCGCGACGCCAAAGAGGCAGCCTAGCTGAGCGGTCTGGCATCGTCCAAGACTTAAGCACAAGCCAAACCCTATATTCTGGAGAAACCAACCAATGGCCGTCTCGAAAGACGAAATATTGGACGCCATCGCCAACATGACGGTGATGGAGGTCGTTGACCTGATCAGCGCGATGGAAGAGAAGTTCGGGGTCACCGCGGCGGCGGCCGTGGCGGCGGCCCCGGCGGCGGGCGGTGGCGCTGCCGCCGAGCCGGTCGAGGAGCAGACCGAGTTCAACGTCGTCCTGGCCTCCTTCGGCTCGAACAAGGTCGGCGTGATCAAGGCGGTGCGCGGTTTGACCGGGCTCGGCCTCAAGGAGGCCAAGGACGCCGTCGAAGGCGCGCCGACCGTGCTGAAGGAAGGTGTTTCGAAGGAGGATGCCGAGGCGGCGAAGAAGCAGTTGGAAGAGGCCGGAGCGAGCGTCGAGATCAAGTAACGACTCGTCGGCATCGCTACCAAGTTGGTCTCGCAGGACTTGGGCTGGCGGCATGAGCCGCCGGCCTTTTCCTGTTTGTAGTGCCGCCCCCTGCTTGGGGTCACATAGGATCGAGCGGATCCGGTGGGGCGCCGGGTTGTGGGCGTGGTCGCCGCGCGGCGCGGTGTCATCGGGGGTCTGGAGCGACCCCATGATTGACGAACGTCGTCAGATTTAATCAAGCACTCTTTCGAGGAAGGGCAGTATGGCCTATTCGTTCACCGAGAAAAAGCGTATCCGCAAAGATTTCGGCAAGCGTCCCGGGATCCTGGACGTGCCCTACCTGCTGGCGACCCAGATCGACTCCTATCGGGACTTCCTGCAGGCGGATGCCGCGCCGCGGAAACGTCTGGAGAAGGGTCTGCACGCTGCCTTCAAGAGTGTCTTTCCGATCGAGAGCTACTCCGGCAACGCCGTCCTCGAGTACGTGAGCTATCGCCTCGGCGAGCCGCCCTTCGATGTGCGCGAGTGCCAGCTGCGCGGCGCCACCTATGCGGCGCCGCTGCGCGTCCTCTTGCACCTGGTGATCTACGACAAGGACGCCCCGGCCGGCTCCAAGGTCGTCAAGGATATCAAGGAGCAGGAGGTCTATATGGGGGAATTGCCCCTGATGACCGAGACCGGCACCTTCATCATCAATGGCACCGAGCGGGTCATCGTCTCCCAATTGCATCGTTCGCCCGGCGTCTTTTTCGACCACGACAAGGGCAAGACGCACTCCTCGGGTAAGCTCCTGTTCTCGGCGCGGGTCATCCCCTATCGGGGCTCCTGGCTGGACTTCGAGTTCGACCCCAAGGACAACCTGTTCGTGCGGATCGACCGGCGGCGGAAGTTGCCGGCGACCGTGTTGCTCCGCGCCTTGGGCTACGGGGTCGAGGAGATCCTCGAGAGGTTCTTCGAGACCGATACCTTCTATGTCGCCGGGGATCGCATCGAGTTGGCCTTGGTCCCCGAGCGCCTACGCGGCGAGACGGTCGGCTTCGATATCATGCTCGGCGACAAAGTCCTGGTCGAGGCGGGACGGCGCGTGACCCAGCGCCATATTCGCGAGCTGCAAAAGGCCGGCATCGAGCGGCTCGAGGTGCCGATCGAGTTTCTCATCGGGCGCGTGCTGGCCCATAACCAGGCCGACCGGGAGACCGGAGAAGTGCTGGCCGAGGCCAACACCGTGCTGACCTCGGAGCTGGTTGCGACCCTGCGCGTGCGCGGCATAGATCGGGTCGAGACCCTGTTCGTCAACGATCTCGATCAGGGGCCCTACATCTCGGAGACCCTGCGCATCGACTCGACCACCAACGAACTCGAGGCGCAGGTCGAGATCTACCGGATGATGCGCCCCGGGGAGCCGCCGACCAAGGATGCCGCGCAGAACCTGTTTCATAACCTCTTCTTCACCGGCGATCGCTATGACCTCTCGGCCGTCGGGCGCATGAAGTTCAATCGCCGCCTCGGCCGTGCGTCCGAGGAAGGGCCGGGCGTCCTCTACGACGGGCGCTACTTCGCCGGACGCCAGGAGGAGCCGGCGCAAAGCCTCAATCGCGAGTACGGGGAAAGCTCCGACATCATCGATGCGATGAACGTGCTGGTCGAGTTGCGTAACGGCCGCGGCACCGTCGACGACATCGACCACCTCGGCAACCGGCGCATCCGCTGCGTCGGCGAGATGGCCGAGAATCAGTTCCGCGTTGGTCTGGTGCGGGTCGAGCGGGCCGTCAAGGAACGCCTGTCGTTGGCCGAGTCCGAGGGGCTGATGCCGCAAGAGCTGATCAATGCCAAGCCGGTCTCGGCGGCCATCAAGGAGTTCTTCGGCTCCAGCCAGCTCTCGCAGTTCATGGACCAGAACAATCCGCTCTCCGAGGTCACACACAAGCGGCGCGTCTCGGCGCTCGGCCCCGGCGGCCTGGCGCGCGAGCGGGCCGGCTTCGAGGTGCGCGATGTCCACCCGACGCACTACGGTCGCGTGTGCCCGATCGAGACCCCGGAGGGGCCCAATATCGGGCTGATCAACTCGCTGGCCGTCTACGCCCGGACCAACCGCTTCGGTTTCCTCGAGACACCCTACCGCAAGGTCGAAGGCGGTCGCGTGACGGACCAGATTGATTACCTCTCGGCGATCGAGGAGGGCAACTTCGTCATCGCCCAGGCCAACGCGGCGCTCGACGAGACGGGTCAGCTGTCCGATGCGCTGGTCTCCTGCCGCTACCTCAACGAGTTCACGATGAAGGCCCCCGAGGAGGTCCACTACATGGACGTCTCGCCACGACAGATCGTGTCGGTGGCGGCCTCGCTGATCCCCTTCCTCGAGCACGACGACGCCAACCGGGCGCTGATGGGCTCGAACATGCAGCGCCAGGCGGTGCCGACGCTGCGCGCCGAGAAGCCGCTGGTCGGCACCGGGATGGAGCGGGCCGTAGCCAAGGACTCGGGCGTCGTCGTCTGGGCGCGCCGCGGCGGCGTCATCGAATCGGTCGACGCGGCCCGTATCGTCGTGCGCGTCAACGACGAGGAGGCCGAGCCGGGGGTGCCGGGCGTCGACATCTACAACCTGACCAAATACACCCGGTCGAACCAGAACACCTGCATCAATCAGCGTCCGCTGGTGCGGCCGGGAGACTTGGTCGCGCGCGGCGACGTGCTCGCCGACGGTCCGTCGACCGATATGGGCGAGCTGGCGCTCGGGCAGAACCTGCGGGTCGCCTTCATGCCCTGGAACGGGTTCAACTTCGAGGATTCGATCCTGATCTCCGAGCGGGTCGTGCAGGAGGATCGCTTCACCAGCATCCACATCGAGGAGCTGACCTGCTTGGCGCGCGACACCAAGCTGGGCCAGGAGGAGATCAGTGGCGATATCCCGAACGTCGGCGAGGCGGCGCTGTCGAAGCTCGACGAGTCGGGCATCGTCTATATCGGCGCCGAGGTCCGCGACGGCGACATCCTCGTTGGCAAGGTCACGCCCAAGGGCGAGACCCAGCTGACCCCTGAGGAAAAGTTGCTGCGCGCGATCTTCGGCGAGAAGGCCTCCGACGTGAAGGACACCTCGCTGCGCCTGCCCTCGGGGATGGCGGGCACCGTCGTCGACGTGCAGGTCTTCACCCGCGACGGGGTCGAGAAGGACAAGCGCGCCCTGCAGATCGACGAGTTGGAGCTCGACCGGATTCGCAAGGACCTGGCCGACCAGCAGCGGATCATGGAGAACGACGCCTTCCAGCGGGTCGAGCGAATGCTGATCAACAAGGTCGCCGACGGTGGGCCGCGGGGCTTGCGTCCGAACGCGAAGGTGACCAAGAGCTATCTCACCGATCTGGCGCAGAGCGACGGTAAGGATGCCTGGCTCGAGATCCGTCTGCACAGCGAGGAGGCGGCCGAACAGCTCGAGGCCGCCGCGGCCCAGATCAAGCAGCTGCGCGAGGATTTCCGCCAGCGCTTCGAGGCGAAGAAGCGCAAGATCGCCAGCGGCGACGACCTCGCCCCCGGCGTGCTCAAGATGGTTAAGGTCTATGTCGCCGTCAAGCGGCGCGTCCAGCCCGGCGACAAGATGGCCGGACGCCACGGCAACAAGGGCGTCATCTCGATGATCGTGCCGGTCGAGGACATGCCCTTCTCGGCCGACGGTGAGCCCGTCGACATCGTGCTCAACCCGCTCGGCGTGCCCTCGCGCATGAATGTCGGGCAGGTGCTCGAGACCCATCTTGGCTGGGCGGCCAAGGGGCTCGGCCGCAAGATCGAGTCGCTGCTTCGCTCCCAGGCAGCGGTCGAGTCGCTGCGCGGGTTCCTCGGGCAGATCTATAACAGCAGTGCCAAGCAGGAGGACCTCGCCAGCCTCGACGACGCCGAGGTCGTCGAGCTCGCCAAGAACTTGGTCGGCGGCGTGCCCTTGGCGACACCGGTGTTCGACGGCGTCACCGAGGACGAGATCCGCGCGATGCTGCGCCTGGCCGAGTTGTCCGAAACGGGCCAGACGGCCCTCTTTGACGGCCGTTCCGGCGACCCGTTCGAGCGTCCGGTGACCGTTGGTTATGTGTACATGCTCAAGCTCAACCACCTGGTCGACGACAAGATGCATGCCCGCTCGACCGGCCCTTACAGCCTGGTGACCCAGCAGCCGCTTGGCGGCAAGGCCCAGTTCGGCGGCCAGCGCTTCGGCGAGATGGAGGTCTGGGCCCTCGAGGCCTACGGCTCTTCCTACACCCTACAGGAGATGCTCACGGTCAAGTCCGACGACGTCAACGGCCGGACCAAGATGTACAAGAACATCGTCGACGGCGACCACCGTATGGAGGCCGGCATGCCCGAGTCCTTCAACGTGCTCGTCAAGGAGATCCGCTCGTTGGCCATCAATGTGGAACTGGAACAAGACTGATCTGGGTCCAATCCTCGGAAGCTAGGCTCAGTCAGGAGGCAAGGTCTTGAAAGATCTACTGAACATTATCAAGCAGCAGGGCCAGGCATTGGAGTTCGATGCCATCAAGATTGGTCTTGCGTCGCCGGACATGATCCGCTCCTGGTCCTATGGCGAGGTCAAGAAGCCGGAGACCATCAATTACCGTACCTTCAAGCCCGAGCGCGACGGCCTCTTCTGCGCCAAGATCTTCGGTCCGATCAGCGACTACGAGTGCCTGTGCGGGAAGTACAAGCGTCTCAAGCACCGCGGTGTGGTCTGCGAGAAATGCGGTGTCGAGGTCACCTTGGCGAAGGTGCGCCGCGAGCGGATGGGCCACATCGAGCTCGCCAGCCCGGTGGCGCACATCTGGTTCCTGAAGTCGCTGCCCTCGCGCATCGGGCTGCTGCTCGACATGACCCTGCGCGATATCGAGCGGATTCTCTACTTCGAATCCTTCGTCGTCGTCGATCCCGGCATGACGCAGCTCGAGGCGGGTCAGCTACTCACCGATGAGCAATACCTCGAGGCTCTGGAAGAGAACGGCGACGAGTTCGACGCCCGCATGGGCGCCGAGGCCGTCTTCGAACTCCTGCGCACCATCGATATGCCGAAGGAGATTCGGCAGATGCGCGAGGAGATCCAGGCGACCAACTCCGAGACCAAGATCAAGAAGCTCTCCAAGCGGCTCAAGCTGATGGAGTCGCTGGTCGACTCCGGCAACCGCCCGGAGTGGATGATCCTGACGGTCCTGCCGGTGCTGCCGCCCGACCTGCGGCCCTTGGTGCCGCTCGACGGCGGGCGCTTCGCGACCTCGGACCTGAACGACCTCTACCGGCGCGTGATCAACCGCAACAACCGGTTGAAGCGGCTGCTGGACCTGGTCGCGCCCGACATCATCGTGCGCAACGAAAAGCGCATGCTGCAGGAGTCGGTCGATGCGCTGCTCGACAACGGTCGTCGCGGGCGCGCCATCACCGGCACCAACAAGCGCCCGCTCAAGTCGCTCGCCGACATGATCAAGGGCAAGCAGGGACGTTTTCGCCAGAACCTGCTCGGCAAGCGCGTCGACTACTCGGGCCGTTCGGTCATCGTCGTCGGGCCGACGCTGCGCCTGCACCAGTGCGGTCTGCCCAAGCGGATGGCGCTGGAGCTCTTCAAGCCGTTCATCTTCAGCAAGCTGCAGCTACGCGGCCTGGCCGCGACCATCAAGGCGGCGAAGAAGATGGTCGAGCGCGGCGCACCCGAGGTCTGGGATATCCTCGAGGAGGTGATCCGCGAGCACCCGGTCCTACTCAATCGCGCCCCGACCCTGCATCGCCTGGGTATCCAGGCCTTCGAGCCGGTGCTCGTCGAGGGCAAGGCGATCCAGCTCCACCCGCTCGTCTGTACGGCCTTCAATGCCGACTTCGACGGCGACCAGATGGCCGTCCACGTGCCCCTGTCGCTCGAGGCGCAGATCGAGTCGCGCGCCTTGATGATGGCCTCGAACAACATCCTCTCGCCGGCGAACGGCGACCCGATCATCGTGCCTTCGCAGGACGTGGTGCTTGGTCTCTACTACATGACCCGTGAGCGCGTCGGGGCCAAGGGCGAAGGCGCAGCCTTCGGCAGCATCGACGAGGCGCGGCGTGCCTACGAGACCGGACGGGCGGATTTGCACGCCCGCTGCCGCGTACGCATTCGCGAGGTCGTCAAGGACGAGGAGGGTGCCAAGCACGCCAACACCGCCGTGCGCGAGACGACCTTGGGACGGGCCCTGGTGTTCGCCATCGTTCCCGACGGCCTGCCGTTCGAGCTGATCAATCGTCAGCTCGGTAAGAAGCAGATCTCGAAGCTGATCAACGCCTGTTATCGCCGCCTCGGGCTGAAGGAGACCGTGGTCTTCGCCGACCAGATTATGTATCTGGGCTTCCGCATGGCGACGCGTGCCGGCATCTCGATCGGCCTGGAGGACATGGAGGTACCGGACGAGAAGGCCCCAATCCTCGCCGACGCCGAGGCGCAGGTCAAAGAGATCGAAGACCAGTACGCGTCCGGCCTGGTGACCAACGGCGAGCGCTACAACAAGGTCGTCGACATCTGGTCCTACACCAACGACCAGGTGGCCAAGTCGATGATGGCCAAGCTCGGCAAGGAGAAGGCGGTCGACAAGGAGGGCAAGGAGGTCGAGCAGGATTCCTTCAACTCGATCTATATGATGGCCGACTCCGGGGCGCGCGGCTCGGCCGCCCAGATCCGCCAGCTCGCGGGCATGCGCGGCCTGATGGCCAAGCCGGACGGCTCGATCATCGAAACCCCGATTACGGCCAACTTCCGCGAAGGGTTGAACGTCATCCAATACTTCATCTCGACGCACGGCGCCCGCAAGGGCCTCGCCGACACCGCGTTGAAGACGGCCAACTCGGGCTACCTGACCCGGCGGCTCGTTGATGTCGCCCAGGACATGGTCGTCCTCGAGGAAGACTGCGGTACCGAGAAGGGCCTGTTGATGACACCGCTGATCGAGGGGGGCGACGTCGTCGAGCCGCTGCGCGAGCGCATCCTCGGAAGGGTGGCCGCCGTCGATGTCTACAAGCCCGGCACCGAGGAGCTCGTTTGCGCCGCCGGGACCTTGCTCGACGAGGCCTGGGTGGAGCGGCTCGAACAACGCGGCATCGACCAGATCTACGTCCGCTCGCCGATCAGCTGCGAGTCGCGCCTCGGGGTGTGTGCCCAGTGCTACGGCCGCGACCTGGCCCGCGGCCACCGGGTCAACCTCGGCGAGTCGGTCGGCGTCATTGCGGCGCAGTCGATCGGCGAGCCGGGCACGCAGCTGACGATGCGCACCTTCCACATCGGCGGTGCCGCCTCGCGTGCGGCCGCCGTCAATAGCATCGAGATCAAGTCTTCGGGCACGGTGCGTCTGCACAACATGAAGACGATCGAGCACCACAGCGGTCACCTGGTTGCCGTCAGCCGCTCCGGAGAGCTCACCGTTTCCGACGACAAGGGCCTCGAGCGCGAGCGCTACAAGGTCCCCTATGGGGCGACGCTCAGGGTCAACAGCGGCGACCAGGTCGAAGGCGGGCAGGTCGTTGCGACCTGGGATCCGCATACCCACCCGGTGATCACGGAGGTCGCCGGTCGCTTGCGCTTCGAGGATTTCCTCGACGGGGTGACTGTCCACGCCCAGACCGATGAAATGACCGGCCTCAGCTCGCACGTCGTCATCGATCCCAAGCAGCGCCCGGCGACCGGCCGCGATCTGCGTCCGATGGTCAAGCTGGTCGACGAAGAGGGCGGCGAGCTCAATATCGCGGGCACCGATCTGCCGGCTCGCTACTTTCTGCCGACCGGGGCCATCGTCAGCGCCGGCGACGGCGCTGAGGTGAGTGTCGGCGACGTCATCGCGCGCATCCCGCAGGAGTCGAGCAAAACCCGCGATATCACCGGTGGTCTGCCGCGGGTCGCCGACCTGTTCGAGGCGCGCAAGCCCAAGGAGCCGGCCCTCTTGGCCGAGGTTTCGGGCACCGTCAGCTTCGGCAAGGACACCAAGGGCAAGCAGCGACTGGTCATCACCACCGACGACGGCGAGGGCTATGAGGAGCTGGTGCCCAAGTGGCGTCACGTCAACGTCTTCGAGGGCGAACGGGTCGAGTGCGGCGAGGTCATCTCCGACGGTGAGCTCTCCTCGCACGACATCCTGCGGCTCAAGGGGGTGCGCGCGCTCGCCGAGTACCTGGTCAAGGAGATTCAGGACGTCTATCGGCTGCAGGGCGTCAAGATCAACGACAAGCACATCGAGGTCATCATTCGTCAGATGCTGCGCAAGGTCGAGATCACCGAGTCCGGCGATACGCGCATGCTGCGCGGCGAGCAGGTCGATTTCGCCGTCCTGCTGGCCGAGAATGAGCGGGTGACCGCCGACGGCAAGGTGCCGGCCCAGTGGCAACCGCTGCTCCTCGGCATCACCAAGGCCTCGCTCGCGACCGAGTCCTTCATCTCGGCGGCCTCCTTCCAGGAGACCACGCGTGTGCTCACCGAGGCGGCTGTGCGCGGCTCGACCGATCGTCTGACCGGCCTCAAGGAAAACGTCATCGTCGGCCGGCTGATCCCGGCTGGCACCGGGTTGTCCCATCATCGCGAGCGCCGCCGGATGCGCGAGGCCGAACGGCTGCAGGGCGCCGCCGCACAGGGCAAGGTCGAGATGACCCCCGAGCAGCTCGAGCAGGCGATCAAGCAGGAGCTCAATATCTCCGAGACGGGTTCTTAAGGGAGGGTTCAAGAACCACTGGCGCAACTTGCTCGAGAGCGCCTCGTCCCAGCAGGGAGAGGGGGCGGGGTGAGGGAAGGATCAGGGGCGAGGCAAGATTCATCGTCTGGGGTGGCTCGCCTCGCCCCATGATCGTTAGGTTGTGGTTGCCCCCTTGCCCAGCGACGCTGCCGCCGGCTGGGGATGGCCGCCGCGGGCCGTGGCGGCCGTGCGCCGACCCCGCGTCATGACGATTCAGTTGACGCGCGGCGACTAAATCCATATACTGCCGCGTCTTAGCTTAGCCGGCGTCACGCCGGCTTGCTTGTTTCCCAGACCGGGCGCGTGAGCGCTCGGGCACAGTCCGAAGTCAACCGCGAGAGGCGTTGGTCCGCCACCGATTCGCTCGGTTCGGTGGCGATGTTCGTCGTCCCTCGATATTGCTGCCTGGATGGCGCCGCGGCGCCGGTGGAGATCGAACGCATGGCCACTGTCAATCAATTGGTGCGCAAGCCTCGCAAGCGGAGGGTGGCGAAGAGCAGCGTGCCGGCCCTCGAAGCCTGTCCGCAGAAGCGCGGCGTCTGTACCCGTGTGTATACGACGACGCCAAAGAAGCCCAACTCGGCGCTGCGTAAGGTCGCCCGTGTGCGGCTGACGAATGGCTACGAGGTGGCCTCCTATATCGGTGGCGAGGGGCACAACCTCCAAGAGCACTCGGTCGTGCTGATCCGCGGCGGACGCGTGAAGGACCTCCCTGGGGTGCGCTATCACACGGTGCGCGGCACCCTCGATGCCACGGGGGTCGAAAAGCGCCGCCAAGGCCGTTCGAAGTACGGTGCCAAGCGCCCGAAGAAGTGATCGCAAGCGGGTGGCTCGGGCGCAGCGCACGCGTGCCGCGGCCTCGAGGCTCCCATTGCCTGGTTTCTGATTGATCGGTTCGGAGTCCTCGAAAGATGCCGAGAAGACGTATCGTCGCGCGCCGCCAGATCCTGCCGGATCCCAAGCACGGCAGCCAGCTATTGGCGAAGTTTATCAACATGATGATGAAGGACGGCAAGAAGTCGACCGCCGAGCGGCTGATCTACGGGGCCCTCGATCAGGTGGCGGATAAGAAGGGCGCAGAGCCGCTCCCGCTCCTCGAGCAGGCGATGGACAACGTGCGTCCGGCGGTGGAGGTCAAGTCCCGGCGCGTCGGCGGCGCGACCTATCAGGTTCCCGTCGAGGTTCGCCCGACGCGACGTAACTCGCTGGCGATGCGTTGGCTCATCGAGGCCGCGCGCAAGCGCTCGGAAAAGTCGATGAAGCTGCGGCTCGCCGGCGAGCTGATGGACGCCGCCGAATCGCGCGGTGCGGCGGTCAAGAAGAAGGAAGATACCCACCGGATGGCCGAGGCCAACCGAGCCTTCTCCCACTATCGCTGGTAACGGCCTGGCAACGCAGACCACTTACAGCAAGGCGGAAACAGTCGTGGCACGTAGCACACCCATAGAACGGTACCGGAATCTCGGCATCATGGCCCACATCGATGCCGGCAAGACCACTACAACCGAGCGCATCCTGTTCTACACCGGTGTCTCCCACAAGCTCGGGGAGGTGCACGATGGTGCGGCGACCATGGACTGGATGGAGCAGGAGCAGGAGCGCGGCATCACCATCACCTCGGCCGCCACGACCTGTTTCTGGAAGGGCATGGACCTCGATTGGCCCGAGTATCGGATCAACATCATCGATACGCCCGGGCACGTCGACTTCACGATCGAGGTGGAGCGTTCGCTGCGCGTGCTCGACGGGGCCTGCGCCGTCTTCTGTGCCGTCGGCGGCGTCGAGCCGCAGTCCGAGACCGTCTGGCGCCAGGCCAACAAGTACCAGGTGCCGCGGCTGGCCTTCGTCAACAAGATGGACCGCATGGGCGCCAACTTCCTGCGGGTCGTCGAGCAGGTGCGCAAGCGCCTGGGCAGTCATGCCGTGCCGATTCAGCTGCCGATCGGCGCCGAGGATCAGTTCGAGGGGATCGTCAACCTGGTCACCATGAACGCGATCTATTGGGACGAGCACTCCAAGGGGATGCAGTACGAACTGCGTGATATCCCCGCCGACATGGTCGGTCAATGTGAGGAGTGGCGGGCCCACATGATCGAGGCAGCGGCCGAGGCCAACGACGAGTTGATGGAGAAGTACCTCGAAGGTGGGGAGCTGACCATCGAGGAAATCAAGGCGGGGCTGCGTGAGCGCACGCTGAGGAACGAGATCGTCCCGATGCTGTGCGGCTCGGCCTTCAAGAACAAGGGCGTTCAGGCCATGCTCGACGCCGTGATCGAGTATCTGCCGTCGCCGACGGAGGTGCCGGCGATCCGCGGCGTGTTGAATGATGCCGCCGAGACCGAGGCCGAGCGTCCGGCCTCCGACGACGCCCCCTTCGCGGCCCTGGCCTTCAAGATCGCGACCGACCCCTACGTCGGCACCCTGACCTTCTTCCGGGTCTACTCGGGTGTGCTGAGTTCCGGGGATACCGTCTTCAATCCGATCAAGAGCCGCAAGGAGCGGGTCGGACGCATCCTGCAAATGCACTCGAACGAGCGCAAAGAGATCAAGGAGGTGCGCGCCGGCGACATCGCCGCGGCGGTCGGACTCAAGGAGGTCACGACGGGCGAGACCCTGTGCGACGTCAACAACGTCATCACGCTCGAGCGGATGGAGTTCCCGGACCCGGTGATCTCGGTCGCCGTCGAGCCGAAGACCAAGGGCGACCAGGAGAAAATGAGCGTCGCCCTGTCGAAGCTCGCGCAGGAAGACCCCTCGTTCCGCGTCAATACCGACCAGGAGTCGGGTCAGACGATCATCTCGGGGATGGGCGAGCTGCACCTGGAGATCATCGTCGATCGCCTGCGTCGCGAATTCAAGGTCGACGCCAACGTCGGCGCTCCGCAGGTCAGCTACCGCGAGACGATCCGCAGTTCGGTGGAGCAGGAGAGCAAGTTCGTTCGCCAATCCGGCGGCCGCGGTCAGTACGGCCACGTCCACCTGCGGATTGAGCCGCAGGAGGCGGGTACCGGCTACCAGTTCGTCAATGCGATCGTCGGCGGTGTCGTGCCCAAGGACTACATCCCGGCCGTCGACAAGGGCATTCAGGAGGCGATGGGCAACGGCGTGCTCGCCGGCTTTCCGATGGTCGACGTAAAGGTGACGCTCTACGACGGCTCCTACCACGAGGTCGACTCGAGTGAGATGGCCTTCAAGATTGCGGGCTCCATGGGCCTCAAGGAGGGCGTTGGGAAGGCGCGGCCGGTCTTGCTCGAGCCGGTCATGAAGGTCGAGGTGGTCACGCCCGAAGACTACATGGGCGACGTCATGGGTGACCTCAACAGTCGTCGCGGCATGGTCATGGGGATGGACGACACCCCGTCGGGGAAGATCATCCGGGCCGAGGTGCCACTCGCCGAGATGTTCGGCTATGCCACCGACCTGCGTTCGGCGACCCAGGGGCGAGCGACCTACAGCATGGAGTTCGCCAAGTACAACGAGGTGCCCGCCAGCATAGCCGAGGCGGTGGCGAAGAAACAGTAACGAGCGACACAAGGGTAGAGCCTCATGTCCAAAGGAAAATTCGAGAGAAAGAAGCCGCACATCAATGTTGGGACCATTGGGCACGTTGATCACGGCAAGACGACGTTGACGGCGGCGA
>Ga0207419_1001928_pt1 | contig 14464 bp, 13 predicted proteins | sample ElkSloMetagenome_4_FD_184723 | JGI IMG/M metagenome (GOLD analysis project Ga0207419, IMG submission 184723) | Hot spring microbial communities from Elkhorn Slough, Monterey Bay, USA - MD2A (version 2) | ecosystem: Environmental > Aquatic > Marine > Intertidal zone > Estuary: Microbial mat ...
GGGCATCCAGTCGGCGGTCGAACCTTCGCAGCGCGGTTTCGCGGTGGCGGTGGCGCTGTTCTTCAACAACCTGTTCGGCCAGGCCGTCGGGCTCTACCTCATCGGCTGGCTGAGCGACACGCTCGAGCCGAGCCGCGGCAATGAAGCGCTCGCCCTCTCGGTGCTGGGCGTTTCGCTCGGTGCGGGGATCGTCGCGCTCGCGATCTTCGTTTGGACCGGACGCGAGATGGAGCGGTCGGGCTATATCGAACGGATCAGGGCGGAGGGCTGACCCTAGAATCCCGGATGAATGGACAGCGCCCCGCCGTCGACCAGCATTTCCGCACCCGTCATGAAGGGGCATTCGTCGCTTGCGAGAAAGGCGATCGCTGCCGCCGTTTCAGCCGGATCGGCGAGCCGGTTCATCGGCGAGGTCGCCGCCACCGCCGCCTTGAGCCCCGGCATGTCGACCTCGGCTGCATCGAGGATGCCCGTCTCGGTAGCGCCGGGAATGACGGTGTTGCAGCGGATCGCGTAGCCCTGTTTCGCGCACCACGTCGCGACCGATTTCGACAGCACCCGCACCGCGCCCTTGCTCGCCGAATAGCCGACATCGGTGGGCAGCGGCGCCATCGCGGTGGTCGATGCGATGTTGATGATGGAGCCTTTGGCCCCGCCCGGATTGTCCTTCATCGCCGAAATCGCCGCGCGGCAGCCCGCCATGGTCCCGGTGAGGTTTACCGCGAGCACGCGGTCCCACGTGTCGTCATCGACCTCGCCGATGCTCTTGCCCGTCACCATGCCCGCATTGTTCACGAGAATGTCGAGCCGCCCGAAAGCCTCGACCACCTTGCCGACGATCTCGGGCCACAGCGCCCGGTCCGACACGTCCTGCACGGCGAAACGCGCGCCGACCTCCTCGCACAGCGCGCGGCCCTTGGCTTCGTCGAGGTCGGTCCCGAACACCCGCGCCCCGTCCGCCGCCAGCCGCCGCACGGTGGCCGCGCCGATGCCGGAGGCGCAGCCGGTGACGAGCGCGGCCTTGCCCGACAGATCCGGCATTATTCGGCCTGCTGCCAGATGCCCGCGCTTTCGCGTTGCCCGTGCGTGTCGATGAAGCGCGCGAGGTTGTCGGTCCCCTCGGGCAGTTTCCAGCCCACGGTGAAGCCGAAATTGGCGAAGCAGAAGACGATCAGGTCGGCAAAGGTGAACCGGCCCAGCGCATAGTGATCGCTGTCGCCCAGCGCGCGGTCGAACCAGCGCCATTTCTCGTCCGCCATCGCCGACAGCTCCGCTCCGGCCTCGGGCGAGACGACGCTCATGCGCGGCTCGAACATCGGTCGGCCCGCGCCCGCGCGAAAGCCCATCGTCATCGGAACGACCACTTCCTGATCGAACAATCGCGCCCATTTGCGTACGGTCGCGCGCTCCACCGGGGTTTCGCCGAAGAGGTTTGGCGTCGGATGCACCTCCTCGACATATTCGCAGATCGGCCAGCTTTCGGTCAGGCAGGTGCCATCGTCGAGTTCCAGCGTCGGGATCGTGCCGAGCGGGTTTTTCGCCAGATAGCCATCATCCTGCCGGTTCTCGCCGGAAATGATGTCGTAATGGACGCGCTCGAAATCCTTTCCTTCGGCAAGGCCCTTCTCGACCATGAACATGCGCACGAGGCGTGGATTGGGGCCGAGGCTGGAATAGAGTTTCATCGCGCATTTTCTCCCGTGTCTGCGTGCCGTCATGACTTACGCGAAAAGCGCCTTGCGCGTCGCCCTCACAAATGCGCTAGGGGACGCCGCGACACATGAATGGGATCGAGGGAACATGGACTTCCAACTCACCGACGAACAGCGAGAACTTCAGGAAACCGCGCGCAAATTCGCCCGGGCCGAGCTTCCGGCGCTCGCCCGCGACATGGAGGAGAAGGACTATCCCGTCCCCGCCGACATGCTGCGCACCTATGGCGAGATGGGCTTTCTGGGCGTCAATCTGCCGGTCGAATATGGCGGATTGGGCCTCGGCCATCTCGAGGCTTTGCTGGTGCTGGAGGAATTCGCGAAGATATCGAACGCGGTCGCCTTTCCGGTCTTCGAGGCGCTGGTCGGCCCGGTCCGCACGATCGAGCGCTTCGGCTCCGATGAAATGAAGGCGCGCGTGCTGCCGGAAGTGATCCGGGGCGAGAAGGTCGTCGCGGTTTCCATGTCCGAACCCGATGCGGGCACCGCGCTGACCGACCTCAAGACCCGCGCCGTGGCAGACGGCAACGGCTATGTCGTCAACGGCTACAAGCGCTGGACGAGCGGCGGCGGGCATTCCGACTATTACGTCACCTATTGCCGGTTCTCGGACGATCCGGGCGCGAAGGGGATCGGCGCGATCCTGCTCGAAAAGGACATGGAGGGGATGCAGTTCGGCAAGCGCGAGGAACTGCTCGGCTTCCGCGGTATCCCGACCGCCGACTACGCGATCGAGGACGTGAAGGTTCCGGGCGCAAACGTCATCATCGGGGCGGGCGGATTCGGCAAGCTGATGAGCGCGTTCGGCCTCGAACGCTGCGGCAATGCGACGCAGAGCCTCGGCGTCGCCGCCGCCGCTCTCGAAGCCGCGACGCAATATGTCCAGGAACGCGAGGCTTTCGGCAAGCCCATCATCGATTTCCAGGCGGTGCAGCTGAAGATCGCGGAAATGGCGATGAAGGTCGAGGCCGCGCGCCTGCTGATCCACCGCGCCGCCGCCAATGCGGCGAACCAGCCGGACGGGCTGCCCACGGTCTACGAGAGCAGCGTCGCCAAGTGCTACGCCAACGAGATCGTGCGCGATGTCACCGCGATGGGCGTGCAGGTGATGGGCGGATACGGCTATCACAAGGAATACGGCATGGAGCAGCGCCTGCGCGACGGGTTCGGCTGGGGCATTGCGGGCGGGACGACCGACGTGCAGAAGACGAACATCGCCGCAGCCCTGATCGGGCGCCGTTTCAACCAGCGCGCCTGATAGCGGCGTTCGACGGGCCGGGGCTGTCCTGCGCAGACAGAAAGCTTGCACCGCCGCGCGGCGGCCCACATTGTGGGCAGCATGGAATCAACCCTTCCCCAGACCGCTCCCGCCGGTGACAAGGCCCTGCCATCGGACCTTGTTCAGCCGGTCGACGAGGGCGATGAACTCACCCAGCTCCACCCCGGTTACAGGACGGTGCTCAGGCTCCAGACGATCCTCGTCTTCATTCCCATCCTGATCGGCGCGCTGTTGCTCGAAACCGCGCTGACCGGCGAACAGGAAGTGATCCCGCAGGGATTGATCGCCGGGCCGCTGCTGGTGCTCGCCATCATCCTCGTCATCCGCCTGCCCCAGCGTCGCTTCGCCGCCCGCGGCTACCAGATGAGCGCGGACCGGCTGCGGGTGGTGCGCGGCATATTGTGGCGCTCGGACACGGTGGTCCCGTTCGGCCGGGTCCAGCATATCGATGTCGACCAGGGCCCGCTCGAGCGCGCCTTCGGCATTGCCACGATGACGCTCCACACGGCCGGCACGCACAACGCCTCGGTCGACCTGCCGGGCCTTGGCGAAGAGCACGCCCGCGAAATGCGCGAGGAAATCCGCGCCCATATCAAGCGCGAGAGCCTGTGAGTGCCGGCATGAGCGCCGATGCGGGGGCCGAGGGGTCCGGCTTCGCCGCCCGCCCTCCCGGCGGCGGGGTAGAGGATGCCGCGCGCACCGGCGAGCCGAAGCGCACCGCACCGCTCAGCGTGGTCATCGGCAGCCTGTCGAGCGTGCAGGGCGCGATCCTGCCCGCGATCTTCGCCGCCGTTTCGACCGGCGGGGCGGGGGTGCTGATCGGGCTCGGCGTCGGCGTCGCCATCACGGTGATCGGCTCTCTCTTCAGCTATCTGGGCTGGCGGCGGCTGACCTATACGGTCGGCGAACAGGACATCCGCGTCGAAAGCGGCGTCCTGTCGCGTTCGGCCCGCTCGGTGCCTTATGAACGCATCCAGGACGTGAGCCTCGAACAGCCGTTGCTTGCGCGGATATTCGATCTCGTCGCGGTCAAGTTCGAGACAGGGGCGGGCGGGGCCGACGACCTTGCACTTGCCTATCTCTCCAGCGCCGAGGGCGATCGGCTGCGCCAACTGGTGCGCGAAAGGCGCGATGACGCCCAGGAAGAGGGCGCGCTCGAAGAGGGGGCGGCCGCCGGGGCCGAGACGCAGGCTGCCCGGGGCGAGGAAGGCGAGACGCTCTTCGCCATGGATACCGGGCGCATCCTCACTTTCGGCCTGTTCGAATTCTCGCTCGCGGTCTTCGCCGTGCTGGGCGGCCTGTTCCAGTATGCCAACAGCTTCTTCGATTTCGATGACATCGACGAGCGCGTGGTCGAACAGGTGGTCGAACGCCAGGGCGGCTGGATTTTCGAGCTCGGCGCCTACGGACAGGTGCTGACCGCGCTTGCCGGGCTGGTCGCGGTCCTGTTCATCGGTTCGGCGACGGGGATCGTCCGGACCGTTGCTCGCGAATGGGGCTTCGTGCTCGAACGAACGGCGCGCGGCTTTCGCCGCCGGCGCGGGCTGTTCACCCGGACCGATGTCGTGATGCCGGTCCACCGGGTGCAGGGGATCCAATTGACGACGGGCTGGCTGCGCTATCGCTTTGGCTGGCACGGGCTCAGCTTCGTCAGCCTCGCGCAGGATGCCGGATCGACCAGCCATGTCGTCGCGCCTTTCGCCCAGCTTTCGGAGATCGAGCCGATCGTCGAGGTCGCCGGGTTCCGCCTGCCCGGAGACAACGAGGACTGGCACAGGGCGAGCCGAAAATACCGCACCGATGCGATAATCTGGGATTCGATGTGGTTCTTCGTTGCCGCTGTCATCGCCGGGGTGACGACCGCGATCTGGTCGCCGGAATGGACCTGGATCGCGGCGGCCGGGCCGTTCGCGCTCGGCCTGCTCAATGCCGGGCTTCAGGCGCTTGCCTGGCGGTTCAAGCGGCATGCCTTGGACGAAACGCAGATCATGGCGGTGAGCGGGATCCTGTCGCCCAAAAAACAGGTTGCGACCCGGCTGAAGCTCCATTCGGTCGAGATCGCGCAGGGGCCGATTTCCCGGCTGCGCGGCTATGCGACGGTTCACCTTGGGCTGGCGGGCGGTGAATTCTCGATCCCCGGCGTCCCGCTAGAGCGGGCGCGTGAAGTGCGCGCGAAGGTGCTCGAGACCATCGCCTCCACCGATTTCTCGCGTCTGGAGGGGTCGGGTCGCTAGGCCCTGAGATCGCTCCAGTCGGGGTGCTCGTCGAATTTCTTCGCGACATAGGAGCAGTCGGGGCGTATCCGGAAACCCTCGCGCCGGGCATCCTCGACCATGCGTTCGGTCAGCTTTGCCGCGATGCCGCGACCGCCGATCGGACGGGGGACGACGGTGGTGCGCGCGACGCGCACGCCCTCCTCGTCGGCGGGCTGCCATTCGAGATAGCCTTCCTCGCTCTCGCCTTCGATTTCCGCGGTGTAGACCCCGCCCTGGCCCTGAACGTGGTGGGTAATGGTCACTGCACCGGGTTCGTGCGCTCTCGTCATGTGTATCGCTCCTCCTTGCCATCAACGCCATGGCGGCTAGAGGCGTTCCTTGATGACCGATCTCAAGCCCTTCCTCTCCGACAACGCCGCCGCCGTCCACCCGAAGGTGTGGGAGGCGATGCGCGCGGCCGACAGCCCCGACAATCCCTATGACGGGGACGCGCTTTCGGCGGAACTGGATGCGCGCTTCACCGCGCTGTTCGGGCGGGAATGCGCCGGGCTGTGGGTGGCGACGGGAACGGCGGCCAATTGCCTCGCGCTGGGTACGATGTGCGCGCCGCATGGCGCGGTCGTCTGCCACGAGGAAGCGCATATCGAGGTCGACGAGGGCGGGGCGCCCGGTTTCTTCCTCCACGGCGCAAAGCTGATCCTCGTCTCCGGCGAAGGTGCGCTGCTGACGCCGGAGGGCATCGCCGAAGCCATCGACTCGATCCGCGACGATGTGCACCAGGTCCAGCCGCATGCCGTTTCGATCACGCAGGCCTCCGAATATGGCCGCGCCTATGCGCTCCCCGAACTGGAAGCACTTGGCAAGTTCACCGCGACTCGCGGGCTCGGCCTGCACATGGACGGGGCGCGCTTCGCCAATGCGGCCGCCGGCCTGTCGCAGGATGCGGGCGAGGCCGCGCGCGCGGCAAGCGGCCCGGTCGACAGCCTCGCCTTCGGTTTCATCAAGAACGGCGGCATGGGCGCCGAAGCGGTCGTCCTGTTCGATCCCGACAGGGCGGCGGAGGTCCGCTATCGCCGCAAGCGTGCAGGACATCTGCAATGCAAGGGCCGTTATCTCGCCGCGCAGGTGCTCGCCATGCTCGAGGATGACCTGTGGATGGCCAATGCCGCCCACGCCAATGCGGCGGCGCGCGAAGTGGCGAGCGGTTGCGGCGATCGGCTGATGCACGAGGTCGACGCGAACGAGCTGTTCGTGCGGCTTTCCTCCGCGGAGCGCGAGGCGCTGCGCGGCGACGGCTTCGCCTTCTACGACTGGGGTGCCGAGGCGGCGCGTTTCGTCACCGCGTGGAATACCCGCGCCGAGGACGCAGCGGAACTCGGCAAGGCGATCGCCGCCCTGTGAGCGCCACAACAACCGACATGCTGAGCTGGCGGGTGATCGTCCCCTTCGTGCTGACCGGCACGATCTGGGGCTCGACCTGGTTCGTCATCACCGGGCAGATCGACGGCGTGCCCGCGGCGTGGAGCGTGTTCTACCGCTTCGCGCTCGCCACCCCGGCGCTGTTCTGCGTCGCCTTCCTGATGAAGCGGCGGCTGCGGCTGACGGGGCCGGAACAACGGCTCGCCATGCTGGTCGGCCTGTTCCAGTTCTCGGGCAATTTCCTGTTCGTCTACCATGCCGAGCTTTACGTCACATCGGGCATCGTCGCGATGATGTTCGCGCTGCTCATGGTGCCCAACGCGCTGTTCGCACGCCTCTTTCTGGGCGAGAAGGTGCAGGGCGGGTTCACCGCCGGGAGCGCGGTGGCGATCGTCGGCGTGTCCTTCCTGCTGGTCCACGAATGGCGCGCAAACCCCGATGCAGGCGTGGTCGGGGGCAACGTGCTGCTCGGCATCGGGCTCGCCATGCTCGGCATCCTCGCCGCCTCGGTCGCCAACGTGATCCAGGCGAACCCGACGGGCCGCGCGGTGCCGATGGTGAGCCTGCTCGCCTGGGCGATGCTCTACGGGACCGCGTTCGACCTCTTCTACGCCTTCGCCACCGCAGGCCCGCCGCCTTTCCCGACAAAGCCGACATACTGGGCGGGCATCGCCTATCTCGCGCTGATCGGATCGGTCGTGACCTTCCCGCTGCATTACAACCTCGTGCGCGAGATCGGGGCGGGGCGCACGGCCTACAATTCGATCCTGACGATCGCGGTGGCGATGGCGCTGTCGACCCTGTTCGAGGATTACAGCTGGACCGCGCTCACCGTGCTCGGGATGGCGCTTGCGGTGCTCGGCATGTTCATCGCGCTGAAGGCGCGGCGGCAGAAGGCGATCCAGGTCGAGGAAAGCGCACGGCTGCGCAGGTAGTTTGTTTTCCGCACGCCCGTCCGGGCGCGCAGTCCTCGCTAGACGCGCAGCAGAGCTGCGCTCGCTGCGGGCGGGCGGTCGCCCTTGCGGCTGCAGTGCAGCCGGCCATCGCTACTCAGTTCAGGCTTTCCAGCCCCTCGACATAAGTCGGATAACGCGGCCTCCAGCCCAGCACCCGCTTGGCCTTGCCGTTCGCGACGCGGCGGTTCTCCATGTAGAAACCGCGCGCCATTTCGGACAGGTTCGCTTCTTCGAGGCTTTCGAGCGGTGGCGGCTCCACTCCAAGAAGTCGGCAGGCATGTTCGGTCACTTCATTGCCGCTCGCGGGCAGATCATCGCCGATATTGTAGGCGCCGGGCGGCACGTCCTGCACCAGCGCGGCGACCACTGCGCTCGCGATGTCGTCGACATGCACCCGGCTGAAGACCTGTTCGGGTAGGTCGATGCGCCGCGCCTTGCCCTCTCTCACCCGGTCGAGCGCGCTGCGGCCCGGTCCGTAGATGCCGGGCAGGCGGAACACCCGCGCGCCGAGGTCCATCCATTGAAGATCGGCTTCGGCGCGGGCGTTGCGACGGCCTTCCCCGGATTGCGCGATGGTCGGCGTCGCCTCGTCCACCCACGCGCCCTGCCGGTCGCCATAGACCCCGGTCGAGGAGAGGTAGCCGAGCCACTGTCCTTCGAATGCGTCGTCGTAGAAATCGAGCACCGGATCGACGCCGGCCTGCCGGTCAGGCGGGACCGACGAGAGGATATGTGTGGCCCGCTCCATGCAGTCGAGCACCGCTATGGCATCCATCCATTCCAGATTTCCATCTCGGCCCGTCGCATCGACGCGCCAGCCCGCTTCACGCAACCGCGCTGCGATGCGTTTCGCCGTGTATCCGAGGCCGAAGATCAACAAATGCGACATGGCGGCCTTCATGCGGTTGGACGCGGGCGCGAATCAATCTAAATCGGCCCCATGGATGCAGCCAAGACCCCGACGAACCCCGACGGCAACACCTATGTCGCGGATGCCGCGCCCACCCCGCACGATCCGCCCGTGATCCGGCGCGAGGATTACCGGCCCTATCCCTGGGCGGTGCCCGAGACGCGGCTCGACTTCAGGCTGGGCCTCGAAAAGACGCGCATCACCGCGACCTTGCGCGTAGAGCGCAACCCGGCTTCCGATGAGACGACGCGCGAATTGCGGCTCGACGGCGACGGGCTGAAACCCGATCGGGTCGCGATCGACGGGGCCGAGGTCGCAGATTATCGCATGGACGGGCCCGACCTCGTCCTCACGCTTCCGGGCGAGGGGCACGAGGTCGAGATCGTGACCGAGGTCGATCCGTCCGCCAACACGCAGCTTATGGGCCTCTACGCCTCGGGCGGGATGCTGTGCACCCAGTGCGAGGCCGAGGGGTTCCGCCGCATCACCTTCTTCCCCGACCGGCCCGACGTGCTGTCGACCTACACCGTGCGGATGGAGGGGTCGAAGGAGACGTTCCCTGTCCTCCTTGCAAACGGCAATCGCACTGCGGAGGGAGAGAACGCAGACGGCACGCATTGGGCGCAGTGGCATGACCCGTGGCCCAAGCCGTCCTATCTCTTCGCTCTCGTTGCGGGCGATCTGGTGGCGAACAGCAAGCCCTTCATCACCCGCTCGGGTCGGACAGTCGAATGCAACATCTGGGTCCGTCGCGAGGATCTCGCGATGACCGACCATGCACTGGAATCGCTCCACCGGTCGATGACATGGGACGAGGACACGTTCGGGCGCGAATATGACCTCGATCTCTACAACATCGTCGCCGTCAGCGATTTCAACATGGGGGCGATGGAGAACAAGGGGCTCAACGTCTTCAACACGAAATACGTGCTGGCCGACCCCGACACCGCCACGGATGCTGATTTCGACGCGGTCGAAGGCGTGATCGCGCACGAATATTTCCACAACTGGTCGGGCAACCGCGTGACCTGCCGCGACTGGTTCCAGCTGTCGCTGAAGGAAGGCTTCACCGTGCTGCGCGACCAGCTTTTCTCGCAGGACATGCGCGGGGAAGCGGTGAAAAGGATCGAGGACGTGCGGATCCTGCGCGCCGCGCAATTCCCGGAGGACGCGGGGCCGCTCGCCCACCCGATCCGGCCGGACAGCTACCGCGAGATCAGCAATTTCTACACCGCGACGGTCTACAACAAGGGCGCCGAGGTGATCCGCATGATGCGGGCCATGGCCGGGGTAGAGCGGTTCCGGAAGGGCACCGACCTCTATTTCGACCGCCATGACGGCGAGGCCGCGACCTGCGAGGATTTCGTGCGCGCGATCGAGGAAGGCGCGGGGCTCGACCTCGAAGCCTTCCGCCTGTGGTATCGCCAAGCCGGCACGCCGCGGGTGAAGGTCGCGGCCGAAGTGAAGGGCGACACGCTCGCGCTCACCCTTTCGCAGACCGTTCCGGCAACGCCGGGCCAGCCCGACAAGCAGCCCATGCCGATCCCGCTGCGCGTCGCTGTCCATTCGCGCGGCAACGCCCCGGATGGCGGCGTTCTCGGCGAGGAGCAATTGGTGGTCCTGTCCGACGCCGAGCAGACCTTCGACCTCCCGCTCGCCGGGCCCGATCCGGTCGTGTCGATCAATCGCGGCTATTCCGCCCCCGTCATCATCGAACGCGAACTGGCACACGAGGACCTCGTCTTCCTCGCCGCGCGAGACGACGATCCGTTCGCCCGTTTCGAGGCGATGCAGGAGCTTGCCCTCTCGCATCTCGTCCGCGCGGCAAGCGGAGAATTGTCCGACAAGGCCGCCAGCGAAGGCCGCGCGGCGATCGTGGCGGCGCTGCGCGCGGTGCTGACGGACGATGAACTTGACGATGCCATGCGCGGCGAACTCATGATGCTGCCGAGCGAGGCCTATCTGTTCGAAGCGATGGCCGGTTCGGGGGCGACCGGGGGTCGCAAGGCCGATCCCGGCGCGATCCACCGCGAACGCGAGGGGCTGAAGGCGGCGCTCGGCGGCGAACTCGCGAGCGAACTCGCCGCGCTGCACGAACGCGCGAGCGGCATCGGGTTCGACGACCCGGCAGGGCGCGGGGCGCGCAAGATCAAGGCGCAGGCGCTCGTCCTGATCGCCGCCGCCGATCCGGTGCGCGCGGCACAACTTGCCGCGGCGCAATACGATGCCGCCGACAACATGACCGACAGGCAGGGCGCGCTGATGGTGCTCGCCGGGCTCGATCATCCCGCGCGCGACGAGCGGCTTGCCGCTTTCCTCGAACGTTACAGGGGCAATGCGCTGGTGGTGGACAAATGGTTCACCCTGCAGGCGCTTTCGCTCCATCCGGACGTGATCGCACAGGTCGAACGCCTAGCGCAGCATCCCGAATTCACGCTGCGCAATCCCAATCGGCTGCGTTCGCTCTACATGGCCTTTGCCGGTAATCCCAAGGCGTTCCACGATGAAAGCGGGGCGGGCTACCGGATGATCGCCGACGTGATCCTCAAGGTCGATCCGGTGAACCCGCAGACCGCGGCGCGCTTCGTCTCCCCGCTGGGACGCTGGCGACGGATCGAGCCGGGGCGCGCGGCGCTGATGAAGGGCGAGCTCGAACGCATCCTCGCCGCCGGCAATCTTTCGCGCGACACCTACGAACAGGTCACGCGCAGCCTCGGGGACTAGGCGTGCCGCCGTTCGCTATCGAGCGGGCCGAAGCGCTCGAAGGCGTGCCGCATGGCTTTTTCGGCAGCGCGGGCGGAGCGCACCAGTTCGGTTATGGCGGTCCGGGCGCAGCGGCAGATATCGCCGCGCTGAGGGCGGGAGCCGCGTGGGAGATCCGTCCGGGCGCGGTCCTCGTCGCGCCGCACCAGGTCCATTCGCCCGACGTGGTGACCGCGACCGATCCCTGGGACGACGACGCGGAAGGCCGCCCTGTCGCCGATGCCGTGGTCACCGACCGGCCGGGCCTTGCGCTCGGCATCGTCACCGCCGATTGCGCGCCGATCCTGTTCGCCGACCGTGCGGCGGGCGTGATCGGCGCGGCCCATGCCGGCTGGCGCGGCGCGCAGGGCGGGGTGATCGCGAACACGCTCGCGGCGATGCGGGCGCTCGGCGCAAGCCCTGAAAACATCGCGGCGGCGATCGGCCCGACCATCGCGCAGGAAAGTTACGAGGTCGATGCGGCCTTCCGCGCCCATTTCACCCCGGCCGACGAACCGCATTTCGCCCCCGCCCCGATGCGCGAGGGCAAGGCGCGCTGGCATTTCGACCTGCCCGGCTACGTGGCCGCGCAACTCGTGCAATCGGGCGTGCGAAAAATAAATTATGTTGGGGGGGATACATTCTTACATGGACAACGTTACCACTCCTACAGAAGAGCCTCTTCTCGCGGAGAGCCGGGTTATGGGAGGCAGATCAGCCTCATCGCCTTGGCTTGACGAAAATCCGTTTGCGGGTTTGCGCGTATCCGAACAGGGAATGCTCAAAACATTGTTGGATTCGTCGTCCTTTGTGGGTAAGGGCGCGGTTCCGTCTATCTTGGGGCACGGTATGTCGTGCTCGCCCAGGCGGGACCGGGAGACATCTTGAGAGCAGATCGGCAGCCCGCCTCGGGCGAAGCCGGCGGGACAAGTTTCAAGGACCAAGCCGCGCCGGGTCGCCCCGCTGCGGCTAGGCGGGCAAGACACAGCTTGTAGTAAAGAGCTAAGGGCAAGGTAGGACACGATGGCCAATTCTGGTGCTGACATGGGTGGGACCGCAACGGCGGATCCGAACATGCTGGATGAAGAAGGCGTTCGCCGCCGCGACTGGATCCACATCGCCGCGCTGAGCGCGGGCGGTGTTGCAGCAATCGGCGCGGTCTATCCGCTGGTGAGCCAGATGGCTCCCTCCGCAGACGTGCTCGCCGCGTCGACCACGGACGTCGATCTCGCCAGCCTCGAGCCGGGTATGGCGATCAAGGACAGCTTCCGTTCGCAGCCGCTGTTCGTTCGCCGCCTGACGCCCGAGGAAATCGCCGAGGCCGAGGCCGTCGACGTATCGGGCCTGCGCGATCCGCAGTCACTGGCCGAGCGCACCAAGGAAGGCAAAGCCGAATATCTTATCACCCTGGGCGTGTGCACCCACCTCGGCTGCGTCCCGCTGGGCGCTGCTTCGGGCGAGGAAAAGGGCGAGTTCGGGGGCTATTTCTGCCCCTGCCACGGTTCGCACTACGACACCGCCGGGCGCATCCGCAAAGGCCCCGCGCCGACCAATCTCGTCGTGCCGGAATACGAATTCACCTCCGACACCACCATCCGCGTCGGCTGATCCTTCGTAACTTTACCCGCGGCCGCGTCCTTTCCGGATCACGCCGCCAAGCAACGATAATCGACCCGACCAGCAACGCAGTAACATCGAAGAGAACGCCATGAGCTTCGCCTGGGCAAAACAGTACGAACCGAAATCCGCTTTCACCAAGTGGATCGACGAGAAATTGCCGGTGCCGCGGTTGGTCTACAACGCGGTCGGCGCGGGCTATCCGGTGCCGCGCAATCTCAACTACATGTGGAACTTCGGCGTGCTGGCGGGCTTCTGCCTCATGCTGCAGATCATCACCGGCGTCGTGCTCGCGATGCAGTACGAATCCGACACCGGCGTCGCGTTCGCATCTGTCGAGCACATCATGCGCAACGTGAACTGGGGCTGGGCGCTGCGCTACGGCCATGCCAACGGCGCCAGTTTCTTCTTCATCGTCATCTACCTGCACATCTTCCGCGGCCTGTATTATTCGTCGTACAAGGCCCCGCGCGAGATGATCTGGCTGCTCGGCGTCGTGATCTTCCTCCTCATGATGGCGACCGCCTTTATGGGCTATGTCCTTCCCTGGGGGCAGATGAGCTTCTGGGGTGCCAAGGTGATCACCGGCCTGTTCGGTGCGATCCCGCTGATCGGCGAACCGCTGCAGATCTGGCTGGTGGGCGGTTATGCGCCGAATGACGCGACGCTCAGCCGCTTCTTCTCGCTCCACTTCCTGCTGCCCTTCGTGATTGCGGGCGTCGTGATCCTCCACATCTGGGCGCTGCACATTCCGGGTTCGTCGAACCCGACCGGCGTCGAGGTGAAGCAGGAAAGCGACACCGTTCCGTTCCACCCGTACTACACGGCCAAGGACGGCTTCGGGCTGGGCGTGTTCCTCATCATCTACGCCGCCTTCGTGTTCTTCCTGCCGAACGTGCTGGGCCACCCGGACAATTACATCGAGGCGAACCCGCTCTCGACCCCGGCGCACATCGTTCCGGAATGGTACTTCCTGCCGTTCTACGCGATCCTGCGCGCCTTCACCGGGGATCTCGCGCTCTTCGGCATCACGCTGGTCCCGGCCAAGCTGCTCGGCGTGATCGCAATGTTCAGTTCGATCCTGGTGTGGTTCTTCCTGCCCTGGCTCGACAAGAGCCCGGTGCGCTCGGGCCACTATCGCCCGCTGTTCAAGAAGTTCTTCTGGTTCGGCCTCGTGCCCTGCATGATCCTGCTGACGATCTGCGGCGGTTCGCCGGCCGAGGAACCGTGGGTCATCCTGAGCCAGCTCGGCACGGCCTACTACTTCCTGCACTTCCTCGTGATCCTTCCGATCGTGAGCCAGATCGAAGTGCCCAAGCCGCTGCCGTTCTCGATCACCGAGGCGGTGCTCGGCTCGGACGACAAGCCGGGAAGCACGCAGGGCGGCGGGGACAAGCCTGGCAAGGTCGTCAAGCCCCTCCCCGGCAGCGACCCCGACGGTTCGCTGGCGCCCGCAGAATGAGGTGAGGGGGCCTCGTGCCCCCCACCCTTCCTTCACTCGACCCGATAACGAGAAAGAGTTCGGTCATGACCATCCGCCTCGCAGGCATCATCGTCGGCCTGGTGATCACGGGCATCCTCGTCCTGTGGTCGCTGCTGCCCGGTGTCATCAA